>Ga0070706_100003944_pt1 | contig 14455 bp, 12 predicted proteins | sample KBSK5501metaG_FD_65476 | JGI IMG/M metagenome (GOLD analysis project Ga0070706, IMG submission 65476) | Corn, switchgrass and miscanthus rhizosphere microbial communities from Kellogg Biological Station, Michigan, USA - KBS K5-50-1 metaG | ecosystem: Host-associated > Plants > Roots >...
TCGCGCCCTGGCAGGTCCGAGCATCAATGTGCGGCGTCATGCGACCGTCGCTTTGGGCGGTTACTGCGACGACCAGCGCGCCGCTGAAGCGCTGCAGGCCTTGGGCGCCCAAGCGACAGACGTGGCCACCCGGCGCGAGGCACGCCGCGCCTTGCGGCGTCACCACGCGCGCTCGTCGGCCTAACCCCGTGCCTTGCCAGCCGGTTCATGGGGTTTGAAGCGGGCGGCGAGGAGACGCCAGAGCGATTCGCCAGGATGACTGCTCGCCAGATGGAGGGCGTGCATCTGGGCGTGCTCGTGCCCCTGTTGGCGGACCCAGCCGCCGATCTTGACGAGGCGCAGCCGCAGGGTATCGAGCTGCATGTGGGCAATGCCCGCCTGGACCAGCAGCCGACGGAGGGTGTCGAGCAGCCAGTAGGCGGCGGCGTACAGGAGCAAGCGGAACTGGTTGGCCCAGAAGCGGTGGCAGCTGAGGCGGTCAGCAAAGCAGGCGCCTTTGAGATCCTTGATCCACAGCTCGGGCGCGCCGCGGCGCACATGCCAGTTGTAGAGTGCAAGTGACGCCAGGTCGGTGCGTGAGGTGACCACGAAGCGCAGGTTGCTGCCTTTCTCCAGCTCCTCGGCTTTGTAGACGACACGGCGCTCGTGTGGCCAGGAGTCGGCGGCGTAGCGCCCCTCACCGGTCAGGCGCACCTTCGCGCCAGTCTGCTGGCGCTCTTGCTTGGCCAGCTCGACCAGCGGCGCGGCCAGCGCCGTCAAGCGCGTGTTGGGGGCGAGGCCAATGGTGTACGTGATCTGCTCGCGTTCGCAGTAGGCATAGAGGGCAGGGAGTGCGAAGCCGCTGTCGGCGCGCAGTGTAAGGTGGACGTGGGGCCAGCGCGCGCTGGATGGCCTGCGCCAGCGCGAGACGTAACTCGAAGAGGCGCGCCAGCACAGGATTGCCACCCTCGCGGTTGACGATGACGCCATGCGCTTCGATCAGCTCGGCGACAACACCCGGTGGCGCATAGCGTCCGCCAAGTGAGACGAGATCGCCGGAGAGCGAGAGCGTGTCGCCATAGGCAGGCGCGAACCAGTCGTCTGGACCGTAGTATGCGACGGTGACGCGACCAGTGGCGCGCTGGGATGGTCCGGCATTCCCTGCCTGGACGGCGGAGACCTCGACGGTGAGCAACCGCGCGCCATCGCGCAAGTCCGGCTCGGCGATCACCTCGCCGCGCAGACGCACCGACACGCCGGTGGCGTAGCGCGCGATGGAGGCAGAGTCGTTAGCAGGATCGGTCCAGGCGGTCCGCGCCGCGCCGAGCGCCAGGAAGGCACCCAATATGCCAGCCATTAGGAACAGGCGGAGCGTGAGGTAAAGCGCGCCAAAGCGCCTTTGCGCGAGGAGTGGTGTAACGAGCGCCGCCAGGGTAGCGAGCATGGGCGCAAGCCCCGGCGAGCGCGAGCCAGGTCCAGGGTGCGGCGCGTGGCGGCAGGATATCACTCGCGCGCAGCGCGATGCCGGCGAGCCAGGCGACGACGACCGCCACAAGCGTATAGCCACCGAAGAGTGGACCCTCCAACATGGTGGATGGCGGACATGATGAAGGGGCAGGTGGCGACTTGACGGCGCTGGTCGTCACACGGCCCTCCCTCTACACACCCGCGCATAAATCTGCGTCCAGCGCGTTCCGCTTGCGCGCCAGTATACACCTCGGACGCTTGTGCGGGGTGTCGGATGCTATAGTGTGCAGATGAGGGACATCATCACGGCGAAGGAGCGAGGCATGGCGGATGTCGTGAATCTGGCGCAGAAGTTCAGCCTGTTCAGCGACCACTGGAAACCCAGAATTGCGGGAGAACTGAACGACTCATACGTCAAACTGGTGAAGGTGAAGGGTGAATTCGTCTGGCATCATCACGACATGGAGGATGAGCTCTTCCTGGTCGTGAAGGGCCGGCTGGTCATGCGCTTCCGCGACCGCGATGTCACGATCAACGAAGGTGAGTTCATCATCGTGCCGCGTGGCGTCGAGCATTGCCCGTTCGCCGAGGAGGAGGCCCAGCTCCTGCTGCTGGAGCCGAAGACGACGGTGAACACAGGCAGCGCGGGCGGCGAGCGCACCACAGAGGCCCAGTGGATCTGAAGCTGTCAGCCCCAAGACCAGGTTACGTGGGCTATGCGCGTTCCATGATCCAGTCAGGCAGCGGCTCGCGCGCGGCAAGCCAGTCGGGTGGGATGCCCTCGACGCCGGTGTAGCAGGCGACGATCCCGCCGACGATGGCGCAGGTGGTGTCGCGATCGCCCAGCGCGCTGACCGTCGCCCACATGGCCTCTTCGTAGTTTTCCAGGTATCGCGCGGCGCACCACAGGCAGAATGGCACAGTATCCTGCGCAGAGACCTTTACGCCATTGCCCACCATGGCCGCGGCATGCTCGACGGCCAGGTCTAGACGAAAGTTGCGGGCGCGCATGACTTTCGCGCGAACGGCGCTATCGGGAATATCAGGCAGGATAGCGTCAAGAAAGTCAGGAACGGTCGACGTCGAGTGGCTCTCACGCAAGCGTACGGCCCACGCAGCCGCAAGGGCAACCGCGACTGCGCCAGCGATGCCTTCGGGGTGCGCGTGAGTTACCTCCGCAGCCCAAGCCGCCTGCGTAGAAACCGCTCCCAGATCATCGGCGAAGTAGGCTCCAAGGGGCGCGACACGCATCGCACCGCCATTGCCAAATGATCCCTGCCCGCTAAAGGCGCTCCCGGCTACCGTCTGCCAGTCTTCACCATCGTTAATGCCTCTCAGGATACGATGCATGGCAGGCCCATAGCCGCGTGAAGGGTCATAGCGCTTGCCAAATCTCTTCGCCAAAGAGGTCTGGTCGATCTCGCCGTGCTCCTTGAGCGTCTCGACGATGGAGAGCGCCATCTGCGTGTCGTCGGTGTAGCGCCACGGCGGATCAGGCAATCCGCACTCGCCGATGATGAGTTGCGCAATGTGTGGATGCAGGAAGAAGCGCTCGCCAAAGGCGTCGCCAACGGAGAGGCCATCGAGCGAGACCATTGCGCGGGCCATGCGGGTATCGGCGGAATCGGGCATAACGCTCGTTGCTCCTTCGCTCCAATGGGTCTACTGTATCACCGATGAGCCAAGGCTGAAGGTTCCGCTGAAGCGTAGACAATATGTGTACAGGTGAACAGGGAAATGCAGGTGACAGGGAGCAGCGGCATGTATTATGTGATGTGGCGCGGTGAACCCATCGGACGTTCAAAGCTGGAACGGCGCGATCGCGCCATGGCCATCGCGTTTGGCGACTTTGAGCCGCTGCCAACCTATGAATCTGTCCGTGAGATCTTCCTCCTCTTCATTGAGGCGCATGAGGAAAGCGCAGATCATAGGCAACATGTGGAGGGACTATTCCGGCGGACTTGCGGTGCGGGTGTAGCCTAGTAGTATGAGCACAGCAGAGGACCGTCTCGCCGAGGTGGAGGCCGAGAATGCCGCGCTGCGGGCGCAGGTTGAGGCGCTGCTGGGACGGATTGAGGAGCTTGAGGCGCGGCTCGCCAAAGACAGCCATAACAGCAGCAAACCGCCCTCGACCGATCCGTTGGGGCGCAAGCGAGCGCGCAGCCAGCGCCGACGCAGCGGCAAGAAGCCGGGTGGCCAACTGGGGCATCGCGGGGAGACGCTGCGCCTGGTGGCGGCGCCCGACGAGGTGGTCGAGCATCGGCCCGTCGTGTGCATGTCGTGTCAGACGCCCTTAGACAAGGCCGCGCCGGTGGAGCTCTACGAGCGACGCCAGGTGCGCGACCTGCCGCCGCGGCGGCTGGTGGTGCGCGAGCATCGGACACTGCACGTGCGCTGCCCGGCGTGTACGCAGGTAAACGTCGGTACCTTTCCGGCGGAAGCGCCGAGTCGCGCGCAGTATGGACCCCGGCTGCGAGCGCTGGCGGTCTACCTGCTCGAGCAGCAGCTCATCCTGTACGCGCGGGTGCGCGAGGTGGTCACCGAGCTCCTGGGCGCGCCAGTCTCCGTGGGCACGCTCACGCGGTGGGTGCGGCAGGGAGCCGAGACGCTGCGGCCGGTCGAGGAGCAGATCAAAGCGGCGCTGCGGCGCGCCCCGGTGCTGCACAGCGATGAGACCGGGATCCGTCGGGCAGGAAGGCTTGCCTGGGCACATGTGGCGAGCACGAACCGCCTCACCCATTATGCGATCCATGCCAAGCGGGGCCGCGAGGCGACCGATGCGATTGGCATCCTCCCCGGCTATCAGGGGGTGAGCGTGCACGACGGGTGGAAGCCCTATCGCGGCTACACCCAGTGCCGTCATGCGCTCTGCAACATCCACCATCTGCGCGAGTTGACCTTCCTGGAGGAGGCGTACCAGCAGACCTGGGCCAAAGACCTCAAAGGGCTCCTGCTGGCGATGAAGGAGGCGGTCGCGCAGGCGCGCACACGCGGCGAGTCCACGCTCCCTGCGGCCGAGCGTCGCGCCTTGCTCGCCCGCTATGACGATGTGCTGGCCGCTGGCCTGGCGGCGAATCCCCCGCCGCAGCGCCAGCCCGGCCAGCGCGGACGCGTCAAGCAATCCCCCGCCTGCAATCTGCTCGAGCGCCTGCTGCTCGGCAAGGAGGAGGTGCTGGCCTTCCTCCACGACTTCGCCGTCCCCTTCGACAACAACCAGGCCGAGCAAGACCTGCGCATGCTCAAGGTCCAGCAGAAGATCGCGGGCTCCTTCCGCGCGGAGAGTGGCTCGGAGGCCTTCGCGCGCATCCGCGGCTATTGCGCCTCACTTCGCAAGCAGGGCCTGGCGCTCCTGGCCGCCCTCGAGACGGTTTTTACCGCTCAACCGCTCTACCCTGCCTTGGATTGAATAGTCCCCATGTGGACAAAGAGAAGCTAGCCCGTTACTACGAGGAGCGTGACGCGCTGCAACTTACCTTGCAAGACGCCGATGATCGTATCATCCCAACCACGTGGATTCACATTACGGACTGGGATGATCTGGGTCGCGAGCTGTCAGTACAGATCAGCGATACGGCGTTCTGGGGAGAGCGCACCATCGCTTAACACTCCACATTCGGTCACGCAGGTAAGCATTGCATAGTACAGCAAGGAGCAAGGCATGAGCAATCCGGTACCGGCACGCCGCCTCCCGGGGCCGATCCGGTTCCTAATCAATATTCCCGTCGTGCTGTATCGCAGCACCGGTGGGCGCATCGGCGGCCGCATGGGTTCAACGCGCATTCTGCTCCTCACCACCATCGGGCGTAAGTCGGGCAGGCCCCATACGGTCGCGCTGGGGTATTTCGACGATGCCCCGAACCTCTTCATCGTCGCCTCTAATAACGGCACCGAGCGCCATCCCGCCTGGTACCTGAACCTGACGGCTCATCCCGAGGTCGAGGTTCAGGTGAGAGACCAGCGGCGGCGCATGATCGCCACGACAGCGTCGCCAGAGGAGCGCGAGCGCCTGTGGGCGCGACTGGCCACCGAGGCGAAACAGTACACGGGCTACCAGCAGAAGATGAGCCGCGAGATTCCTATCGTGATCTTACGCGCCACAGAAGAGTAGCAATCGTTAGCGACCGGCGGTCTCGATGGCCTTTAGTACGGCGGGGCGGCCATGCGAGGCTTCCAGTTTGAGGAAGTGGCGCAGGCCGCGACCGTAGATGTCGTCGCGGCGGGTGGCGCGCGCCGCCAGCGTCTGTTCTCCAGCGTCCACCAGCACGCGATGCGCCGCCCACTCGGCGAAGCCCTCGCACAGCAGCGGATCGGGCGCCTTCGGGTTGCGCTCGGCCTGCCAGGCGTGGCCTAGCTCGTGCGCCAGGGTGCCCAGCAGCAGTGCGCGCGGCAACCCCATCTCCACATAGACCGTGCCCTGCCCGTTCGCATGCAGGTAGTAGCCCAGCACGTGATGCCCCGCGCTATCCGGCGCCGTCTCTGGTGACGTGGCGCTGTGGCGCTGGCGCACGGCGTTCATCTCGCGCCGCCCGACCACGCGCAACCCCGGCGTCTCGCGCAGCGGCGCGCCGGTCATGCGGTTGAAGGCGACCAGCGCCTCGGAAAAGACAGCGCGCGCCGGCCCCTGACCCATTATCATGTCGCTGGCGCAGAGCGCGCAGCGCCACTGGCCATCTGAGAGCGGGTTCGCGTTGGCTGGCGCCGGAGCGCGGCAGAGGTCACACGCAGGCCGCCGCTGGACACAACTCGCGCAGAAGCGGCGCGCCTCGGCGCTCGGCAACAATTCCTCGAAGGTGTAGAACGTCCCGATGATTGCCTGGCCACAGCAGGAACAGCGCGCCGCCGCCTTCTGGCACGCCGCGCAGAGCCGCGGTTCACTGGAGCGCGCCTGCGCCGCGATGGCGTCGTCGCCAAGCGGAACGTTGCAGCGCTGGCAACGCGGGCGGCTGGCCTCGCAGGCGGCGCAGACCGTCAGACCCGTCTCGTAGCGGACGTAGCGCCCGCTGACGCGACGCCCGCAGAGGTGGCAGAAGGGAGCGCGAGTAGTGTAGATCATGCGTGCGGTGGATTCCCTGGCTCAGGTGGAGGATACCGTACCATATTGTACATCTGAACGGTGGCGTGACCGCTACGGCAGGCGGATGTCGCCTCCCGCCAGCGCGGCGCGCGCGCGGGCGATGTCGCGGACGGCGCGCAGCGCGTCGAAAAGCGCCAGGGCGCGGGCCAGCTCGCTCTGCGCCAGCGCGGCGTCACCCTCGGCGCCACGGCGGCGGTAGAGTCCGGCGAGGACGTAGCGGGTGCGCGCCTCCTCCCAGGTCGTGCCGAGCGACTGGTATGCCTGTAAGGCATTCTCGGCGTCGGTCAGCGCGTCGTCCCAGCGCTCCTCGCCAATCGCCACAATGGCGCGTGCGCGGGTGGCCTGCGCGAGAGACTTGCGCGCGCCGGAACGCCAGCCCAGTTCCAGCGCCTGCGCGCCAAATCGTTCGTAGAGCGCGTGGTCGCCTGTGCGCGCGCCAAGCTCAGCCAGTTCCGCCAGTAGCGATGCGAGGCTTTGCCGACCCGAACGATAATCCAGCGCCGCCAGGAAGATCGCGCGCGCCTCGTCGGTCGCGCCACGCGCCAGCGCCAGTCGCCCGCGATAGACCTCCAGGTACTGTGGCCTATCGGCCTCGCTACGCAGTAGCGCCTCCACATCGCGGCGCATGCGGCTTGGCGTATCATCGCGCACGCCCGTACGCGCCGCGGCGATCCCCAGCGCGAGGATTGCCCAGGCATGGCGGTGCGAGGTGTTGATATCAGCCTGCGCCGCCGCGACACGCAACTGGCTTCCCAGCGTAAGCGCCTCCTCGAAGGAGTCCCATTCGAACCACGCCAGCACGGCGCTCCGCAGGGCCTGCGCGCGCAGCCCCTCAAGATCAGTCTCCTCGGCCAGCCGTAACGCCGCCTGCGCCTGCTCCACCGCCTCCGCGTACTCGCCCACCAGGTGACACGCCAGGCTGACCTCGGAGTGAATATCCACCAGTTCGGTCGGCTCGTCGATGCGCTCCGCCCAGGCCAGTCGCCGCCGCTGGCTCTCCAGGTAACCGTGCAGATCCGTGGTCGTCGCCAGGATATAGCCCAGCGCGTCGAGCGCCTCGGAGGCGCCGAAGGGATCGTCGAGCGCCTCCATGATACGCGCCGCCTCGCGCGCGCTCCGCAATGCGTCCAGCAGTTCGCGCTCGCCCCGTTGCTCCGGCCACGACCCCCAGAAGAAGCTCTTCGCCGTCAGCAGCCCAGCGTACTCAGCGCTCTCACGCCCGCCATGACGCTCCGCCATCTGCAGCCCGCGCTCCAGATAGGTGAGGAGTTCCTCATGGGAGGGCGGTGTATGAAATAGGCCACCGTGCCTGGTTGGCAGCAGCACCAGCTGCGTATAGAGCCGCACGCAACGTCGGCTCCAGGCGTCCACGGCCAGCGCGGGATCGCCGCTCTCGCTTGCAGGACGCTCACTTGCCTCGAGGGTGGACCACAGTTCGAGCGCGTCATGGTAGTCGTACCAGGCGTCGGGGATGTGCAGCGCCATCCGCCGCGCGTCGCCACGGCGCGTCAGCAAATCCACCCGCTGCTCGATACTCGCCTCGTCGGCTTCGGCTCCCGGCAGCGCGAGCGCCTCGCCGTAGAAACGTTCGGCCTGCGTGGTGGCGTGGCGCGCGGCGGCGCGGTCGCCAGCGAGTGTCAGGTAACGCAGCGCCTTGGCGCGGACAGCCTGGCGACGACTGGCGTTGCGTGAGCGCGCGAGGTTGGCCTGCAAGAAATACTGCTGGTAGTGCTGGGCCAGCAGCTCGGCGAACTCCTCCTCGCGGCCACGCGCAAGCTCTTCGATCATCTCCGCCACGCGGGCATGCTCGTGGGCGCGGCGCGTGCGCACGATCGTCGAGTAGACGACATCGCGGGTGAGGTTATGGTTGAAGGCATAGATCGGCTCGCCCGCGGGCGCGACACTGTTCCTGGCGTACTCGCTGACACGGATGAGATCCTTGCGCTGAAGCGCGGTCAGCGCCGCGTCGAGATCGAGCGTCGCCAGGTGCGGCGCGAGCGTCCGCAGCGCGCTGGCCCAGAAGTAGCGGCCCATCACTGCCGCGTGCTGGAGGATGTCGCGCTCGTGGGCTTCCAGGAGGTCGAGGCGCGCCAGGAGCACGCCCTGGATCGTGTCAGGAATCGCAGGGTCCGCCAACTCAGGACTCTCCGCGAACTCCGGCGCGACCCGCCAGCCGGCGCGGCGGTCGTGCGTAATGAGGCCGCGGTCCACCAGCATGTGGATGATCTCTTCGATGTAGAAGGGGTTGCCCTCGACCTTCTCCAGGATGCCGAGTCGCAATTCCTCCGGCACTCCCTCGCCGGGCAGCAGCGCGTTGACCAGACTGCTGGTGTTGGCGCGTGAGAGCGCTTCGAGGGCGAGCAGGGCATAGTTACGCTTGCCGCCGCCCCATTCGGGACGCCGTTCGAGTAGCTCTGGTCGCGCGGTGCAGAGCAGGAGCAGCGGCGCGTTGCTGGCTTTCGTCGCTACATACTCGAGCAGGTCGAGCAGGAGGTCGTCGGCCCAATGGATGTCTTCGATGAGAACCAGCAAGCCACGCTCGGCGGCCACGGCCTCGAAGAAAGTCCGCCAGGAGCGCAGGATGCCCTCCTGGAACTGTCCGCTCTCGGAAGGGTCGGACATGCGTCGCTCGCCATCCTCGCCGCCGCCCTCGTTTCCGCTCTTGATGCCAATGGTGTGCGCCAGCATGGTGGCGATATTCTCTGGCTCATCCGGCTTGCCCGCGCGGCGCAGCGTCTGCGCGACACACGCGAGCAGCCGCGCATAGGCCACCTCAGCCGAATCAAGCGCGCTGAAGCCGCAATAGCTGCGCAGCATCTCCGCCAGCGGCCAGTAGGTGATGCCTTCGCCGTAGACCGGGCAGCGCCCTTCGAGCACGAGCGGAAGCGCCTCCATGACGGCGGTTGTGGGGCTAAACGGACGCCGGGTGGCGGGATTCGAGGCGTTAGGGCCATTGGATGCGGCGGCGGCCTCCTCCATCAGGTTCGAAGAGAACAGCGCCGGCGCGCCGAGTGTGCGCTGGATGAACTCGCGGGCGAGGCGTGTCTTGCCAACCCCCGGCGCGCCGAGGATCGTCACGAGATGGGGGCGGCGCTCACCGCGGACACGCTCGAAGAGCGCACTCAGCAGTTCAAGCTCGACATCGCGCCCGACGAGTGGGGCGCGCAGGCCGTCGAGTCCGCGCGGACGCGGCGCCGGCGCCGCATTGCCCGCCACCATCTCGACAGCCTCCCAGACCTTCATGGCGCGCGACTTGCCACGAATCGTGGTGTTCGGCAGCGGCTGATAGCGGATGGCGCCTGACGTCGCGCGGTGGGTGCGCGGCCCGACGAGCACAGTGCCTGGCGCGGCGAGCGACTGTAACCGCGACGCGACATTGACGGGATCGCCGGTGATGAGGAAGTCGCGTCCATCGCCGGCGGAGCCGGAGGCGGCGACATCGCCGGTGTTGATCCCGATGCGCATGTGGAGTTCAGGGGCGTTTCCGTCGGAGGCGCGGCGCTCGGCGTTGAAGTGGCGCAGAGCCGCCTGCATATCCAGCGCGGCGCGCACGGCGCGCACTGGGTCGTCCTCGTGGGCGATGGGCAGCCCGAAGACCGCCATCACGGCGTCGCCGATATACTTCTCGACGGTGCCGCCATGGCGGCGAATCTCGCGCGTCATCGTGGCGAAGAAGGCGGCCAACAGCGTGCGCACGTCTTCGGGGTCCATATCGTCGGCGAGTTCGGTCGAACTGGTGAGGTCGGCGAAGAGGACGGTGACGACGCGGCGCTGCTCCTCGCTTTCCTCCGCAAGGGCGCGTAGAGCGGCGCGCTCCGTTCCCTCCGCCTGCGCGGCGTGACCGTTGCGTTGGTTGGGATCAGTATGTGGCGCAGACGGCGCGGGGACCGCCGTTGTTTCAGCAAGTGGGGAGCCACACTGGTTGCAGAAGCGCGCATCTGGCGCGTTGATCGCCCCACAATTGGCGCAGACACGCGCCAGCGGCAGGCCACAGTTTTCGCAGTACTTGGCGTTGGCCGCGTTGGTCGCCTGGCAATTCGGACAGATCATCGCCGTATGAGTCCTTTTCCGCCCACGTGAGGGCGCACCCGCTCATTGTAACGCGCGGGACACGCCAACGGATAGCAGGGTAGGGGAGATGTCTGATGAGGCGTGCGGATTAGGTCAGGCCATGGCTCCTATGCGGCGCATTTACCTACCACGGCCACTTGATCTCTGGCGCGGGGTACACAGTGAACTCGGAGAAGACGCCCTCGGTAACGCTTGTATTCATGTAGACACCCATGTGCCCACGCACCGATGCTTTCTGGTTATAGACTGAAGTGATGAACTGATCATTGATATAGCAGAGAAAGAGGTTTCCCTTCATGATGACAAGGAGATGGTTCCTTGCGCCGCTACCAGTATGAATGGCGGCGCTCTCGCCCCAGTCCATGACGTGCCAATCATGGTATGAGCCGTCGGCGTATTGGTAGCGCCAAAGATCCCACTCGCCTGAAGGAGTCACCTCGAAGACGACGCGATTCGAGTCGCTGTAATCCCGTCTGAGCAACAGCCCTACACCATCGTTCTTCGCTGTTCCGATCTGAGCCGCCGTCACCTCGACCGCCGCATCCGCCATCATCTCCGTTGCCCAGGCATACATGAGCCGGTCTGGATCTCGACCCGTCATGTGATAAGCGCCATCCTGATAGAAGTAACTTTCACCGAACTCATTATTGCGCTCTTCTGGCCAGATATTGTGCGAGGATGATAGGTTATCGGCGAAGAGAGGCTCATGAAGATGGACCTGTGCGCCAAGTGTGCTGTAATATTGGCGTTGACCCTCTTTGAGTCGATTACCAGCAGGCCAGAGCAGAAACGGAGCGAAGACCTGGGCAATCAGAAGCGATACTAACACCCCTAATAGCCACGCCCTTGCCCGTTGATGCCGCATTCCAAATGGCGCGTACGCGGCAATCGACACTCCCGAATCATCGGGTATATTGAAGCGCTTCTTTACCAGCGCCGGAAGCCAAAGTTTTCGCTCAAGCGCCGAGGTGACATCGCGAAGCGGCAAGTGAGTTTCGGCAAAAGCCAGTTCAATCAGCGCCTGGCTTGTCTGAAGTTCGGAGTCTGACGGATCCTTGATTTGCCAGGAAAACGTGACACCTTGCGCTATGAGCGCATAGGCCTGGTGGATGGATAATCCGCTGATGGGCCATGTCGCGGTGCCGAACTCGGATGCGACGATGAAACTCTGCCCTTCGTGCCACGCGGTCCGATTCAGACGTCGACGTAACCACGGCGCGCGCCATTCTATCCCCATGCCATCTACGTGTACGCCGACCGGACGGCTCCATTTGTACCAAGCGAATGCTGACACCGCGCTCAACAAGAGGAGTACAGCCGTAACACCTGACAAAACAACGCTCATTGACTCGGAGAGTATGGCATCACACCCAGATATCACAACGTATGTAGATGGGCCCAGACTAACGCCAAGAAGTGCGAGCACGCCGCTGGCCACCGCCATCGCGTCAGCCGGGCGCTGATCGGTGAGTTTCAGGCGTATCTTTCCATCCAGCGGAATCGCCTGACCTGCCTTATTCGCACTGTCGGGTGGGCGGAGAATCGGAGCGACGCGATCATCATGGGTGAGCGCTCCCGCTATCGCTGCGCGAGCACGCAGCCTGGCGCGGGTAGAGGATTCAGAGCGAAGCAGCCAGCGAACTCCCGGCATCAAGATCAATCCAAACGTGGCCGCACCAAATGATAGCTAGTCGTAGTCCTCCCACGATCCAGCACGCAATGCGTCCAGCAGCGTCTGTATGTTTCTGGACATTGCCCAGATATACAGGCCCTCTATGCAGAGAATGAGGCTGATGAGTGTGAGGGCGCGCACGCGGGAGGATGCTCGTGATTGTTGGCGTGACAACGCAATGCTGCTGATCGCGCTCCAGGAAACCATCGCCGCCCATCATCTTTCCGGCTCAGTTCATCTCGCCAATCATGGCAGAGCGCATGCGAGTCGTCAAGCGGCGAGAATTGTCTCATCTTAGACTATTCCACGAAGTCGATGGGGACGCCCGGCGGGATGTAGCCACGCTCTGCGGCGCGCCCCAGGAAGAGGCGGATGCTCTCCTTGCCGCGCTCACCCATATCCACGGTCCAGTCGTTGACGTACATGCCCACGAAGGTATCGGCGGTGGCGGTCTCCAGTCCGCGCGCGTACTGCATCGCGTGCTGCAACGCCTCCTGCCGGTGCTCCAGACCATAGACGATGCTGGCCTTGAGGATGCGAGAGAGTTGCGCCATCGTCTGGGGGCCGAGGTCGCGGCGCACCGCGTTCACGCCTAGCGGCAGCGGCAGCCCCTGCGTCTCCTGATGCCACCACTTGCCCAGATCGACGACGCTGTGCAATCCCAACTCCCCGTGCGTCAATTGCCCCTCATGGATCAGCAGGCCCGCCTCGGCCCGACCCGACGCCACCGCCTCCATGATCTCGTCGAAGGGCAGCACATCGTAGGCGAAATTGCCGAGGAAGAGGCGCAGCGCCAGGAACGCGCTCGTCATCTCGCCGGGGATGGCGATGCGCTTGTCGCGCAGCCACTCCACGCCCACCGGCTCACGCGTGACGACCATCGGGCCATAGTTGTCGCCCATGCTGGCGCCGTGCGAGAGGATGGCGTACTTGTCCGCGACGTAAGCGTAGGCGTGGACGGAGATCGCGGTGATCTCGATGCGCCCCTCGCGCGCCCACTCGTTGAGCGTCTGAATGTCGCGCAGGACGTGCTCGAACGCGAAGCCTTCGCTGACGACCTTGTGCTCGGCGAGGCCATAGAACATGAAGGCGTCGTCGGAGTCGGGGCTGTGTCCGAGCTGGATACGTCGCGTGATGGGGGTGGTCATGCGCCAATCTCGCCTCTCAGGAGTTCCGGTGGGTTCTTTTCCCGATAGATTGTAACGCAAGACATCGGCAGAGGACTGGGGCGATGCTATACTGAGCGCGGCAGTCCCGCCGACGCCGTCTCTTCCGAGCAACGAGATAGCTGGAGACGAATCTCGTTCTCAACCCAGCATGAGGAAAACGACAGTGTATGCGCTTGTGTGGGAGTTCCGGGTAAGCGGCGAGCGGGATGCGGCGTTCCGGCGAGCGTATGGACCCGATGGAGACTGGGCGCGCCTCTTTCGCCAGGGCGCGGGATGCCTTGGCTCTGATCTGCTCGTAGGCGAGGACGAAGGTGAGCAGCGACGGTACCTGACGATTGATCGCTGGGCGTCGCGCGCAGACTATGACGCGTTTCACTCTACATGGCAGGCGGAGTATCGGGCACTTGACCAGGCCTGCGAGTCGCTGACCGAGCAGGAGACATTCATCGGCGCCTTTACGTCGATCGCCTCGTGAAGGTCGCCTGCGTGTCAGGCTTGACGCCATCTCGCGCTCCCACCGATGCTATACTGAGCGCTGTGCGCCGCCACGCGCCGCTGGCCAATGCAGACCATCCCATCGAAGGAGCCGACACATCATGCCGGAGCAATACATCGTCGTCGAGCGCGAAGACCCCATCGCCACGGCCACCATCAACCGCCCTGACAAGCTCAACGCGCTCAACTGGGCGCTCGTCGCCGAGCTGGCTGACCGCCTGGAGGAGCTGGACGCCGACGACGCGATCCGCTGCATCGTCATCACCGGCGCGGGCGAGCGCGCCTTCGCCGCTGGCGCCGACATCGCCGAGATGGCCGACGCGACTCCAATGCGCATGGCGGCGGGGGGCTTCGCGGCCTGGGATCGCATCCGGCGCATCAGGAAGCCGCTGATCGCGGCGGTTGGCGGCTACGCGCTGGGCGGCGGCAATGAGCTGGCAATGCACGCCGACATCATCATCGCCAGCGAGAAGGCGAAGTTCGGGCAGCCGGAGATCCTCATCGGCGTGATGCCCGGCGCCGGCGGCA
>Ga0070706_100003946_pt1 | contig 14449 bp, 14 predicted proteins | sample KBSK5501metaG_FD_65476 | JGI IMG/M metagenome (GOLD analysis project Ga0070706, IMG submission 65476) | Corn, switchgrass and miscanthus rhizosphere microbial communities from Kellogg Biological Station, Michigan, USA - KBS K5-50-1 metaG | ecosystem: Host-associated > Plants > Roots >...
GGCTCAGCAACCGCACACCATCCACCTCGCCGATGATCGCTGCATACATCTTTGCCAGTGCGTGTGCGTTTCCGATGCCATTGAGAGAGGGAATCTCCGCAGCATGGGTTTCACGCCTATTCAGAAATTGCCCCATCGCTGCACTCACCGGGTCAAGTGGTGCGCTGCTGAATACCGGTGCCACACGATGCTCTTCGTGTTCCGGCAAGCCGATCCACAGGTCCAGGTTCAAAGGCCCTGCGACCTCTTCGGCGAAGAACCGACCAACGGTCTTGCCAGTGATGCGGCGGATGACCTCGCCGACCAGGTAGCCATAGGTCAGCGAGTGATACATGAACGCCGTTCCTGGCGTCCAAAGCGGCTTCATCTCAGCGAGCACTGTCACACAGCGGTTCCAGTCGAGCAATTCGTTAAGAGCGATGCCGCTTTCCGGTGGGAAACTCGGCAACCCTGCTCGATGGGACAGCAGATAGGAGACCGGCATGTTCGCTTTCCCGTTGGCCGCGAACTCTGGCCAATAGTGCGCAACTGGAGCATCCGTGTCCAACAGGCTATGCTCGACCAGCATATGTGCACACGTTGCAGTCACACCCTTGCCACAAGACATGAGGATGCTGATCGTGTCGGCGGTATAGGGTCGATCATTCACCTTATCGTGCCCTGTCCAGAGATCCACCACCCTTTTCCCATGACGATAGACGCAGAGCTGCGCACCGCCTTCATCCTGCAATTGCGCTTCGGCAAACGCGTCGCGTATAGTCTCGAAGCCATCTTCTACCATTCCTTCTACTTTTCTCATGTCAACTCCTCTCATGAAACTGAAATTCCTTCTTATCTGATGCTCGCCATGAAGCCATCATTCTCCGCGCTCGACCGCTTCAAAAAGGAGGGAAGAATGCAGCCTCCAGGTTCAATCTTTTTATTCACTGTTGGAAGCAATCCGTCTCTCGACATCCCACGCAGCGTGATCTGGAGGGAAGGAAACGCTCGTGAGCTGCTCCGAGACTTGCCAGAGCCGCTGGGCGGTCTGCTCATTGCGCGCTCTGCGAGGAATCCGGGCAACTGCGGGCATTCCCGTCAGTTCCGCAAAGCCGCCAGGACCGTAGTAGCCGCCACCAACAGCGAGCGGGCTGGTCGCCGCGTACAGGGTGGGGAGAGCCCCTTGCGTGATCTCTTGCCAAAAACCGGGGATCATCCTGGTGACCTGCATCTCGAAGCGTTCAAGCAGGGAGGAGGAGCCTCTGCCAAGCGTTGGTCCAGTTGTTTGCAAATTGGTCAGCGTCGCTCCAGGATGGGAGGCGTTACTGCGTATCCCCCAGCCAGAGCGCACGCTTCGGCGGTTCAGTTCCATCGCGAATAGCAGGGTTGCCAGTTTGGACTGCCCGTAGGCACGCTGTGGGCGATAGCTGTACTCGCTTTGCAGATCATCGAAATTGATGGTGGCGACGCGATTCGTCAAACTGCTCAGGGTCACCACCCGCTTTGCGCAGCAGCGGCAGGAGTCTGCCGGTGAGCGCGAAATGTCCGAGATAGTTGGTGCCCAATTGCAGTTCGAACCCATCGGTGGTGATATGGCGGGTAGGTGGGGTCATAATGCCCGCATTGTTGATGAACGTGTTGATCGGCTGATCCCGTGTTAGCAGTCTGTCGGCGAACGCTTCAACCGACGCCAGGCTGGCGAGATCGAGCTGTTCAACCACCACCTGTGCATCGGGAGAGGCAGCGCGAATGTCTTGTGCGGCTTTGTTGCCCTTGTCTGTGTTGCGAACAGCCAGGATCACCATCGCCCCAGCAGCAGCCAGTCTCTGGCTGACTCCGTAGCCGATGCCACTGTTCGCGCCAGTGACGACGGCAAGCGTCCCGGTCTGATCGGGAATGTCAATATCGTTGGTGGTGGTTCTCATGTGTCATCCTCTCTTCTTCTTACTCACTCGTTGGTAACTTCCTGTCTCATAAAAGGCTCTTTGCTTTTGCTGCGATCTCGTTGCACCTCCCGTGAGCAGATCTATGCATCCGCGTCACCGCATCGACTCCTCTCTGCGTGCGGTTCTGATCTGGCTGTTCAAGAAGTCCACGACGATCTTCCGCGTCCGCATCGCCTCTGGAAGATCAGGCTCCCAGTTGAAGCCGTGCCACATGCCTTCTGACACGAGAAGCTCGACTGGGACGTTGATCTCTTTTAATTTCCAAAAGAGGCGAACGGCGTTGCTCAGCATGATGTCTCGTGTCCCGGTCGTGATCATCGTGGGAGGGAAATCGGTGTCAAAGGTGTCATTGAGGGGCGAGATGCCGGGATCCCTCGGATTCATCTCACCGACATAGTTTTGTCTCACGATCGCCAGAGCCATGTCTGCCGACTGGACGTCTCGACGGTTGTTCGAGACCGCGGAATCCCCAACCCCACTGATTTCGCCAGCGGGGGTGAACATCCCCAGTGCCTTGATCATGGGGAGGTGCAATGTGTGTGCCTTCAACACGACGGCCAGCATCAGGGCACCGCCAGAGGAACTGCTAGTACCCACAACCTGCTTTGGGTCGAAGTGGGTTACTAACTCCTCGTATACCGCAAGACATTGATTGAGAGCAAGAGGGTATTTTGCTTCCGGTGCCAATGTGTAGTCAATCGAGTAGACGGTGATCCCGATCTCAGCCGCCATCAGCAGCGCGGTTCTTTCCCGAGCGGTGCCCATCACAAATCCGCCGCCGTGAATGTTCAGCAGGAGAGCATGCTCATTGCCCGGTGTGATGATCTTGGGTCGGATGATGAGCACCGGCACCTCTTTGATCGTGGTCTTTTCAAGGGTCAGGCTGTATCGAGCAATCAGGGCTTCTTCGATCACATCTTCGCCAGCTTGAAAGGCCTTGCGAAATCGGGGGATCCGGCGGGGGCCAGTGAGGGTTGGGAGAAGGAAGCCAGGAATCCATGGGTGGGGGAGCGCAGCCAGGTACTTGACTGCTTCCGGACTCATCGTTGCTGCTTGATTCTTGGTAATACGTAGTGCCATGATGCACTCCTTTATGGTACTGACAAGTCAGTCATATATAATACAAATGTTCGTTTTGATGGAAGCCCGCAATTTGCTCCTTTCCTTATGGGGGGATTGCGCTTCCATCCGCGGTACCAGAAGCAGACGTTCACCTCGTTGGCTTAGGAACCAAAGCTCTCGTCTGGCCAGGCGAAGATCAGCTCCTGCTGCTGCTCAGGCAGCATCTCCTGGACGTTCCATCCCAGCAAGCTCTGCAGTTGTCCGCGCAGCCAGCGCTCAAACGGACGCTCGCTCCGAGCCAACTCCAGCAGGACCTGGTGTGGCTGCTGTACGTGCAGTCTCATGAGAAGCAGTTCGCCGCGCCGCAATTGCACCAGCCAGACCTGCAACTGGCTTATCCCCGCTTCTCGACAGAATGCTTCAAACTGCACCCGGCGTGGTCCCGCAACCTCCTGAGCCAGTCGTCTCCACCGCTCCTGAGTTTCCGGGCGCAGAGGGCAGACGATCAGTAGTTGTGCCATGAGACCATGCTCCTGTTGCTTCTGTGCTCGTCTTCGGACAGCTGTCCCTGATCTACCGTGCCTTTCACCCTGGATGCTGCTCCCTCTGAAGCTCATGAAAGGAAACAGATGAGCACGGTGATGGTCTGGAATAGGCGTGTGCAGATCTAGTGAAAGGCTGGCCAATTCCGGCGTCGTTCCCATTTTGCACTATTCCAGGTGTCTCTCCTATCGCAGCCTCAACGCCAGGCCGCTGCATCGAGTACAAGCAGGGCCATGAACAAGATGACGACTGTTTCCATCACTTCCTCATTTGGAAACCTTTCAGCCATTACGCGTCCAATCTGCCGCTTCTGACCAGCCGCTTGAGGAACTCCCAGTGGCGCACCAGCACTATGCGATCGCTGCCTCCCATTTGGTACCATTGTCTGAGCCAGAGCAGTGCCGAGCTTTCCTCAGAACGAAAGCCGCACCCGGCCAGTCTCACCAGATCCGTCACGATCGGCTCTGGCTGCGCTGCCACGTGGCGCTGTTCTTTCGTCTCGATGGGTGTCTTCATCGTCATATCCTTTCCACTGCAAGGTCGTGCCGCATCTGGAGCACAAAGGTGACCAAGTTCAGAAGGAACGCTCCTTCTTCGTTACACTACACTTTGTGAGCTGGTCTGCTCACCTCTCTGCTGCTAGTATAACCAGGGTGCGCCATCAAAGCGCCATGAGCAGCGCCATGAAGAGGAAGTTCCTCCACACGAGGTCACCGTGCTGCCTGAGGCGCGCTGAAGCATTCGGGAGGCCACGGTTGTGTTTGACCTGGTAGAGCTCACATGGTACGATGACGGCAGAGGGGTGAATCCCAGGTGAACAACGGCTGGTGTTCGTGTCCGGAGCCGCGATCGATGACCTGCCAGCACGGCAGAAACGCAGGTCGACAAGCGCTGCCATGCTTGTGCGGAGCTACTCGTCACCTCCATTGTCCCCTCTGAAGAGGACAAGCCATGGGTCTGTTACGTCTAGCCGTGCTAGGGCCACCCGAAATCTTTCATGATGGCAGCCGTCTGAGCTTTGCCTTGCGCAAGGCGCAGGCCTTGCTGTTCTACCTGGCGGTCCAAGGCGGCATGCACTCCCGCAGTCAACTGGCCGCCTTCCTGTGGCCCGACAGTGAGTCCTCCATTGCTCGCAAGGCCTTGCGCAATGCCATTGTGCTGCTGCGCAGCTTGCTCGACGACCCCAACCCCTCAACTGCTCCTGATTCCCTGCCCCCCGGACCGCAGGCCCATCTGCTCAATCAGGGAGATCTGATCGGTCTGAACCCGCAGGCGCTCCTCGAGCTGGACCTGGACGTGGTGCAGCAGGCATACACAGCGGCCCAGCGGTTCTCCACGCCCCCTTCTGATCCACAGCGCGCCACCCTGGTCACTCAGGTCCAGCAGGCCCTCGTCCTGGTGCGCGGCCCGTTCCTCGACGGCTTCTGGTTGCGCGAGGAAACTGGCTTTGACGAATGGGTCCAGCAGCAGCAGCAGCAGTGGCAGGTGCGCCTGCAGCTGCTCTGTGAGCGCCTCTCCACCTGGCAGGAGGCCGGTGGGGAACTGGAGCAGGCCCAAGCCACCCTGCTGCGCTGGCTGGCGCTCGATAGGCTTTCGGAGGAGGCCTATCAGCGCCTCATGCGTGTGCACCTGGCGCGTGGCGATGCGAGCGCCGCCTTGCAGGTCTATGCCACCTGCCGGGCGCGCCTAGCCGAGGAGTTGCAGGTCAAACCCTCGGCGGAAACTGTTGCCCTGGCCGAGCACATTCGCACCATCGCTGCTCGCCGTGGCGGCTCCACTGCCCGTCCCACCACCACGGCTGAAAACCATCCGCCCAGTGAGCTGGTGGCCCCGCTCGTCGGTCGGGCAGCAGCTTTCACCCAACTCGTCGGCCGCTACCAGCAGGCACGGCAGGGGCAGCCGCAGATCGTGCTGCTGCTGGGCGAGGCGGGCATCGGCAAAACGCGGCTGGCCAGCGAGTTTGTCGCCTGGGCTCGGGCACAAGGGGCCGGGGTGCTGAGTGGGCAAGCCTTCGAGATGGGGGGAAGACTGCCCTATCAGCCACTGGTGGAGGCCCTGCGGCCGCGGCTGGAGGCGGAAAACGCACCGGAGGACCTGCTGGAGGACCTGTGGCTGGCCGAACTGGGACGCATCCTGCCGGAGCTACGGGTGCGCTACCCCGATCTGCCAGCCCCCACCGAGGATGAGCTGATGGCCAAGATGCGGTTGTTTGAAGCGGTGGCGCGGCTGGTGGACGCCTTGGCAAAGCCTGCGCCGCTGGTGCTGCTGCTGGATGACCTGCACTGGGTGGATAGCGCCTCCCTCGACCTGCTGCGCTACCTGGCACGGTCCTGGAAAGGACATGGCACGCGCGTACTGCTGCTAGGCACCATGCGCCATGAGGGGCTGGAGCTGAGGTCAGCACTGGCGGCCGAGCTGGCCAACCTGGGACGCGACCTGCCGGTCACGCAGCTGCCGTTGCACATGCTGAGCCAAGCGGAGACCATCCAGCTTATTCAGGCTATTGCCGGGGAGGGGAAGCATGGGACGAGGAGTGGAGGGAAGTTGCGTGAGCACGGCCCTGCTCAGCCCTCCCCAGCAGAGGCATTGCCTTCGCCGGAGCGGGAGAAGCCGCTGGTCGCGCTGGGCGACTTCCTGTTTGCACAGACGAGGGGGCAGCCGTTGTACCTGCTGGAGACGCTCAAGCTGTTGCGGGAGCGAGAATGGCTGGTGCCACGGCTGGCTGCGGATGGCACCTGGAGGCTAGAGCTGGCTGTAGAGCTGGCGACCGTCGTTGCGCAGGAGCGGTTCCAGCGAGAGCTGTTGCCGCCCTCAGTGCGCGCCATGATCCTGGCGCGCCTTTGGAAGCTCACCCAGCCAGCGCGCCAGCTGGTGATGACCAGTGCGGTGCTGGGGACCCAGGCGAGCGCGAAGCTGCTGTGGCAGGTAGCCGAGGTAGAGGTGCAGACAGGCGTCGAGGCCCTGGAGGAGGCCATCGGCAGTGGCATCCTGCGCGAGGAGGTAGCAGGAGGACCAGGAGTGGGCAACCTGGGCAGCTTTGGCTTCTCCCATGACCTGATGCGCGATGTGGTCTACACCGAGCTTGGCGCAGCGCGGCGGCAGGTATTGCACCAACGCGCTTTGGTGTTCTTGCAGACAGAGGGAACAGCCGCCGCCGAACTGGCGTACCATGCGAGGGCTTCGGGAGAGACCGAGGCCGCCTATGGCTACAGCGTACAGGCCGGGATAGAGGCGGTGGCCGTCTTCGCCGTCGCAGACGCCATCGGGTACTACGAACAGGCGCGCGCCTTGCTGCAGGAGCCACAGCGGATACAGACCGAGCTTGCGGCCTCGGAGGTCGAACGCCTCTATACCCATCTGGGGCAGGCCTATGTCTTCCAGAACGACTGGGAGCAGGCCCAGGACGTGTATGAAGAGCTGCTCGCCTATGCGAAGCAGCACCAGCTGGCCGCGCTGGCCAGCATGACCCTCAACCGCCTGGCGATCCTGGCGATCCAACAGTCCAACGACAAGCCAATGGTGCGAGCGCTCCTGGACGAAGCCTGGCACATCGCCGGGGGGAGTCACGATCAGAAGGCGCTGGCGGAAACGGCGTGGAACGAGGCCCAGATCACCGCCATCGTGTGGGAGGACCTCACAAGCGCCTTACTGCATGGCCAGCAGGCGCTCTCCCTGGCACGAGCACGACACGACCAGGAACTGGAGGGAAGATGTCTCTTCACCCTCGGAGTGATCCATCTTCTCAGAGGTGACTTTGAGGAGACCATGCACTGTGCGCAAGCGTCCCTGGCGCTCTACGCAGCCTTGGGCAACGAACCGACCGCTTCGCGGGAACTCTCACTTCCAACCTTTCTCAGTGGCGCTCCGCTCACCCAACCCTTGACGCATCGCGCGACAGAAGCATTGTGCTGGGCGCTGCTGGCTCTCGCGCAAGTGTATGCTGGGCAGGTGCTCGGCAGCATGCGCAGTAGCCGCCGGGCGCTCGCGCTCGCACAGGAGAGCAAGAGCGTCTGGGTCCAAGTCAGCAGTACGACCTACCTCGCGTATGGATTGCTGGACGCGGGGGCCTATGAAGAGGCGCTCGAGCTCATACAACACACCATGGCGCTGGCGCGGACCCTTCCTCCGACGATCAGCTTCCAGAGCCTTCTCAGGGCCCTGGGGCGTACCTATCAAGCCGTGCAGCAGTGGGAAGAGGCGCGCAGCACGCTCGGAGAGGCTCTAGCCGTGGCAGAGACGTTAGACCTCCGACGAATTCGCGTGCCCGCCCTTTCGCAGTTGTGCATGAACTGTGCCCTGACAGGAGAGTGGGAACAGGCCTACCACTATGCCGTGAAGGCGACCGCTGTACGCAAGAGCTCTGATGTGGCATTGATCTATCTGGATCTCTACCCTCAATATGAAACGGAAGCCTTACTGTATGGGGGGGATGAGCACCAAGCGAAAGAAGAAGTGCAGCGACTAGGGGAACGTCTGGGACGCTACCGGCGCTTCCGCATTCCCTACCTGCAGTCGGAGGCTTTGCTTTCAGCGTGGGATGGAGAGAGCGGGCAGGCCATCGGCCACTTGCGCGAGGCAGTAGGGCTGGCAGCAGATCTCGGGTTGCCGGGCGAACGCTGGCAGATCCAGGCGGCGTTGGGTAGGGTGTATGAGGCAGCGGGCGATCCTGTGCAAGCGCGCACTGCCTTTGGTGAGGCAGCGACAATCATCCAGGGGCTGGCAGAGGGCATCAAGGATGAGACACTGCGTTCGCGCTTTCTGGCTGGGCCACCGATCCAACAGGTATTGCAGCAAGCCCAACGTCTCGCCAACCAGGTCCCGCAAGACCAGGCGGAGCAGGGCGGGTCTTGAGGCGTCTGGTACTGCAGGCTGACGAGCCATGGGAGGCCTCGTGAGCCTACATGGTGCACAAAGGACGTCCGGTGTGACGATCCACCTCGTCCTCTTGCCATCCCACCAGAGAACGCATCAGGACATAAACACTCAAGCAGGGTTTCACGTCACGCTGAAGACCCACGCAGCTCCAAGGGGTCCGCGGAAGATTTTTAGCGAACGGCTGCCCACTTGTGCTCTTGCCTACGCTGTAAATGCACACTTTATCCTGGCGAAAAGCACACAATTATCCTGGTAGGAAAGCTGTCTCAGCAACTCGATTCATTTAGGACTAACCAGGATAGTTGTTGTAAAACGACCGAATCTAGGGATTTACACATATGTATCAGTGTCGAAAATGTGTGATTCCTGCGTAACAAAAGCACAGAGTAAAAAAAGAGCATTTAGACACTGGACAAGAAAGTATATTATCATGCATACTATGGGTATATATGTTTGAGAGCCTGTTCATACAAGTTATGATATTGTGTTGACATCAAGTGATTCTATATCATCATTTGGCTAGAATATCTTGTTTTAGCTGTTTGCAAATTCGAAAGCAGCATAAAGGAGTAGTTCATCATGCTTAGATATCAAGAACACGGGAGCGAAGTGGCAAGGTTACTCTCTAAGATAACTGCAGAATATGAAGCTGCGCAGCGTGGTTTGACGGGACTTGCTTATGGGACATCACAACACGAGTTCATTAGCGCACGCATGGAAAATATGGGACAACTCCATTGCGAGTTGCAAACTATTGTAGGTGATTCCGCTATTGCCTTGATCGTAGATGCTCTGAATAACGTCGACTAAATCTCAGACCAGAACCTCTTTGAAAGTGTTAGAACACATATCGAAATAACGAACCGAAGTCGGATATGTCTTATTCCAAACCCCTGTAACAACGTATTCGGTTTCTTCGCTAGCGAAAGAATCCATATCAATAGCACACTGTTCGGCGTCTGCAAAGTATTGTAACCAATTCCTGCGATCTACTTGATTGAGTAATGGTGCGCCCTCACCTACAAACCATTCAGCAATGCCCCGTAAGTAGAAACGAAAATCTTGAGAAAGTGGATATTGCCGTACAATGCGGTAGCTTTTCTCTTGAACATCCTCAAAGCCTGCAGTTCTCAGATAGCTTGCAAGCTTCGAACCAATCCAACTATCTTCAAAAGAATATCCTGCATCTACTCGCAACTGCTCCCAATGCTCACGAGCCTGGAAAACACGCGCCTGTAGTCCAGTATCGATAGTATGAAAACGCATAGTGCCAAAGTCGATATCCTTAATTGCCATGCGTCCACCAGGAACAAGGTAGTTTCCCATGGCAGCAAATGTCTTTACAGGTTCGGGGAGATACTGACTGACATTTGCACTAAAAATGAGATCTACACTACCATACGATATCGGCAACTGTTCCAACAAGCCGCGTTTGTACTGTATCATCCGCTGATACCGTTTACCATGCATACGCCTGGATGCAGTTACCAATGCTTCAGGGGAGATATCCACTCCTAGAATATATCCCTGGTAACCAATGGCGCGGGCTAGTAAAGGTGTCCACAGTCCAGGACCACAACCCGCATCAACAATAGAACTACCGTGTTTGAACTGAATATCACGGATCATCTGTTCACGTTCGGGCGCTTTACTTCGATGATGTATCTCTAACCATTCTATTGCGTTAAGTGGCAAGCCACTTTCATTGACATGAATAGGGTCGTTTACTGCCATCATACTACCTCATCCATTGTTTTCACCCTGTATGCTATTGCATGGTGTTTTTTAAGATGATGGGAGTATAACATGCATATATGTTCGAGTACAATACTTTGCGCACAAATGTAGTACCAAAGTGTATACTATGTGAGTGAATGTGTTGTCGAAAATGTAAATCATTTAGTGGGAAGCGATTTTTCTTTTTCACTCTTTCATCTGAATAGCGGAAATGCCACCGGGGCCGATAAATCGGCGGTGAGTGCGATAAATCGGCTCCTACGGAACTGGCCGTCGCTTCGTCTAGCTACAGGTTTGTGCAAAAATCGTACTTACACCCTTTGACTAATTTCTCCTTGCGTTGGCAAGTACAAACCGATATACTTTATCTAATGATGATGAAGTCTAATTGGGTATTCATTTCAAACTACTATAACAACATTTGATATAAGGAGCTTGCGCCAATGCAGTCCTCTGGTGGTCAGCAACCGACAGATAAAATAGAGCATGAGAACGCGAGAGTTGAAGACATAAACGAACAGGTATCATCTCCACTTTATGAATTTCCGGCGGACCAGCAGGGAATGATTTATCCACCACCACCTTCCTACTATCAGAATATGCAAACCCCGCCAATGAGTACTGCCTTACCATTACAACCAGGTGCAAATACATCTCTTCCATTTCAATCTTCAACACCTGGCTCGCCAGCACAGCTCAATCCGACAGGTGTGCAAGTTGCTCCTTATCCGCCAACTTACTATCCTTTGATGCAACCGCCGGTTAAAAAGTCATATAAGTGGGTCTGGATTATCGTTTCAATATTTAGCGTTGTTTTTCTCGTTACTTGTGGATTGTGTGGCTGGGGTTTTTACCAGCTCTTCAATACAGTCATCCAACAGGAAACTGGAGCAACTGATGTCGTGAACAATTACTTTCAAGATGTTCAAAACCAAAGATATACGCATGCTTACCAGGATTTGCAAATCAGTGGTTTAACAGTGGATGACTATATTACGAAGGCACAGGCTAGCGATACACAAAATGGCTCGCTTCTTTCTTTTGTTGTCGGGCAGCCAACATTTGGCTCTAATTCTAGTTCAGGACCTGATTTGTCTCAATGGAGATATACGGTGGATGTTACAAGAGCGAAAGCTTCATATCCTGTGTTGGTTACTGTTCAAAAAAAAGGAGGAAGCTGGGAGATAACCTATATTGATCGGTATTGAGTAGATAGATTTATGATGGTTCCTGACAAGGAAAAATCGAAGTCGGAGGATTGCCCTCCGGCCTCGTCAGTCATGACAAGATAGACTCCAACTCTGCACTCCTGTAGTTTCTAATAAAGAGAGATCGGTTAGCTTACAGCAATACTGGACTGCATGCTCATCATTGGTATTTCGCTACCTACGCAGGCGCGAAGATCTTCGCGAAAGAATCGCCATGTGCTGCCTACTTTATGGCCAGTAAGTTGTCCAGACCACATCAGACGATAGAGGGTAGAACGGCTTACCCGTAGGTAGCTCATAGCCTCTTTGAACGTTAGAAGGACATCATCCTGGATTACTTGCATAACCATTTTTATTCTCTCCTCTGAATACTAAATACGAATTCGATGCACTTGACTTTAAAAATGAGTGCTCAAAAATGTATCAAACGGTACAACTGATTGTCTCAATGCATGTTATAGTAACCAATGTTGATACGCTTTTATGTTGAGGATTAGTTGTGATTTGGTTAAATTTAACGGTTTCCTGGTTAGATAATCATTACCAGTTCTGATCTAGTAGTTTTTCGAGCGATTTGGCTTCACATGCTACTGGAAAAATTGTCATGCCAATTGTTACACGCAAGTGGTCAATAGCCTGGATATCGGTAGGATAAGCCATTGCTACGGTAAGGCGATTATGATCACGACCAACAGGTACGCAACGTAGTTCACGCGCCAGGGTGTATGGAATGAGTTGCTTTAAACGAGATGGTAGCTGCGTTGGCAATTGCATAAATGGAATGCCGTTACTGCGAGCGGCGTCGAAAGAATCGTTCTCTTCATCTTGATTGTGATTATTTGGATTCACCTCGACTAAACCGATCGACCTGGTACCGTGTAGTTGTGTGATTACGGCCGGGCGCAGTATTATCCTATTTGCCATAAAGCCTGTATGATAGAGTAGATTTTCTAATGAAGCTCCTGGTTTGGGGTAAGATCCAATACCCAGAGTAATATCAGTTTCACGTTTCAATGGTGGGATCACGGTCTCTGGTTGGAGAAGATTGATACTATAGTATACTCTTTCCAGCAGGGTCTGCGCCCCTTCGTGATCAACATCCGGTAAAATTATAGCAATGCTAGCGCCTCTATGTACTAGAATGTGATCGCTGCTCCTGATGGAGCGGCGCACATTAATAAGGATCTGTTCCAGGAGACTGGCTGGAGCGTGATAACGATGCCGTTTATGTAAAATAGATGATTTCGGCACGATATGAATATGCTCAAGTTGTGAGATGTGCAAAAGCAAAACGCTTAGAGGTGTAGAACGTGGGAAGTGGTTCTCAAGTAGAGTGCGCAGAGAACCATTCATTTCAAGTGTTACCGGTGTCATTTCTGTCAAGTGCTCGGGATTTTCTGCATGATCCACCCAGGACGCTTTATGCAGTCTAGAAATTGGCAGGCAAGTGCATAGATCAGTTGCCGGACTGTCAAGATACGTTAGTGTCGAGGTTGATATCCCTCTTTCTAAATATTTCATAATACAGGTACCTTTAAAGTCATGAAAAAGAATTATGAAGAAGAGTATACTGCGGAAATGATATCGAAATGATGCAGAGTGTGTTGAAGAATGGTTAAGAATAAGGGGAATCGGTTAAGAAGAAATAGAGATAGACGAATAGATTGAGATGACACATGCGTCATCTCAATCTACAAACCTCGTGAATTTTAGGATTCAATGGTGATGGGAGCTGTAAAAGTATACCCCACACCTGGTACTGTCATAATATATTGTGGATTGTTGGCTTCAGGTTCGACTTTCTGACGCAGGTGACGAATGTGTGTCTTCACTAGACCAGAGTCACCTGATTCATCATATCCCCAGACTCGTTCGATAATCATATCAGTTGTTAATACCTGGCCAGTATGTGTGATAAGCAAGTGGAGCAGGCGGCTCTCAGTGGGAGTTAGACGCACTTTCGTGCCCTCCCGGGTCACCTCGTGGCGCATCGCATCTAATGTCACTGGCCCGATAGTAATTGCGGATGAACTGGAGGAACCTATTGCACTGCTTGAGCGACGCATAATCGCTTTAATGCGAGCTAGGAGTTGCCTCGGGCTAAAAGGTTTTCGCAGATAATCGTCAGCTCCCATCTCTAATCCACGTATCTCATCATCTTCACGGTCATGTGCGGTCAGAATTAAAACCATTGAATTAGTTTCACTCCGCATCTGGCGACATACCTCGAAGCCATCCAGTTTGGGCATCTGCACATCCAAAATGACAAGGTCTGGTAATGTTTCACGCCAACGTTTAATAGCCTGTTCGCCATCAAATGCGCGAATAACATCGTATCCATGTCCTTTGAGCCAGTAGCTCAACATATCAACCATGTCGCGGTCATCATCTGCCACCAAGATTTTCACTCGTGTTTCCTCCTGATGTTGATAAACTTGTTCTAAATGCTTCAACGGGATGAAATTCGGGCAGTAACATCGTGGTACAATTTGGTGTACGTAGAGCCAAATTGTTTTGCTTTTAGACTGATAGGAGAAGAAAGTCATGATTCCACGCGAAGAACTTTTATCCCTGGCTCGTGAAGTTGCACTGCAAGCCCACTGCCCTTACTCTCATTTTCGGGTTGGCGCTGCCGTAGTAGCAGATGGAAAAACCTCTGTTGGAGTGAACGTTGAAATATCGAGTTATGGCTTGACCTTGTGCGCAGAACGCTCTGCGTTAGCTGCTGCGATTGCGACGGGTGCAGTGGCGGGGTCGATCACCCAGGTCGCTGTTGCGTGTATCGATGCGCAGCAAGGGGGGCCCATCCAGGACCGTACACCTTGCGGAGCTTGCCGACAATGGTTGGCTGATCTTGCTCCACACGCCATTATTTACATCGATGGAGATACACGTGATTTCACAATCGAGGATTTGTTGCCGTATGCATTTGAGCATCAGGCCAAAAGTGTGTAGTGTAAATCCTTATGAGTTGATGTCAGAAGAAATTCTGACATCCACTCATAACTCCCCCGGAGGTTGCCAGCCCTGTAACAAAGCAGCGATTCCGGGAGGAAGGCCCTGGTGTTCTGTGGCATAGCCCGAGAGCATGGCCTGGGT
>Ga0070706_100003949_pt1 | contig 14440 bp, 16 predicted proteins | sample KBSK5501metaG_FD_65476 | JGI IMG/M metagenome (GOLD analysis project Ga0070706, IMG submission 65476) | Corn, switchgrass and miscanthus rhizosphere microbial communities from Kellogg Biological Station, Michigan, USA - KBS K5-50-1 metaG | ecosystem: Host-associated > Plants > Roots >...
CCATGCGCCGCAGAGACCTCGGTGCAGGTCAGCACCGAGATATTCGGCATACCGGCCACCTGCTGGATGAGGTAATGCGACATGGACCTTTCCAGCGAAGACCCGCGCACGAGCATGGTGACGGACTTCGCGGTCCGGGCCAGGTAGACGGCTGCCTGCCCGGCCGAGTTGGCCCCGCCGACGATGTACACGTCGTGATCGGCGCAGCTGGTCGCCTCGGTCAGCGCCGAGCCGTAAAAGACTCCGCGGCCGGTCAGGTCGGCAAGGCCGGGCACGGTCAGCTGGCGGTAGCTGACCCCGGTGGCCAGTATGACGGTGTGCGCGCCGACCGAGCCGCCGTCACCGAAGTGGACCCGGCGCGCTGATCCGCTCACCTCAAGGCCCGTGACTTCCCGCGTCGTCAGCACCTCGGCACCGAACTTGGCCGCCTGGCGGCGGGCTCGGTCGGTCAGCTGCGCGCCCGACACACCGTCTGGGAAGCCCAGATAGTTCTCGATCCTGGAGCTCTGCCCGGCCTGGCCCCCGGTCGCCGTGCGCTCGACCAGGACTGTCCGCAATCCCTCCGACGAGCCGTAGACGGCGGCGCCGAGTCCGGCCGGTCCCCCGCCGACGACGATCAGGTCGTAGAAGGCCTCGGACGGTGTGGTGGCGAGCCCCACCCGGTTCGCCAGTTCCTGGTCGGACGGCTCGACGAGCGCGGCACCGTCCGGCGTCACGACGAGCGGAAGCCGCATCCCGTCGGCTTCAGCAGCCTGAAGAAGCCGCTGACCCTCGGGCTCATCGGAGCTGTACCAGCGGTAAGGAACCTGATTGCGGGCCAGGAACTCGCGTACCTGCGACGAGCGCGCCGACCAGCGGTGCCCGACGATCTTGGTCTCGGCCACCGGCCGGTAGTCGGCTGACAACCACAGCTCGAGGAGCGAGTCCACGACCGGATAGAGCTTCTCCTCCGGCGGATCCCACGGCTTGAGCAGGTAGTGGTCCAGGTCCACAACGTTGATGGCGTCGATGGCCGCGCCGGTGTCGGCATAGGCGGTAAGCAGCGCCCGCCGAGCGCCCGGGTACACGTCCATGGCCCGCTCTAGGAATTCGATGCCATTCATTTCAGGCATCCGGTAGTCGGCCAGAATCGCCGCTACCAGGTCGCCGCGCAGCTTCATCTCGCGCAACGCCTCCAGGGCGGCCGCGCCGGACTCGGCGCGGACGATGCGGTACCGCTCGCCATACCGGCGGCGTAGGTCTCTCGCCACCGCGCGGGAGACACTGGGATCGTCATCGACGGTAAGAATCGCCGTCCGCGACGGGCCCTGTTCGGTCACGATTCGCCCCTTTCGCTTACGCGGCGTCGAGTCGCGCGAGTCCGCGCAGATCGACACAGTTCATGCCTTTCGCGCGGACGATGACCATCACTACCGCCGAGCACACCCGGCACCGCGCCACCGTGCCAGGTGCGCGCAGGAAAACGCTGAACAGGGCCACCGGGCCGGTCGCCCCGCAGCAGGCGCAACTGGCGGTGGCGGCCGTCATCTCGGTACCGAATACCTCGTACAGCAGCCCGCCGATCGCGTTCCCGTCGAGTGCTTCCATCACGGTCCTCCTGGTCCGCCGAATCGCTCGGTCTTGACCTGCTGCGGCGGGTAGCCAAGGCGCACCAGGCCTTCGGCAACAGTCTCCACGAACGCAGTCGGTCCGCACACGTAGGCGACCGGCTCCCGGCTGACCGGCCACGCGACGTCAGCGAGCAGGGTTGCATCGACCCGGCCGCGGTGGCCGGTCCATCCAGGCGGCGCCTGCCTGGTCAGCGCGTAGGTCACCGAGACGCTGCCGGTGCACTGATCGAGCTCGCCACGGTAGATCACGTCTGGCAGCGACCGTACCGAGTACAGCAGCCTGACCGGGACTACTGTGCCGCTGCGCGCGCGGTGCCGCAGGATCGACCGGAACGGGACGATCCCCGAGCCGCCGGCCGCGAGCAGCAGCGGCCTGGTGGCATCGTCGGCGTCCCAGACGAAGTAGCCGCCGATCGGACCGCGCACTTCCAGTTCGTCACCTGCGCGCAGTTCGCCGGTGAGGTACGGCGAGACCTCGCCGTTCGCTAGCCGCTGCACTGTGATCGCAACCGGCTCGCCCGGCGCCGAGGCGATCGAATAGGACCGTTCAGCCGTGTAGCCGTCCTCGGCGGTGAGCCGCACGTCAACGTGCTGTCCAGCCCGGTGTCCGGCCCAGTCGGGAGTCCGCAGCTCGATCGTGCGCACCGTGGCCGTCTCGTCGCAAACCGCGGCGACGGTCGCGACCTGCCAGGTTAGTCGCCGGCGTACCGCTGTTCCCGCCATGGATCTCCGTACATGTGGTAGCCGTAGGTCTCCCAGAAGCCGGCCTCGTCATGGTCGAGCAGCTCGAGGCCGCGCACCCACTTAGCGCTCTTCCAGAAATACAGGTGCGGGACGAGCAGCCGTGCCGGGCCGCCGTGCTCGGCCTCAAGCGGCTTGCCGTCGTAGCCGAACGCCACCCAGGCCTGCCCGCCGGTGACGTCGTCGATCGGCAGGTTTGTTGTGTAGCCGCCATCGCTGAAGGCAAGCACGTAGGCGGCCTCCGCTCTGGCCTGCTCGAGCAGTATGTCGACGGACACGCCCTCCCACTGGGTATCCAGCTTGGACCACCTGGTCACGCAGTGGATGTCGGCGGTGACGGTCTCGGCGCTCAGGGCGCGCATTTCCTGCCAGGTCCACGACTTGAGCACGTCGCCGGCCTGACGGATCGAGAACGTCCATGCCTCGGTCCGAGTGTGCGGTGTCGGGCCGGCCGACAGGACGGGAAAGTCGTGGGTGACGTACTGCCCTGGCGGCACCCGCCCGGGCGCGGCTGCCTCGTCGCTGCGTCGGCCATGAAAGCCACGTGATATCGGACTCATCCGCGCATCGCCTCCCCTTCCTCGGCCCGGCATGCCCGGTGAAACCACCCTCACGAGCACTGTAGTCGTCGCGCGCCGCGGCGCTGCCCGGGTGGACCCGCCGGAGTCCGGTCCGGACCGGAACTGGCGCAATAGGCCACACTGGTCCCATGACCCCGCCGGCGGGCCAGGAGCCTGCGCTCAGGCTCGCCAGCGCATCCGGGCGGTGGGTGCTGTTCGCCACTGTCCTCGGATCTTCCATGGCCGCTATCGACGCGACGGTCGTCGGGATCGCGCTTCCCGCCATCGGCCAGGAATTCCACGCCAGCCTGGCCGACCTGCAATGGGTGGTGACTGCCTACACGCTCGCGCTGGCCGGCCTGCTGCTGGTCGCGGGCGCGCTCGGGGATCGGTACGGCCGGCGGCTGGTATTCCTGGCCGGCGTTGTCTGGTTCGCCATCGCGTCCGTCCTCTGCGGTCTGGCGCCGTCCGCGGGCGTTCTGATCGCAGCCCGCGCGCTCCAAGGCGTCGGTGCTGCGCTGCTCACCCCGGGGAGCCTCGCGATCATCGAGGCGTCGTTCCACCCCGATGATCGAGGCAAGGCGATCGGCGCCTGGTCCGCCTTCGCCGGGGTAGGCACGGCGATCGGGCCGTTCCTCGGCGGCTTTCTGATCCAGGTCGTGTCCTGGCGGCTGATTTTCGCGATCAACATGCCGATCGCAGTTCTCGTGATCGCGGTGACCTGGCGGCATGTGCCTGAGACCCGCGACATCGGCGAGACGGGACCGGTCGACGTCCTGGGCGGCGTGCTCGTCACGCTCGGCCTGATCGGGCTCACCTACGGCCTGATCGACGGCCCGACAGCAGGTTGGAACCGCCCGGTCCCGCTGGGCGCCCTGATGGCCGGCCTGATTTTGCTCGCCGCGTTCGTCCTGCGAGAGCGCCGGGCGCGCACTCCGGTACTGCCGCTGTCGCTGTTCTCCTCCGCACAGTTCAGCTCGGCGAACGTCGTCACCTTCGTCGTATATGCGGCGCTCGGCGGTGCGCTGTTCCTGCTGCCGATCCAGCTCGAGCAGGTCTCCGGCTACACGGCCCTCCAGGCGGGCATCTCGCTGCTGCCGGTAACCGCGATCATGCTGCTGCTATCGGCGCGCTCCGGCGCGCTGGCGGCACGGATCGGCCCTCGCCTCCAGTTGACGGTCGGTCCGATCGTGATCGCCGCAGGCCTGGCACTCTTCGCCAGGATCGGGCACTCAGTCAACTACTTCACGGACGTGCTGCCTGGCGTCCTGGTCTTCGGCTTCGGCCTCGCGATCAACGTCGCACCGCTTACCGCGACCGTCCTCGCTGCGGCGCCGGCCCACAACGCGGGAGCGGCATCCGCCGTCAACAACGACGTGGCCAGGGCTGCAGGCCTCATCGCCGTGGCCGTGCTGCCTGCTGCCGCAGGCCTGACCGGGTCCGCGTACCTGCACGCCGATGCGTTCTCCTCCGGCTTCAAGATCGCATCGTTCATCTCGGCGGGCCTGTGCGTGCTCGGCGGCGCCCTAGCTGCCGCCACAATCCGGAACCCGCACCCGGCAGCCAGGGAACCGGCCGCGCCGGGAGCCGTCACTACGGCGGCGCGCCGGCCACAGCCGCTGCTGCACTGCGGCCTTGACTCTCCGCCGGCCCGCTCGGCTCAGTTCACCTCATGAGGCCCGGAGGGAGGTGCGCACTCACGCGATCACAGCGTCGAGCGCCTTCTTCAGCGCGCTCGGCTGAACGGGACTCTTCGGTGCCTTCCGCCGTGTCTCCTGGAGCTTGTCGCCAATGTCCTGCAGCTTCCTGCGGCCAAGGCCCGCTCGCACCTGCGGGAACCAGGCCTGCTCTTCTTCGTCGATATGATGCGTGACTGTTTCCATCAGCACGTGCGCCTTGGCATTGAAGCGCTCGGATCGCGGTGACATGGCGGCAAGCTCCGTGCACAGCACGTCGGTGACGTGGTGCTCCTCATAGCCCTCGAGCACGGACTCCTCGAGCTCAGGGAGCAGCGCGCGAACCTCCGGGTACATCACTTCATTCTCGATGTAGGTGTGCACGGTTAGCGTGCTGATGATCTGCTTGGCCAGGCTGGCCTTCGTCTTCGTCGCCTTGTCACCGGCACCCTGGAAGTTCCGGAACAGACGGCGGATCTCCTTGTGATCGGCCTTTAGCAAGACGATCGCGTCTGTCGACATCGTTCCCCCTCGTGCCCACTGACTGCTACGCCCGGCTCGTTCACTACCCGTGAACGCGCGCGCCAACCGCGCAGCGGCTACATAGCTGCCGCGCGTCTGCGCGAGACATCCTGCACGTCCCTGCGCGTGAGGCTGAGGTAGCCCACCAAGAGCGCGATCATGCCGGTCAGGGCCAACGCAACGGGCCCGCCGCCCAAGCCGAGGCCCCCCAGGCTCCGCGGCTTGCCCAGCCAGTCGGCGATAGAGGCGCCGAGCGGCCGGGTGAGCACATACGCGCACCAGAAGGAGACGATGGAATTCCAGCCCAGCCAGCGGTAGCCGATCGCAGATACCGCGATCATGCAGGCGAAAAGCACCGCCGAGAGCAGGTAGCCCAGATGCAAGGTCACAGCGGTCAGGTCACCGACGGCCGTCCCCATCGCAAAGGTCGCCACGACGGCCGCCCAGTAGAACAATTCACGGCGCGAGGAGTCGATGGTGTGAATGGACAGCGTTCGCTCCGTCCGGTCCCAGGTCCAGAACACAGCCGCGAGAACGAGGGCGTACAGCGCCGACGAGACGATATACGGAACGCCGAAGCCGACGTGCAGGACGTCAGCGGCCATAGTTCCGAAGACCCCGACCATCATGACGGCCAGCCAGTATGCCCAGGCGACGTAACGGCGCATGGCGAGCTGCAGAGTCAGCGCGGCGACGAAACCAAGGAAGCCGAGCCCGACCGCAACGACGGGCGCAATGGCATGTACGGCATAGTCCGATGTCGACTCGCCCATCGCCGTCGACAGAGCCTTGATTAGCCAGAAGTAGACGGTGATCTCGGGGACTCGCAGCGCCCCGCGGGCCGTGACTGAGGACAGTCGGAACCTTCCGCCGGAGGGCGCCGCATGGCGGGCGACATGGCGGCCTGCGGGCCGGGTGTACAGCTGGTCCACATCTACTCCAGGCACGTCAATGGCGTCTGGCACAAGACAAGGAAGGTCGGGCGCTCGTCAGGCTACTCAAAGATCGCCAGTTATGTGGGTGTCCGCACGCGCTCCCCGGCCGGCGGCCTCAGCCCGCCTTCCGCGGCTTGCCACCCGTACTGGCGGGGAACGCGCTGCGGCTACTTGCCACCGTGGCAAGCGCGACGGCCACCAGAACGATGGTGACCCACGGGAGCGCGCCCGGTCCGGAGCGGTCCAGCACGAGCCCGCCGGCCAGCGAGCCCGTCGCGATGCCGACGTTGTAGACAGTGGTCTGCATCGAGGTCGCGATGTCGGCGCCGACCGCACCGCTCGCGTCGATCAGCGCCGCCTGCAGCAGCGTCGGCGCTCCGCCGAATGCCGCGCCCCACCCGGCGACGGCGGTCAGCAGCACCGCCGGGATCGCCGCAGCGAGGCCGATCCCGAGCATGGCAGCCGCGATCAGTGCGAGCGCCGCGCAGAGCGTGGAGCGGAGTTGGCGGTCGGCGAGCGGGCCGGTTATCCAGATCCCTGCCACGGTCGCGGCGCCGAAGACCAGCAGGACCATGCTTGTGCGACCGAAGCCGGCCTGCGCCGCGACCGGCGCGATATAGGTGTACACCGCCTGGTGTGCCGTCAGCAGCAGCGCGGTGACCAGAAGAACGCTGCGGATTCCTGGCAGCCTGGCCACCATACGCAGCCGTGCCTGGTCGGCGGCTCGCTCGCGGGGGAAGGCCGGGACCTTCCACCGCACCCACCCGACCAGCAGCAGGGCCAGGGCGGCAAGCAGGGCGAAGCTGGCCCGCCAGCCGACAGCGTCGGCGAGAGCCGTCCCGGCCGGAACGCCGACACAGAGCGCAAGGGTAATGCCCGCAAGCACAATGGCTATCGCGCGGCCGCGCCTGGCCGCCGGGACCATGCGGGCCGCGTATCCCGCGAGCATCGACCACAGCGCGCCGCCCATGACGCCGACGAGCAGCCGGGCCGCGAACGTGAGCAGGTAGGAGGACGAGGCCGCGGTGACTGTGTCGAAGACCGCGAAGCCGACCAGAGCGGCTTCGAGCGCGGCCCGGCGCGGGACCCGGCGCAGTAGCGCCGTGACCGGAATCGCGGCCGCGGCGGAGGCGATCGCGAAGGCGCTGACCAGATAACCGATCTCCGCCTCGCTGACGTGCAGGGCCGCGCCCATTTGCGGGAGCAGCCCGGCGGGCAGCAGGTCGGTCATTACGTCAGTGAACGCGGCGGCGGACAGCGCGAGCAGGCCAAGCAGCGGCAGTTTCACAGTGGCCGCCGCCTGCGGGCGAGCGATAGTGGGGGACGGCGTTAGGGCCATGCCACCATGGTCAAACCTTGACACTAATGTGAAGGCAAAACGATCAACGGGCTTCCCGGGGCGGCACATGAGGATCGGCGAGCTTTCAGAACGCACCAGCGTTCCGGCGCGGATGCTGCGTTACTACGAAGAGCAGGACCTCCTGCATCCTGAACGCGCCGACAACGGCTACCGATGGTACGGCGAAGCGGCCGTCTACCGAGTCCAGCAGATCCGCGGGCTGCTCGACTCCGGCCTGACGACCGAGATCATCCGCGGGATACTGCCATTCCTCACCGAGCCCGACGGAATTCACCTGCCCGCCGCCTGCCTCACGGCCGACACCGCCGGGCTGCTGCGGCGCGAGGCGGAACGCCTGCAGCAGCGCATCGACTGCTTGACGCGCAATCGGGACGCCATACGCGACTACCTCGCGGCAGTCGAGTCAGGGGGCAGCGGCCAACCGGTCGCGCCCAAGCGCGCATGACGCGGTCCTCACGGTGCTGCTCGGCGGATTCTTACGCCTGGCGCGAAAACGCTTCTGCGGCCGACGCCTCGGTCACTAGCGTGATGGAGCACGGCCCAGGGAGACGCATGCTGGTCGCGGCTAGGAGGGAACGGCGATGGTCGAGCAGGTCGAGACCAGCCCGCAGGAAAGCCAGCGCCGATCCCGGCCGCTGCTGAGGACGATGCTGGGCGACGTACTGCGCCGCACGCGGCTCGAGCAGGGCCGGACCCTGGCCGACGTCGCGCGGGCGGCTCGGGTCTCGATGCCGTACCTGTCCGAGGTGGAGCGAGGCCGCAAGGAGGCGTCCTCGGAGGTACTCGGGGCCATCTGCGACGCGCTGCGCATCGAACTCGCCGACCTGCTGGCCTGGACGGAACGTGACCTAGTCGACGACAGCAGCCGGCGCGCCAGGGTCGTCAGGCTCGAGGCCATCCGCGCTGCCCGCGACCTCATGGACCAGGCCGACCCGGCCGGCGCCTCCGCGGCGAACCGACCGGGTGACGCCGTCTGCCTGCTGGCAGCATGATCTGCCGACCGATCCCTCAGGCGCTGATCAACCCGGCTGTGGTCGCCTTGCGGCCGGCGATCACCGCATCGGCGAGGCCGTAGTCGACCGCTTCGTGCGCGCTGAACGTTCTGTTCCTGTCGGTGTCGGCCCGGATCTTGGCGACGGGGTGACCGGTGTGGCGGCTGAGTATCCCGTCTACTTCGGACCGTACCCTGGCCACCTCCTTGGCCCGGATCGCCAGGTCGGGCAGGGCACCCTGAGCCTGACTCGATGGCTGGTGCAGCAGCACCTTGGCGTGCGGCAGGACCGCCCGCTTGCCTGGCGCGCCCGCGGCGAGGAGCACTGCCGCAGCGGAGGACGCCTGGCCCACGCAAGTCGTGGCGACCTCGGGACGGATGTACTGCATCGTGTCGTAAATCGCGGTGAGCGCGCTGAACGAGCCGCCTGGCGAGTTGATATACAGGCTGATCTGCAGGTCAGGGCTGACGGACTCCAGGTGCAGCAGCTGAGCCATGACGACGTTGGCTACGCCGTCGTCGATCTCGGTGCCGAGGAAGACGATCCGCTCGGACAGCAGCCGGGAGTAGATGTCGTAGGCCCGCTCGCCGAGCGGGGTCTTCTCAACGACGGTGGGGATCGTGTACTGGCCCATCGTCACAGCCCTGCCATCCGGGTGGCGATCCCGGGACGAACGTCGTCGAGCCGTTGCACGAGGTGGTCGACGATCCCGTAGTCACGGGCCTCTTCGGCGCTGAACCAGCGGTCACGCAGGCTGTCACGCTCGACCGTCTCGACCGGCTGGCCGGTATGCTCCGCGATCAGCTTGATCATCATGGCTCCTGTCTTCTCGAGCTGCTCGGCGTAGATCTCGACGTCGGCGGCCGTGCCCCCGAAGCCCGCTGATCCCTGATGCATCAGCACCTGAGCGTGCGGCAGGCTGAACCGTTTGCCTGCCGTTCCCGCGCACAGCAGGAACTGCCCCATGCTGCCCGCCAGGCCCATCGCCAGCGTGCTGACGTCGTTCGGGATCAGCCGCATCGTGTCGTAGATCGCGAGGCCTGCACTGACCGACCCGCCCGGCGAGTTGATGTACAGGCAGATGTCGCTGCGTGGATCCTCAGCCGAGAGCAGCAACAACTGCGCGCACAGGCGGTTGGCTACCGCGTCATTGACCTCAGTGCCGAGCACGATGATGCGGTGGTACAGCAGGCGGCTGATCAGCTGCTCGTCAAGCGAGCCAGAATTCGTGGCTGTTTCGGCAACGGCACCAAGCATGGTCTCCCCGCTCTCAGATCCGGATGCGGAGTCCCGCATCACGTTCCACAATCGTCGGCGTGGCCGAGGCTCGCCAAGGCAATCTGCTGACAGCAGAGGGTTAACGGCAGCTCGGTAACCGCCCCGGAGCTGTCATGCCAGCCGGATGCTCACGCGGCTCGGGCACCACCATGCGGTATTGTGGACCATACGGCACCGTACGGACCGGAGGTCGGCGAATGAGGCTCCCGAACACCGCACACACCACGCGGCCCTGGCGGATCCACGAGTTCACCCGCGACTTCCGGGTCGAGGACGTGTGGGCGCTGCCGACGCCGGGCGGCCAGGCCAACGACTTCCCCCGGCTGGTGGATCAGCTCGCGTCACTCCGCACGTCGCGCCGGGCCTCAGGGGTCACCCGGGCGCTATGGTTCATCCGGCTGAGGATTGGTGACCTATTCGGCTGGGACGACGCTGGCGGGGGCCTCGGCTCCCGGGTACCAACCCTCCGCGATCGCCTGCCCGCGGATCTGCGCGACTGCCTGTCCGGCCCGAGCCTTGGCGCCCTGCCCTTCAGCCCGCTCTACCTGCTCGACAACGAGTTCGCCGCCGAGATCGCCAACCGCACCATGCACGGGGTCTTGCACATCGGCTGGGTCCCGGACGAGGCCGGCGGCTATCGCGGCCAGATGGCCATCCTGGTCAAGCCCAATGGGCTGCTCGGGACCGCCTACATGGCCGCCATCAGGCCGTTCCGGCATGTGATCATCTACCCGGAGCTGACGCGGCAGATCGAGCGGGCGTGGCGGGAGCGCACGGCCCGCACAAGTACCTAGGCTGCGAGCGCAACCAGCCGCGCCGCCACCAACTACAATCGTCCGAGTGATCACTGGCGTGCACGCTATCGTCTACTCCCCCGATGCCGAGAAGGTTCGCACGTTCTTCGCAGACGTGCTGGAAATGAGCTCAGTGGACGCTGGCGGGGGCTGGCCGATCTTCGCGTTGCCGCCGGCTGAGCTCGCCGTGCATCCGGCCGATGGCAGCAGCCGTCACGAGCTCTATCTGATGTGCGACGACATCCATGCCACGCTTGCCGAACTTAGGTCCAAGGGAGCCGATGTGGCCCGCGAGGTCTGCGAGCAGAGCTGGGGACTCCTCGCAGCGATCCGCCTGCCCGACGGCGCTGAGCTTGCGGTCTACCAACCCCGGCACCCGTCACCACTTCAGCCCTGACAGACTCACGTTGGCCTGATTGACTGACTGGATCTCAGCCGCCGTAAGGACGGGTAATGATCTCCATCACGTGGCCGTCGGGGTCGGCGAAGTAGACACCGCGTCCGCCGTCATTGTGATTGATCTCCCCCGGCCGCGTCCGGCCGGGATCGGCCCAGTACGGGACGCCGCGCTCGGTGATCCGGCCGAAGATGACGTCAAAGTCTTCCTCGCCGATCAGGAACGCGTAGTGCTGGACAGCGATGTCGCGGTCGGTCTCAGCGAAGTCGAGAGAGACGCCGTTGTCCGTTCCGACGACGAGGAAACGGCCGAACCTCGTCGCAGCGGGCAGGCCGAGTATCTCGGTTAGGAAACCAGCCGACCGCTGCTGATCGCGGCACGCCACGATCGTGTGATTCAGCTGCACGCTCATAGCCGGTCCTCCCTCGCAGTAGCGGTCCCCGTTGCCATTGTTGAGCAAACCGGGCCGAGTGCTCAATGTTGTGGGACCGGCCGGCCGCCTATGCTGCCGGGTGTGAATACCGGGCATGTACTGGGCCAGGATGACCGTCCCGAACTGGCCGATATCGGCAGGCTCGCCAGGCGGCTCGTGGCGCGGACGGTGGCAGTGGCCAGGGCAGAGGAACAGTCGGTCAGCAGGCTGCTTGCCGAGCACCTCGCTGGCGATGCGGCAGCCCTGCCGGTTGCGACCGGATCGTGGCCACCTTACGACCAGGTGAATGTCCAGACCGGCCTGGACGCCTGGCTCGCGGAGCCTGGCCGCACCCATCGGCTCGTCGGGCTGACCCAGTACCGGCACCGCGACTTCGGGCTCGCTGACCTGCTGCAGGGCAGCCAGAGGTGGGGTCCGGTCCCGGGCAGCGTCGAGACCAGGGCATTTCCGGCCGGACCTGGCGGCATTACCAGGCCCTGCGTGCAATGCGCGATCTACCTCACCGAGGATGCTGACGGCGCGACGGTGTTGCTCGTGCGCAGCCCCGAGGAACACGGTGCCATCGAGAACGTCAACCTGGAAGTCGCATGCTCACGCCCCGGACGTGCGCCTGAGGTGGTCGACCAGGTCCGGTGGCAGGCGCTGGAGCACAACGTCTTCCGAGGCCATGTGATCTCTTTTGAGGACGAGGTCTTCAGCCACCACGGCAGCGCCTTGCTGACTTTCGTCGACCGTCCGCGTGTCGACCGCGACCAGGTCATCCTGCCGGCCGACGTGCTTGCCGGGATCGAGCAGCAAGTGGTGGGCGTGGCCAGGCACGCGCCGCGTCTGCGGGCTAGCGGCCAGCACCTGAGGCGCGGCGTCCTGCTTTACGGAGTCCCCGGCACCGGCAAGACCCATACGGTCAGGTACCTGCTCGGCCAGTTGCCGGGCGTAACCGTTGTGGTGCTGTCCGGCGGGGCACTCGGAATGCTCTCGGCGGCCTGCTCGGTAGCCAGGGCCCTCCAGCCGTCCGTGGTGGTGGTGGAGGATGTCGACCTGATCGCCGAGGAGCGCGATCATTACCCGGGCGAGAACCCGCTGCTCTTCCAGTTGCTTAATGAGATGGACGGTCTGGCTGGAGACATCGACGTGACGTTCCTGCTCACCACGAACCGCGCTGACCTGCTCGAGGAGGCGCTCGCCGCACGTCCTGGGCGCGTCGATCACGCCGCCGAGCTGCCGGTTCCCGACGCAGAGGCGCGAGCCAGGCTGATTCACCTTTACCAGGGCAGCCTTGTGCTCGACCTGTCCGACCTGGACGCCGTCATAGCGCGGAGCGAAGGGGTGACAGCCTCCTTCATCAAAGAGCTGCTCAGGCGAGCAGCTCTGCAGGCGGCCGAGGACGACGAGCAGGACGGCATGGAGGCCTCGGGGCCGCTGAGGGTCACCGACGCGCACATGATAGCGGCGCTTGATCAGCTTCTCGACACCCGCAGCGCACTGACCCAGGTGCTGCTTGGCGGCACCGCCAGCGCACGCCAGGACTGAGGGATGCAAGATCCAGACTCCGATAATGACCTGGTGATCCGCGGCGGGACCGTGGTGACGGCGGGCAGCTCATCCGGATGCGACGTGGCGGTGCGGCGCGGCAAGGTCAGCCAGATCGGCGGATCGCTACGTGGCCGCAGGGAGCTGGACGCCACCGGAGCGCTTGTTCTTCCCGGCGGCATCGACATGCACGTGCACCTGTCGTCGCCCCAGCCGGCCGAACCTGGCGCTCCGGCGTGGGTCGACGACTTCGGCAGCGGCTCAGCTGCCGCGATCGCAGGGGGCATCACCACGGTCGGGAACATGACCTTCCCGGCCGGCGGCGACTCGCTGAGCCAGTCGCTCGAACGCGACCTGGCAGCGGCCCGGACGCTGGCCAGCGTGGACTATGTGCTGCACCCGGTCCTTGACAAACCGACGCCGCAGGCGCTCGCTGAGCTGCCCCGGCTCGCGGAAGCCGGGCACACGAGCCTGAAGCTCTTCATGGTGGCCGACGAGTTCGATGCGCATGCGGACAAGATGATCGAGGCGGTCAGGATCGCCGGCCTGCATGGCATGCTGACGCTGATCCATTGCGAGGATGGTGCCCTGGTCCGGTTCGCTGGCGAGCGGCTGCTTGCGGCCGGACGCGGCGGTCTCGCCGACTGGGCAGCCAGCCGCCCGGTGCCGGCTGAGCGTGCCGCTGTCGAGCGGGCCGTGGCGATCTGCGAGGCAACGGGCTCGCCGGTCTACATCGTGCACGTGTCGTCGGAGTCGGCGCTCCGCGCCGCCCGCCGGGGCCGCGCCCGCGGGCTGCCCGTGTTTGTCGAGACTCGGCCGCTGTACCTGTACCTGACCAGCGAGGCGCTCGCCGAACCTGACGGCGCGAAGTACATCGGCGCTCCCCCGCTGCGGGAAACTTGGGATGTCGAGGGGCTGTGGGCGGGGCTGGCAGATGGGTCGGTAGACACGCTCGGCAGCGACCACGCACCCTGGAGGCTGGCCGACAAGCTCGATGATTCCCTGGACGTGATGACCGCGCGCCAGGGCGTCGCCGACCTTGAGACCATGCTGCCGATGCTCTTCTCCGCTGGTGTCAGCACCGGCCGGATCTCCCTGCAGCGTTTCGTCTCGCTGACCTCGACCAGCCCTGCGCGACTGCTCGGGCTCTATCCGCGCAAGGGCACGATCGCAGTCGGGAGCGACGCTGACCTGCTCGTGCTAGACCCGCAGCTGCGGCGCGCGATCGACGGGAGCACGATGCGATCCAAGGCTGGCTACTCGGCCTACGACGGGCGGGAGGTCTGCGGCTGGCCGCGCTTCACCATCCGCCGCGGTGACGTCGTGCTGGAGGACGGCCAGGTGCTGGAGCAGCCAGGGCGCGGCCAGTGGCTGCGCCGCGGCAAGACATCACCGCCGTGACGACGAAGTCCACGCCGTACCGCTGAACCCGGCCCTAGGCCTCGGCGGCGCTGCATCTATCACTCGAACCGCACGTTGCCTGGCCCGGTGATCCGGCCGAGAAGCGGCAGCGACGCGAGGATGACCAGCAGCGAGGCAGCCAGGCCGCCCGCCATGGTCAGGTAGTAGACGTGGCCGAGAACCGGCACCGGCGTGCCGGTCGGCGCCATCT
>Ga0070706_100003950_pt1 | contig 14438 bp, 10 predicted proteins | sample KBSK5501metaG_FD_65476 | JGI IMG/M metagenome (GOLD analysis project Ga0070706, IMG submission 65476) | Corn, switchgrass and miscanthus rhizosphere microbial communities from Kellogg Biological Station, Michigan, USA - KBS K5-50-1 metaG | ecosystem: Host-associated > Plants > Roots >...
TCGCGCCTTCCCTTCGCGGATGCACGCGTCGGGCTGACCGACGCGGTTCTGGCCCTTCTCGTCGCGCTGGTGATCGCCATCGCGATCGCCGCGCTGATCTTCGCTAGCGGCGCATACCAGATCGCGCCGTAGCGAGTAACCGGGAGAATCCCGGCGAGCTCCCCGCGGTGAGGAGCAGCGCCACACCGGCCGCGACCGCGAGGGCGAGCCCGAGCCGGCCGACGAGCGCCGCGGCGGAGAAGCCCGAGCCGATCGTCGGATTGCACACGAACGTCGGATAGAACTGGCAGTCGTACGTCCACGTCGGGAGGATGAAGAACATTCCGGCCTGCGCGCCGGGGAACGGCTGCGCCGAGATGAACGGATAGAAGTACGCGAAGGACGCGGCGGCCGTCGCCAGGTACGCGACGACCCACCGCGCGCGTCCGACCTCCCAGAGATACGCGAGACCGGCGGCGAGCGCGAGCAAGTAGAACGGCAGCACCGTGAAGAAGTGATAGAAAAACAGCACCCGGCCGATCGGGATCCAGGCCACGTACTGCGCGAGCCCCGCGAAGACCACGAAGCCGAGCGCCGGCGACCTGGCACGGATCGCCGCGACCGCGCACCAAGCGAAGGCGACGAGGCCGGCCCAGAACAGCACGATGTTGCCGGCGTCGTAGATGTACGCGTTGTCGCCGTCCGCCGCCTGGCCGAAATACCAGTACACCGGCTTGAGAACGAGCGGCCAGCTCCACCAGGGCGATCCCGCCGGATGCGGCGCGGTGAGGCTCGAGTGATACCAGTACATCTGCTGCGTCAGCTCGATGAGGTTCCAGCCGAACGGAACCGTCGGCCCGCCGAACCAGCGGACATAGCTCGCGAAATAGATCGCGACCGGGATCACCGCGAAGGAGCCGAAGAGCAGCACGGCGTTTCGGCCACGTCCCGCGAGAAGATCGAGCGGTCCGCCCGTTCCGGGCCGGCCTCGCTCGTAGGCGCGCGCGGTGACGGCGATGGTCGCGAGGAGCAGCCCCGCGAGGGTGTAGAAGGCGGCCCACTTCGTGGCCGCGGCGAGACCGAACAGCACACCGGCGATGAGGATGTCGATGACCGCGGAGCGGCGCGGGCGATGCGCCGCGACGACGAAGTACCAGCCCGCCACAATGAGCGCACCGACGTAGACATCGTTCATGCCGATCCGCGCCTGCGCGAACATCGAGCCGTCGAGGATCACCGCGACCCCCGCGATCGCCGCGAGCACCGGCGACGCGAAGAGCCGGCGTGCGAGAAGGACGAGCAGGAAGGCGAGGAGCGCGGCGAAGAGCACGCCGGGAATACGCCACGCCAGCGCATGGCGGCCGGTCTCGATGACCTCCACACCGCTCGCGCCGGCAACGAGGAGCTTGTCGTCCTCACCATCTACCCCCAGGAGGTCGCCGGCCACCGGGATGGACGCGAATGGCGCCGCACCGTGCGTCTCGACGACGACCACGCGTCCGTCATCGAGCGCATAGAGGAAGTCCGTGCGCGGCACGACCGACAGCGCGGTCGCGCCCGCCGCGAATGACCCCGTGCGCGCGTTCGCGAGCGGCATCGCGTCGTGCGATCCGGTCTCGAGGTCGTACACGTCGAGCACGGGCCCGTCGGCGCGAGCGGCGAACAGTCGGTTCGGGCCTTGCGCATAGGCGATCGCCTTTCCGGGACGGCCGCCGGTGAGCGAGCGTGACTCCTGGCCCGAATCCAAAGCGATGACATGAACGACTCCATTCGGATCGAGGACGTACAGCTCGCTCCCGTCGGGCTTCGCGGTCGCGGCGACCACGGTTATGGCGACCACCCGCGGCGGCGCGTCGAGCGAGTCGTAGATGGCGATTCCCGCCGGTCCGCCGACGACGAGGCGTTCACCCGCGCCGATCAGGGTCGTCGCGCCGGAGAACGGCACCGCTGCGCGCGGCAAGGCGACGTTGCTCGCTTGCTCCGCGAACGGCACGGCGACCAAATCCGATCCCGTCAGCGCGACTACGCGGTCGCCCTGGATGGCGAGCGCTTTGGCGTCGACTCCGAGCGCGCGGTCCCGGGGTGTTCCGCCGCGGGCGGCGATCGACACAACGCCGTCGCCCGCGACGAAAGCGCGTGTCCCATCGTTCGCGACGGCGAACGCCGCCGGAGCGGGCCGCGGGACCGTCTCGTGCCCGACGACCCGATCGTCCCCGAAGGCCAGGATGCCCAGCGCCATGATCTCTTTCGCCAGATGCGGGTGGGTCCACTCGTAGGGCTCGCGCTCCGCGAGAAGCTCGAAGGCCGTCCGCGCGTGATACACCTCGTCGAAATACATGTCGCGCGGCCAGTCGAGCCGGTACCCGCGGGTGAGCAGCACCGTGACCGCGATGAGCAGCGCGACCGTGATGTCGCGGCGCGTCGGAATCCGCCCTGGCGATAGACCCGCGGGCAGCCGCCACGCGCGCCCGGTCGTCACCTCGGGGAGCTCCCACGCGCTGTCGATCTCGAGGCGCGCATCGCCACGCGCGAGACGCCACGCCAGGTACGCGCCCGCGGCGACCATGACCACCGCTATCACGATCTGCCCGGGGCGTCCGAAGAGCGTCGCCTCGATGATCGGGGGCACCCGAAGGTCGACGAGCTGCTGGTATCTGGTGAAGGCGAAGTACAGGGAGACGCCGAAGCCGGCGGCGAGCGCCGCATAGGGCGCGAAGACCCGCGAGCGCGCCGCGGCGAAGGGGAGCGCTAGGGCGAACACCGGGAAGAGGTAGCGCTCGTGGGCGCGGGTCGGCAGGAAGTAGAACGCGAGGCCGGTGAAAACGGAGCACGCCAGCAGCATCGCGGTGTCGCGACGCCACCAGAGCGGTAGGACGGCGGCGATGAAGCCGACCGCGAGCAGCAACGCGCCGTAGATCACCAGGCCGTCGTCCGGTTTCCAGAAATCGAAGAAGATCGACCATCCGTTGAACGCGTAGAGCGACGTGTACGGGTAGGTCTCCGACGCACTGCGCACGAGACCCACGAGCTCGGTCGTGATGCGGAGTGGACCCGGGCCCCAGAACGGGACGGAGAGCACGTATGCGGTCGCGCCGCCGGCGCCGATGACCGCCACGGCCGGACGCCAGCGCGCATCGCGGATGAACTCGATCGCGGCGGCGACGACGATGACGAGGAGTCCGATGCCGAACTGTGGCTTCACGAGCGCCGCGACCGCGCCGAGCGCGCCGGCGAGCCACCAACGCCGCGCTCCGGCCGCGATGAGCGATGCGAAGAGCGGCACGGTGCCGACGGCGTCCACCTGGCCCCAGTACGACCCGGCGAAGATGGGCCCGGGCTGAAGGGACCAGATCGTCGCGGCGGCGATGCCCGCGGCCCGCCCCGCCGTTCGCCAGAGCACCATCGCCGCGAGGACCGCGATCGCGATATCGGCGGGGATGCTGATCGCCTTCACCGCGAGGCGGAGGAACTCGCCGTCGAACATCGCGCCGAGCAGCCAGAGCACGTAGAGGAACGCGGGCGGGTAGTCGCTGAAGTACCCCGGCTCGTAGAAGCGCGACGGACCTATCTGAGCGAGCCGCTCCGCCCACGCCTGGAACGTGCCGACATCGGTCGTGAAGCCTTGCGCGCGTACCGAGAGGAGCCGGACCAGGACGCCGAGCGCGATCACGCCCGCGACGAGCAGGCGCGCCCGCCGCTCGGCGCGAGCCGCGTCCGCGTTCATTGCCAGTACCCGAAGCGCGTGATCGCGATCGTGGCATACACGTTGACGAGCAGGGACAACAGGATGGCGGCGATGAAGAGGATCGTGGGCCGGCGTCGCCACACCGCGCGCGTGAGTCCATCACCGCTGAGTGCGAGCGCGACAAGGAACGGCTGGGCGTCGATGCTGAAGCGATAGCCGAACTGTTGGAACCCGACGGTGCCGTGGAAGAGATCCGGCAGCAGCGCGAGCAGCGCGGCCAAGGCGGTCGCGCCGACCACGACGTCGCGGCGCACCTGGCGGAGCGCGATGAACACCCAGAGAAAGGCCGGCGTCGTGAGGAAGAGGCTCATGCCCACGAAACGAGGACGCAGGAAGAACGGTGTCCCTTCAACGAAGTCAGGCGGCTCGAGGAAGATCGCGTGAAGCTGCCGGACCAGGTAGATCGGCGAGAAGAGGCCCTGCTGAAAGAAGAAGTCGCCCTCCGTGAGGCGGGCGTAGCCCTGGTCGAACGGCGTTCCCCAGCGGAGCACGCTGTACCCGATATACACGAGCGCGAACGGCAGCCCGCCGGCCAGGACGCGCAGGAGCGCCGGGCCGAAAGGCGTCCCGCTCCGCCGCGCGGCGAGAAGTGCGAGCGCGGGTGCGGCGAACGCGACCGGTAACCGTGCGAGCGCGGAGATCCCAAGGAGCGCGCCGACGAGCATCGGCGCGCCGCCTCGCGCCGCGATCGCGAACGACCCGGCGAGAAAGAGCATTGAGGCCGCGTGCGCGGCGTACCAGGCGCGCCCGTCGACGCTGGAAAAGAACAGCGTCGTGCCGAACGTCGAAAGGATGGCGCCGGCGAGCGCGTAGAGGCGCGGCGCACCGTACGCCCGCAGGGCGTAGTAGAGGATCCCGCCTGACGCGCCGCCGGCGACGCGCGAGGCGATGACCTGCGCGGACGCGGTCGAGAGGAACGGGACGAGCGGGAGCGCCAGGATCGCGGGGAGCGGCGGATAGACCACGCAGAAGCGCCCGCCACCGCAGGAGAGGAGCTCGTTCAGCCAGGGCGGGGCCTCGTCCAGCCACCACCGCCCGTCGAGCAGCGCGGCGGCGAGGCGTCCGAAATAGTCGTAGTCGGTCGTCAGGCCGATGCCGGAAGCGAGATAAATCCCCGCCGCGATCGCTCCGATCCAGATCGCGGCCGCGCGGTCCGACACGCTCATCCGACATGAACACGCTAACCTTGCGCGCCTGTGTCCGCACGGCTCGATGGCCTCTCCTTCTTCTTTCCCGCCCTGAACGAAGAGGACCACGTCGGGGCGGTCGTGAACGACGCGCTCGTGATCCTTCCCCGTTTCGCCGATGACTTCGACGTCACGGTGGTCGATGACGGCAGCACCGACCGCACCGGCGCGATCGCCGACGACCTCGCCGCGAAGGACCCGCGCGTCCATGTCATCCATCACGGCACGCGGCGGGGGTACGGAGGCGCGGTCCGCTCCGGCCTGCGCGCGGCGGTCAAGCAATGGGTCTTCTACACCGACGGGGACCGGCAGTTCGACCTCGCGGACCTCGAGCGGCTGGTCCGCGTCACTGATGATGTCGACGCGGTTGTCGGGTATCGCGAGAAGCGGGCCGACCCGCCGCGTCGGCTCTTCGTCGCGTGGGTCTACAACCGGTTTATCCGACTGCTCTTCGGCGGCGGATGGCGTGACGTGGACTGCGCATTCAAGCTCTTCCGCCGCGACGTGTTCGCACGCGTTCCGCTCGAACGCGTCCGCTCGAACGGCGCCTTCTTCTCGCCCGAGCTTTTGATCACGTTGCACCGCGCCAGCATCCGCATTCGACAGGTCGGAGTGCGTCACTTCCCGCGCACCGCGGGGGAGGAAAAGGGCGCATCCCCACGCGTGATCCTTCGGGCCATTCGCGATCTCGTCGTCTTGCGCTTGCGGCTCTGGCTTCGCCCGAGCGACTAGCGGCGCTCGAGCCTCCAGATGTCCTCGGGTCGCTCGCGCCTCCGGATCAGACGCGCGCGTCCCTTATCCAGCAACACGACCGCCGGACGCGGCGCCTGGTTGTAGTTCGAGGCCATGGCGAGGCTGTACGCCCCGACACCCGGCATCGCCAGCACATCGCCTGCGCGCGCGGATGGCAGCTTCACCGAGCCGATCAGCACGTCCCCGCTTTCGCAGAACTTACCGGCCACCGCGACGTCCTCGGTCGCGGCCACGTTCGCGCGCCCCGCGATCGCCGCGGTGTACTCCGCGCCGTAGAGCGCCGGCCGGATGTTGTCGCCCATACCGCCGTCGACGGCGACGAAGGCGCGGAGGCCCTCGACCCTCTTCGTCCCGATGACGCGGTACAGCGCGACCGCGGCGCGACCGACGATGCCTCGGCCTGGCTCGACGTAGATCGTCGCGTCGCGAAGAGCGCCGCCGTTCCTGCGCACCGGTTCGGCGAGGGCGCTTGCGTACTCGGCAACGCTGACGACTTCGTCATTCGGGCGGAGGGGGACTGCGAGCCCGCCGCCCATCCCGAGCTCGGCGACGGGGGCCTTCGTCGCGGCGCGCACCTCTGTCGCGAAAGCGACGAGCGCGCGCGCGAGCTCGCGGTAGGGGCCGGCGTCCCGCACCTGGGCACCGAGGTGCGCGTGGATCCCGACAAGCGAGAGCCCTTTCGTACGGACGATCTCGCGCGCGTGGACGAGCGCGTCCCCGGTCGAGATCGGCACGCCGAACTTGCTCTCTAGCGTGCCGGTCTGAAGGTGCGGGTGCGTGTCCACCGCGATGCCGGGCGAGACGCGCAGCCATACCGGCTGCGGCCGGGCCCGCTTCCGGACGAGCGGACCCAGGCGTTCGATGTCGTGCGCACCGTCGATCACGATGCGTCCGACGCGAGAGCGCACCGCGCCGGCGAGCTCCTCGTTGGACTTCGCGTTCCCGTGCAGTTCCATATGCGACGCCGAAAACCCGGAGCGGCGCGCGGCGAGCAGCTCTCCAAGGGATGCGACGCTGGCATCCAGGCCCGCGCGCGCGATGACCGCGCCAACCCCGATGAGCGGACAGGCCTTGACCGAATACGCGACACGCACGGGGCGGTACGGAGAGAACGCATCGGCGTACGTGCGGATGCTCGCGCGTATCGTCGCCGCGTCGTAGATGTACAGCGCCGTCCCGTAGCGGTCCGCGAGCTCGACGAGATCCGCTCCCGCGATCCTTAGGCGGCCTTCGCGGCTGACGGCCGTACGGAGCGGCCAGATCGCGGGATCGATCTTTATGAGCTTTGCGGCGGCTCGTCCGGGAGAGACTCGATGAACTCCTTGAACACGGCGAGCTCGTGATCGTCGTTCGACTCGGCGGTGATCGCCGAGCGATCGAGAACGGTTTCACTGACGAGGATGCGCGCGGTGCAGCGGACGGCGAGCGCGATCGCGTCGGAGGGGCGGCAGTCCACCTCGATCTCGCGGTCGGCGACCTGCAGGAAAACGCTGCCATGAAAGACTCCGCCGCCGGCGTCGTCGGCGATGAGGTCCTTGACGACGACGCGCGTGATCTCGGCGCCCATCTTCGTCAGCATGTCCACCATCAGATCGTGGGTGAGGGGACGCTCGCTGGTGATCCCGGCGATCTTCGTGGCGATGCTGTACGCCTGATCGGGACCGATCCAGATGGGGAGAAGCCGTCGCACGCCCTCCGCCTGGAGGAGCACGACGTGTTGATTCGTGAGCACGTGGACGCGGACCGACTCGACCGTGCACGGCACGAGCATCGTCACAAGCCTACCCGGTCGAAGGCCGCGTCAACCGTCATGCAGACGGTTGACAGCTAGCCGAAACGAAATCGACCGGCCTCGCGCCGCCGCCGGAAGAGCAACAGCAGCAGAATGCCCGCGGCGAAGCCGAAGAGGTGCGCGAAGTACGCGATGTTCGACGTCGCCTGATGCGCGGTAAAGCGCAGCTCGGCAAGGGCATCGATCACCTGGAGCACGATGAAGAATCCGATCACGATCAACGCAGGGAGCTGGACGATCGTGATGAAGAGTCCGAGGAAGATCAACGTGGACACGCGCGCGGTCGGGGAGAGCACGAGGTACGCGCCGAGGACGCCAGCGATCGCGCCGGACGCTCCGACCATAGGCTCGGGCTGAACGAGCCCCTGTCCGATGGCGGCCACGATGCCACAGAGCAGGTAGAAGACGAGATACGGTCCGCTGCCGAGCCGGTCTTCGACGTTATCTCCGAAGATCCAGAGATAGAGCATGTTGCCGATCACGTGCAGCCATCCGCCGTGCAAGAACATGTGCGTGAAGAGCGGTACGAACGTCTGGGCTGCGATGTTCCCCTGTCCGATCTGGTTCACGAACTCGCGCCAGTCGAATGAATAGCGGTCGTAAAAGGCCGCGAGGCCCGCCGGGTCGCGCGTCAGTGAGAGCGTGTAGATCCACACCGCGATGTTGGTGGCGAGCAGCAGACGGTTGACGATCGCCGGGCGCGCGGTGGGGTTCTGATCGCGAAGCGGGATCACGCGCGGAGCTCCGTCGCCACCACCTTGGATCCGTGTAGCGTGAAGATCGTGCGCGAGCCCTCCGAGACGTAGAAGCCGGCCGGCTCGGGAAGATTCACCGGGAGCGGGAACCGCGCGAGCTCGCCGCCATCGCGGGTCATCTGGACCACGCGCCTTCCTGGCGCGTCGAGGAAGTAGATGGCGCGCTGTACGTCGATCGCCTGGACCGCGGTCGGCTTCACTGGATCGCCCTTCCAGCGCGGGACGAAGTCGGCCCGCGTCGCCGTGAACGACTGGGTAAGTCGCCGGAACCGCAGGATCTCACCCTGTGTCGTCACGATCCAGATGTCCTGATCGACCGCCAGAGACCGGCCCGTCCCAGAGGCCAGCGCCTCGGCCAGATATCCCTGCGCCCGACCGAAGCTGACACCATCCCGCGACTCGTGCTTCCACACCTGACCGCTCGTCGCATCGAGGACGTACAGGTTGGAGACGAACACCGCGAACGCGTCGACGCTCTTCCAGCTGGACGACTCCTCCGGCGTGACGTCCGCGACGCTGTTGCCCTCGGCGCGCCAGACGTCTTTGGCGTCGTCGACCGAATAGAGGACCTCGCCTTGCGTCGCCACAAGGCGCGGCGCGCCCACGCCCTGCGTACCTTTGGTCAGCACCGCCCCCACCTGGGTCGGGTCTCCGAAGATCCGCCACAGCCTGCCCGATCCCGCATCAGCCGCATAGAGACCGTTCACGTTTCCCACGAGGGCCGTCGGCTTCGCCCCGGGCGCGAAGCGAGCGAGATCGATCACGACCCCGGCGATCCGGTCGTCCAGCGCGTCGAGCTGCTCGCGGAGCGTGGCGATGCGTGCCGCATCCGCGACCGGCGAGCGCGCGGTCCCCTCGAGTAACGCACGCGCGTGATTGACTTTCTCGCGCGCGGATTCGTTTTCCGGCGGCTTGCGGTCGACGAAACGCTGGGCGGCCGATATGTCGCTCTCGATCGAGAGGATCGCGAGCTGGTAGTCGCCCGAGACGCGGTTACCCGTGTAGTCGCGGTATGCGACGAGACCGATCCCACCGGCGACGAGCAAGAGGAGCGCCGCGAGGATCGACGCCACGCGACGCTGCCGCCGCGAGCGCTCGCGCGCGGTGTCGGGACGGCGCGGCAAAGGCGGAGCGCGCCTCGGCATCAGCTCGAAGCCGACCGCGACGGTCTTCCCGACGGCTCGGGTCGCCGGTGCCGCAGCCGCGCCGATCGCTTCGCCGATCCGCGGGCGTCGGCGCCAGATCGCGTCGACGCGCGAGCGGATGTTCTCGGCGATCACGACCTCGGTCGGTTCGGTGGCCGGTGGCGGTTCGGGCAGGACGCGCGCGGCCCCGGCGCTCGCGGCGCTGACCTCGATGAAGAGCGCGGCAGCGCTCCCGACCACCCCATCCGCGACCGCGCGGTTGTGGACGTGTTCCGCCGCGGCGCGCGGGTGCAACGTGACCGCCGCGTTCTTCAGCGTCTCGGCACCGAGGCCATCGGTGAGGGCGCCGGACGCGAGGATGAGCGTGTCTCCGGGCTCGACGCTCTGCCGCCACACATCGGGGAGCACGTCGGCCTCACTCCCGAGCGACGCGGCCTCGCGCGTCGTCGTGCGATGGACGAAATCCGCGAGCTCTCCGGGCTCATCGCCGGGAAGGAAGAGCCGCGCGCGGCGAACGAGGAAGACCTGCGCATCCCCGATGCGCGCGGCGTACAGCTCGTTGTTCACGACCACGGCGCAGGCGCAGTGGAGCGTCACGCGTCCACGCTGATCACGAAGCCGTTGCGCGGCGCGGCGGTTCGCCTGGCGCAGGGCCTTCCGCAGCGAGACCTCGATCCCGGCAGAGAGGTCGTAGTAGTACTCCTGGCGCGCGAGGTCGGCGACCTCCTTGGCGACGTCCGCCCCGGCGGTCGTGGAGTGCTGGCGCGAAACCTCGCAGAGGAAGTAGAAGCGTCCCTTCGTACGAAGGGTCGCGCCGAGCGTCGGCTCGCTCGCGAGGATCACGTCGGGCGCTCCGGGCCGAAGCTCGGCGGTCGAGCCGATCTTCGTGACGAAGCTCGCCTGTCGCACCGCTCGCGAGTTTAGGGACACGCTATGGGCGTGAGGCCGGGACGGACCGGATCTTCGCGATGCCGCTGCGGGGGGCGCGCGTGGCGAGCTCGGAGACGAGCTCGTGTTCCCGTAGGCGGATCTCCGCCGCCCACTGCGCGGTCGGGACCGCGACGACAAGCGTCCCTTCATCCATTCGCAGCGCGGTGGTCCGCGCCGCGTCGGCACCAATGACCGCCGACGCGACGGCCCTCCATTCCCGCACCGCGTCGGCCTTGGCGACGTCGCTATCGAGCCCGAGCGTCCGAAGGGCACGCGCCAGCACGGCGGACAGCGGCCTCACAGCGCGTCTCCGCGCGCGACCGGAACGATCGCGGCACGCTCGCGCAGAGCTTCCGGAATGCTCGTGAGCACTGCAGCGGTCAACAGAGCCTGCGCCTCGACCGGCAGCTCACGACAGAACGCATCGCGCCGGTCGGCGTCGAGCTCGGAAAGGACGTCGTCCAGCAGAAAGACCGGACGCTCGCCGGTGCGTGTGCGGAGCCATTCCCCCTCGGCGAGCTTCAGCGCGAGCACGGCAGAGCGCTGCTCCCCGCGCGACGCGAAGGTCGGCAGCGGTCGCTCGGCGGCGGCCACGGCGAGATCCTCGCGGTGGGGCCCGACGAGAGTCGTCGCCTGCCAGCGCTCTCGATCACGCTTCTCGACGAGAAGCCGGCGGTAGCCTTCGGCGCGCTCACCGGCGGTCGGGCCTTTCACCTGACCGGCATAGCCGACATCCGGCACGGGATCCGCGCCGAGGGCCGCCGCGGCCTCACGGAACGCGGGTCGGAATTCCTCGACCGCGGCCTCACGCCGCAACGAGATCGCGGTCGCCAGCCGGACGAGCTCGCTATCCCAGAACGCGAGCTCGCTCTCCGGGATCGGCTCCTCCTCACGGCCCGCGCGGAGGAGCGCGTTCCGTTGCACGAGCACACGTGCGTACGCACGCGTGTCGGCGCGGTGACCGCGATCGACCTGGGACACCATCGCGTCCAGGTAGCGGCGGCGGGCCGATGGCGCCGACGCCAGCAGCTCGACGTCCTCGGGGAAGAACGCCACGACCGCGAACGCGCCGATGACGTCGTCTGCCCGCCGTGGTGCGCCGTCCGAGGTGTAGCGTCGGGGCCGTCTGCGCACGCTCAGCTCCGGCGCGAACAGCATGACCTCAAGGCGCGAGCGCTCGTTGGCGCCGAGGCACACGTCCACGGCGACTTTTGCGAGTGACGCCCCCCAGCGAACCATCTCGGCGTCGTCGCCGGCGCGGGAGCTCTCTCCGCGAGCGATGAGGTGAACGGCCTCAAGAAGGTTCGTCTTGCCGGCGCCGTTCGGCCCGACGAAGGCGGTGATGCCCGGCGCAAATGCGCATTCCCTGCGCTCGTAGCTGCGGAAGTCCTCGAGGGAAAGTGAGGTGACGCGCACGACGAGATCAGGCCGGGATGCGGAGCGGCATCACCACGTGAAGGTAGCTGTCGTCGCCGACGATGCGGACTACGCCGGGTGCGAGCGGGCCTCCGAGCTCAAGAGCGATTTCAGGCGCCGATAGGCTCGAGAGCGCGTCGGCGACGAAGCGCGAATTGAATGCGATGGTCGTCGGCTGACCCTCGACGGTGGCATCGACGCGGCCGGTGTTGTCGCCGACCTCGGCGGCGTTGGCCGAGATCACGAGCGGCGGGTCATTCGAGGGATCAACCTGGAACCGCAGCATGTTCGCGGCGTCGCGCGCGAAGTACGAGGCGAGCCGCGTCGCCTTCAGGAGCTCCTCACGCTGCGCGACGATCTTCGTGTTGCTGGTCGTGGGGATCACCTGCCGGTAATTAGGGAACTGGCCCTCGATGATGCGCGAGACCAGGTCGGCCTCGTCGGTGTGGAATATGACCTGGCTCTTGTTCGGTGTCACGAGGATGTCAACCGTCGCCTCGTCGGTGTCCTGAAGAATGCGAGCGACCTCGAAGAGACTCTTTGCCGGAATGATGACCTCGATGGGCGGATCCACCCGATCAAGGAGCCGGGCGTGGCGTACCGAGAGGCGGTAAGGATCGGCCGCGGCCATCGTGACCATCTCGCCCGCGAAGGTGGTCAAGACACCGGTGAGTACCGGCCGGCTGTCGTCGGTCGCGGCGACGAACGCGACCTCGCCGATCATCCGCCGCAGCGTCCCCTGCGCGATACGCGTGGTCGGCTTCTCCGGAATCTGCGGGATGATCGGGAACTCCTCCGCGTCCAGGCCCTTGATGTTCGCCTCGTACGGACCGGACCTGAGATGCACGGTCTTGGTGCGCACGTTCAGCGAGAGCTCAACGTTCCCGGGCGGGAGCGAGTTCACGAAATCGATGAAGAGCTTTGCCGGCACGGTGATGGCGCCCTCGTCCTCCACTTTCGCTGGAACCCAGCAGTTGATCCCAACCTCGAGGTTCGTGGCGGTCAGTCGGAGGCGCCCGGCATCCGTCCGGAGAAGGACGTTGCCTAGGATCGGGAGGCTCCCCCGGGTCGAGACCCCGCGCCCCACGAGTTGAAGGCCATGCGCGAGGTTCTCCTGTAGACAAGTGACCTTCACGCCGCCCTCCCCGCTCTTCGTACGGAAAGATAGATACAACCAGTAGTGCCAGTAGTTGTGGTGTGGACTATGGGGCCTACCGCACCGGATGTGCGGGAAAGCACTCCGGACGACCAGTGGACGCGCGGCGAAAGGCCGTGGATAGCCGTCACCGGGACGTTATGGAACACGACAAGCGTCTGGCAAGTGAACACGGAAATGGATCATCTGTCCACAAATAAGGGTTCTTATCCACAGGCGCGCACGCCTTATCCACACCATCCTTGTGGTGGGCTTGCCCCACACTCCCTGAGCGACGCCGTTCGCGAGACGCGTCGCTAGTCCGTATACAGCATCTCGCGGAGAGCCCCGACATCTCGGCGGAAGTCGTCGTTCTCGGCCATCTCCCGCTCGATCTTCTCGCAGCCGTGTAACACCGTCGAGTGGTCACGGCCACCGAGCGCCTCGCCGATCCGAAGGAGGGGCGCCTCGGTTTCCTCCCGCATGAGGTACATGGCGATCTGGCGAGGAAGGACGATCTGCTTGTCGCGGGCCTTTCCCTTGATCTGGTCGAGCGGTATCCCGTAGTAGCGGGCGACGGTCTCCACGATGCGCTCGGGAGAGAGGCTCTTGCGCTGCGGGTTGTACAGGATGTTCTGCAGGATCTCCTGGGCGAGCTGGGTCGTGACCGGCACCGCGTTCAGCGTGGCGTAAGCGACGATGCGCGTCAGCGCGCCCTCGAGCTCGCGGATGTTGGAGACGATGCGCTGCGCAAGGAAGTCGACGACGGGCGGCGGGACGGCGATGTTCTGCGCCTCGGCCTTCGCGCGGAGGATCGCGATGCGAGTCTCAAGATCCGGCGCCGAGATGTCCGCGATGAGTCCCCATTCGAACCGCGAGCGGAGCCGGTCCTCGAGCTGCGTGATCGCCTTCGGCGGCCGATCGCTCGACATCACGATCTGCTTGCCCTCTTCGTGGATCGCATTGAATGTATGGAAGAACTCTTCTTGCGTTCCTTCCTTGCCAGCGATGAACTGGATGTCGTCGATCAGCAGGACGTCGATGCGCCGGTAGCGCTCGCGGAACTCTTCGCTCTTCTGCGCGCGGATCGAATTGATGAACTCGTTCGTGAACTTCTCGCTCGTCGCATACGCGACGCGCTTCTTCGGGTGCCGCCCGATCACCGCGTGACCGATCGCGTGCATGAGGTGCGTCTTGCCAAGGCCCGACCCGCCATAGACGAAGAGCGGGTTGTAGCTATGCCCGGGCCGCTCGGCGACGGAAAGCGCGGCCGCGTGCGCAAGGCGGTTATTTGAGCCCACGACGAAGGTCGAGAACGTGTAGCGCTGATTGAGGAGAGCGCTCGCGGCCTCGCGCCGGTCCTGTGTGCCTGCCTGCTGCGATCCCGCGATGCCGGCGTGGTTCGCGACGCCCGCACCGCTCATCCGGCCCGCGGCCGGGGCGTTCGCCGCGGAGGTCACGAAACGGACGTCGACGGTCCTTCCCAGCAGGTGCTGGAGCGTCGACCGGACCTGTGGCCGGAACTTGCTCTCGAGCCACTCGCGCGCGAAGGCGTTCGGGACGCCGATGAGGAAGACATCGTCCTCCTCGGAGATGACCTG
>Ga0070706_100003951_pt1 | contig 14437 bp, 11 predicted proteins | sample KBSK5501metaG_FD_65476 | JGI IMG/M metagenome (GOLD analysis project Ga0070706, IMG submission 65476) | Corn, switchgrass and miscanthus rhizosphere microbial communities from Kellogg Biological Station, Michigan, USA - KBS K5-50-1 metaG | ecosystem: Host-associated > Plants > Roots >...
GACTTCATCCTCCCCCCGGCGCTCGAGGCCAGGGAGCCACCCGAGGCGCGCGGCATCGCGCGGGACGGGGTCCGGCTGCTGGTGAGCCGGCGCCGGACCGGCGAGATCACCCACCATGCGTTCGCCGACCTGCCCGGCCTGCTGCTGCCGGGAGACCTGCTGGTGGTCAACACCTCCGCCACGCTTCCCGCCGCGGTCGGAGTTGGGGACGGCCCGAGTGGGGGCGGGCGCAGAGCGGGGGTGGGCGCGGAGCGCGGGGGCGGGACAAGCAGAGCGGGGGTGGGCGCGGAGCGCGGGGGCGGGACAAGCAGAGCGGGGGTGGGCGCGGAGCGCGGGGGCGGGACAAGCAGAGCGCGGGGGCGGGGAAAGCACAGCGTCCACTTCTCTACGCCGCTGCCCGACGGAAGCTGGCTGGCCGAGCTGCGCGCCGAGAGCGGCCACGCCACCAGGCCCTACCCCGGCGGCTCGCCGGGCCAGCACCTGACGCTGCCCGGGGGCGCGCAGCTGACCCTGGCCGAACGAGTGACCAGCAGGCTCTGGCGGGTGCGCCTGTCCACGGCGGTGGTTCCGTACCTGCTGCGCCACGGCACCTACATCCACTACTCCTACGTCGAGCGGGACTGGCCGGCGGAGGCGTACCAGACGGTCTTCGCCACCGTGCCGGGCAGCGCGGAGATGCCGAGCGCCAGCCGGCCGTTCACGCCTGAGATGGTCACGAGGCTGGTCGTGCGCGGGGTCACGATCGCGCCGGTCACCTTGCACACCGGGGTGTCCTCCCTGGAAGGCGACGAAGAGCCCTACCCGGAGCTCTACGACGTCCCGCCCGCCACGGCCCGGCTCGTGACCGCGACCCGCCGCGCGGGCGGGCGGGTGATCGCGCTCGGCACGACCGTGGTGCGCGCTCTTGAATCCGCCGCCGCGGGCGCGGGCCCGGGCGGGGCGCTGCCCCCGTCCGCGGGCTGGACGCACCATGTGGTCACGCCGGAAACGGGCCTCGCCGTGGTGGACGGGCTCTTCACCGGACTGCACGAGCCGCGTTCCTCGCACCTTCAGATGCTGAACGCATTCGCCGGGGAACCCCTCCTGCGCCGCTGCTACGCCGCGGCCGTCGAGTACCAGTACCTATGGCACGAGTTCGGCGACGTGCACCTGCTCCTGCCATAAGGTGGCGGGACTGCCGCGGCGGTAACGTTACGCGCGATGAATCCGCCAACTACCATCCTGGTGACTCTGACCGGCCGTGACCGGCCCGGGGTCACGTCCCGGCTCTTCACCGACCTGGCCGCCCACGAGCTGGACGTTCTCGACATCGAGCAGGTGGTCATCCGTGGCCGGCTCGTGCTCGGCGTGCTGCTGGGCAGCGACGAGGAGCCCGATCTCACCACGATCCACCGCGCCGTCCGCGGGCTCGCGGCCGACCTCGACATGGACGCGGAGATCACCACCGGCTGGGGCGAGCCGCCGCCCCGGCGCGGGCGGCTGCACGTCACGGTCCTGGGCAGCCCGCTGCGCCCGGCCGCGGTGGCCGCCATCGCCGGCCGGATCGCGGCGAGCGGGGCGAACATCGACCGGATCGACCGGCTCGCCGACCGGCCCGTCACCTGCATCGAGCTCGACGTGTCCGGCGCCGACCCGGACCTGCTGCGGGCGGCACTCACCCGCGAGGCGACGGAGCAGCGGGTGGACGTCGCGGTACAGCGCGGCGGGCTGTACCGGCGGGCCATGCGCCTGATCGTCATGGACGTGGACTCCACGCTCATCTCCGGCGAGGCGATCGAGCTACTCGCGGCCCGGGCCGGCTGCGCCGAGCAGGTCGCCAAGATCACCGCTGCGACCATGCGCGGCGACACCGACTTCGCGACTGCCCTGCGCGAGCGGGTCGCCCTGCTGGCCGGCCTCGACGCGGCGGCGCTGAATGAGGTCCGCCGCGAGGTGCGGCTGGCGCCGGGGGCCCGCACGCTGATTCGCACGCTGCAGCACCTCGGCTTTCGCTGCGGCATCGTGAGCGGGGGGTTCACCCAGATCACCGACGGGCTCGCCGCCGAACTCGGCCTCGACTTCGCGGCGGCCAACACGCTGGAGGTCGCCGGGGGGAAGCTGACCGGGCGGCTGACCGGGCCGGTCATCGACCGGGCGGGCAAGGCGGCGGCGCTGCGCCAGTTCGCCGAGCGGGCCGGCGTCCCGCTCAGCCAGACCGTCGCGGTCGGGGACGGCGCCAACGACCTCGACATGATCGCCGCCGCGGGCCTGGGCGTTGCCTTCAACGCCAAGCAGGTTGTGCGGGACGCGGCCGACGCCTCGGTCACCGTGCCCCACCTCGACGCCGTGCTGTACCTGCTCGGCGTGTCCCGGGACGAGGCCGACGCCGCCGGCGCCTAGGGCGCCTGGTGCGGGGTCCAGAGGGCCATTAGGTCCCCGCTCCCCGGTGCCGCGTCCGCCCAGCTCACGGGAAGGCGGATGACGGCCAGCGCGCAGGTTGGGAAGGGGAAGTCCGAGCGGCCTGTGAGGTCCACGGTGAGCTGGTGCGACGCCGGGTTGTGGCCGACCGTCATCACCACGCGGGCCTCGTCGGGCTGCTCCCGGACGATGTCCAGCAGGTCGCCGGCGCCCGCGTCGTAGACCCGCCGGTCGAAGCTGACGCTGTTTGCGTCCAGCACCGCGCCGAGGGCGGCGCTGACCTGCTCCCAGGTCTGGATGGTGCGCCGCGACGACGAGCACAGCACGCGGTCGGGGGAGACGCCCTGCGCGTGCAGCCACTGGCCCAAGGCGGTGGCGTTCCGCCGCCCGCGGCCGGTCAGCGGGCGCTGCTCGTCGTTGACCCCAGGTTCCCCGGCGGCCTTGGCATGCCGGAGCACCAGCAGGGTGTGCGCGGTATCCATCCCCGTTACGCCTCCCTGGCGCCGGGCCAGCGGTGCTGCCTAGCCCGCCGTTTGCTTCGCCTGCTCGGCCGGCGTGCCGCTAGTGCCGCTCGTGCCGTTCTCGCCGGAGCCGACCGCGTGGGACCCGTCCGGGCTCCGCGCGTCGCCGATCGCTGCGCCCTGCTCCGGCCCGCTCGGGGACAGGCTGGACGAGCGCCGCTTGGAGATCACGACGGCGGCGACCACGATGGCCACCGCGCCCAGAGCCACGCCGGTCCGGAGGCCGACGTTGTGGCTGTACTTCACCACGCTGGCGGCGATCAGCAGCGAGACCAGGTTCATGACCTTGAGCAGCGGGTTGATCGCGGGCCCCGCGGTGTCCTTGAACGGGTCGCCCACGGTGTCGCCGATGACCGTGGCGGCGTGGGCCTCGGAGCCCTTCCCGCCGTAGTTCCCGTCCTCGACCAGCTTCTTGGCGTTGTCCCAGGCGCCGCCCGAGTTGGCCAGGAAGACCGCCATCAGCACGCCGACCGCGATCGTGCCCGCCAGGTACGCGCCCAGCGGGGCGTAACCGAACGCGAACCCGACCGCGATCGGCGTCAGCACCGCCAGCAGCCCCGGGGTGGCCAATTCGCGCAGCGAGTCCGCGGTGCAGATGTCAACCACCCGGCCGTACTCCGGCTTCTCGGTGTAGTCCATGATCCCCGGGTGCAGGCGGAACTGCTCCCGCACCTCCAGCACCACCCGCTGCGCCGCGCGGCCCACCGCGCGGATGAGCAGGCTGGCGAACATGAACACGACCGAGGCGCCGATGATCACGCCGACGAGCACGTTCGGGTGGTCGACCGACAGGCTGAACGTGGCTCCGCCCTTGCCGAGGGCGCTTACGACCGCGGTGCGGAACGCGCCGAACAGGGCCGTGGCCGCCAGCACCGCGGTCGCGATCGCGATGCCCTTGGTGATCGCCTTGGTGGTGTTGCCGACCGCGTCCAGGTGCGTGAGCGCCACGGCGCCCTCGCCCGTGACGTCGCCGGACATCTCCGCGATGCCCTGGGCGTTGTCGGTCACCGGGCCGAACGAGTCCATCGAGACGATGACGCCGACCGTGGTGAGCAGGCCGGTCCCGGCCAGCGCCACCGCGAACAGGGCGAGCGTCGCGTTGCCGGTGCCGAGCAGGAACGCGCCGTACACCGCTCCGCCGATCAGCAGTGCGGCGTAGACGGCCGACTCCATGCCGGTCGCGACGCCGGACAGGATCACGGTCGCGGCACCAGTGAGTGAGCTTTCGCCGATCTCCTTGACCGGCTTGCGGTTCGTCTCGGTGAAGTAGCCGGTGAGCAACTGGATGGCGCTGGCAAGCACCAGGCCGATGACGACCGCGCCGATCGCGAGCCACTGCGGGCTGCCGCCGTGGTGCAGGATGCCGGCCTGAGTGACGCCGGTGAGCTTGCTGAACTTGCTGGGCAGGTACAGGAACGCGGCCCCGACGACGAGGACCAGCGAGATGACCGCGGACACGAAGAAGCCGCGGTTGATCGCGGTCATGCCGCTGCGGTCGCCCTGCCGAGGGGAGACCACGAAGATGCCGATCACCGCGGTGATGACGCCCAGCATCGGTACGATCAGCGGGAAGATCAGGCCGTAGTTGCCGAACGCGACCTTGCCGAGGATCAGCGAGGCCACCAGCATGACGGCGTAGGACTCGAACAGGTCGGCCGCCATGCCCGCGCAGTCGCCCACGTTGTCGCCGACGTTGTCGGCGATTGTGGCGGCGTTGCGCGGGTCGTCCTCGGGGATGCCCTTCTCGACCTTGCCGACCAGGTCCGCGCCCACGTCGGCGGCCTTGGTGTAGATGCCGCCGCCGACCCGCATGAACATCGCGAGCAGCGCGGCCCCGAAGCCGAAGCCCTCCAGCACGTTCGGGGCGTTCTGTTTGTAGATGAGCACCACCACAGCGGCGCCGAACAGCCCAAGCCCGACCGTGAACATGCCGGCCACGCCGCCGGTGCGGAACGCGATCCGCATCGCCTTGTTCTCACCGCTCTCCCGCGCCGCGGCGGCCACCCGCACGTTGCCGCGCACCGTGAGCGACATACCCGTGAAGCCGGTCAGCGCCGAGAAGAAGGCACCGACCACGAAAAAGGCCGACCGGCCCCACCGCTGGCCGACGGAGTCGGCGGGGAGCAGCAGGAGCACGAAGAAAATCAGCACGACGAACACGCCGAGCGTGCGGAACTGCCGCCGCAGGTACGCCGCGGCGCCCTCCTGAACCGCCCGGGAGATCTCCCGCATCTTCGCGGTTCCCTGATCGGCCGCGAGAACCTCCCGCACCAGGACGCCCGCCACGGCAAGCGCGAGCAGCGCGACCACCGCAACGATCACAACCCAGATGAGGTTGTGGCCGGTTACGCTGACCGCCCCGCCGCCTACGGCGAGGTTGGTCCCACCCATCTGTCCTCCTCGACAGGCGCGCGTCGCCGCGCGCTACATTTGCCCTCCGGGTAACTGCCACGGCATCCAGGGATTGCGGCGCTGGACAAAGGCGGATGCCACCAGGACAGTTCCGGGAGTCTACGCATAACGGCCGCCGCATGCCGAGGCGGGGCCAAGGAAACCATAGACCAGCGGCGCGTCACCGCGCCCGCGGACCAGCAGCTAGCGTGCGGTGCCCTCGGACGGCCAGCTCATCCGGATGCTCAGGCCGTGCCCGGTCCGCGAAACCTGCACGTCGTCCGCCAGGCCCGCGATGACGGCCAGGCCCAGGTCGGCGGGCAGGCCGAGCGGGCCGCCATTGGGTGGGGTGGCGGGGTCGGGGCCAGCAGAGCGTGGGGTGGCGGGGTCGGGGCCAGCAGAGCGCGGGGTGGTGGGGCCGGGGCCAGCAGAGCGCGGGGCGGCGGGGCCGGGGATCGTCGGCATCTCCATGCTGTCGTCGCTCGCGGCGGTGTTGGTCACCACCACCTCGAACCGCCGGTCGGCCCCCGTCAGGGCGACGCGGACCGGCTCGGCCGGGCAGTGTTCCTGATGCACCTCGACGGCGCGGGAGCACGCCTCCCCAACGGCGAGGCGAACCTCGTCAAGCAGCGCTTCCGCCACGCCGCTGCGCCTGGCCACGGCCGTGGCCACGAGCCGCGCCGTGCGCACGTGCGCAGGCAGCGGCGTGAAAGTCATCTCAACGGTGGCCATCGTTAAGCTGCGGCCCGGGATCACTTCTCCGACTTCCGTGCCGCGATGGCCTCGTCCACGCTGTCGTGGATGCCGAAGACCTTCGTCAGCCCGGTGATCCTGAAAATCTTGAGTATCCGCTCCTGCGTGCAGACCAGGTCGAGCGAGCCGTCGTGGGCACGAACGCGCTTGAGGCCGCCGACGAGCACGCCGAGACCGGTGGAGTCCAGGAACTCCACCTTCTCCATGTTCACCACCAGCTGGTAGTGGCCGTTGTTGACCAGGTCGATGAGCAGCTCACGCAGCCTCGGGGCGGTATAGACATCGATCTCGCCCTCGACGTCGACAACCTCGATGCTGTCCGTCGTGTGGTGCTCTAGCTTCAGGTCCACAAATCCTCCCGCACCTGCGGTTCTCTCCGGTCCGGCGGGAACGTTCACACGTCCTCGCCCCATTTGACCTTCCCCAGGGCTCCGGCGCCCCGTCGCGCATTCAACCACGCGCTGACGTCATGTCTACACGAGTTCACGCTTCGCGGCATCCCGCCTACGCAGAGCGCGCCCAGTTTGGGAGTGTTCGCTCCGGCTAAGGATGGCGCTGGTTGTCGTCGGCGGGTGACACACTGGAGCGGACGTTCGCACTCACTCGCCGCCGGGGGCGGCCGGCAGGGAACCTGGCATGAGGCAATCCGGCGGACGGGACACCGTCCCGGCCGCGCGCATCCTGCGCCGCGGCACGCGGAACGGCAGGCTGGTGCACGTCGAGGAGCTTCCCGCCACCCCCGGGGAGAGCGTCACCTGGCCGGATTGGGTGCCGGCCGAGGTTACCCGAGCGCTGTCGCTGGCCGGCGTGACCCGGCCCTGGGCCCATCAGGCGGTCATGGCCGAGCACGCGTACCAGGGCCGGAACGTGATCATCTCCACGCCGGCCGCGTCCGGCAAGTCGCTGGGCTACCTGCTGCCCGCCCTGACCGCGGCGCTGAGGGGGAGCACGGTCCTGTACATCGCGCCCACCAGGGCGCTGGCGGCCGACCAGGTGTGCGCGGTGCAGTCGCTCGGCATCCCCGGGATAAGCGCGGCCGTGGTGGACGGGGACACCCCGGCCGGCGAGCGGGAGCGGGCGCGGACCCGGGCGAACTACCTGCTCACTACGCCCGACATGCTGCACCACGTGCTGTTGCCCCGGCACGCCCGCTGGGGTGAGTTCTTCGGCCGCCTCGACTACGTCATCGTGGACGAGTGCCACGGCTACAGCGGCGTGTTCGGCTCCCACATCGCGCACGTGCTGCGCCGCCTGCGGCGGGTTGCGGCGCACCACGCAGGGCGGCACCCGGCCAGGGCCCGCGCGGGGGCGCTGCGGCCCAGCGGGCTGGTCTTCCTGCTCGCTTCCGCCACCATCAGTGACGCCGGGTGGTGCGCGCGGCAGCTCACCGGCGCGGACGCGGAGGAGATCACCGAGAGCGCGGCGCCGCGCGGGCCGCTCACGTTCGGGCTCTGGGAGCCTCCGCTCACCACCGCCCGTGGCGAGGGCGGCGCCCCGGTCCGCCGGCCCGCGACCACCGAGGCCGCCGCCCTGCTGGCCGACCTGGTGGCACACGACGTCCGGGGACTGGCCTTCACCCGGTCCCGGCGCGGCGCCGAGTCCGTCGCGATGGCCACCCGGCGAGCGCTGGCCGGGAGGGCGGGAGCCGGGGCGGCGGCCGGGGCGGCCCGGGTCGCCGCGTACCGCTCCGGCTACCTGGCCGAGGACCGGCGCGAACTGGAGCGGGCCCTGCGGACGGGCTCGCTGCTCGGGCTCGCCGCCACCACCGCCCTTGAACTCGGCGTCAACATCTGTGGCCTGGACGCCGTGCTCATCGCGGGCTGGCCCGGGAGCAGGGCCGCGCTCTGGCAGCAGGCGGGACGGGCGGGCCGGGAGGGCCAGCCCGCCGTGGCGGTGCTGATCGCCCGCGATGACCCGCTCGACACCTATCTGGTCCACCACCCGGAGATGCTGCTGCGCCGGCCGGTGGAGTCCACCGTCCTCGACCCGGGGAACCCGTACGTGCTAACGCCGCACTTGTGCGCGGCCGCTGCCGAGCTGCCGCTGACCGACGCCGATCTCGCATTGTTCGGCCCTTCGGCCACTCAGGCCGCGCAAGACCTGGTGAGCGGCGGCATGCTCCGCCGGCGCGGACACCGGCTGTACTGGACCCGGCGCGGCTGGGGGAACGGCGTGGGCCTCCGCGGCGAGGGCAGCTTTCCGGTCAAGATCGTCGAGAAGGCGACCGGCCGTCTGGTCGGCACCGTGGACCGGCCCTCCGCGCACATCCACGTGCACACCGGAGCCGTCTACATGCACCAGGGTGAGATGTACCTGGTGTCGCGGCTGGACCTCGCGGCGGGCGTGGCCCTCGTGGAGGCGGGGGACCCCGGTTACACGACCTCCGCCAGGGAGATCACCGGGATAGACATCGTTGCGGAGACGAAGCAAGCCGCGTGGGGACCCGGCGCGGTGCACTTCGGCGAGGTCGATGTGGTCCGGCAGGTGACGTCGTTCACCCGGCGCAACCCGGAGACCGGCCAGCCCCTGGACGAGGTGGATCTCGACCTCCCGCCGCGCGCGCTGCGCACGCGCGCCGTGTGGTGGACCATCTCAGCGGACCAGCGGAGCGCGCTGCTGGGCCAGGGAGTGGACCTGCCCGGTGCCGCCCACGCCGCCGAGCACACCGCCATCGGCCTGCTGCCGCTGTTCGCCTCCTGCGATCGTATGGACATCGGCGGCGTCTCGGCCGACCTGCACCCGGCCACCGGCCGGCTGACGGTGTTCGTCTACGACGGGAACGAGGGCGGTGCTGGGTTCGCGGAACGGGGTTTTGCCGTCGCGCGCGAGTGGCTAACGGCCACGGCCGAGGCGATCACCAGTTGTGAGTGCCAGGCGGGGTGCCCGTCGTGCATCCAGTCGCCCAAGTGCGGGACCGGGAACGAGCCGCTCGCAAAGGAAGGTGCGGTCCTGCTGCTCCGCACCCTGCTAGCACCCGCCATGGCTAGGAGTTTGATACCCCTTTAACCCCCGATCAGGCCATTTGGGTAGCACCGGCCGGAATGGCTCCCAGAGACCCGAGCCAAGGGCGTGGGGGTCCGGGGCCGGTCGGTCCGGTGGGACCTGAGCCAGGGACGGCGGGCAGGCTCCGTGGGGACCTAAACCGGGGGCGTGGGGGTTCCGGGGGCTCGGGCCCCCGGGCTAGCAGGCTTGCGGGGCCCGAGGGAAGCCGCTGAAGGCGGCGAACAGGGCAAACCGACCCCCGCAAGAGGGGCGACCCCCGCCGGGGGGGAGAGCGGGGGTCGCCAGTACGGTCCAGGTCCGGGTGCGGACGCAAGAACCGACTTCCACTGAAGCATAGTTGAGTGTGTAAGACCAAGTTACCAACCGGCTACGCGCAGATGCCATGGATTGCCGGTCTTTGGACCTTATCCTGCCGGATATGAGCACCCCCGTCGAGGCCTGGAAGCCAATATCCAGGGTTTCTGCGACGGCCGCGTTCTTCGACCTCGACAAGACCATCATCTCGAAGTCGAGCACCCTGGCGTTCGGCCCGGCGTTCTACCGCCATGGCCTGCTCAGCCGCACCGATGTGATCCGGGGAGGCCTGGGCCAGCTCCGGTTCCGGCTCAGCGGGGCCGACCACCGGCGGATGGAGCAGGTTCGCCAGCAGATCAGTGAGGCGTGCCGCGGCTGGCCCGCTGACCGGGTGATCGAGATCGTCACGCGGAACCTGGAGCGGCTCATCGTGCCCTACGTCTACGCGGAGGCGCGGGCGCTGCTGTCCGAGCATCGCGGCGCTGGTCAGGACGTGATCATCGTCAGCACGGCGGGCCAGGAGGTCGTGGCGCCGATCGGCGCGCTGCTGGGGGCGGAGTCCGTCATCGCCACCCGGATGCGGATCGCGGACGGCCGCTACACCGGCGAGATGGAGTTCTACGCCTACGGTGAAGCCAAGGCCGCGCAGGTGCGCGAACTGGCGGCCCAACGCGGGTACTCGCTGCCGCGCTGCTACGCCTACAGCGACTCGGTGACGGACCTGCCGATGCTGGAGGTGGTGGGCAACCCGCGTGTGGTGAACCCCGACCGGGCGCTGCGCCGGATCGCCCTGGAGCGAGGGTGGCCGGTGCTGTCGTTCAGCGACGTATAAGGCGCCGGGGACTGCCACAGGGCCGCACATAGCACGCCCGCCGGCTCATTTGAGAGCACCGGCGCTGGCCGCGGCGACGTCGCCTGCGGGAATGTAACCGGCGCGATCAATCAAGATCACGAATTTCTGCCGGACAGCCTCTATGCAAGGTGGCCGATCCGTCGTAGAAAGGTGTCACGGACTACACGTCCGGGCACGGCAACCGGGCACCCACGCGCGACCAGCCGCGGGAGGCGAGCCAGGGCACCCGCCACGGCGGATGACCCGGCACACAACATGTGCGCGCTTGGTAACCCGGGCCTGACGTGCAGCGGCGGCGCTCCCGCGGGAGCGCCGCTCGCTTTTGGGCGCACCTGCCGCGGCGCGCCTGCGACACCGCGGGCACGCCGCCGGGCCGGGCGCCTCCGCATGGTGCCCGGCTGCGCGCTGACGATCCCGTAAGATCTCATGCCGTAGGCGGCTCGTACCGCCGCGCGCTCCTGACAAAGCGGCGGGCGCAGGAGGGATGACAAGGCGATGGCCGACCCCGCAACGGCAAGACCGGTGGACGACGACGGCCGGTCGGTCGGCGAACTCGTGTCCGGGGCGATCAAGGATCTGACCCAGCTGGTCCGGTACGAGGTCGATCTGGCCAAGGTGGAGCTTCGCGCGGACGTAAGGCGCCTGGGCCTGTCGGGGGCGCTGCTTGCCATCGCGGCGTTCACCGGCTTCCTCGTCCTCGTCATGCTGTGCTTCGCCCTGGCCTACGGCCTGGTCGCCCTCGGCATCTGGTACTGGGCGGCCTTCCTGATCGTGGCCTTCGCCTGCGTCCTGCTGGCCGGGTCCGCCATCGGAATCGTTGTCCTCAAGGTCCGGCGGGTGAGCGGCTTGCGCAAGACCAGGGAGTCGGTGCAGGAGGGCCTCGCGCTGCTGCGGCGGGATGACCATGCAGCCGTGTCCGCCCCGGCGAGCACCCGGGTGACCTGATGTCGGTGGGCGGCGGCTCGGCCATCTACCTCGATGGCCCCTGGTCGCACCGGCCGGTCAGCGCCAACGGGACGCGCTTCCACATCGCCGAGAGCGGCGAGGGGCCACTGGTCTTGATGCTGCACGGCTTCCCGCAGTTCTGGTGGACCTGGCGCCGCCAGCTCAGCACGCTGCCCGCGGCCGGGTTCCGGGCGGTCGCCGCGGACATGCGCGGGTACGGAGGCAGCGACAAGCCGCCCCGTGGCTACGACCTGATCACCGCCGCCTCGGACGCGGCCGGCCTGATCCGGGCGCTCGGCGAGGCCAACGCCGTGGTCGTAGGGCACGACTGGGGCGGCCTGGTGGCCTGGACGATGGCCGCCTACTACCCGAAGGTCGTCCGGCGGCTGGCGATCGTGTCGGTGGCGCACCCGTTGCGGATGCGGGCGGAGATGCTGGCCGGCCCGGTCCGCCAGAGCTGGCGGCACGGGAACACTCTCGGCTTCCAGCTACCGGTGCTGCCGGAGTCGCGGCTGGTCCGGCACAACGCCGCGCTGGTCGGGCGCATGCTGCGGGCATGGTCCGGGTCGGGGTGGCCGGACCGGGAGACCGAACTTCGCTACCGCGCGGCCATGGGCGTGCCGTCGGTCGCGCACTCCGCGCTTGAGTATCACCGCTGGTTCCTCCGGTCTTGGCTCCGGCCAGACGGCCTGCGGTACGCGCACCGGATGCGGGCCCCCATCCAGGCACCCACGCTCCACCTGCACGGTGCGCTGGACCCCTGCGTGCCGACCCGCAGCGCCCAGGGCTCGGCGCGCCACGTTGCCGCGCCCTATCGGTGGCGCCTCATCGACGGGGCCGGCCACTTTCTGCCGGAGGAGCAGCCGGACCGGTTCGACTCGGCCCTGCGTACCTGGCTGGCGGACCCCGAGCCGGAGCGATGAGCCCCGGCTCACCGGAAGGCCCGGCACCACGGGACCGGGATTCCGCGGGCCGAGCTCGTAATGCCAGGCCACGCGACGCGCTGGGGCGGCCCCTTCCCCGCGACGCAGAGGGTGACGAGCGGATCCCCGATGACCTGGTGCTCCCGCCGGCCGAGGCGCTTGGCCTGGCTCAGGACCTGCTCGACGCGGGCCGCCCGTTCCACGCGCACGAGGTGCTCGAGGCGGCGTGGAAGGCGGCGCCCCTGGCCGAGCGGGACCTATGGCAGGGGCTTGCCCAGATCGCGGTCGGCCTCACCCACGCCCGGCGGGGGAACGCGCGCGGGGCTGTCGCGCTCCTGCGCCGGGGCGGGCAGCGGGTCAGCGGGTACGCCGGCGCGGCGCCCCACAGGATCGACGCGGCCGCGATCAGCCTGGCCGCGAGCGACCTGGCCACCAGGATCGAGGCCGAGGGCCTTGACGCGGCGAGGGCGGAACTGGGCACGGTGCGGCTGGCGCCCAGCGGCCCCTGACCCGCGCCGGGCAAAGGCGCGCCGGCGGCGCGCCGGCCTCGGGCAGGTCAGCCCGGAGTGCACCCTTGAGTGGAAACCCAGCTGGTGGCGTGGGCCCACGCCCGGGCGTCGTGGGAGACCTGGCCGGCGCTGAGCGCGTACCCGGTCTGGCGCACGGTTTCCGCCGCCGCGAAGACCACCCCGTAGACCGTGCCGTTGGGGGCCAGCAGCGGCCCGCCGGAGTTTCCCGGCTGGACGGTCGCCCGCACCGTGTAGATGGCGCGGGTCACGTTCCCGGTGTGATACATGTCGGGGCCGCCTGCCTGCCCCTCGGCGGCGATCCGGGCCGGCACCGCCAGGTACCCCCGGTTCAGCGGGTATCCGGCGATGACGGCGTTGCTCCCCGTGCTCCCCACGGCGGTGGCGAAGTGTAGCGGGGGCGCGGTCAGGCGGGGCACGTACAGCACCGCGACGTCCACCCGCGGGTCGAAGCGGACCACCGTCGCCGGAAGCGTGGAGCCCCCCGCGTCAACGACCACGAGGTTGGCGGTCACCCCGGCGACCACGTGCGCGTTGGTGAGCACGTGATCGGGGGATATGACGAAGCCGGAGCCCTCGAGCCGCTTGTTGCAGGAGCCCGCGACACCTCTCACCTTGACGATGCTGGCCCGGTCCCGCTGCACCGCCGGCCTGCGCAGGACGTTCGGGTTGGGCACCGGCACGTTCAGCGCGCCGTTCGCACCCAGCGGGCCGAACACCTGCGAGTACGGGCTCTCGGCCAGCAGGTGCCGGAAGCTGGCGAACATGCTCAGCGCCGCCGGGGGCATGATCTGGCCCACCCCGCGGATAACCGCCGAGCTCCGCACCTGCCTGGCCACGGCGGGGAACGGGGAGTTGGCCACCGCCGACCCGATGAACCAGGCGATGAGCAGCACCGATACCACGCTGACAGCGGCCCCGCCGAGCGCGTCCACCAGCGCCACGGGCCGCCACGTCACCTTTGAGCGTGCCGCGACGCCGATCAGGGAGGCGAGCAACTGGCCGATCATGGCGGTGATGAAGACCACGATGATGGCCACGAGGGCCTGCTGGGACGCGCCGTGCACCGCGAGCTTGGCGAGGGCAGGGGAGAAGGTCGCGCCGATGGCCGCGCCGGCCAGAAACCCGATGCCGCTGAGCACGCCGACGATGAAGCCCTGCCGGTAGCCGGCGACGGCAAAGGCGGCCGCGAGCACTATCAGGATCAGATCCAGCAGGTCGCCCGGCACGGACCCCACGGTATAGTGCCGCTCCGCCCGGGACCATCAGCCGCGGGCGGCGGCGTCGAGGACGTCGGGCGGCAGATCCTCCACGGGCCCGTCCCAGGGCCGTTCCCAGCCGCCGAGCGCGATCAGCTGGTCCACCACGGCGGCGGTGAAGCCCCACACCAGCATCCCGTGCACGCGGAACGCGGGGCTCGCGCCGCCGCCGGACGGCAGCCGGATGGCCAGCCGGTTGGCCGGGTCGGCGAGGTCGGCCAGCCGCGCCCGGACCGCCGAGACGATCTCCCCGTCGCTGGCCGCGGCAGGCGGGCTGGGCTCACGCCACCACGCCAGCACCGGCGTGACCCGGAAGCCGCTCCGGGGGATGAACAGGTCGGGCAGGATCGCGAGAACGTCCACGCCGGCCGGGTCGACGCCCACTTCCTCGGCGGCCTCCCGCAGCGCCGCCTCCACCGGCCCGCCATCGGCTGGCTCTATCGCCCCGCCGGGAAAGGCCGGCTGCCCCGCGTGCCGCCGCAAGTGCGGGCTTCGCTGCACGATCAGCAGGTCGGGGTCACCGCCGGTCTCCCCGAACAGCAGCAGCACCGCCGAAGGACGGCCGCCGCCG
>Ga0070706_100003953_pt1 | contig 14434 bp, 7 predicted proteins | sample KBSK5501metaG_FD_65476 | JGI IMG/M metagenome (GOLD analysis project Ga0070706, IMG submission 65476) | Corn, switchgrass and miscanthus rhizosphere microbial communities from Kellogg Biological Station, Michigan, USA - KBS K5-50-1 metaG | ecosystem: Host-associated > Plants > Roots >...
GCCGTCAGGCGGCGGACCTGGATCGCGACGGCGGTGCGCTCGTTAGAGAGCGCCACAGCCTGCGCGGTGACGACCTCGAGGTATGTCGTCGTGCCGGCGAGGTAGCGGTTGCGCGCGATCGCCAGCGCCTTCTCGGCGGCGGCGACCGCCGCGGCCTGCTGAGAGGCCTCCTCGGCCAGGATGCGCAGCGCCGCGAGGTTGTCCTCGACGTCCTGAAACGCGGTCAGGACATCCAGGCGGTAGACCGCGACTGCGGCCTCGTGAGAGGCGCGCGCCTGCTCCGTGACGGCGCGGCGCCTTCCGCCGTCCAAGAGCGTCGCGACGAGCGAGGGGCCAATCGACCAGAAACGACTCGGAAGCGTAAACCAGTCTGCGAGCGTCGAGCCTTCGTAGCCGCCCGAGGCGGCGAGAAGCAACCTGGGGAAGTAGGCCGCCGTCGCGACGCCGATCTGCGCATTGGCCGACTTGACGCGCCGCTCGGAGGCTGCGATGTCGGGGCGCCGCTCGAGGAGCTCCGAGGGCACTCCCGGCGGGATCGCCGGCGGCGGTGTCAGGCCCGGCGCCGGCGCGATCGAAAAGTCGGCGGGAGCTTTTCCGACGAGTACGGCGATGGCGTGCTCGAGCTGCGCCCGCAAGACCGAGAGGTCGGTTGCCTGGGCACGCGTCGTCTCGAGGAGCGTCTGCGCCTCCGCCACGTCCACGCCGGACACGACCCCCTGGTTGTAACGGTTCACGGTCATCCGCAGGGCCTTCTCGTAAGCCGCGACGTTGGTGTCGAGCAGGTCCTTCTCCGTGTCGAGGCCGCGCAGCGCGAAGTAGTCGAGCGCGAGCTCCGTGTGCATCGTCAGGCGCACGGCCTCGAGGTCGGCGGCGGAGGCCTGCGCCAGTGCGACGCTCGACTCCACGCTTCGGCGCACGCGCCCCCAGACGTCCACCTCGTAGGAGAGGTCCGCAGTCAGCGAATACGCGGTCGTCGGGCCGGTTGGGGTTCCCGAGGTGGCACGCCCTTTGGGCGCCTGGGACCGGGTCGCCGACGCACTCGCCGTCACGGTCGGAAAGAAATCGGCGCGGGCCCCTCGCACGGCCGCGCGGGCACCCCGGAACTGGGCCTCGGCCTGGGCGATGTTCTGGTTGGAGACGTTGACCTGATCCTCGAGTTGATCGAGATTCGCGTCGCCGAAGACGTCCCACCACTTCCCGCGACCCGCTTCGTCGCGAGGCTCGGCCGGCTTCCATTCCTTTCCCGCGGCAGCCGCGGCCTCCGCGGGGCTCAGCTCCTTGTATGCAGCCGGCGCGGGCGCGGAAGGCTTCCTGTAGTTCGGGCCGACCGAGCAACCGGTGAGAAGAAGGATTGGGAGAACCAGGAGCCGGCGCGCGGTGCCCGGTACTCGGTTCTCGGTTGGGGCTCCCCGGGCACCGAGAACCGGGAACCGAGAGCCGGCTTCCGAACCCATTCTCATCATGCCTTCTGATCGGCCGGTACCGGCCTGCCGAAATGCCGCTGCCGCAGGCGCTGCCAGCGCAGCCGGAACCGGTCCAGGTACAGATAGACCACCGGTGTCGTGTAGAGCGTCAGCATCTGGGAAAAGATCAGGCCGCCCACGATCGAGATGCCGAGCGGGCGGCGCAGCTCGGCGCCCGTACCCACCCCGATCGCCAGGGGAAGCCCGCCGAGCAGGGCCGCCATCGTCGTCATGGTGATCGGCCGGAAGCGCAGGAGGCACGCCTGGAAGATGGCCTCCTCGGGGCTCTTGTTCTGCTTGCGTTCCGCCTCGATCGCGAAGTCGATCATCAGGATCGCGTTCTTCTTCACGATCCCGATCAGCAGAATGATCCCGATCAATGCGATAACGGTCAGCTCGTTGTGGGTCAGGAGCAGCGCCAGGAGCGCCCCGACCCCGGCCGAAGGAAGCGTCGAGAGGATCGTCACCGGGTGAATCACGCTCTCATACAGCACGCCGAGCACGATGTAGACCGCGAGCAGCGCCGCGGCGATCAGGATGGGCTCGTTGGCGAGCGAGGCCTGGAAAGCCTGCGCGGTGCCCTGGAACTTTCCCCGGATCGAAGCCGGCAGGCGGATCTCCGCCTCCGCGCGCTGGACGGCGTCCACCGCGGTTCCCAGGGCCACTCCCGCGGGCAGGTTGAAGGAGATGGTCACCGAGGGGAACTGCCCCTGGTGGTTGACCGCGAGCGGAGCCGTCGAGCGCTCATAGTGCGTGAACGCATCGAGCGGAACGAGGTCCCCCGTCTTGCCGCGGACGTAAACGGCCTTCAGGCCTTCCGGGTTCTGCCAGTATCTCGGCTCGACCTCCATGACCACGTGGTACTGGTTCAACTGGGTGTACATCGTCGAGACCTGACGCTGGCCGAAGGCGTCGTAGAGGGTGTCGTCGATCATCTGCGGCGTGATGCCCAGCCGCGAGGCGGTCGTCCGGTCAATGACGAGAGAGGCCTGTAGCCCCTTGTTCTGCTGGTCGCTGTTGACGTCGGTCAGCTCGGGAAGCTTGCGCAGCCGCGACAGAACCTGGGGGGCCCACTGGAGGAGCTCGTCGGAGTTGTCCCCCTGGAGCGTGTACTGGTATTGCGCGGCGGAAGGTCTTCCCCCGACACGCACGTCCTGGACCGGCTGCAGGACGAGCGTGGCGCCGGGCACGTGCGCGAGCTTGCCGCGCAAGCGCGCGATGATCTGGTCGGCGGTCGCCTTGTCCTTCCGGTCCCCGCGAAGCTTCAAGGAGATGAACATGCGGCCGGCGTTGACGGTCCCGCCTCCGAGGAAGCCGTTGGCGCTCTCGATATCCGGGTCGCGCATGACCGTGTCCACGAACTGGGCGAGCTTCTTCTGCATGGCCTGGAAGGACGTGTCCTGGTCGGCCTGGATCGTTCCGGTCAGCCGTCCCGAGTCCTGCTGCGGGAAGAATCCCTTCGGGACCTTCGCGTACAGGAAGACCGTGGCCGCCATCGTGGCCAGCGTGACCAGGATCGTGAAACGCTGGTGACGCAGGACCCACCCGAGTGACCTCTCGTAGCCGTGCAGGATCGCGCCGAAGGCCCTCTCGCTGGCCTGGTAGAGGCGGCCGTGGGAGGCCTTGCTCTGCGGGCGAAGGAGCCTGGCGCACATCATCGGTGTCGCGGTCAGGGAGATGAGAAGAGACACGCCGATGGCGATGGAGAGCGTGACGGCGAACTCCCGGAAGAGTCTCCCGACGATGCCCCCCATGAGCAGGATCGGGATAAACACCGCCACGAGCGACAGGGAGATGGAGATCACCGTGAAACCGATCTCTTCGGCCCCCCTGAGCGCCGCCTCGAGCGGCTTCATGCCCTCTTCCAGGTGTCGCGTGATGTTCTCGATGACGACGATCGCGTCGTCCACGACGAATCCGGTCGCAATCGTCAGCGCCATGAGAGACAGGTTGTCGATCGAATAGCCCAGGAGATACATGGCGCCGAACGTCCCGATGAGCGAGACCGGCACGGCGACGCTCGGGATGAAGGTCGACCGGACATTCCTCAGGAAAACGAACACGACCAGGATCACGAGCGCGATGGAGACCATCAGCGTGATCTGGACGTCCCGGACGGAGGCGCGGATCGTGCGGGTGGCGTCGATCGCGACCGAGAGGTTGATCGTCGGCGGGATGGACGCCTGGAGCTGCGGCAGCAGGGCCCGGACCCGGTCCACGGTCTGGATGATGTTGGCACCCGGCTGGCGGAACACGATGATCAGGACTGCCGGCTTACCGTTGGAGAGTCCTCCGGTCCGGATGTCCTCCACCGAATCAGTCACCGAGGCGATGTCGGAGAGCCGCACCGCGGCGCCGTTGCTGTAGTGGATGATCAGGGGCTGGTACTCGGCAGCCTTCAGGAGTTGATCGGTCGTCGAAAGAGCAAAGGCGCGCTCGCCGTTGGCGAGCTCGCCCTTGGGGCGGTTCGCGTTGGCGGTGGAGAGGGCCGCCCGGACGTCCTCGAGCCCCAGGCCGTTGTTGTAGAGCGCCGTGGGGTTGATGTCCACGCGCACCGCGGGCAGGGCCCCGCCTCCCACGAAGACCTGCCCCACGCCTTCGACCTGTGCCAGCTTCTGCTGGAGGATGGAGGAGCCGATGTCGTACATCCGGGCGCGCTCGACCATGTTGGAGGTCAGCGAGAGGATGATGATCGGCGCGTCCGCGGGGTTGACCTTCCGATAGGACGGGTTGTTGGGAAGGTTGGCCGGGAGCTGGCCGCGCGCCGCGTTGATCGCGGCCTGGACGTCGCGTGCTGCCGCGTTGATGTTGCGGTTCAGGTCGAACTGGATCGTGATGTTCGTCGAGCCCAACGACGAGGTCGACGTCATCTCTGTGATCCCGGCGATGCGGCCGAACTGCCGCTCGAGCGGTGTGGCGACGGCGGAGGCCATCGTGTCCGGCGAGGCGCCCGGCAGCCCCGCACCGACGCTGATCGTCGGGAACTCGACCTGCGGCAGGGGCGAGACCGGCAGGAACTTGTAGCCGATGGCCCCGGCGAGCGCGATCGCGACGATCAGGAGCGTGGTCGCGACCGGGCGACGAATGAAGGGCGACGAGATGCTCATGAACCCTCTGCCGGGGCGAGCTCGGCGGCGAGTTCTTTCCTGCGTCCCTTCGCGACGCGTTGGGCCAGGCGGTCGAACGCGAGATAGATCACGGGCGTCGTGTAGAGCGTCAGCATCTGGGAAAAGATCAATCCTCCGACGATCGCGATACCGAGCGGCCGCCGCAGCTCGGCCCCGATTCCAGCCCCCAACGCCAGCGGTATGCCTGCCAGCAGCGCCGCCATGGTCGTCATCAGGATCGGCCGGAAGCGCAGGAGCGCGGCCTGATAGATCGCGTCGGTCGGCTTCTTCTTCTCCTTGCGCTCGGCGTCGAGCGCGAAGTCGATCATCATGATCGCGTTCTTTTCCACGATGCCGATGAGCAGGATGATTCCGATCAACGCGATGACGGAAAAGTCGGTCCGGCAGATCATCAGAGAGAGAAGGGCGCCCACGGCCGCGGAGGGAAGCGTGGACAGAATCGTGATCGGGTGAATGTAGCTCTCGTAAAGCACGCCGAGCAGGATGTAGACCGTGATGACGGCCGCCAGGATCAGGAAGACCTCGTTGGACAGAGACGCCCGAAACGCCTGGGCGGTCCCCTGGAAGCTTCCCTGAACGCTCGCCGGCAGGCCCAGCTCTTCCTTCGCTTTCTCGATCGCGCGCACGGCCTGCCCGAGCGACGCGTTGGGCGCGAGGTTGAAGGAGACGGTGACGACAGGGAACTGTCCCTGGTGGTTCACGGACAGGGGAGCGTTGGACGTCTGGATCTGCGTGAACGCGCCGAGCGGCACCGAGCCGCCTCCGGTAGACCTCAGAAACACGTGCTTCAGGTCATCCGGGCGGCCCTGAAAGGTCGGCTGGGATTCCAGCACGACGCGGTACTGGTTCAGCTGCGTGAACATGGTCGAGATCTGCCGCTGGCCGAAGGCGTCGTACAGCGTGTTGTCGAGATCGAGCGGCGTGATGCCGAGGCGCGAGGCGGTCGTCCGGTCGAGTAAGAGGCGGGCTTCGAGTCCCCCGTTCTGCTGGTCGCTCGCGACGTCGCGAAGCTCCGGAAGCGACTGCAGTTTGGCGACGAAGCGAGGGACCCAGACGGCGAGCTCCCGCGCGTCCGGATCTTCGAGGCTGTACTGAAACTGCGTCCGACTCACCCGGTCCTCGACCGTCAGGTCCTGCACAGGCTGCAAGTAGAGAGTGATCCCCTCGACCTTCGCCAGTTCCGGCTGGAGGCGCCGGATGATGTCGGAAGCGTTGGCCTTGCGCTCCTTGAGAGGCTTCAGGTTGATCTGGATGCGACCGCTGTTGATCGTCGTGTTGGTGCCATCGATCCCGATGAACGAGGAGAGGCTCGCGACAGCGGAGTCCTTCAGGATCACGCGGGTGAGAGTCTGCTGACGCTCCTTCATGGCGGCGAACGAGACGGTCTGAGACGCTTCCGAAATGCCGAGAATCACGCCCGTGTCCTGCACGGGGAAAAATCCCTTGGGTATGACGAGGAAGAGCAGCACGGTCGTCACCAGGGTGACCACGGCGATGACGAGCGTTTCCTTCTGGTGGCGCAGCACCCAGGTGAGTGTGCGGCCGTAGAAGTCGATGACCTTCTGGAGCGCGCGCTCTGAGGCGCGGTAGAAGCGGGTCTGCTGCGAGGGCTCCTTGTGGTGCAGAAGCTTGGCGCACATCATGGGCGTCAGCGTCAGCGAGACAACGGCGGAAAGCAGGATTGTCACGGAGAGCGTCACGGCGAACTCGCGGAAGAGGCGGCCGACGACGTCTCCCATGAAGAGGAGAGGGATCAACACGGCGATGAGCGAGACCGTCAGGGACATGATCGTGAACCCGATCTGCTCCGAACCCTTGAGCGCGGCCTCGAGCGGTTTCTCCCCCTCCTCGATGTAGCGCGAGATGTTCTCGATCATCACGATCGCGTCGTCCACGACGAATCCGGTCGAGATCGTCAGCGCCATTAGCGTCAGGTTGTTCAGGCTGTAGCCCAGTAAATACATGGCCCCGAAGGTGCCGACGAGCGAAAGCGGCACGGCCACGCTGGGGATGATCGTGGCCGCCAGCGTGCGCAGGAAGAGGAAGATGACCATGACGACGAGCGCGATCACCAGCATCAGCTCGAACTCGACATCGTGGACAGAAGCGCGGATCGTCGTCGTGCGGTCAGTCAGGATGGTGACTTCGATGGCGGAGGGGAGCGAGGCCCGCAGCTGCGGCAGGAGCTGCTTGACACGGTCCACCACGGCGATGATGTTCGCGCCCGGCTGGCGCTGGATGTTCAGAATCACCGCGGGGACCTCGTTCATCCAGGCCGCCTGTTTCGCGTTCTCGGTGTCGTCGATCACGTTGGCGACGTCGGAGAGATGGATGGGCGCGCCGTTCTTGTAAGCGATGACCAGAGGCTTGTACTGATCGCTCGAGAGGAGCTGGTCGTTGGCGCCGATCGAGTAGGACTGGAGGGCCCCATCGAAGGTCCCCTTGGCCTGGTTGACGTTGGAGGCCGCCACGGCCGTCCGGACGTCTTCCATCGTCAGGCCGTAGGAGGAGAGCGCCGTGGGGTTGACCTGGACGCGCACCGCGGGCTTCTGGCCCCCGGAGATCGAGACGAGTCCGACTCCGGGCAGCTGCGAGATCTTCTGGGCGAAGCGGGTGTCGGCGAAGTCTTCGACCTTCGAGAGGGGCAGCGTCTGCGAGGTGAGCGCGAGTGTCAGGATCGGGGCATCCGCGGGATTGATCTTGCTGTAGATGGGCGGGTTCGGCAGGTCGCGCGGCAGGTAGGTGCCCGAGGCGTTGATAGCGGCCTGGACCTCCTGCTCGGCCACGTCGATGTTCAGGTCCAGGACGAACTGCAGCGTGATGACGGAGCTGCCAGAAGAGCTGTTCGACGTCATCTGCTTCAATCCGGGCAGCTGCCCGAACTGCCGCTCCAGAGGGGCCGTGACCGCGGAGGCCATCACGTCCGGCGAGGCGCCCGGGTAGAACGTGACGATCTGGATCGTCGGGTAGTCCACCTGCGGCAGGGCGGAGACGGGGAGCTGCTTGAACCCGATCGCCCCGGCGATCAGGAGCCCCGCCATCAGCAGCGACGTCGCGATCGGCCGCAGGATGAAGGGACGCGACGGGCTCACGGGGCGGCTTTCTTGTGCTGCCGCGTCCCCTTCGTCGCGCCCTCCGGCTGCTCGCGGGGGGCGGCGCCGGCCGCGCCGGGTGCGGCGAGCGCGACCTTCATGCCGGGCTGGAGCTTGTCCACGCCGTCAGTGATGACGGTCTCACCGGCGGCGATCCCCTTGCGGACCGCTGTGTCGTCCCCTTGCGTCAGCTGGACCTCGACGTTGCGCATCTCGGCGGTGGAGTCGGGCTTGACGACGTATACGAAGGTGGACTGAGGGCTTCGCTGGATGGCGGCGGTCGGCACGAGGACGACGCCGCGCAGGGTGTCCACGAGCAGGCGCGCGTTGACGAACTGGTTCGCGTAGAGCGTCAGGGTTTCGTTGGGGAACGCGGCCTTGATCTTCACTGTCCCGGTCGTCTGGTCGATCTGGTTGTCGAGCGCCAGGACGGACCCGGTCGCGAGCTTGTTCTTCATCTCGCGGTCGTAGGCGTCCACGGGGAGGGGTTGCGCGGCCCGGAACTTCTGCAGGACCGGCGGGAGCTGGTCGGCCGGAATCGTGAAGACCACAGCGATCGGCTGGATCTGAGTGATGACGACCAGGCCGTTGGGGTCACTCGCGTGCACGATGTTGCCGGCGTCCACGAGGCGCAGGCCCACGGTCCCGGTGATCGGAGCGGCGATCCGGCTGTAGGTCAGGTTCAGCTTGGCGCTCTCGATCTGCCCCTGATCGCTCTTGATGGACGCCTCGAGCTGCCGGACGGTCGCGGCCTGGGTGTCGAGCTGCTGTCGCGAGATCGAGTCTTCCTTGACCAGGACCTCGTAGCGCGCCAGGTCCACGCGCGCGTTCTGAAGCGTCGCCTCGTCTTTCGCCCTCTGCCCCTCGGCCTGCATGAGCTGGACCTGGAAGGGGCGGGGATCGATCTCGGCCAGAAGCTCTCCATCGTGAACGAGCTGCCCTTCGTGGAAGGCGACCCGGACGAGCTGGCCGTCCACGCGGCTGCGGACCGTGACGGTGTTGATGGCCGTGACGGTGCCCAGGCCAGTCAGGTAGACCCCGAGGTCTCCGGTCCTCGCGGCCGTCCCGGCGACCGGCAGCGCCCGCGAGGCCGCCTTCTTCTTGGCCGCCTCGGCTCCGGCCTGCTTATTTTGGCTCGATCGAGCCGCGAGCAGGATGACCAGGAGCACCGCGGCGGCGATCCCCACGATCCACGGCCAGCGGCGGCGCTTCACCTCCGCGGCAGGAGTTGCCTCCTGTGCTGGGGCCTCCGGAAGAGGCTCCGGGACGGTCGTCTTCCGGGGCACGAGCGCTTCGTCCCTGGCAACCGGAGCGTCGGGTTTCATTTTGGACAAGTCTTCTCCCTGCGGCCGCGGGCGGGCCTTCTAAGGACTACGCAGAATCCGTCGGCGAGATTACCCGCTGTTCCGATCCGCGCAAGCGATTGTCCTCATGAGGCTTCGGGTCACCCTCCGTCTCGAGGGGCATTCGGGTTTCCGCAATTCACGTGCCGAGGAGTCTATTCCCCTGCGTCCTGCAGAGGCGACCTCGCGCCCGCGCGCAGTCGGACACCTGGTCCTTTTGAGCGAGAGGTCAACGATTTCGATTAGTTGGCAAGTGGCAAAAGACGTCACCAGGAGTCCTGCCTGTGAAGAAGAAGGGGCACTTCTGTCGGTGGACCCGAATGCGGCGTTTCTTGTAAGACCTTGAGACTGAAGCAGGTTCGACCCTTGCGGGCGCCGCCACGCGAAGGCAGAACAGCGGCATGTCTGTTGCACATCAGGCTCTCAAGCCACCCAGAAGCACATCCAGAAGACAGAACGGTGATTCAGGGCGGCGGTCCACTCTGAATCGGGGACACGGTCAATCGAACTCACGGAAGGAGCACACGTTATGAGAAAAGCCCTCCTCGGATCCCTCGCCCTGGTTCTCCTTTGCGCCGCGCCGGCGTTCGGCGCCACGGCGACCTCGAACATGTCTGTCAGCGCGACAGTGCTCAACGTCTGCACCATCACGGCCACTCCTCTCGCCTTCGGGAACTACGACCCGACTGTTTCGACCGCCAACGACAACACAGGGACGGTCGTCGTGGCGTGCACAGCCGGAGCGAGCGCCAACGTGACGCTGAATCAGGGTTCTCACGCGGCAGGCGGATCGAGCGACTCCTCGCCTCTGCGGCAGATGCAGGGGACGGCGAATACGGCGCAGCGCCTGCGGTACGATCTTTATCAGAACTCGGGCCGGACGACGGTCTGGGGCAACACGGCCGGCACAGGCGAGGCCTATACCGGCGCCGGCCCCCTGAACACCACGACGCTCACGGTTTACGGCCGCCTTCCGATCAACCAGAACGCCGAAGCGGATGTCTACGCCGATGTCGTGGTGGCGACGATCACTTACTGAGGTCGGACAAGGCGGGACCTTGAACCGGTTCGCGCGACTTCTCTTTGCGCTGCTTGGCCTGGCGATTTGCCAGGCCAGGCCTTCCTGTGCGAGCTCCTACAAGGTCGTTCCCGTCCGGCTGTCCCTGTCGCAGGGAAATTCCCGGACGCTTCTCACCCTGACGAACGAGAGCAAGGAGACGCTTCGTTTTCAGGTGACAGTCTCGGCCTGGGACCAAGGCTCGCAGGACGAGATGAAACTCGAGCCGACCGAAGACATCGTGCTCTTCCCGTCTGTCCTGTCTGTGGCGGCCAATGAAGAGCGCACGCTGCGAGTCGCCGCCGCGACGCGCTTCGATTCCGTGGAGAAGACCTATCGGATTCTCTTCGAAGAGCTGCCGCCGTTGGAAGATTCGGACAGCCAGCGGCAATCGCAGGTCCGCATCCTGACCCGGATGAGCATCCCCGTCTTCCTCGAGCCGGCGCGCGTGGTTGCGGAGAGCCGCGTCGAGGCGACGCTCGAACGGGGAGTCCTGTCCTTCCATCTCAGGAACATCGGCAACGTGCACACGGTGGTGCGAGAGGTGCGGGCCCGGGGACTGGGGGCGGCTGGGGAAACGGTGTTCTCGCGCTCCTTCAAGGGCTGGTACGTCCTGGCGGGAGGGTCTCGAACCTACAGAATCGAGATACCCGAAGAGGACTGCCGAAGAGCGAAACGCATCGCTCTCGAAGTGGAGACGGATCGTCATACCCTCGTCGAATTCCTCGACCCGGGGTCGGGCGCATGTTCTTCAGGCGGCGACAGCGCCACGCGAGTGATGCTCTCGCGATAGGACTGCGAGTCCCGACATGACCGCCCGTGCTGCCTGACGCCGGAAGACCTCGCGCCGGGCGGACCCTTTTTCCCTCGCTCTCGCTCGGGCTCCTGCTTCCACTGGCAGTCTGCTGGTCCGCGGCCGCCGCTCCCTCGGACGTCCGAGCCGTCGTCGCGCTCCGCGTCAACGAGATCGACACGGGCGCGGTCATCGTCGTTCTCCGCGGACCGGACGTTCTCGTGCCAGTCTCAGATCTGGCGGCGGCGGGCCTGCGGGAGGTCGAGGGGGTGCGGGAGTCGATCGGCGGACAGACCCATGTCTCTCTCCTCTCGCTCGCCCCGGAGATCCGTTTCGCGTTCGATGAGAAGGATCTCGTCCTGCGTCTCGAGGCGCGCCCGTCCTCCTTCGGCACGGCCGTCGTCGACGTGGAAGGAAGGCCGCCGGCCGGGATCCTCTACAGCTCGGACTCGAGCGCGTTCGTCAACTACGCCGTGAAATGGTCGCGCACCGACCGGTTCTCGGGATTCGCCGAGGCGGGTTGGAGCCTGCGGGGAAACCTTCTGTACAGCAGCGTGCTCCGAAGCCCGGACGGCTCCTTCATCCGGGGGCTCTCTCACTTCGACGTGGACGACCGCGCTCGCCTTCGACGCTGGACGCTCGGCGACTCCTTCGCCGAGACCGGGGTGCTCGGCGGCGGCGCCTTCCTCGCTGGAGTCAGCCTTTCCCGCAACTTCGATCTGGACCCCTACTTCATTCGCTTTCCCCGCTTCGGATTCTCGGGCGCCGTCTCCACGCCTTCCACGGTGGACGTCTACGTCAACGGGGCGATGGTCCGGCGGGAGGAGCTTGCTCCGGGCCAGTTCGATCTGCGCAACATTCCCGTCCTCTCCGGAAGCGGATCGGTGCGGCTCGTCGTCCGCGACGTGTTCGGGCAGGAGCGCGCGATCGTGTCCCCCTACTATTTCTCGACGGGCCTCCTCGCCGCCGGGCTCTCCGACTACAGCTACAACCTGGGCGTCGCGCGCCGGAACATCGGAACGAAGAGCGCCGATTACGGCGAGCCGATGGTCCTGGCTCGGCATCGCACGGGGCTCACGAATTCGCTGACACTCGGCGGCAGACTGGAGGCGGCCCGGGGCCTCGTGAGCGCCGGACCGTCCGTGACAATGCGCCTTCCCCTGGGCGAGCTGGATCTCGCGGCGTCCGGAAGCCGCCAGTCAGCTCAGACCGGAGGAGCGGCCTCTCTCGCCTACAGCTATATCGGTCCTCTGCTGAGCATCGGGACCTCGCTGCGCGCGATGTCAGACCATTACGCCAATGCGAGCCTTCCGCTCGCCATGGACCGGGCAAGCCTCGAGGGAACCCTGGCCGCGGGAGCGCAGGTCCTGCGGGGCCTCGGCCTGTCCGCGCAGTACACCGCCTCGAAGCTCCGAGACGGGGATCGGCGCACGGCAGCTTCTCTCTCGGCGAGCGTTCAGGTGGCGCGGCAGGCGACCGTCTTCTTCTCCGCCGGACGTTCGCGCGACAAAGACAAGGGCTGGGCGACGGACGTCTTTGCGGGACTCACATATTGGATGGGAGCGAGGACGACCGGAAGCCTGACCTTCGACTCTCGCGGGGGGACGGCCGTTTCGACCGCCGAAGTGCAGCGTCCGCTGCCGCGCGGCGAAGGTTTCGGCTACCGTCTCCAGGCCCGGGGGCAACGCGGGGAAGAGAACGGCGGCCTCGGCCTCCTGCAGTACCAGGGTCCGTTCGGACGGTACGAGGCCACTTATGAGCGCCTGGGACAGCAAGCGAACATCTCGCTCAATGCCAGCGGGGGAGTCGCGGCGATCGGAGGCTCTCTCTATGCCACGCGCCCTGTGGAGCAGGGATTCGCTCTCCTCCGGCTTCCCGGCGTGCAGGGAGTGAGAGGCTTCTTGAGCAACCAGGAGATTGGGCGCACGGATGGACACGGCGACCTCCTGGTCCCCGACCTTCTCTCCTACTACGGCAACCGGCTGAGCATCTCGGACCGGGACGTCCCGGTGGACTATGCGATCGAGGCGACCGAGCGGGTCGTGGCTCCCCCCTATCGCGGGGGCGCTCTGGTTTCCTTTCCGGTGCGGAAGATCCGGACGCTGTCGGGAACTCTCGCGATTGAACGAGAGGGGAAGGAGTTCATTCCGTCTTTCGGGCAGATCACAGTCGCGAAGGACGGAGGTTCCGCCACCTCCCCGATCGGACGGGGCGGCGAGTTCTATCTCGAGAATGTTCCTCCCGGAGACCGCTCCGCCGCGATCGAATATCCGGGCGGGACTTGCCGGTTTCTGCTGCGGGTGAAGGATTCTCCCGAGGCCTTCGTGAATCTGGGCAAGGTCGTCTGCTCGCTGCCATGAACTGCCGCAACGCACCTCTCCGGACCCGCCGCGTGCTTGCCCGAATCGGACTGCTCGCCGCGGTCCTCCTCCTGGCAGGTTTTCCAGCGGAGGCTGCCTCGAGCTGCTCCATGGTGAGCGTCACCGGGATCGTTTTCGGCGCCTACGACCCGTTGGAGGCCCGGCCGGTGACACAGGTCGGCTCTCTGACGCTCAAGTGTGTCCAGGCCGGCGCGTCGCCAACGCTCCCAGTCATGATCGACCTCTCCGCCGGCAACTCCGGGAGCTATGCCTTCCGGCACCTCGAGAAGCCCGGCGATTCGCTCCGGTACAACCTCTATCTCGACCCGGCCAGCACCCAGGTCTGGGGCAACGGGTCGGGAGGCTCGGGCCATTACCCGCACTTGCCTTCCGGCGACGTGGAGACAACCCTGACGATCTACGGCCGGATCCTTCCAGGTCAGAACGCCGGGGCGGGCACCTACACGGATACGATCACCGTCACTCTGAACTTCTAAACCCGCGCCTCGACCCGAAGTTCCCGAAGTAACCGAGGCAGGAGGCTTGCGCCGCTTCGGGATCAGCGCCTGCGAACCAGCAGCAAGAGCCCGAAGATAAGCATTCCCGGTTCGTTCAGCGCCGGCATGACGACCACAGGTGTCGGTTTGTTGGTCGGAATGCTTGTCGATTCTGAGTCGGGTTGGTGCCCGCCTCGGTCGCGGCGCGCGAAGTCTCCCGAGTAACCGCAGGGAGGAGGCGCGCGCCGCGGGAGCGAGAGCGTAGAGAGGGACCAGGCGAGCGGTCGAGGCCGCGACCGGCCGAGCCGCTCGCCGGTGCGCCGCAGGCGCAGGTCCCGAACGGAACTCTCGCGACGGTTGGTCGGGGCGGCCGGAATCGAACCGGCGACCATCTGCTCCCAAAACGTACCCAGTAATACGAGACCACCCCGGATAGGTCCGGATGCTAGGGATTTTTAGCATCCTGCGCCGTCCGGGGTCGTCCTAGGTCGTCGTTTGGGTCGAATTCGAACTCGTTTCGAACTGCGGAAAACCCTTCCGAATCGCTTATGAGTACTCTAGTTCTCGGAAGCTAATTCCGGCACCCCCCCCGACCATGGACCGGATGGGGGATCGGGCGTCCACGGTGTCACGGATCGATAAAAAACGGGGTCGTGGGTGGCCGGTGGGATGCCGGATATCCGTCCCACATCCCCCACGGC
>Ga0070706_100003954_pt1 | contig 14434 bp, 17 predicted proteins | sample KBSK5501metaG_FD_65476 | JGI IMG/M metagenome (GOLD analysis project Ga0070706, IMG submission 65476) | Corn, switchgrass and miscanthus rhizosphere microbial communities from Kellogg Biological Station, Michigan, USA - KBS K5-50-1 metaG | ecosystem: Host-associated > Plants > Roots >...
CTGATCCCAACCCACATTACCAACATCGCATTCGTTGAGAGCAAGGAGGCGGACCAGGAGCCGGACAACAATGAGATCAGGCTCGAGACCGTGATCCGCACTCCGTGAACGGAGACCAGGTATCCTGACGCCTATCCTTATCAATGATGAACGCGCTCAACCGGCGCGAGTTTCTCAAACTCGCTGGAACTGCCGCGGCACTTCCGGCGTCGCTGCTCGAGGCACGCGACGCCGGAACGCTCGTCAATGACATTCATGCCCAGTTGAACTCGACCCGGGTGCGCGCCATCATCAGGCCGCGTTCACAGAGAGAGCTGATCGAAGTCATCCGCCGCGTCCGCCGCTCCGGAGGAAAACTCTCGATCTGCGGGGGCCGGCATTCGATGGGTGGCCAGCAGTTCGGAACGGACACCACCCTGGTCGATCTGCGGTCGATGAACGATGTTCTTCATTTCGATCGCCAGCGTGGAATTGTGACAGTCGAATCAGGCATCGAATGGCCCCGGCTGATCAACTATCTCGTCAACAACGGGCGATGGGCGATTGCTCAGAAACAGACCGGCGCCGACGCCTTGACGATCGGGGGTGCGCTCGCGTCCAACGTCCACGGCCGCGGCCTGACGATGCGGCCGATCATCGGTGACGTCGAATCGTTCACGTTGATCGACGCCGAAGGACGAGCGATCCACTGCAATCGCGAGGAAAACCTCGATCGTTTTTGCCTGGCCATCGGCGGGTACGGTCTTTTCGGCGTGGTCTCTTCGGTGTCGCTGCGACTCGTGCCACGCCGGAAGGTGCGGCGCGCCGTCGAAGTGCGCGAAATCGATGGCATCATCGCCGCCTTCGACGATCGGATCCGCAGCGGATTTCTCTACGGAGACTTCCAGTTCGCCATCGACCCGAAGTCCGACGATTTTCTCCGCCGCGGCGTTTTCTCCTGCTATCAGCCGATCGACGACAGCGCGGCCATTCCGAATGGCCAGAAGGAGCTCTCCGGCGAAGACTGGAACAAGCTGCTGGTGCTGGCGCACATCAACAAGTCAGAGGCATTCCAGCGCTACGCGGCCTACTACCTTTCGACGAACGGACAGGTGTACTGGTCGGACACGCAGCAGCTCGGGTATTACGTTGGCGGATATCATGCCGCTCTCGATCGCGTTCTGCACGAGCCGGAGTCGACAGAAATCATCACCGAGGTTTATGTGCCGCGGCCGCAGTTGGCGGCGTTCATGCGCGAGCTGGCGGATGATTTTCGCCGCCACGACGTCAATGTCATCTACGGTACGGTTCGGCTCATCGAGAAGGACGATGAGAGCTTCCTGGCATGGGCGAAACAGTCGTACGCCTGCGTTGTTTTCAACCTCCACATGGTCCACTCGCAGGAGGGCACTGACAAGACGGCCGATACCCTTCGTCGAATGATCGACTACGCCGCGGCCCGAGACGGCAGCTTCTATCTGACTTACCATCGCTTCGCCAGCGCTCGACAACTGGAAGCATGCTATCCGCGGTTCCGATCATTTCTCGATTTGAAGCGCAGGTACGATCCGGGCGAGGTGTTCGCCAGTGACTGGTATCGGCACTCGAAGCGCATCATGCAGACGGTTTGAACGATCACGCCAGCGCCACCGCCCGCTTCGTCGCCGCGCACATTGTGCTCCTCGGTCCCGAGGAGCACGCTCGGCTCGAGATCCCTGAGTCGCAGATCGAGTGGACGGTCCGTTGTCTGCAGGCCTGTGGATGGTCGCGTGCCGCGTTGGCCAGCCGGCGGTGGCAATGGATGTCGTCGCTGGTCGAGCGATTTTCGATTCCGGGAATCCGAGTGCACTATGCGCTCCGCAAGCGGATCATCGAGCGCGAAGCGCGCCGCGCGATCGCCGAGGGATTTCGTCAGATCGTCGTGATCGCGGGCGGGCTGGACGTGCTGGCCATCCGGCTGGCGGAGGAGTTTCGAGAGACCCGGTTCATCGAGCTGGATCATCCGGCGACACAACAAATCAAGGCCGCGGCGCTGCAGCAATGGGGCTGCCCGCCGAATCTCACGCTGCAGCCGCTCGATCTGACGAGGAATGCCATCGAAGTGCCGGATGATCGGACGCTCTTCATCGCCGAGGGCGTGTTGATGTATTTCAGCGATGAGGAAGTCCGGAGCGTATTGCGTTCGATGCGCGGGCGGGTCATTCTCACCACGATGGAATCGCTCGACGGATTTCGCGGCTCATCGCCGCTCGTGCGCGGTTGGCTGCACCTCAAGGGCGAGCCGTTTCGATGGGCCATTGCCCGGGATCGCATCGCCGCTTTTCTGGCGGTGCACGGATTGAATCTGCAGCGCATCTATGCGTCTGCCGAAATCCGAGAGCTGGCGCCCGGTCGTCGGATTGCGGAGGGAGAAGTCATCGTTGTTGCAGAATGATTGAGCCTCTCACGGCCGCCACGGATGTCGTCATCGCCGCGGCAGGCACCACGTTTGCCGTCCGTATCGTCCGCGCTACTGCTGACAGAGCCGCGCGGCTGGTTGCGGGGTCACTGGCGGCGGCTTCGTTCGGCGCGCTGGCAGGAGCGGCATATCACATGGCCCGCAGCAGCGCGATGTGGAAAGTCAGCGCGATTCCGGTGGGCGTCGCCAGCTATCTCTTCGGACTGGCGATCGCAGTGGCGTACTTTTCGCCGCGAGGGCAGCGAGTTGCGCAGATCGTGCTGCTAGTGCAACTCCTGTTTTACGCGATCTGCGTCGTGATCTCGGACGACTTTCTCATCGTCATCGCCGACTATGCCTCAGTCATGGTAGCGATTCTCATCGTCTGTCTTTACCATTGGGCGGACGCCCCAGCTCGGTGGATCGCCGCTGGCGTGGCCATCTCGTTTGTTGCGGCGGGCGCGCAGATTTCATCCATTCGAATCGGGCCGCTAAATCACAACGACATCTACCATTTGATCGAGTTGGGTGGGCTCTACTGCTGGTACCGCGGAGGGCGGAACTTTCACGCGGGCCGCCCGTACATCCGCCCGGAGGATTGATGACCTCGCTCAGCAAGAACGCCAGAGTGGCAGGGCTCCTATACATCCTGGCGTCAGTGGTTGGTGTCGTGCGCCTCATGTACATTCCCGAAGCCTTGATCGTGCGCGGGAACGCGGCAGCGACGGCCGACAATATCGCGGCGCACGAGTTGCTCTTCCGCTTTGGCATTGTCACCTACCTGGTCGCCAGTGTTCTTTTTATCTTCGTCACGTTGGCTTTTTATCGGTTGCTAAAGGGAGTTGACCAGACGCTGGCTATCTTGATGGTGATCCTGGGCAGCTTGATGCCGGTGCCGATATTCTTCGTCAACACAGTGACGGACGCAGCCGCCCTGCAGTTCGCGCTCGGCGGCGATTTCCTATCAGTCTTTGACAAGCCGCAGCGCGACGCCTTCACCAGGCTGTTCCTCAACCTTCATCATCACCTTGACCTGGCCAACGCGATTTTTTGGGGCCTGTGGCTCCTTCCACTGGGCCTGCTGGTGTACAGATCGCGCTTTCTTCCACGCTTCCTCGGCGTCTGGCTGATGGTGGGTTGCTTCGTCTGGCTGGCGTTCAGCTTTACCGGCATACTGCTCCCGGGACACGAGGACAAGGTCTTCACCATCGGCCAACCTTTTATGTTGGGAGAGGTGGCGACCATGCTCTGGCTCGTGATCATGGGCGCCAAGGAGCAGCGGTTGGCCGCAGCATCCTGATGCCCTCTTCGCTCAACCGAGTGGAATCGGGAAAGGGAGCTACCGTGGTTCTGGTCCACGGCTTTCCCGAGTTCTGGCACTCGTGGCGGAAGCAGATCCCGGCGCTCAATGCCGCTGGATTCCGCACCATCGCCATCGACCTCCCCGGCTACAACGACTCGCCGAAACCTCGGGAGATCGAGGCCTATCGCTTGATGAATGTCGTGGCGCAAATTGCGTCGCTGATTGAGGAGGTCGGCGCGCCGGTGATGCTCGTCGGGCACGACTGGGGGGCGCTCGTGTCGTGGTTCCTGGCGATGACGCAGCCGAAGCTGCTCACAAAGCTGGTCATTCTCAACACCCCGCACCCCGCCGCGCTCGCGCGAGAGATGCGTCGCAGCAGGCGACAAAGAATGAATATGCTGTACCAGCTCTTCTTCTGGCCGCCTCTCCTTCCCGAGTTCCTGCTCCCGCGTCTCCTCCCCTGGTTGATGCCCCGCATGGGACGATTCACCGCCGATGAAATTCGTGAGTACAAGCGGGCGTGGAACAAACCGGGCGTGCCGCGAGGAATGGCGAATTATTACCGCGCGATTCGCAAATACCGCGGCGAGCTTCGCAGGCTGATCGCGCCGATCCACATCCCGACCCAGCTGATTTGGGCCGATCGAGAGCCGGTATTCACTCGCCCGTCCAGCGAGAATATCGAGGAGTGGGTTCCCAACCTGCGCGTCGAGCGCGTCGCTCGAGCAGGTCATTTTGTGCAAACCGATCAGCCGGAGATCGTCAACGAAATCCTGATCCGTTTCTTGACGAACGAATGAATGCATACGAAATTCGCATCGACTTCATCTAATGGGATCGCAAATGGACTAGGAGCGCGTCGTAAATGAATGACGCGCGCTCCACAATCTCGATGTCGTCCTTTGCAACTCGATCGCCGAAGCCCTGGCTGATGGCCCACAAACCGGCGGATTCGGGAGTGATATCGATCTCCTTCGGAAAATCAGCTCCATGCACGATGAGAGCGAGGCGTTGCAACGCAACGTCGCCTGGAAAGTGCTCGTCGACCAATTGTTCGAACGAGCACCTCCCGCGTTCATCCCGATGTGGGTAGCGCGCACCGGGAGCGTCGAAGCCGATGGCGTTCTGGCGTTGCTGCAGGGCCGCCACTTCGTTCGGTTCGACAAAGATGATCTCGGCGTCTGGGTCAATGAACCGCCGGATCAACCAGGCGGTCGCCGTACGATTGACGTGAATGTGTTTGCGCGTCACCCACTGCATCAGTTGCCAACGCCATGCGCCGAAAGCAGAATAGCGCTTCGATGATGATACTCACTGCCGCCCTGATGATCCTTTCAATATCGGGTTCCTTGCCTACGACGTTTACGTTCGAGAGCGATCGCGTCGGCTCGCCACCGGCCAATTTCGAGTTCGCTCGCACCGGTCGGGGTGCCGAGGGGAAATGGACCGTCGAGATCGAGCGGGGTGGAGGGAAAAACCACGTCCTGCTGCAGTCGAGCGCCGACAAGACCGATTATCGATTCCCGGTTGCCGTCGTGAAGAACGACTCGTTTCATGACGTCACGCTCACCGTGCGGGCGCGCCCGTTACAAGGCGAAGTGGATCAGGGCTTCGGACTGGTGTGGCGCTACCGCGACGCCAACAACTACTACATCACGCGCTGCAACGCGGACGAGGACAACTGCACGATCTATCACACGATCAACGGCAGCCGTCGCGCGTTTCAGAACCGCTCGGTGAAGGTTGCGACCAGGGTGTGGCACACCTTGAAGATGCAAGCGCGCGGCAATCATTTCGTCGTCTGGTTCGACGGTGAGAAAGTACTCGACGCTCACGACGATACATTTCAGTCTGGGCAGGTCGGCCTCTGGACCAAAGCCGATTCGGTGATCGAGTTCGACGACTTCACGATTACGCAATAAGGCTGGTGACGCCGCTCTCCGATCAAATCGTGATCAAATTCCGCTGGATCGGTCGCTGGTGAAGGATCGCGCTCGGCCGCTTGTGGCCGTCATTCTCCTTCTGATGTCTTGCAGGCATGCGAGATATGAGACCGTGCTGTTCATGTGTCCGCACGGCGGCGCCAAGAGTCTCATCGCCGCGTCGTACTTTAACCGGATGGCTGCCGAGAAGAATCTGCCATTCACAGCGGTGGCTGTCGCTGCCGACGATCCTTACCAGAGCGTCCCCGTTCCGATCGCGGACCTGCTCGAGCGGGACGGGTTTGATGTTCGTTCATTCAAACCCCGGCCTGTTACCGGCACCGACCTGCGGAGCGCATCGAAGGTCATCGCTGTCGGCTGCGATCTGACCAAGCTCGACACCCAGGGAACCGCCGTCGAGGAATGGAATGATGTCCCGCTGGTGAGCGACGATCTTCCGGCGTCCGCCGCAGCCATCCGCAAGCACGTCATTGCACTGATCGATCAGATCCGTCGGCGGTGATCATCATCACGGTGCGCGCGGCGACTCCAGTACGGTTGAGTAAGCAAACGTCAGAATCGTCTCCGCCTGAACCGGCACTCCTGCCGCCATGAACGGTCGAAACTTCCAGCGCATCACCTGCGCACGTGCCGCCTGAGCGATGTCAGGATGATCGTTATTAAGGGTGCGAGTCTCGCGAACTCTTCCGCTGCGGTCGATGCACACATAAATGCTCGCTAATCCCGACAAACGACCCTCTTCGACTTTGGGCCAGACCATCGGAGGCATATCGACGCCTTGGCCTAACGCCTCATGCTCGGGAACAAAAATCGTTTGCAGAGGATCGTGCGTCTCGGTAATCGTGAACAGCGACTCGTCGGGCGCGCTCAAGGCGCTGAGCTCGGTGATGCGAGCTTCCGGCCGAAGGTCACGGTCGAGATACTCTTGAATCGTACGTGCCACCTGCTTGCCCGAAAATGGGGCGTAGTCTTTGTAATTCGCTACATATCCAGGGAGATTGACTCCGTCGAGCAGGCCTGCCTTGAAGCAATACGTCGAAAACACATCATTCGAGACTGGTGCGATGCCGACAGCGGTAGCAAAGCGACGGCAGAATTGCGGCGTATTGCGCACCGGATTGTCATCCGACTGCGTGAGGTCGACCCCTTTCAAGGGAGCTCCAGGATCGAAAATCGCATTGACCAGCGTTCGCAACCAGTTTGGATAGTAGTCGCCAGTCATCTCTTCGCGGACCTGCGATCCATTCACAATGAGAAGCTGAGAGAAGTCTGGAGCGATAACCGTCCTCCGCCACTTTTGTGGCGTTACCCAGTACTCCTCGATTCGAGCCGAGTGGACACGATCCGATGAATCTTTGGGGTTGAGAGCTGTTGCTTTGAGATGAAAAGGCGGAGACCCCGGCAGCGTGAGCTGTGACTTCTGGATCGCAAGCGTCGGCAATTCACGTATGGCGTCAGTAGAAGCGCAGCCGCTTGCGATGATCAGCAGACCAGCAACGGCAACCAGGGAAAGATCTTGTCGAGTGCTCAATCACTTCCTTCGCGTCAGCGGATCGGCGCCGATGTAACGCGGATTCTGGGCTCGATCGTCTGCCTGCAAAACTCGAGAGTCTTCGCGTACAGAGCAGGTCCCAGGCGATCCTTCAAATATCTCGACACGTCACCATCGATCGGGCTCAGAGGATAGACCGGTTGTCCGGGCGCGGGCCGGCGTCGCGCGCTTCTTTTCGATTGCGCATATTCGCGGCTGACGGCGATCAACCTCGCCACATCGCCATCGCTAAACACGGTCGCCGGCAGATAGTGCCGGCCTCGCACGATATCGCCTCGAGCGTGATCCGACAGCGATTTCAGAAGAAAGTGGAGCGCGGCTTCGTCGATCGGAGTGGCGCCGGCTGTGGTGGTCACCACCGCCGGCAGCAAGAAGAGGACGAGCGCAGACGCAATCATGGGTGTCAGGTCCGGCGCTTCGCGAGTTGTTGCAGCACCTGCTGCTGCCCCTCGTTCCGCAGAAGTCCGATCCACGCGTTCACGACGGTTGCGTTTCGATCGACAACCAACAGTGTCGGTGTGCCGTGCACCTTCGTTTTGCCAGGCGTCACCGACACAATCTCGTCAACCCCCACCTTGTGTTGTCCAAGATAGTCGCGCGTGACTGCCGGAGCGTCGCTGCTGACAACGACAAAACGGAACGCCCCATTTTTCCGCAATGCGTTGTCTGACAGCGCCTGATAGAACGGCATGCTCATCTCGCAGAAATGGCACGTGCTCTTGACGAACAAGACCACGGTTTGGGGCGCCGCGGCGAAGTTGACTTTCGAGAGCTCCTGGAGGCGGTCGCCGCTGTTGTATGGAAGGGCCGGCCCGGAAACTGGTGGCGGAGCGTTGCGCGGCCATACGTATTGCCGTCCCACAGCGAAGCAAACCGCCAGGCAGGCCATGAGAGTCGCGACATTTGTCACGCGATCGAGAGTCACCGCGGTTCTCTTCGGAGTTTCGGACATTGACGCACCTCCAAAAGGGAGAAATCCTCAGCCGAAGCAGCAGTAGATCTCGCCGAAGGTTTCGGTTTGGCAGCAGCCGTCATCGCAGCATAAGTTTTCCCATGGATCGCAGCCCAGTGGACAGTCGAGATACTCGAAACAGAAACCGCCACATAGGTACCAACCGAAGTCTTCGCAGTACGCGGAGGCCGCGTCCCAGAACTCCTCACAAGTCTCGAAGGCCATGGCTGGAGGCGGAGACAAAGTGATCCATCCAACCATGACGAGCGCAGCGATCAATCTGGACATCGAACGCAATCGTTTCGGCGATTCCATATCTCTCCTCCTTTGAGGTTCGGCGCGACCGAACCGTTATCCAATGAGATGTGGCGATTTCGCGGAAACGTTTCGTCGAAGGTCTAATCGTCTGCGCTGCACCTAAGTCCTATACCCTCGTCGCGTTGCCTGATCTATCCTCGAGAGGTCCAAACAAGAAGGGCCGTGTGCATGGGTTGGTGGGCGAGCCGGCAGTACCGCCTGACAGCAGTTCTGGCCGTTGCGGTCTCCATCCCGCCCTACGCCCACGCGCAGAAGCTTCCTGCTCTTCCGCAGGCCTGGGTCGACACCTCCTATCCGTCGCTCGGCGGAAGCACGATTAACGTCGGAGGAGGCGGCGATTTGCAGAATGCCCTCAATACTGCGAACCCCGGCGACACGATCAAAATCCAGGCGGGCGCCACCTTCGTGGGACCGTTCACGCTGCCGGTCAAGAGCGGCTCCTCCTGGATCATCGTCCGCACGTCGGCTCCCGACGTTAATCTTCCGGTTCCCGGACGGCGGATCGATCCAAGCTACGCAGCGCAGATGCCGAAGATCGTCACCCCGGATTCCGGCCCTGCAATCCTGACCGCTGCCGGCGCGCACCACTACCGGCTGGTCGGTCTTGAAATCACCACCGATGTGGGCGTGACCTCCAATTACGGGCTGGTCGCCCTCGGCGATGACTTGCAGACTTCGTTGAGCCAGGTTCCGTCGTTTCTAATTCTGGATCGCGTGTACATCCACGGCCAGCCGACCGCCAATATGCGCCGCGGCGTCGCGCTCAACAGTGCCTCATCGGCGGTGGTGGATTCCTACATCGCCGAGGCCCACGAGGTCGGCGCGGACGCGCAGGCGATCGCCGGTTGGAACGGTCCCGGGCCATTCAAGATCACGGACAACTACCTCGAAGGGGCCGGCGAGAACATGCTTTTCGGCGGCTCGGATCCTTCGATCCCGAACCTGGTCCCGTCGGATATCGAGGTCCGAAGGAACTACTTCTACAAACAGTTGCAATGGAAGAGCGACGATCCCAGCTACGCCATGATCGCGTGGACCGTGAAGAATCTTTTCGAATTGAAAAACGCGCAACGCGTGCTCATCGACGGAAATATCTTCGAGCACAACTGGCCCGCTGCCCAGAATGGTTTCTCGATTCTGTTCACTGTGCGCAACCAGGACGGAACCGCGCCCTGGTCGATCGTGCAGGACGTGACTTTCACTCACAACGTCGTTCGCAATGTTTCTTCCGCCGTGAATATCCTGGGGACAGACGACCTCCACCCGAGCCAGCAGACAAATCGAATTCTCGTCAGAGACAATGTCTTCGATGACGTCAACGCCACGAACTGGGGAGGCAGCGGCCGGCTGTTTCAGATTCTCGATGGAACCGCGGATATCACCATCGACCACAACACCGCCTTTCAAACCGGCGAAGTGATCGCGGCTTCCGGCACCGCCAATACCGGATTCACATACAGAAACAACCTCACGCCGAACAACCTGTATGGAGTCGCTGGCGATAACTTCTACGGTGATCCGCTGGGCGCGCTGACGACTTACTTTCCCGGGGTCATTTTTCGCCGCAACGTGCTGCAGGGCGGTGATGCCCTGAAGTATCCGGCTGACAATTTCTTTCCCGCGACGATGGCGATCGTCGCCTTCGTGGATCAGGCTGGCGGCAATTATCGGCTGGCGGCCCTCAGTCCTTACAAGAATGCCGGCACGGATGGCAAAGATGTCGGCGCCGATATCGACGCATTAGAGGCAGCCACTCAGGCACCGATCGACACGCCGTCGATGTTTGTTGCCACTGCAACCAGCACGTCGCAAGTCGGCGTGAGCTGGCTGCCCGTCAGCGGAGCGACGAGCTATGAGGTCTATCGCGCTACGTCGATCAGCGGTCCGTATGCGCTGGCAGTGACGACGAGCGCAGTCTCAGCCACGGACGGCGGCCGATCGGCGAATACCACCTACCTCTACAAAGTTCGCGCCCTAGGCCTGGGAGGATCTTCGGCCTTCAGTCCCATCGACCCGGCGACCACCGTCATGTTCACCGACGCATCACTCGCCGGCGTCGTCATCAAGGCGACTCACATCACCGAGCTTCGGACGGCAGTCAACGCCATGCGCGCTGCCGCAGGGCTCTCGTCCACGACCTTTACCGACGGCTCGCTGCCAGGCGTGATGATCAGGAGTGCGCACGTTGCGGAGCTTCGCACGTCGCTGGATGAGGCCCGAACGACGATCGGGATTTCGGCGCTGCGCCACACCGACCCGGCGCTGACGGCCGGAGTGACGACGGTCAGAGCGGCGCACATTCTGGAGCCACGCGGCGGAACGCAATAGCTCTGTCGTCAGCCCGATGCGCGCGTAGCAGCAATCTGCGCCACCGCGACTTTGTTCACCCCGCTGCAAGCCAAATACAGCCGCCCGTCGTTCGTCGCGACCATGTTGCGCACCACGCCGCCGCCCGACGGAATGTTCCACTTCTGGAATTGGCCGGTTTTTGGATCGAAGCGCACAAGGGTGTTCGGCTTCACGCCTGACTCGCTGTACCACACCACGCCGTCGCCGGTGATCGCGATGCCGTATGGCTGCGATTGCGGTCCACCGGGAGATGGCCATTCCTTGACCACACTCGAAGCGAGGTCAAGTCTTCCCAGATAGCCGCGCTGGAAATCGGAATAGTAAATCGTGGTGTCGTTCGCCATCCGCAGCCGGCGCGGGCGCGCGCCCTCCGGTAGAACGTACTCGTGCATCTGCATGGTGGCCGGATCAATACGCGCGATCTTGTTGGATCCGAACTCGCAAAAATAAGGCGTTCCCTTGCTGTCGAGCACGATGCCGTATGGAAGCGCGTGCGCTGTCGGCACGTCGGCCAGTTTGATCGCGCCGTTCTTCGGATCCAGCACTCCAACGACGTTTCCCTGCTGGACCGTAAACCATACCCGCCCATCGGGAGCAATGATCGGCGTGTGCGGATCTTTACCGCGTGGGTCATTGATTTTGAACTCTGTGACTGTTCCGGTTTTCGGATCGAGTTTGCCGATATAGCCCGCGTAATTTGCGGTGAACCAGATGTTGCCAGCATCATCGGAGACCAGGCCGTGCGGCCCGGAGTGCGGTGTCTTTAGCGCGAACTGTTTGATTTCGCCTGACGCTGGGTCGAGACGGCCAATCGCATTGGCCTGCTGGGCGGTGTACCAGAGCGCACCGTCGGCGCCGACCGCAGGATCGTGCGGTCGAGAATTGACCGTCGGCAGGTCCCATTCGTGAATGGAGACGTGAATGTTGGCGGCTCCAAACACCGCCGCCGCACACAGAATCAAGCTGGCAATCACGAGTTTTCGCATGATCCATTTCGCCTGCAAGCGAGGTACCTTGCAGACGTGTCGATTCCGCTGACCCTCGTTCGACGTCTGAGTAAGGAGACAAAAAAAATGCGAGTCATGGTCCTGGTCAAGGCTAACAAGGATTCCGAAAAGGGTGTGATGCCCAACGAGCAGATCCTCACCGACATGGGCAAGTTCAACGAAGAGCTGGTCAAGGCGGGCGTCATGCTCGCGGGCGAGGGTCTGAAGCCCACCTCGAAAGGCAAACGCGTTCGCTTCGATGGGAAGAAACGCACCGTCATCGATGGGCCGTTCGCGGAGACGAAGGAGTTGGTCGCCGGCTACTGGGTCTGGCAGGTGAAGTCGATGGATGAGGCGGTGGAATGGCTCAAGCGGGCTCCATTCGGAGGCGGTACCGAGGTTGAAATCCGTCCGATTTTCGAAACGGAGGACTTCGGCGCCGAGCTCACTCCCGAGGCGCGCGCGCGCGAGGAGCGGCTTCGCAAGGAGATCGCCGCGCGAAAAAAGTGACTCTCGAAAAGAAACATGGTGTGATCGGCAGCCGTGTCGGCTGCCGATACACACCGAGTGATCGACGCGGTATGGCGGATCGAGTCGGCGAAACTCATCGCCGGTCTCGCCAGGATCGTGCGCGATGTCGGAACAGCCGAAGAGCTGGCGCAGGATGCTCTGGTGGCCGCCCTCGAGCAGTGGCCGCAGTCGGGAGTTCCCGACAATCCGGGCGCCTGGCTCATGAGCACCGCCAAACACCGCGCGATCGACGTGCTTCGCAGGCGCTCGATGCTCGAGCGGAAGCATGAAGAGCTCGGTCGCGAGCTGAACACGCAGGAGATGACAGTGCCGGATCTCGAGACATCGCTCGACGATCACGTAGGCGACGATCTGCTCCGCCTCATGTTCATCGCCTGTCATCCGATTCTGTCGACCGAGGGGCGTGTGGCGCTGACGCTGCGTCTGCTGGGAAGCCTGACGACAGAGGAGATCGCGCGGGCCTACCTCGTTGCCGAGCCGACCATCGCGCAGCGAATCGTTCGCGCCAAGCGAATGCTGGCCGATTCGCGCGTGCCGTTCGAGCTGCCGGCGCGCAATGAGCTGACCGCTCGTCTGGAGTCGGTGCTCGAAGTCATCTACTTGATTTTCAACGAAGGTTACTCGGCGACTGCAGGTGATGACTGGATGCGCCCCGCCCTCTGCGAGGACTCCCTGCGCCTCGGCCGTATCCTCGCCGAGCTGCTTCCGGGCGAGGCGGAAGTGCACGGTCTGGTTGCGCTGATGGAGATTCAGGCATCGCGCTCGCGCGCAAGGATCGGCCCGTCGGGAGAACCAGTCTTGTTGCTCGATCAAGATCGCGCGCGCTGGGATCAACTGCTGATCCATCGTGGTCTGGCCGCCCTCGCGCGCGCTGAGGCGCTGGGAGGCTCGCGAGGTCCATACGCGTTGCAGGCCGCGATCGCCGCGTGCCACGCGCGTGCGCGCACTGCGGAAGAGACGGACTGGGCGCGCATCGCATCGTTGTACGACGAGCTGTCGGAGATCACGCCCTCGCCGGTGGTGGAGCTGAATCGGGCGGTCGCGGTTGCGATGGCCTCCGGCCCGGCTGCGGGCTTGGAGATCGTGGACACGCTCCGATCCGAGCCGTCACTCGAAAACTACCATCTGCTGCCGAGCGTGCGAGGCGACCTTCTGGAAAAACTCGGACGGCAAGATGAAGCCCGCGCAGAGTTCGAGCGCGCTGCGGCGCTGGCACGAAACACGCGCGAGCGTACGCTGTTGCTCGAACGCGCAAGGAGGACAAACGATGTTGGGAGATAACGACGCCGTTGCCACGATCGCAGTCAGGGACATCAAAATCGCAAAGAAATTCTACGAAGGCACGCTCGGACTGAAGCCCGCGCCCGATGAGGGAATGGGCACAGTACTGTACAAGACCGGCAAGTCAACACTGCTCGTGTACCCGTCTCAATACGCAGGGACGAACGAGGCGACAGCAGTCACATGGAACGTCGCTGACGCCGAAGCGCTCGCGAAGGAGCTGAAGGCAAAGGGAGTGGTTTTCGAGCATTACGACAACATGCCGGGAATCACGCGCAAAGGAGATGTGCATTTCGCTGGCAAACTCAAAAACGCCTGGTTCAAGGATCCCGATGGAAACATTCACTCCATCGTGAGCCGGGCGTGATCTTTAGACATTCTTAAGGTGGGCCTCATGCCAGCCACCCGTACACTCCCCGGTTGCCCGTGGGCGCGGAACTGACTGCTGCAAACCATCACCGCGTCGAACCCTCCGGCAAGCGACTGGTCTCTCTGGCGCTGCTGGCGCTGGGAATCGTGTATGGCGACATCGGCACGAGCCCGCTCTACGCGTTGCGTGAGTGCTTCTACGGAACCCATCCGGTTGCTGTCACGGAGGCGAACGTCTACGGCATCCTGTCGCTGATTTTCTGGTCGCTCGTGATCGTCGTGACGATCAAGTACCACGTCTACGTTTTGCGGTTCGACAACCGGGGAGAGGGCGGGATCCTGGCGCTGATGGGGCTCATCAGACGGGACACCGCGCGTCAGGCCGCCATCCGCACGGCGCTGCTCGTGATCGGAGTTTTCGGCGCGTCGCTGCT
>Ga0070706_100003956_pt1 | contig 14432 bp, 7 predicted proteins | sample KBSK5501metaG_FD_65476 | JGI IMG/M metagenome (GOLD analysis project Ga0070706, IMG submission 65476) | Corn, switchgrass and miscanthus rhizosphere microbial communities from Kellogg Biological Station, Michigan, USA - KBS K5-50-1 metaG | ecosystem: Host-associated > Plants > Roots >...
GCGCGCTGCGCCGCGACGACATCGGCTGCCTCCGCCCCGGTGCCCGGGCCGACCTGGTGCTGCTCGACGCCCCCTCGCACGTGTACCTCGCGTACCGGCCGGGGGTGCCCCTGGTCGCCGCGGTATGGCTGGCGGGCGAGCTTGCCGCCGGCAGAGGGATGGGAACCGTGCCGTCCGCGCCCGGGTAGTGGGCGTGTCGGTGCGGGCACGATTTTGGCTCGTCGGGCACAATAGGACGAGGCCCCTCCATGTATGAGATGGAGGGGCCTCGCCTAGTCTCACGGCGCCGTCCCGCCGATTTCTCAGCGTCCTTTGCGCCGCTCGACCACCTTCCGGGCCAGCAACCTCGCCAGTGTTCCGGTTGCCCAGATCACCGGCTGGCTTTGGGACTCCCCCGGGCCGGGTGGCCCGGGAATTCCCCGTCACCATATGACTTGGGGTTTCCCCCAAAGCCAAGAGGCTCCAAGTAATTCCCGCGCCTGGCTCAGAGCTTTCTTTTCGCCAGATGACCCGGGGTTTCCCCCAAAGCCAGGAGGCTCAAGTTTCCCTTCGCCGAGGTGGCTCAGAGCTTTCTTCTCGCCGCATAGCTCGGGGTTTCCCCTCCGCCAATTGACTCGAAGTTTTCCCTTTGCCGGGTGGCTCGGGGGTTTCCCCCCTTGCCGGTGGCGCCGGGCTCTCCCTTGGCCAGAGGCCTCGGAATTACCCATTGCCGGTGGCCCGGGGTTTCCCCCGTGCCGGGTGGCTCGGAGTTTCCTCTTCGCCGACGGCGCCGGGCTTCTCCTGGCCCGAAGGCCTGGATTTGCCCTTTGCCGGGTGGCTCGGGGTTTCCCCCTTACCGGTGGCTCGGGGTTTCCCCTTCGCCGGTTACCGTCCCGGTGGTAGGAGAATTTCTACGCCCATCGCCGTAGCCGCACAAGGGGTTTGGGCCAGCAATTTCAAGATTCTTTGGCCGTCCACAAGCCATCCACAGTTAACCCCCAGTTGTCCCCCGCGACCGGGCCTTCTCCACCGGGTACTCCACAGGATGATCCACAGGGCGGTGGCGCACCGGGCGAAGGACCCGGTCAGCCCAGCGCGGGATAGCGGCCGGCGAATCTGATCAGCGGTTCGCCGCTGCCCGCCACGTAAGGCACGGTCAGTACCGAGGCGATGACCAGCAGGTGATCACCGGCGAGCAGGCGCTGGGTCACCTCGCATTCCAGCGCGGCCAGGCCGCCGTCCGGGATCAGAGCACCGGAAGCTTGCCCGCGGGCGTGTGGCGTGCCCTCCAGCATGACCCGCGCACCGGGCCGTCCGGCCACGGCGAACCGCCCGGCCAGGGCGCGCTGACCGGCGCCGAGCATGGTCACCGCGAACCGGTCCGCCCGGCCCAGCACCTCGGCCGGGTAGGAGTCGGCGATCAGGGACACCAGCACCAGCGGCGGCGACCAGGACACCGGGCAGAACGCGCTGACCGTGGTCCCGATGTCGTCCCGCCCGTCGGCCACCATGACCAGCGTGACCCCGGTGGCGAACGAGGCCAGCGCCTCCCCGCGGCGGGCGATCTGGTCACCGGGGACGGTGCCGGGCGGCGGGGCGCCGGTACCGGGCGCCAGCCGTTCTGTCACTGAAAAGTCCAGGGGATGGCGAGATGCAGCGGCCCGAACGGCGGGAGGCCGGCGCCGGCCGCGAGGCGCCAGACGGGCCCCCAGCTTTCGGCGAGCAGGCTGGCCCCGGCGGCGGCATAGTCCTCGCTGGACTCCGGGCGCCGCAGCCGGTCCAGCGGCGTGACCCGAGGGAAGCCGCGCAGCGGCGCGCTGTCGGGCAGCCTGGCCTTGCGGCGGGCCAGCGCCACCGCGTCGTCGAGCCCGCCGAGGTCGTCGACCAGGCCGTTGGCGGCGGCGTCCGCGCCGGTCCACACCCGGCCGCGGGCGATCTCGTGCACCTGGGCGGTTGTCATGTTGCGCCCGCTGGCGACCTTGCCGGTGAAATCCGCGTAGATCCGGTCCAGCCACGAGTTGATCTTCGACCACTCTTCCTTGCTGAACGGGCGCGTCGTGGTGAACATGTCCGCGTGCGCGCCCTCGGTCACCGAGTCGGTGGTGATGCCGACGCGCTCCAGCAGGCTGGCGGTCACCGGCTTGCCGGTGAGCACGCCGATCGAGCCGGTCACTGTGCCCGGCTGCGCGACGATCGCATCGGCCGCCATCGCGATGAAGTAGCCCCCGGAGGCGGCCACGTCGCCCATGGATACGATGACCGGGGTGCCCGCCTGGCGGGCCCGGACCACCTCGCGCCAGATGGTGTCCGAGGCGACGTAGGAGCCGCCCGGGCTGTTCACCCGCAGCACGATCGCCCGCACCCGGCGGTCGGCGGCCGCGGCCCGCAGCGCCGCCGACACCGTGTCCGAGCCCATGGCCCCGCCGGACAGCGGGCCGCGCCCGCTGCGCCCGCGCCGGATCGGGCCGCTCGCGTGGATGAGCGCGATGATGTTCTCCGTCGGATCCGGCAGCCTGCGGGCCCGCTCGGCCAGCGCCCGGGAGCGGTGGTACCGGCCCAGGTAGAGCAGGTGAGCGCCGGGCCCTGCGGACTTGCGCACCTCGTCATAGACCTCGTCCCGGTAGCCGAGCGCGTCCACCAGGCGCAGCTCCAGCGCCTCCTCGGCGGTGTAGGGACCGTTGTCGATCAGTTCCCTGGCCTCCGCCAGCGGCACCGAAAGCCGCTCCGCGACGGCGGCGGTGAGCTGCCCGGTGAGCGAGGAGGCGAGTTGCTCCAGCGCCTCCCTGGCCGGCCCGGTGAACCCCTGTTCGGTCAGCCGGTCGGCGGCGTTCTTGTACTCGTACCGCTTGCCGACCTCGTACTCCAGGCCCAGCTTGTCCAGGGTGCCCCGGTAGAACCACTGCTCCAGGCTGAGCCCGGTCAGGCCCACGTCACCGGACGGCTGGAGCCAGATGCGGTCGAACGCGGTGGCGAGGTAGTACGCGGCGTTGCCGGGAGAGAACTCCCCGAACGTCTCCCCCCACGCCATCGTGGCCTTGCCCGACCTGCGGAACTCGGTGATCGCGGCGTGCAGTTCCTGCACCCGGGCCAGCCCGGTCCGCCGGCCGCCGATCTTGACCACGAGGGCATGGACCTTGTCGTCCGCCCGGGCCCGGCGCAGCCCGTCGAGCACGTCGGCGAGCCGGGGCCGGCGCATGGTCAGCACGGCGGAGACCACGTCGGAGGGCGGTTCTTCGCCGATGCCCTCGGTCAGGTCGAGTTCCAGGATGAGCGGGCCGCTCCGCCGCTGCCGCAACTTGCTGAGCTTGTCTGAGAACGTCGCCTCCACCATGCGCCCACTGTACGGCGCGGGCGACCGGGCTGAGACGGCGTCGGTGGCCGGGCTGAGGTGGGCGTGGGTGGCCGGGCTGAGGCGGGCGTGGGTGGCCGGTGAGCGCGGGCTTGCTGCCGGGCCGGTGCGCTATCGTCGGCCGGAATGGATGTCACCCTGATCGTGGATGGCGCCAACGTGATGGGCTCGCGGGCCGACGGGTGGTGGCGCGACCGCGCCGGGGCCGCGGCACGGCTGCACGGTGAGCTGGCGGCGCTGGCCGCGCGGGGCATCCGCGGGCCTGTGCCCGGCGATCTCGCGGCTTCCGGGGACGCGGGGGATGCCGCGGGCGAGCGGGGCTCCGCGAATGTGCGCGAGGCTGGCGAAGACGATGCGGATGTCCGCTGGTACCCGCATGTCTTCCTGGTGGTGGAGGGACGAGCGCGGGGGATGCTCGACCTGGTGTCGCCGGCTCCCGCGGTCCGGGTGGTCGCGGCCCGGGGGGAAGGCGACGACGAGATCGCCGACCTGGCAGGCCGGCTGGCCGGGCAACGCGTTGTGGTCACCGCCGACCGGGAGCTACGGCGGCGCTGTACCGCAGCCGGGGCCAGGGTCACCGGCCCGAGCTGGCTGATCCGACAGTTCCGCTGACCCCGTGCCCGCTTCCTTGATCACGGACCCTTTCCGCTCCACTGGCACCGCAGCCATGATCTCGGCCGCGGCGAGCCACGGCCGGGGCCGTTGTGCCTGCTGATGTTGCCGTGACTGCGGGCCCCAAGAGCATCCGGCGGTGTGCCTGGCGGGGAAGGGACTTCGGACTTTGGTGTGCCATGCCCTATGCCGGAAGTGTCCGTGACCATGAAATCCAGGTGGCCGAGGCCGTTGGGCGGGGCGGAGCGCCGGATCAGTCTTCGGGGACGAGCCAGAGGGCGCCGAGCGGTGGTACGGCGAACACCGCCGAGGCGGGCTGGCCGTGCCAGGGTTCCGGCACCGCCTCGACGAGGCCCTGGTTGCCGACCCCGCTGCCACCGTAGGTGAAGGCGTCGGTGTTGATGATCTCGCGCCACCGGCCCGGCCGTGGCAGCCCGGCCCGGTAGCGCAGGTGCGGCCGCCCGGAGAAGTTCACGATGCAGGCCAGCATGCCCGGCCCGGCGGGCGGTTTCGCCGTTCCGGGCCTTTCGCCCGTTCCGGGCCTTTCCCCCGTCCCGGGCTCGTCCGGCTCGGCGGCCCCGCCGTCCGGTGCGGACTGGCCGGCGAAGCGCAGGAACGACAGCACGTTGCCGCTCGCGTCGTTCGCGTCGATCCAGGCGAACCCATCCGGGTAGTGATCCAGCGCCCACAGCGCCGGGTTGTCGCGGTAGGCGCGGTTCAGGTCCATGACGAGCTGCCGGGCGCCCGCGTGATGCTCATCCTCCAGCACCCACCAGTCCAGGCCACGGTCGGCGGACCATTCCGCGCCCTGGCCGAACTCCGAGCCCATGAACAGCAGTTGCTTGCCCGGGTGCGCCCACATGTAGGCGAACAGCGCCCGCAGCCCCGCGAACCGGTTCCATTCGTCGCCAGGCATCTTGGCCAGCAGCGATCCCTTGCCGTGCACGACCTCGTCGTGGGACAGCGGCAGCACGAAGTTCTCGCTGAACGCGTACATCAGCGAGAAGGTGATCTCGTTGTGGTGGTAGTTCCGGAACACCGGGTCATGTGACAGATAGTTGAGCGTGTCGTGCATCCAGCCGAGGTTCCATTTGAAGCCGAAGCCCAGCCCGCCCAGGTGCACCGGACGGGTCACGCCCGGCCAGGCGGTGGACTCCTCGGCGATCAGCATGACCCCGGGCACCCGGCCGTAGCAGGTGGCGTTCACCTCGCGCAGGAACGAGACGGCGTCGGTGTTCTCCCGGCCGCCGTACTCGTTGGGCGTCCACTGGCCCGGCTCGCGGGAGTAGTCCAGATACAGCATCGAGGCCACGGCGTCCACCCGCAGGCCGTCGGCGTGGAAGTCCTCCAGCCAGCACAGGGCGTTGGCGACCAGGAAGTTGCGGACCTCGGGGCGGCCGAAGTTGAAGATCAGCGTGCCCCAGTCGGGGTGCTCGCCGCGCCGCGGGTCGGGGTGCTCGTACAGCGGGGTGCCGTCGAAGCGGGCCAGCGCCCAGTCGTCCTTCGGGAAGTGCGCGGGCACCCAGTCGAGGATGACCCCGATCCCGGCCTGGTGCAGCCGGTCGACCAGGAAGCGGAAGTCGTCCGGGCTGCCGAACCGGGCGGTCGGCGCGTAGTAGGACGTCACCTGGTAGCCCCAGGACCCGCCGAACGGATGCTCGGCCACCGGCAGGAGCTCCACGTGGGTGAAGCCCATCTCCGTGACGTACGCGGTCAGCTCGTCCGCGAGCTGGCGGTAGGACAGGCCCGGGCGCCAGGAGCCCAGGTGCACCTCGTAGATGCTGACCGGCTCACTGACCCGCTCCCCGCGCCGCCGCGCCGCCAGCCACTCCTCGTCGCCCCAGGTGTAGCCGGAGGTGAACACGACCGACGCGGTGGCCGGCGGGTGCTCGGCGCGGCTGGCCATGGGGTCGGCCTTGCGCCGCCACCGCCCGTCGGGGCCGCAGATGTCGAACTTGTAGTGGGTGCCGTCGCCGACGCCGGGCACGAACAGCTCCCAGACCCCCGACCCGCCGAGCGAGCGCATCGGGTGGCCGCGCCCATCCCAGTGGTTGAAGTCGCCGATGACCCGCGCACCGTGCGCGTTCGGCGCCCAGACGGCGAACGCGGTGCCGCTGACCTTGCCGAACCCGGTGCCGTCGGTGCCGTACTCGCGCACGTGCGCGCCGAGCACGTGCCAGAGCTCTTCGTGCCTCCCCTCGCCGATCAGGTACAGGTCGGTCTCGCCGAGCGTGGGCAGGAACCGGTACGGGCTGTCGATCACCGCCTCCGGCCCGGTGCTGCCCGGCTCGGGCCCCGGGTAGGCGACGGCGATCCGGTAGTCGGGGATTTCGGTCAGCGGCAGCGTGCCGCCGAAGACCCCCTCGTACAGGTGGGCCATGGGGAAGCGGCGCCCGTCGGGGAGGACCACGGCGGCCGTCCTGGCCAACGGCAGGAGTTCCCGCACCTGGACCCCGCCCGGGCCGGGATGCGCGCCGAGCACCGAGTGGGGGTCGTAGTGGGCGCCCGCGACGATCCGGTCGATCTCGTTCGAGTTCACCTCGGCTCCCGCCGCGCCGGAGCTGACCCCGCTGGCCGGTCCGCGCCCGCTCATGCCGCTCCGTCGGCGATCGAGCCGAGCGGGATGGACAGCCAGGAGGGCCGGTTCCTCGCCTCGTAGATCACTTCGTAGACCGCCTTGTCCAGGGTGAGGGCGCGTACCAGGATCCCATGCTTGCCGGGATCTGCCCCGCCGGCCCGGGCGTAACCGGCGCAGAACGCGGCCTGGTTGCGCCGGGCCCAGTCCCGCGCCGCCGCCATGACCTGCTCGGTGTTCTCGTGCCCGGCCAGCTGGAAGCGCGCCGCGTAGTCGAGGGAGCGCAGCATGCCCGCCACGTCACGCAGCGCGGGGAACCTGGCCCGGCGCTGCTCCAGCGGAACCGCGGGCTCCCCCTCGAAGTCCAGCAGCACCCACCCGGTCTGGGTGCGCATCACCTGGCCCAGGTGGTAGTCGCCGTGGATCCGCTGCACCTCCAGCGGGTCGGTGAGGGCGGCCACCTCCTCGAACGCGGCTCGCAGGGCCCGGTCGAGGCGGGCGAGTTCGGGCACCGCGGCGATCGCCCGGTCCAGCCGGTCCAGCATCTGCGCCGACATCTCGGCGTAGGCCCGGGCGGGCAGCTCCTTGGTGCCGAACGCCGTCGCCAGGTCGCGGTGCACCTCGGCGGTGGCCTCGCCCAGCCGCTCCGCCTCGCCAGCGAAGTCCCCGCCCGCCTGCGCCGCCTGCGTGCTGTCGCTCGCGTACAGGTCACGCACGCTCGTGGCGGCCAGCGACCAGCCGTCCGCCGCCGCCCGCAGATAACTGGAGAGCACCGCGAGCACCGTGGGCAGCCCGCCGGTCTGCGTGGTGATCCAGCCCAGCGGCGCGGCCACGTGCGGCGAGCCCAGCCGGGCCAGGGCGTCGGGCACCTCCAGGTCGGGATTCGGCCCCGGGGAGAGCCGGCGGAACACCTTGAGGATGGCGTCCTCTCCGAACAGCAGGCTGGTGTTGCTCTGCTCGGCGGTGAGCACCAGGCTCTCCAGGCCGGTGTCGATCTGCGCGCCGGGCCGCCGGGTGAAACGCAACGGCCCGACCGAGGACTGCCCGGCGATCGCCGCCAGCAGCGTGGCCGTCAGGTCCGGGTCGTGCAGGCCGTCGTAGGCGGTCAGGCCGTGGCCGGCCGGGCCGATCCTGACATGCTCCAGGCGGTCGGGCAGATCCGCTCGCAACCCCACGAACAGCTGATATGCGTTGGTGCCGGTGGCCTGGGTCACGTCGATGATGAGGTGTCGCAGCCCGGGGTCGCCGCCGACGAGCGCGGTGTCGGCGGCCACGGCCAGGCTGGTGATCGGTGTTCCCTTTCCGGCGAACCAGCGCCGCTGCGGCAGCCACGCGGCCAGGGCTTCCTCAAACGTCATGACTGCCATCTACCCCGCCATAGCTGATTCACCGGCCCGTGGCGCGGCATAGCGTACTTCGGCGCGCTGTCCCTGCTCGGGTCGACAACGCCTTCCCCGGGTCAGGCCGGCTGCTGCGGCCGGAGCCCGGGCAACTGGAACCAGTAAAATCCGTGCCCCGGCAGGGTGAGCAGGTAGGGGAGATCCCCGATGGGCGGGAAGATCACCCCGCCCATGCACTCCACCGGAGTGATCCCCTTGAACCGGCGCAGGTCAAGCTCGACCGGCTGGGGGAACCTGGACAGGTTGTTGACGCACAGGATGTGGTCGGACAGGTCCACCCCTTCGAGTTCGACCGGCCCGGTGTACTCACGCACGAACGCCAGCACGCTGGGGTTGGAGGAGTTCAGCTCCTCGAACGCGCCGAGCCCGAAGACCGGGTGCCGCTTGCGGATCTCGATCATGCGCTTGGTCCAGTGCAGCAGCGACCCGGAGTTGCGCTGCTGCGCTTCCACGTTGAGCGCCTGGTAGCCGTAGATCGGGTCCATGTTCAGCGGCAGGTACAGCCGCTGCGGGTCGCAGGTGGAAAAGCCGGCGTTGCGGTCCGGGGTCCACTGCATGGGGGTGCGCACCCCGTCCCGGTCACCGAGCCAGATGTTGTCGCCCATGCCGATCTCGTCGCCGTAGTACATCACCGGCGACCCTGGCAGCGACAGCAGCAGCGCGGTGAACAGCTCAAGCTGGTTCCGGTCGTTGTCGAGCAACGGGGCCAGCCGCCGCCGGATCCCGATGTTCGCTTTCATCCGGGGGTCCTTGGCGTACTCGGCGTACATGTAGTCCCGCTCGTCGTCGGTGACCATCTCCAGCGTCAACTCGTCGTGGTTGCGCAGGAAGATGCCCCACTGGCAGGAGGCGGGAATGTCCGGGGTATGGCCCATGATCTCCGAGATCGGGTACCGCTGCTCCCGGCGGACCGCCATGAAGATCCGCGGCATCAGCGGGAAGTGGAAGGCCATGTGGCATTCGTCGCCACCAACCGTCGGATCACCGAAGTACTCCACCACGTCGGCCGGCCACTGGTTCGCCTCGGCGAGCAGCACCCGGTCCGGGTAGAGCCGGTCGATCTCGGTCCGCACGCGCTTGAGGTACTCGTGGGTCTCCTTGAGGTTCTCGCAGTTGGTCCCCTCCCGCTCGTACAGGTAGGGGACCGCGTCCAGCCGGAACCCGTCGATGCCGAGGTCCAGCCAGAACCGCAGCACCTCCAGCATGGTGTCCTGGACCTTCGGGTTCTCGTAGTTGAGGTCCGGCTGGTGGGAGAAGAACCGGTGCCAGTAGTACTGGCCGCGGACCGGGTCGTAGGTCCAGTTGGACTGTTCGGTATCGACGAAGATGACCCGCGCGTCGGCGTAACGCTCATCCGTATCCGACCAGACATAGAAGTCGCCGAACGGACCGTCGGGGTCGGTCCGGGACGCCTGGAACCATGGGTGAGCGTCGCTGGTGTGGTTCATGACCAGGTCGGCGATGACGCGCATGCCCCGCTCATGGGCCTGGTCCACCAGTTCCACGAAATCCCCGAGGATGCCGTACTCGGGCAGGATCGAGGTGAAGTCCGCGATGTCGTAGCCACCGTCGCGCAGCGGCGAGGCGTAGATGGGCAGCAGCCAGATGCAGTCGATGCCCAGCCACTGCAGGTAGTCCAGGCGGGAGGTCAGCCCGGGCAGGTCCCCGGTGCCGTCGCCGTTGGAGTCGTGGAAGCCGCGGACCAGCACCTCGTAGAACAGGGCGCGCTTGTACCACTGCGGGTCGCGCGGCTTGTCGAACGAGAAGGAGTCAGGGACCGGATCACCCGGAGCGGTGTGGAAGGAACCATGGCTCCCGGCGGCATTGGCCTGGTATGGCTGTGTGACCACTCGAGTCTCCCCTGGCGACGTACGTACCGCCGTCACGCGGTGAAACCGGGCGTAACGGTGAATATGTGAGCTGGTGCAGTCGCCGGATCGAGGCGCACATAGTTGACTTGACCCCACCGGTATGACTCTCCGGTCAGCTCGTCTGTGACGACAAACTGCGACCGATCGTCCACGCCGAGTGCGGGCATGTCAAGCCATACCGTGGCCTCTCGCGGCTGGTGCGGATCCAGGTTCACGACGACCAGCACCGTGTCCGCGTCCCGCCTGCTCCGCTTGGAGAAGCAGATCATGCTCGGCTGGTCAACGAAGTGGAACCGCAGATTACGCAACCAGTGCAGGGCCGGGTGAGATTCCCGGATCATGTTGAGGCGGGTGAGGAACGGCGCGATGCCGCCCGGCTCCCGCTCCGCCTCCTTCCAGTCCCGCGGCCGGTAGGCGTATTTCTCCGAGTCCAGGTATTCCTCGCTGCCCGGCCGCACGGGTGTGTTCTCACACAGCTCAAAGCCCGAGTAGACGCCCCACGTCGGTGACAGCAGGGCGGCGAGCGCGGCGCGCACCCGGAACGCGGGCGGCCCGCCGTGCTGGAGGTACTCGTGGAGGATGTCCGGCGTGTTGACGAAGAAGTTCGGCCGCATGTACGCGGCCGCGGGCCCGGACAGTTCGCGCAGGTAGTCAACTAGTTCGCGGGCGGTGTTGCGCCAGGTGAAGTAGGTGTAGGACTGGTGAAAGCCGATCTTGGCCAGGGTGTGCATCATGGCCGGCCGGGTGAAGGCCTCGGCCAGGAAGATCACGTCGGGGTCGGTGCGGTCCACCTCCGCGAGCAGGCGCTCCCAGAAGGCCAGTGGCTTGGTGTGCGGGTTGTCCACCCGGAATATCCGCACCCCGTGGCTCATCCACAGCCGCACGATCCGCAGCGCTTCGGCATAGAGCCCGCCGGGGTCGTGGTCGAAGTTCAGCGGGTAGATGTCCTGGTATTTCTTGGGCGGGTTCTCCGCATAGGCAATGGTGCCGTCGGCGCGGTGGCTGAACCAATCCGGGTGCTCGGTGACCCAGGGGTGATCCGGGGAGGTCTGCAAGGCCAGGTCGAGCGCCACTTCCATGCCGAGTCCGCGGGTGCGCGCCACGAACGCGTCGAAGTCCGCGAACGTGCCCAGTTCGGGGTGGATCGCGTCGTGCCCGCCGTCCGGGGACCCGATCGCCCACGGGGAGCCCGGGTCACCGGGCCCCGCGTGCAGCGCGTTGTTGCGCCCCTTGCGGGCGGTGGTCCCGATGGGGTGGATGGGCGGCAGGTAGACCACGTCGAACCCCATGTCCGCGATGCCGTCCAGCCGGCACGCGGCGGTGCGCAGCGTGCCGCCCACCGGCTCCCGCCGGCCCATCGGGTCGATCTGCACGCCCTCGGAGCGGGGGAAGAACTCATACCAGGCGCCGTACAGCGCCCGCTGCCGGTGCACCACGAGCGGGCAGGCGGCGGACCGGGTGAGCAGTTCGCGCAGCGGCGCCTCGTCCAGGATCGCGGTGATCTCCGCGGCGTCGGCGGCGGCCAGCCGGTCCCAGGGGGCGATCCCCCGGTCGCTCAGCCTGGCCGCCAGGGCGGCCAGGGCCGCGCGGTGCGCGGGCGGGCGCAGCGGAGACCTGGCCGCGCGGTCGAACAGCGCGGCTCCCTCCGCCAGCATCAGCTCCACGTCCTGGCCACGGGGCACCTTGATGCCAGCGTCGTGGTGCCAGTGGCCGATCGGGTCGCCCCAGGCCTCCACGTGGAACCGCCACCTGCCCTCGGCGGACGGGGTGACCTCGGCCGCGTAGCGGTCGGTGCCGGGCACGACCTCGTGCATCCGGGCCAGCGGCGGGCGCTCGCCGGCCGGCCCGCGCAGCACCACAGCGGCACCGGGAACCTCGTGGCCCTCACGGATAACTGTGGCGCTGACTTCGAAGGTTTCCCCGACCACGGCCTTGGCCGGGCGGCGCCCGCAGTCGAGCACGGGCTCCACGTCGCTGATCACTATCCGACCGATCACCCCTGAACGCTACCCAGCCGGCGGGGGGCGCACTCCTGCCGCCCCGATCGAACCAGGGGGTCCTGGGCAGCCGGTAGGGTCGCTCAGCGTGAGAGCCATCCGCTGCTTCACCATCAGCGCCACGCTGCCCGAGCCGCTCGCCCCGTTGCGCGACCTCATGCTGAATCTCCGCTGGTCCTGGCATGCCGGCACGCGGGACCTGTTTACCGCGCTTGATCCGGCTGGCCGGGACGAGGCGGGGCGGGATCCCATCACGCTGCTTGGCGAGGTCCCGCCCGAGCACCTGGCCCGGCTGGCCGGCGACGAGGACTACCTCGGGCGGCTCCATCGCGCGGCCGCGGACCTGCGCGAGTACCTGTCCGCGGCACGGTGGTACCAGCGCGGCGAGCAGGACGACGCGGCGGCCGGCGGGCGCCCGGTGGCGATCGCGTACTTCTCCCCGGAGTACGGGATCGCCGCGGCACTGCCGCAGTACTCCGGCGGCCTGGGCATCCTGGCCGGCGACCACCTCAAGGCGGCCAGCGACCTGGGGGTCCCGCTGATCGGGGTGGGGCTGCTGTACCGGCACGGCTACTTCAGCCAGTCGCTGTCGCCCGAAGGATGGCAGCTCGAGCGCTACCCGGCGGGTGACCCCAACGGCCTGCCGCTCACCCTGCTCCGCGGCAGCGACGGCGCCCCGGTGACCGTGGTGCTCGCGCTGGGCGAGGGCAGCTCGCTGGCGGCGCAGGTGTGGCTGGCGCAGGTGGGCCGGGTGCCGCTGCTGCTGCTCGACTCCTACGTGGAGCAGAACGATCCCGGCCTGCGGGAGGTCACCGACCGGCTGTACGGGGGCGGCAGCGAGCACCGGCTGCGCCAGGAACTGCTGCTGGGCATGGGCGGGGTGCGCGCGGTGCGCGCCTACTGCGAGCTGACGGGGCATCCGCAGCCCGAGGTCTTCCACACCAACGAGGGGCACGCGGGCTTCCTCGGCGTGGAACGGATCCGTGAGTACGCGGCCCAGGGGCTGAGCTTCGAAGAGGCCATCGAAGTGTGCCGGGCCGGCACGGTGTTCACCACGCACACCCCGGTGCCCGCCGGGATCGACCGGTTCGCCCGGGACCTGGTGGAGCGGCAGTTCGGCGGGGACGCGGCGGACCCGGCGCTGCCGTGCGACCGGGTCCTCGCCCTGGGCGCGGAAACCTACCCCGGCGGGGACCCGGCCGTGTTCAACATGGCCGTGATGGGCATGCGCCTGGCCCAGCGGGTGAACGGGGTGAGCACGCTGCACGGCCAGGTCAGCCGGGAGATGTTCGCGGGCCTGTGGCCCGGGTTCGAAACCAGCGAGGTGCCGATCGGCTCGATCACCAACGGCGTACACGCCGCAAGCTGGGTGGCGCCGGAGATCATGGCGCTGGCGGCCGGCGGCGCGGAGTCCGGCTCAGGGTTGCCCGAGGCGGGCCTGGTGTGGGACCGGGTGGCCGAGACCGGCCCGGCCCGGCTGTGGGACATCCGCCGGATGCTGCGCCGCCGCCTGGTCCTCGAGGCGCGGCAGCGGCTGCGCGCGTCCCTGCGGCAGCGCGGCCATTCCGAGGCCGAGCTGGGCTGGACCCACCATGCCCTGGACGAGTTCGTGCTGACCGTCGGCTTCGCCCGCCGGGTGCCCTCCTACAAGCGCCTGACCCTGATGCTGCACGACCCGGAGCGGCTGACCGCGCTGCTGCTGGACCCGCAGCGCCCGGTGCAGATCGTGATCGCCGGCAAGGCGCACCCCGCCGACGACGGCGGGAAGCAGCTCATCCAGCAGATGGTCAGGTTCGCCGACGACCCGCGGGTGCGGCACCGCCTCCTGTTCCTCCCCGACTACGACATGGCGCTGGCCTCGGCCATGGTCCAGGGGTGCGACGTGTGGCTGAACAACCCGCTGCGGCCGCTTGAGGCGTCCGGGACATCGGGCATGAAGGCCGCGTTGAACGGCGGGCTGAACCTGTCGGTGCGGGACGGCTGGTGGGACGAGTGGTTCGACGGCGAGAACGGCTGGGCCATCCCGTCGGCCGACGACGTGGCCGACGCTGCCCGCCGCGACGAGCTGGAGTCCGCCACCCTCTATGACCTGCTGGAGCAGGTGGTGGCCCCGCTGTTCTACGAAACCGGCGCGGACGGGCTGCCGAACCGCTGGCTGGAGATGGTCGCGCACACGTTCGCCGGGCTCGGCCCCCGCGCGCAGGCGGGCCGGATGGTCCGCGAGTACGTGGAGACCCTGTACGTGCCCGCCGCGTGCGCGTCCCGTGCGCTCGCCGATGCACCCGGCCAGGCCCCGTTCGCCGCGGCCCGGGACCTGGCCGCCTGGAAGCACCGGGTCAGGGCGGCCTGGGCCGATGTCAAGGTCGAGCACATCGAGGCGGGCGACGGGGAACGCGGCCCGGGGGAGTGGCTGCCGGTCCGGGCGAGCGTGGCCCTGGGCGAGCTGTCGCCGGAGGACGTCACGGTCGAGGTCGTCTCCGGCCGGGTGACCGACGAGGAGGACATCGTCGAGCCGGAAGCCCATCCGATGACGCCCAGCGGGGCCACCGCTGGTGAAGGCACCGTCCGCTACGCCGGGGAGGCGCGGCTGGGCCGGCCGGGACCGTTCGGGTACACGGTGCGCGTGGTGCCCTGCCACCCGCTGCTGGC
>Ga0070706_100003958_pt1 | contig 14428 bp, 10 predicted proteins | sample KBSK5501metaG_FD_65476 | JGI IMG/M metagenome (GOLD analysis project Ga0070706, IMG submission 65476) | Corn, switchgrass and miscanthus rhizosphere microbial communities from Kellogg Biological Station, Michigan, USA - KBS K5-50-1 metaG | ecosystem: Host-associated > Plants > Roots >...
TGGGTATCGAGTGTGCTCGCCCCAGTCTCATTCATGTCGGCTTATGATATGCCAGTGCCACCTTTCTGGCCGTGGATGCGTCACCTGCAGTTGCTAGGCCCACGCTTTGTTGCGGCGTTTTTCAAGCAGGTCAAAAAGTATTACCAGAACAAAGACTACGAGGGGTTTCGCGAAGAGCTTGGTTTGCCTGATCGTGGCAGTCCGGTTTTTGAAGGTCAGCATTCTCCGACGCTGATACTGGCGCTGTTTTCCGCATTGTTTGCGCAGCCGCAACCGGATTGGCCGCCGCAAGCGCGGGTTGCGGGTTTCGCCTTCTACGACGGCCGGAATGAGCTCACCATGCCGCCGGAGTTAACCAGGTTTCTCGACGACGGCCCGCCTCCCGTTGTTTTCACACTTGGCTCCTCGGCGGTCTGGGTTGCGCGCGACTTCTACCGTGAAAGCATAGCCGCAGCAAAACTATTGGGCCGGCGCGCCGTGCTATTGATTGGCGATGAACGGAATCAGCTTAGAGAATCCTTGCCGCCGGAAATTATCGCTGTGAACTACGCGCCCTTCGAGGCACTGCTGGCGCACGCCTGCGCCATGGTTCATCACGGCGGAGTCGGCACCACCTCCAATGGTTTGCGCGCCGGAATCCCCACGTTGATTGTGCCGTTTGCATTTGACCAGCCCGATAACGCCGCGCACGCCGCACGGCTCGGCTGCAGTCGCACCTTGCCGCGCGCAAAATACCACGCCGCCCGCGTGGCGAGAGAACTCGACATTCTGCTGACAAAGCCTGAACATACAAGCAAAGCGCGGCAAACGAGTAGACTCCTACGAATGGAAAATGGTGCGAGGGTTGCCGCTGACCTGATTGAACAAGTTTTACAAAACGAGGATGTTGCGATAGCTGCGGGGCCAGAGGAACCGGTTTATGCTGCTTGTGATTGATGCCGGGAATACAAATACGTCGCTCGGTGTTTTCAACGGCGCGGAACTCGTGGCCCACTGGCGGCTGACGACGGCGCGCTCGCGGACAGTCGACGAGTATGGCGTTCACGCGCGGAATTTGTTTGAGTTGGCCGGTATCGATTTCAAAGCCATTAGCGCCATCGCGATCGCTTCAGTAGTGCCGCCGTTGAATTACACTTTGAAGACCATGGCGGAGACCTATTTTCATTTGACTCCGCTCTTTGTGGATCACGCGACAGATGCCGGACTAAAGATACTGTATGAACCGGCTTCGGACGTCGGGGCCGACAGGATCGTTGATGCCGTTGCCGCAGTTGAGAAATATGGAGCGCCCTGCATCGTCGTTGATTTTGGAACCGCAACGACCTTCAATGTGATCAATCAACAGGGCGAATACGTTGGCGGCGTAATTACTCCGGGTATCATGATTTCAACCGACGCTCTGTTTGAGCGTACCGCAAAGCTGCCGCGCGTCGACATCCGGCGGCCGCAAACAGTCATTGGCTCGTCAACGATTACAGCGATGCAGTCAGGGCTTTATCACGGTTTTGTGGGATTGGTAGACGGCGTGCTGCGAAAGATGATTGGTGAAATAGGCGGAACGCGTGCGCCTCGAGTAATTGCCACCGGCGGTTTAGCGTCGCTTATTGCCACCGGCTCCGAATTTATCGAGCTTGTGGATGACACGCTGACGCTCGAGGGTCTTAGACTGATTTATGAACGGACCCAAGCCAAAAGTCCAAAGTCCCAAGCCCAAAGTCCCAAGTCACACATTGGACCGTGAGTGATCTCTCCTGGACGTCTTATATTCAATATTGAACTCTCAAGACATTGGACATTGGACTTTGGACATTGGACTTTGAATCATTTCAACTACTTTACTGAAATCGAAGACGCGTTTATTCGTCGTCGCGCCAAACATCTGTTGCTTAGTCCGATGGACTGGGCGCTCATTGAGAGTTGGAAAGAGATGAGCGTGCCGCTGCACGTGGCCTTGCGCGGCATTGAAAAGGCTTTTGATTCGTGGGAATCCAAGCCCCGCAAGCGAACGATTAAAAGTCTGCTCTACTGTCAGGAAGAAGTTGAAGCGCAATTTGCTGAATGGCGCGAGGCGCGCGTTGGCGCTGCCGATGAAGCGGGTCAGCACGAAGAGAGCGGCGCGCAAAGCAACGAAGCACTACCTTTTTCCAGAGCCGCGATACTTGATCACCTACAACGCGGTCGAACGAGTCTGTTGGCAGTCTGCTCGGTGCGAAGAAAGGCCGGTGCCGACGACTTCACGGACACGCTTGAAAGAGCCGCGGCTCTGCTTGCGGAAGTTGAGGAAGATTTCGCCGCGAGCGCTTCGCCCGACACCCAGAAACTGGAGCAGTCGCTTTCCGGCCTGGAACGAATGATCAGCGATGCTGTTCGCGCCGTTGCAGGCTCGGAACAAATCGCTACAATCGAAGGCGAAGTGAAAGAGCAGTTGCGGCCCTATCGCAAACACATGGAGCCGGCGGTTTACCAACAGACGTTTGCAAACCTTCTGCTGAAGCGGCTCCGCGAGCAGTTTGGAATTCCGCGTCTCAGTTTGTTTTATCTCTAGTCACCCCCGAAGGAGATTTAGCCCATGGCTGAAATGACCATCAGACGCTTTAATGTTTTTTCTGTTGCCAAGATTCAGGGATTCCTGGCTTTTGTGATTGGATTGCTGATCGGAGTCATCTACGGATTCGCCTTCATGATCTTCGGCGCGGCCATCTCGAGCCTGGCGCCACAAGGCGACAGCCAGGCCATGGGAGGAGTGGGCGCAATCGTTATTGGGTTGGTAATAATGATTGCGGTCCCAATTCTCTACAGCATCATCGGATTTATCGGCGGCGCGATCGGGGCGCTGGTTTACAACCTTGCTGCCGGCGTGGTCGGCGGCGTGAAGTTTGAACTCGAAGGGGTCGCTCCAGCTTATGCGCCTCCGCCACCGCAGCAGTGGCGCGCCGCGTAAAAATATTTGGCCAGTTGGCCACAGCTTGACGCGGATGCCGACGGATCTGAAAACCAAAAACAGTTAATAGGCTGAAACACTATCGACCCGCTTCCGATCTGTGAACATCCGTGCTTATCCGCGAACAAAATCGGTCCGCATGATGACGACAAACGAAGAAGAAAAAACTTTCGAAGTGGAGATTGAACGGTTGTTGCCGGGCGGCGTCGGTCTGGCGCACGCAGATGGTCTGACGCTGTTCGTCTCGCTCGCCGCGCCCGGGGATACGTTGCGCGTTAGGGTCGATCGGGTCCAGGGAAAGGTTGGCTTCGCGTCGATTGTTGAGATTCTAAAACCGTCCGCCGTCCGTGTTGAGCCGCCGTGTCCTTACTTCGGACGCTGCGGCGGCTGCGACTTTCAACAGTTGACTTATGAAGCGCAGTTGCAGGCGAAGGTTGAAATGATTCGTGACTGTTTGCATCGTATCGCGAACCTTGAGGCACCGGGCGAGATTCACATAACGCCGTCGGGTAATCAGTGGCACTACCGGGCCCGCGCCAGCTGGCAAGTTGAGGCCAAAGAAAAACTTCTCGGATATTATGAAAGGGGATCGAACCGCGTTTGCGACGTAGAGTATTGTGCAGTGCTTGCTCCGCAGTTGGAGGAAACACTTGAGCGGGTACGCAAAGAAGTAGCGACCAGGGACGTTCGGCAGTTGCGGCACATTGACGTGGTTGTGGGTGATGAAGGCGTTTCTGTTGCGCCCTCGATTGCCGGTTTCAATCCACGGACGGTAAGTCGCCGCATCGCCGGTGAAGCTTACTCCTTCAGCGCTGATACGTTCTTTCAGGTCAATCATGAATTGCTTGAGCCTTTAATTGACGCCGCGCTGGGTGATGCAAAAGGCCAGCTGGCAATCGATCTGTACTGTGGCGCGGGTTTATTCACGCTGCCGTTGGCGCGCCGGTTTGCGCGCGTGACCGGTGTTGAGGCCCACCCGCGCGCGGTAGAATTCGCGCGCCGCAATGTCGAGCGGGCAAAACTGGAAAACGTCGAGATCGCAAACCTGGGCGTGGCAGATTGGGTGAAACATTCGCTCTCATTTGAAGTGCTGGACTTTCTGCTGCTCGATCCTCCTCGAGTTGGTTGTGAGAATGCAGTCATCGCGGGAATACTCGCACTACGCCCGCGCCGCATGGCCTACGTATCATGTGATCCGGCAACCCTGGCTCGCGATCTTAAAAAACTCACCGCTGACGGGTATGCTCTCGAATCTGTTGCCGCTTTTGATATGTTCCCGCAGACGCATCACGTGGAGATAGTTGCTCGACTGGTGATGGATAGAAATAACCTTGACTGAACTATCATTAGGGATCTGCAGTCGCGAATGGGTCAAGTGATTGTCTGGGACCGCGGCCGTCCCGCCCGCAAACGTGTCACAGGCGCCGTCCTTGAGAAGTAATGCCCCATCCTTTTCGCGCTTCGCGCTCATTTGCGGGCGGGACGCCCGCGGTCCCAGACAATCACTTGCCCGATTCCTCCCTTGGTGGTTGACAGCACGCGTTAACCAGCATATCGTGCGCAAGCTTAACCTTGGCTTGTAATCACCTTCCGCTTTAAAACACCGCTAAGAAATAGACCCGGTAAAACGCGTCTTTACTTCCCGCTGTCAGGAACGATGCCGGAACTAACTTACGCACAAAAACCTGCGATTCAGTTGCGGCCTGGGGCTTTTGCTTTGTATCCCCTGGCCCAACTATCGGCCGCATTTGCCTCAGGCATTTTGGGTGGATCGTATTTCGTAGTTCCCCTATCGTTGCTGATTCCCGGCGCGGTGCTGGCTACGCTGCTCGCTGGAATCGTAGCCCTGACTAGCGACAGAAAAAGGAACTCCAGCGCGAGGAGAAGTAGCGCCACGATATTGGTAATGCTTGCCGTGTTAGTGGTTGGAGCGACGCTTGAGTCGATTGAGAACAGTGCGGTTCCAGCCAACCAACTTCGAAGTTTGCTTGATAAAGGAGCAGTCTCGATTGGTGAGCCTGTTGAATTAACGGGTGTGTTAGAGCGCGATCCGGAACTTGCTCCCGATCGTTTATACCTGCAGCTGCGACTAGAAAAAATTCGATCGCGATCAATTGCATCAGACGCTCCGGGCAAAGCGACTCAGTCTGGTTCAATTGAGCGGGAGGCTTCCGGAGTAGTTAGGCTGCTTGCCTCCGTTCCAACCGACACCAGCAAGCAAGAATTTGATCAGCTTGATTTGCGCTATGGCGCACGAATCAGGGTAATGACCGCGCTCGAAAGGGCGGACAGCTTTCGCAATCCGGGAGTTTCTTCCTTCACAGAATATTTGGATCGCAAGGGCTACGACGCCACCGGCGTTGTAAAGAGTCCCTTGCTGGTCGAACGTCTCGAAAATGTTCGAGTCTTTCTGCCGCTTCGGTGGCTCTATGGATGGCGTCGCAAACTGCAAACCGAAATCGATTCGCGATTTTCAAGAGACGCGGCCGGCGTTCTTGACGCGGCGCTGCTTGGCAATCGCTACAACCTTTCTCGCGCAACTTCGGAACGATTTCGTGAAGGCGGAACTTTCCACGTGCTCGTCATTAGCGGGTTGCACATCACCTTTCTCGGCGGCTTGGTTTTTCTGATCGCGAGGCGCTTCACCAGAAACGCCGTGCTGCAATTCCTGTTGTCGGCAACAGTCTTGTGGGCCTATTCGGTCGCGGTTGGCGCAGAGTCGTCGGTAGTTCGAGCCGCACTGATGTTCACGATCATTCTCTTCGCGCCGCTCGTTTCGCGGCGAGCCACGTCTTTGAACGCTCTCGGCGGCACCGCGCTCGTCTTGCTTGCGTGGCGTCCAAATGATCTTTTCGATCCGTCGTTTCAACTGACCTTTGTCTCGGTGTTGGCAATCGTCGTCTTCGCCTGGCCGCTGTTGGAAAAATTGTCCGCAATCGGCTCCTGGCGTCCAACCCGGGAAACTCCCTACCCGCCATCGTGCGCGCCCTGGTTGCTCAGCTTTTCCGAGATTCTGTTTTGGAGTGAACGAAAAGCCGCGCGCGAACTCGAGCGTGCGAACTACAGCTGTCGACTCTTCAAGGCGCCGCTTGCAGCCCAACTCGAGCGCATGCATTTGCAGCGACCTCTGCGATATGCGTTTAGCGCAATCCTGGTTTCCGCCGCCGTTCAGATGTCCCTGCTTCCGTTTCTCGTAGTCTATTTTCATCGCCTCTCATTCGCTTCATTCCTGCTGAACATCGGAGTCAGTTTGATGATGGCTGCGGTCGCTATTATCGCGGCTGCGGCGCTGGTCTTAGCGCAGTTAAGTCTGACGCTGGCAACGCCGCTAATCAGCGTCACGAATTTTTTGAACTGGGCGATGGTGCACAGCGTCGATCCATTTGCGAGAGTGGGTGCAGCTTCAATTCGTTTGCCTGAGTACACAGGTTCGGCCAGGAGCGTCTACGGCTGGTATTACCTACCGCTCTCGCTGCTAGTGGTTTCGTTGTCGCGTTGGAAACCCCTTGATCTCCCGCGGTCAACAACGAAGAAAGCGCGCCGCTCTCGGGTTAAGGTGATTGCACTACTGGCCCAACTATTCGCCATAGGCCTGGTTGTCGCGCATCCTTTCAGTGCCGGCCGCCCGAGCGGAAAACTGCGCGTAGACTTTCTCGACGTAGGACAAGGTGATTCCGCACTGGTTACTTTTCCGGATAACACTACGCTGCTGATAGATGGCGGGGGACTTCCCGGTCCGTTTGAAAAGAACAAACGGTTTTCGGAACTCGAAGCTTCCGGCGAAGAACCGTTCGAACGCGAAACCCGGAGCATTGGCGAGTCGGTAGTTTCGGAATATCTCTGGTGGCGAGGACTTGATCATGTCGACTACATTCTGGCTACGCACGCCGATGCAGACCATATCGACGGCTTGAACGATGTAGCTCGCAATTTCGCGGTGCGCGCTACTTTGGTCGCACGAACTCCCGGCAAAGACGAGGAATACGCGAAGGTCGCGCAAACTCTGGCGGAGAGGGATATACCACTGCAGCTCATCGGCGCTGGAGATGTCATGAGGGTTGGAACCGTAACGGCGAAGGTCCTGTGGCCGGCGCCGAAGGAAGATCCGAACTTGCCTTCGCGTAACAACGATTCGATTGTTCTGCGTCTGCAACTTGGTGAGCGCACGCTGCTGCTCACCGGCGACATTGAAATGGCGGGTGAGAACGGCATGTTGCGATCCGGTGAGGACTTGCGCGCTGATGTTGTCAAAGTTGCGCATCATGGCAGCAAGACTTCATCCACCGCCGACTTCATCGCTGCTGCTCGGCCGCGTTTTGCAATAATTTCTGTAGGCCAAACCTCGATCTTTGGTCATCCGAATGAAGATGTAGTTAAACGATGGAAACGGAGTGGCTCGCAGGTGCTGACGACCGGGAATAGCGGGACGATAACGGTTACAACTGACGGACGAGAATTGGAAATCGAGACCTTTGTTAAGAAGAAATGATTGACCTTGAGCAGTTAAACCATCTGATCTGTTTCGTCGGGAACGTAAAGATCGATTTTTGCGCTGCCAGGCTTGTAAGTGTGAAGGACACCGAGTGGCGGGGCATATACGTGAAGCGTGACGAGGTCGCGTTCGCTCACGTCCGGATTGCCGAGTTGATGGATGTCGGGAACATCTGAGCCGGTAACTGCTCCAGGCGTGTGTTCGCGTGCGCTTTTATACTCGAGACCGTCAACCGGATCGTAGCTAAAAGTTGTTTCCCACAAGAGGCCCTGACAGACCTTAACGCCGCCATGCGAGCCGTTGTGATCGTGAATGGGAGTGCGTTGGCCGGGACGCCAGCACAACACCAGCATCTCCACAAACTTGTTCCGACAAACTCGATGCCGCCAGTAGTTGCCTTCCTTGAAACCGATATACGGTTCCAACTCTTCGGTCGAGATCTCTGCCTTTTCCAGCCACTCATAGATCTGTGCGAGTTCGGGTGGGCTGTTCAACGATTCAAGTGCAGCGACTAATGACTGCAACGAAAATGGATGATCCGGATCCGAGACTTTATCGGTTGGAAGACCATCGATTGTTTCCTGGTGCGTAGACAAGTTCGGTTATCTCCTGCTTGGGGCCCGTGTGAATAGTCGCGATGCCCTTATATTCTCTCGAGGGAATGGAGTCAAGACGTTCGCGGTTTTTGGAACTCTTTGAAACGCAAAATCTTATTGAACAATCGATATCCTGCGCGCTGCTTCACCGTCTCCTGATATGTTGATTCTCCAGACGTCCATTGTTAACGGATAGTTTCTGAGGCGTTCAGCCCACTCGATGACTATGACCGCACGCTCATCAGTCAGCAACTCGTCAAGGTCAACCGCATGCGCAGCGGCTGCCCCTTCATCCAGGCGATAAAGATCGATGTGAAAAAGAGGGAGCCGACCCAAATAGGGATTCACCAACGTAAATGATGGGCTGGTTACTTCTTCGGGATCGATGTCGAAAGCAGCGGCGAGTCCTTTTACAAAAACAGTCTTGCCAGCGCCCAGCGGCCCGTTAAGTAAGAGGACTTCGCCGCCGTTGAGTTGAGCGCCAATCCGCTGACCGAGCGCAAAAGTTTCAGCGGCATCGAACGTCTCAAATTCACCGGTTGAGATGTGGTGGATCGTCGTCATAATTGGGATCGGATTGGCACGGAACACCTAGTCCTACGGGTATTCACCTTCTGGATCTAGCGACCGGATGGCTTCGCTAATGTGTTCGCGAATATCGGAAGCGACCATCGTCCGCATACCAAGTGTGCCGGCCGCGAGATCGCCGGCCAGACCGCCGATGTAAAGCGCAGCAATTGTGGCGGCGAGAGGATCAGAACTGTTTTTCAAAGTCGCCCTGTCCTGCGCGATGAAGCCGGCTATGAGGCCAGTCAACGTATCGCCGGCTCCGGCAGTTCCCAGTCCCGCATTACCGGTGGGATTAATGAACACCCGTCCATCGGGCGCCGCAATCAATGAGCGCGTGCCTTTAAGTACCAGAATTAATTTGTGTTTAGCAGCAAAGTCTCGCGCCACGGCAACACGATCATCGAGTACAGACTTCTCGGTTGTACCAAGCAAGCGCAACATCTCCCCTGCGTGTGGCGTCAGGATTAACGGGGCCTTCTCTGTTCCATGAAGCTCTGCAGGCCAGCCACTTCCAGAGTAGGCAGCGAGACAATTTAGCGCGTCGGCATCGAGCACGAGAGGAATCTGTTGTTGGTTCGCCAGTAAGAAGACAAAATGGCGAGTACGTTCATCTTCTGCTGATAATCCAGGTCCAATCGCTATTACTGTGGCCTTCCTGGCCAACTGCATCACATGCTCTATCGCTTCATCACTAACGGCGCCGCGATCAGTTTCAGCGAGCGCAGTTGTCATGATTTCGGGCATCGCGCTCGCCGCAACTGAAGCCAGCGCCGAAGCGGGAGTAGCGATGGTCACCAGGCCCGCACCCGAACGCATGGCTGCATTGCCACAAAGAACAGCCGCGCCCGTATACCCTCTCGAGCCTGCGATCACAAGCGCGTGTCCATGCGTATTCTTGAATGAGTCTGGCGCGTAACGAGTATTGATGAGCCATTGGCGTACGTCGTCCTCTTCGCTAACGAAGAGTTGTGGCTTCGCTGAGTCTATCAAAGTCGCCGGTGAGCCAATGTTCGCGACAACGAGTTTGCCGTTCAGACGCGAAGCTGGAGGTAGAACGTTCGCGACTTTAGGAGCGGTGAGGGTGACAGTTAAGTCAGCGGGCACCGCTTCACCGATCAGTTTAGCTGAATCGGCGTTAAGACCGGATGGCAAGTCAATCGAAACGATTAAAGGCATCGCTGTCGTTGATCTTTCTCGCGCGGAGCGCGTCATTGTAACGTGTTGCACAACCTTGAGGAGAATTCCCTCAAGCGGACGGGTGAGTCCAGTCCCTAAAAGCGCATCAACAATAACGTCATATGTATGTCGTGGTTTCGCGAGCTTTTCCCAGGTCTCCACACCTGTACACTCAACAAAGCTTAAGCCTGGAGCACGGTCGGTTGAACCGGCTTCGAAGCTTGCGCGCCGGGCAACAATTTCAAAATTGGCTCGAGCGTCGCCCGAGGCATCCTCGATGCACGCAAATAGGATGACGTCAACGTCAACTCCAGCACGGGAAAGCTCCATCGCCAGTGCCGCGCCGTCGCCACCGTTGTTTCCTTTTCCACAAAGTACTTGCGCCTTTTTGCCGGCAAGGTTTCCCGCGAAGTGGATTGCGATCGCCTGAAAACAAGCCTCGGCAGCGGCTTGCATCAGTGAAAGAGAAGGAATCTGATAATCGCGGGTTGTAAGGTGATCTATTTCCCGCATTTGCTCGGCTGAAATAACTGGCTGCACGTTTCGATGATAAGGACGGGCTGGTAATGGGTCAATCAGATAGGGTGAGGTAGGACGAGCGGTCGCTTACCAGGAACAACAAGAGACTCGCTCCAAAAAAAAGGGCGGCCTCGGGGCCACCCCCGCCTTTGCCGCTGCACCAAACCGTCCGTTTTTCCAGGATAACTTACTAAATAATCAATCCTCTGAGATCTCCAGAAAATTCTTCCCTCAAAAAACCCGAGCGATTTTGATATCGCCCTGGGCTTCCGTCTAAGGAACCAAGATTAGAGCTATTCAGCCTTAGCCACTCTGCGACGTTTGCGAATGCTTCCTGCCAATCCTGCCAGACCAGTACCCAACAAAACCATGGTTGCGGGCTCAGGAACCTCAGGCGGGGCGGAATCGGATCGTGCAACATCGCTGCCACCACCGGCATTTACGTCCTGAAAGCGTAGGAACATTCCCAGCGCGAGCTGCTGCTGAGTGACGCCAGTGAAATTGCCCGAAATTGTAAAACTAGCGCTCGCCGCCTCGATGATCCCGAGGTTCGGGTTACCACCGTTAAAGTTAGGTCCGGTAAGTAAGGCGAACTCGAAAGTGCGATTAATCCCAGCTGCATTACCTGACACCTGCATTGCCAGCGTGTAATTCGAATTCGTGGCACTAACCAGTGTGAAACCCCCGTTTACAGTACCTGGCAAATCAATACCTATACCGGTTATTTTGCCCGTAATGGGGCCCGTCGAAGTATTTGTCACTGTGATGCTGAGCAGGTTGTTGCTCAACTGAGTAATGTTCACAGTCGACGTCACCCCGGTATTTATGCCAGTGAAAGTAAACGTGTCGGCCTGCGCGATCGTGCCGGCCAACGAGAGTATCATTACCGCCCCTAAAGCCAGGATTCCCTTAGTTAGAAACTTCTTCATTTTTCTTGATTTCGTTCAAATAGTCGGTCGTAAGATTTGTGCGCGCCGCTCGAACTTGGCCGGCATTGCGAACTGATTTGATTTTCGTAACTTAGAAAAAGGAAGAATGAAGCGAGGATTCCAACTGAGAATCTGGTCTTGGGCAAGAAAGGAGGTTGCCGAAGCTATTTACTGAATCTTAATAGCCGGGACATTTTGTTAAAGACTGCGCGGGATTCTGATAGCTCCAGAAAGTAGGCCACGGCAAAATACGCAACTCCGTAACCGCCGAGCACGAGCGACGCCAGCGGGATGGGATGTATATCTCCCAGCAATAATTTGAACGTCCAACCAATATCCGCAGCGAAAAGAGCCGCTATCCAAAGTTTAATCACATAGGGTGCCGACAAACCGGTTCGACCGATGCGATGGTTTAGGGAGCGGCGGAGCAGGACAAACTCGATCCAACCGGCAATACCGGCCGAAGCTGTCAGCCCGGCAACGCCCCACTTCGGGTCAATTCCCAGCAAACGTGGCAGAGGCAGCGCGAATAGGTAACCGAGAATAGTCGTGAGCGTGACGCGCACGATCGCATAACGAAGCGGCGTCCGCGTGTCATGCAAGGCGTAGTAAGTCGAAGAATAAAGTCGGCCGAGAGTTGAGGCGAGTAATCCCACGGTCGAACCTGCGAGGATACCCCACACAAAAATTGCGGCGTCATGCTTAAACTGTCCGGTCTGGTAAAGCACCGCGGCAATCACATCGCCGAGTGCCAGGAACGCCATCGATGAAGGTACGATAAAAAAAGCGATGCGCCGTAGACCCTCATCCAGCCGGCCGCGCAGGACTTCGGCAACTTCCTCGGTGCTGCCGATAGCGCGTGACATCGCCGGCAGTTCGGCGGCCGAGACTGACATGCCAAACAGACTGACTGGCAGTGTGTACAGACTCTGCGCGTAAGTAAGAGCAACGACTGAACCGACCGGCAAAAAACTGGCCAGCACAGCATCAACAAAAGCGCTGATTTGCACGACCCCGCGACTCATGAACACGGGAAAGAAATTTCTGACTACCGTCCTGACCTGCTCACTAGCGACGTCGAGTACGGGTCTGATTCGTCGAATGAGTCTGATCACGGTCGGCCACTGCACGCCAAACTGGAGCGCGCTACCGATGACCGAACCCCAGGCGACGTATTCCGCCAATGGAAACTGACCCACGCGCCGGCCGAAGATCACCAGCGACGCGATCATCGCAAGGTTCCAGGCGACCGGTGCTGTGTAGGAAATGAAGAAGCGATGGTGGCTGTTGAGGACTCCGAGGCACCAGGCCGAGAGCACTAGCAGACCGGCTCCGGGGAAGAGAATTCTCACCAGGCGAATAGTCAGTTCGCGCGTCTCACCACGGAATCCCGGTGCGATAGCGGAAATTAGATATGGCGTAGATAGAACGCCCGTGAGCACTATCAGCGCCACAGCGAGGCTGAGAAGTCCGAGCACCGCATTGGCCACGTGAGTTGCTTCTTTTTCATCGTCCTGTGCCAGAAGTTTTGCGTAAACAGGAATGAACGATGCTGACAGCGCGCCCTCACCGAAAATGTTTTGCAGGAAATTGGGAATACGGAAAGCGGCGCTGAAGGCGTCGCCGGCGGCCGACGTGCCGAAGTAATGAGCGAAAACTCTTTGCCGGGCCAGTCCTACAATCCGGCTTATCAGGATGCCGGCGCCAACCATGAATGCCGACCGGCCCGTGCTCTTCTCAGAGTTTGCGTGAGGTTCAATCGGTGGAGCCTCACCACCTGCGGCTCCGACCTGTTCCACGGTTTCACCGGCAATGGAACTGGCCTCGTCGTGACGTTCGCCCGAATCATTGTTAGAGAGTCCCTCGTTGGCAGGCTCGTCTTTGAGAAGAGGGTCTTTGGGGAGGTCACTCATCGTTATCCGAGATCGTAATCCTTAATTTTCGTGAGGAGTGTCTTGTAGCTGACGCCCAGATCCTCAGCCGCCTGCATTTTGTTGTTGTTGCTGGTGGCGAGCGCCTCAAGAACCTTTTGACGTTCCACTAAGCGCAACGCGCGCTGTCCTACCTCGGAAAGACTGCCAGTCAAGTCAAATAACGTGAGCGCTTCAGCATTGTCCATGGGAATCGCGTGTAGGCCAAGATCTTTTGACTCGATCAACATCGTGTCAGACAAAATACAAGCACGTTCGATTGCGTTTTCCAACTCGCGAACATTGCCCGGCCAACTGTGCGCACGCAATGCTGCCAGGGCATCATCACTCAAAGTTGCTTCACGGCCACGTAGTTCTTTACCAAGCTCGGCGGCGAAATGTTTGGCCAGCAGAACGATGTCACTTTCGCGGTCGCGCAGTGGTGGTATCTCAAGTGGAAACACTGCCAAACGGAAGAAGAGGTCGCGTCGAAAGGCACCATTCTCAACGTCCGTCTTCAAATCGCGATTCGTCGCTGCCACCACGCGAACATCAACCGGCACCGGTGCGCGTCCGCCAATTCGGTCGACCACCTTTTCCTCGATTACGCGCAACAGTTTCCCTTGCACGGCCAGTGGTAGTTCACCGATCTCATCGAGAAAAACCGTACCACTCGAAGCAAGTTCAAACTTTCCCAGCCGTCTGTCGCCGGCGCCGGTGAACGCACCACGCTCGTGGCCAAACAGCTCGTTCTCGATGAGCGTCTCAGGAATTGCCGCGCAATTAATAGCGACGAAAGGCCGATCGCGCCTGCCGGACAGATGGTGTACTGCACGCGCAAACAGCTCTTTGCCGGTTCCAGATTCACCCAGCAACAAAACGGTGGCTTCGGTTTGCGCGACGCGCTGAGTTTCTGAGACAGCACGCTTTATGGCGTCCGATTCGCCGATGATGCGCGGGAAGCCATAGCGGCGCGACCACTCTTCACGCAGCAGGATGTTTTCGGTTCGTAGTCGCTCCTGTTCAAGAGCGCGCTGGACGATGATAAGGAGGTGATTCGAGTCAACCGGCTTTTGAAGAAAATCGTGGGCGCCGTCTTTCATCGCCTGTACGGCTTCGTCAATCGATCCGAATGCAGTCATGACGATGACGGGAATACTGCCATCCGCGGCACGCGCGGCGCGCAAGACGTCCAGGCCCGATCCATGAGGCATGCGCAGGTCGGTTAGAACCAACTTGTGGGGACCGCGGGCAATTTCATTGAGAGCCGCGCGCGCATCCGCCGCCTCGGTGAC
>Ga0070706_100003959_pt1 | contig 14427 bp, 11 predicted proteins | sample KBSK5501metaG_FD_65476 | JGI IMG/M metagenome (GOLD analysis project Ga0070706, IMG submission 65476) | Corn, switchgrass and miscanthus rhizosphere microbial communities from Kellogg Biological Station, Michigan, USA - KBS K5-50-1 metaG | ecosystem: Host-associated > Plants > Roots >...
TCGCTCCTCGCGGGCCTCTTCTTTGGCATCGCGCCCTCTCTCCGCGCGGCCCGACTCGATCCCGCCCGCACGCTCCGCGGACCCGGGCGCGGAAGCGAGTCCGCCGGCCGCGAAGTCCTGCGTTTCCGACGCGGGCTCGTCACCGGCCAGGTCGCGCTGACGCTGGTGCTCCTGGTCGCGGCCGGCCTGTTCGTGCAGACGCTGCAGAACCTGGGTCGCGTCGAGCTGGGGCTGAAGCCGGACGACGTCATCGTCTTCTCCGTCGCGCCGAAGATGGACGAGCAGGCGTTCTGCGCGAGCGGCTCATAGAACGCGGGCAGAGGCGGGTTTGCGAGGCCGTTGCACCGGACGTCGCCGACGACGCCCACCACCGTCAGCCGGCGTCGGCGCGAACACGGCGATCTTCTCGGTCGTCAACGCGGTTCTCCTGCGCCCGCTCCCCTTCGATCGGCCCGCCGAACTCGTCCGCGTGACTTCGGACCTGACCCGCGCGGGCGGGCGCGACGCGGGCCTCTCCTTCCCGGAGCTCTTCGACTATCGCGACGGGTCCGGCGTCTTCTCGGAGATCTGCGGCATCTGGCCGATCGACGCGAACATCACCGGCATGGAGCGCCCCGAGCGCGCCGAGGTGCTTCTCGCCGATACGAACTACTTCCGGCTTCTCGGTGTCAGGGCCCAGGCGGGCCGTGTCTTCACGGACGCGGACTATCAGGCCGGAATCGCCCAGGTCGCCGTCATCAGCGACGCCTTCTGGCGCCGCCACTTCGGCGGGGATCCCTCCGCGGTCGGGCGCACGTTTCGGCTCGATGACGATCTCTACACGATCCTCGGCGTGGCGCCCCCCGAATTCCGCCACCCCGGACGCCATCGCCTGACCGAGATCGACGTGTGGGCGCCGACCGGGTGGGTAGGCCCGCCCTTCTCGAAACCGGACCGACGCGGCTATTTCCTCCAGGGCGCCCTGGCCCGGCTGAAGCCGGGTGTCACGCCACGGCAGGCGCAAGCTCGGTTGGAAGCGCTCGGCGCGGAGTTCCGGCGCGCGTATCCCGACGTCTACCCCGACCGCTCCGGCTGGGCGCCGCGCGTTCTCGCCCTGCAGGACGACCTCGTGGGAAGCGCGAAGGTGTCTCTGCTCGTCCTGCTCGGGTCCGTCGGCTTCGTGCTGCTGATCGCCTGCGCCAACGTCGCCAACCTGCTGCTCGCCCGCGCATCGGCGCGGCAGCGCGAGGTTGCGATCCGCCAGGCCCTCGGGGCCGGTCGGCGGCGCATCCTCCGGCAGCTGCTGACCGAAAGCCTCGTGCTCGCCGCGCTGGGGGGCGCGTTGGGGCTCGCGCTCTCCGTCTGGGGCGTCGATTTGCTCGTGCGGCTCTCGCCGGCGAGCCTGCCCCGCGTTCGGGAGATCTCCGTCGACGCCCCAGTGCTCGCCTTCACGCTCGCCGCGTCGCTCGCCACGGGAATCCTCTTCGGCCTCGCGCCTGCCCTTCAGTCGGCGGGGCGCGCCTGGGCGGAGGCGCTGAAGGACTCGACGCGCGGTTCGACGTTCTCCTTCCGCGGCGGCCGCATGCGCGCGGCGCTCGTCGTGGTCGAGTTCGCGCTCGCCCTGGTGCTGCTCGTCGCGGCGGGGCTACTGCTGCGCACGCTGTGGCAGCTCAACCGGGTCGATCCGGGTTTCGACCCGAAGCGCCTCGTGGCCGCGAACCTGTGGCTTCCGCAGCCGAACCAGGCGGAGACCGGGCGCTACTACAAGCATCCCGCTCGCGCCATCCTGATCCGAAAGATCTTTCAACGGCTGTCGCAGCTTCCCGGAGTGGAGGCCGCGGCCTCGGCGACGTCCGTCCCGTTCGACAGCAACCACACCACGAGCCCATTCGAGATCGAGGGTCGGGATCCGGACCGGGGCGGGACCGGCGCCTCCGAGCAGACGAGCGTGAGCCCCGGTTACTTCTCGACGCTCGGGATCCGGCTTCGAGAGGGCCGCGCGTTCACGGAGCGGGACTCCGAGGAGACGGCCCCGGTTGCCATCGTGAGCGAGTCTTTCACGCAGCGGTTCTTCGCCGGCGAAGACCCTCTCGGCCACCGGCTGCGGCTGCCCACTCGGGATGGGATGGGGCCATGGACGACGATCGTCGGAATGGCCGGCGACGTGAAGACGCGCGCGCTCGATCTCGAGAACCGGCCGATCCTCTACCGTCCGCTGCTGCAGGTCTCGACGATGAGCGTGGCGTTCACCCTGCGCGGCTCCGCGACGCCTGCGGAGCTGGCCGCCGGGGTCGATCGAGCCGTGCGCTCCGTCGATCCCGAGCTGCCGATCTACAGCGTCCGCTCGATGGAGGACTCCGTGGCAGAAACCGTGGCGCAGCGCCGCTTCGCGATGCGCCTGCTCGGTCTCTTCGCGTCGATCGCTCTGCTGCTCGCCGGCGTCGGCGTCTATGGGGTGATCGCCTACAGCGTCTCCCAGCGTACCCACGAGATCGGCATCCGCCTGGCTCTCGGCGCCCGTCCCTCGGACGTGCGGCGGCTGCTCCTTCGGGAGGGGGCGCGGCTCGCTCTCGCCGGCGTCGCGCTCGGCACCGCCGGCTCGCTCCTGCTGACCCGTGCGATGTCCTCGCTGCTCTTCGGAATCGGCCCCCGCGACCCGGTGACGTTCGGCGCGATTCCGTTGTTTCTCGCGCTCGTGGCTGTCGCCGCCAGCGACTTCCCGGCGCGGCGCGCGAGCCGGCTGGATCCGGTGGCGGCGCTGCGGGGGGAGTGAGGGCCATCGCTGGGTGTAGATTTCGGGCGTGGCGGAAGAGAAACCGGAACGGGTGGAGAAGTCCGACGCCGAGTGGAAGGCGTCTCTGTCTCCCGAGCAATACCGGATCTTGCGGCAGAAAGGGACCGAGCGGGCGTTCACCGGCAAGTACTGGAACAACCACGAGCCCGGCATCTACGTGTGCGCGGCGTGCGGCAACCGGCTCTTCGACGCGAGCGCCAAGTTCGATTCCGGCACCGGCTGGCCGAGCTTCTGGACGCCGCTTTCGCCGAGCAGCGTGAAGACCGAGGAAGACCGCAGCTTCTTCACCTCGCGAACGGAGGTGCTCTGCCGCCGCTGCCAGTCGCATCTGGGCCACGTCTTCGACGACGGGCCCGAGCCGACCGGCCTGCGCTACTGCATGAACTCGGCGGCGCTCGACTTCCAGCCGCGGTGAGGCGGTGCGGGCTCTCGAGCTGTCGGTCCTGCCGGAGGAGCTCGCGATCACTCGCCTCTCCCCGTCCTCTCCGATCCCTTCATGGGCCCTGGCGGGGGCGTTTCAGTCGGTTACGCGCACGGACGACGAGCTTTCGATCGTGTGTGCCTCGGGTGCGGTGCCGGAGAACGCCGCATCGGAGCGTGGCTGGCGTGCGCTGCGCGTCGCCGGACCGCTGGAGTTCTCGCTGACGGGAATCCTCGCCTCGCTGGCGGGTCCGCTCGCGGATGAGGGCATTTCGGTGTTCGCCCTCTCGACCTACGAGACCGACTACCTGCTCGTCGAGGAACGCAACCTCCAGCGCGCCGCCGATGCTCTGCGCCGCGCCGGCCATCGCGTGAAGGCGCCCGGCGGATGACGAGCGCGCCACGGGTCCTCGTCGCCGACGACCAGCGTGACGTTCTCGAGGCGATGCGGCTGTTGCTCAAGGGCGAAGGCATCGCCTGCGAGACTGCGTCGTCGCCGGCGGCTGCGCTCGCCGCCCTCGAGGCGAAAGACTTCGACGCGGTGCTGATCGACCTGAACTACACGCGCGACACGACGTCCGGAGCGGAGGGACTCGATCTGCTGGCGCGGATCCGAGCCCTCGACGCCGACCTGCCCGTGATCGTGATGACCGCGTGGGCAACGGTGGAGCTGGCGGTCGAGGCCATGCGCCGAGGCGCCCGCGACTTCGTGCAGAAGCCGTGGGACAACGCCCGCCTCCTGACGACCCTGAGGACCCAGATGGCGCTGGCACACGCGCTGCGCCGCGGCCACAGGTTGGAGGCCGAGAACCGCCTGCTGCGGCAGGACGGCGAGCCGGCGATGATCGCGGCGTCTCCCGCCATGAGGCCGGTCCTCGACGTGATCGCCCGCGTCGGGCCCTCCGACGCCAACGTGCTCATAACGGGGGAGAACGGCAGCGGAAAGGCGGTCGTCGCCCGTGCCCTGCACGCCGCCTCGCCTCGAGCCGCGAGGCCGTTCGTGACGCTGAACGCCGGCGGCATCTCCGAAGGGCTCTTCGAGAGCGAGCTCTTCGGCCACGTCCGAGGCGCGTTCACGGACGCCCGAGCCGACCGTGTCGGACGCTTCGAGCTCGCCGACGGGGGCACGCTCTTCCTCGACGAGATCGGCAACGTCCCTTCGAGCCAGCAGGCCAAGCTCCTGCGCGTGCTGGAGACCGGGGACTTCGAGCGGGTCGGCTCCTCTCGAACGCTGCGTGCCGATGTGCGCGTGCTCTCGGCGACGAACGCCGACCTCTCCGCCGACGTCACGGCGGGGCGCTTCCGCCAGGACCTGCTCTTTCGTCTCAACACGATCGAGATCCGCGTTCCGCCGCTGCGCGAGAGACGGGAGGACATCCCGCTGCTCGCGCGCCACTTCCTGGACGCGCACGCGCGCCGCTACCGAAAACAGGAAATGGAGTTCGATCCCGTGGCGCTCGAGGCGCTCATGGCTCACTCGTGGCCCGGCAACGTCCGCGAGCTCGACCATGCCATCGAGCGCGCGGTGCTGATGTCGTCCGGTGATCGGATCCGGCCGGGCGATCTCGCGCTCAAGCGGAGCACCGACGCCGTGCGCCTTGAGGATCTCGGCCTCGAGGAGGTCGAGAGCCTCCTCGTCCGAAAGGCGATGGACCGGTTCGGCGGGAACGTCAGCCAGGCGGCGAGGGCGCTCGGCTTATCGCGCAGCGCCTTGTACCGGCGGCTCGAAAAGTACGGCCCGTGAGGAGATGAAGATTGCCGATTCAAGGTCGTAGACCCATCGGCAATCGGCACTCGGCAATCGCCGATCGAAGCTCATGTCACTGAGGCACGATCGGCGCATCCTGCTGCTGGCGGTCCTGGCGGCTCTGCCCGCCATCGCCCTGGCATTGGGGGTCCTCTGGAGCGGGGATTACAGCCTCAAGCTCAGGTGGACGGCGACCGCGCTCGTGGTCGGGGGCTGGCTCGGATTCGCGAGCGCCCTGCGTGAACGGGTCGTGCGGCCGCTCCAGACCGTCTCGAACCTGCTCGCCGCGATGCGCGAGGAGGACTTCTCCATCCGGGCGCGCGGCGCGCGATCCGACGACCCGCTCGGCGAAGTTCTTCTCGAGGTCAACGCCCTCGCGGAGACGCTCCGCGAGCAACGCCTGGGTGCGCTGGAGGCAACGGCGCTCTTGTCGAAGGTCATGTCGGAGATCGAGGTTGCCGTGTTCGCCTTCGACGGTGAGGACCGGCTGAAGCTGATCAACCGGTTCGGAGAGCGCCTCCTCGCCCAGGCGGAGCCCCGGCTGCGGGAGCGGCGGGCCGAGGAGCTGGGGCTGGCGGCGTTCCTGCGCGAAGACGCACCACCGGTCCTGGAGGCCGCGTTTCCGGGAGGGGCCGGACGGTGGGAGATTCGCAGGAGCGCCTTCCGGCAGGGGGGCGTCCCGCACCGGCTGCTGGTCCTATCCGACGTCAGCCGGCCGCTGCGGGAGCAGGAGCGCCAGGCCTGGCAGCGTCTGATTCGAGTGCTGGGCCACGAGCTCAACAACTCGCTCGCGCCGATCCAGTCGATCGCCGACAGCCTGCAGCGCCTGGCGGGCGAAGCGGAGCCGCCCGCGGATTGGCGGGAAGACCTGAGGCGCGGCCTCGTCGTGATCGCGTCGCGCGCGGAGGCGCTGTCGCGGTTCACGACGGGCTACGCCAAGCTCGCGCGCCTTCCGCCTCCCCGCCGCTCGCCGGTCGACGTCGGCGCGCTCCTCCAGCGCGTGCTCAGCCTCGAGACCCGGCTGCCGGTCGGGCTGATTCCGGGAGGGCCGTGCCGCATCGAGGCCGACCCGGACCAGCTCGAGCAGCTGCTCATCAACCTGATCCGGAACGCGGCCGACGCGGCGCTGGAGACCCGAGGCGGCGTCGCCACCGGCTGGAGACGCGGGGGCGAACAGCTCGAGATCTGGATCGCGGACGACGGCCCGGGTCTCCCGAACACCACCAACCTTTTCGTCCCCTTCTTCACGACCAAGCCGGGAGGCTCGGGGATCGGGCTCGTGCTCTGTCGGCAGATCGCGGAGGCGCACGGCGGCAGCCTCGAGCTCGAGAACCGCAAGGGCCGCTCGGGATGCGTGGCACGCCTGCGGCTTCCGCTATGACTTGAGCCGCGGACGAAGCCGGCTAGGGCTCCCGGAGGCTGCGCGCGCGGACCTCCTCCGAGGTCAACCCGTAGATCGGCGGCGTCGGCACTCCCAGGATGCCGAGCGCCAGATAGACCTGTCCGCGGTGAGGAATCTCGTGCTCGACCATCAGGCGCAGCCACTTGCCGATGGCGATCGAGGCGCCGCCGGGCGTCTCGCACTTCTTCCGGAGATCGGAGTCCGACAGTCGCCGGAAGATTTCCATCGACTCGGCGTGCGTGCGCTCGAAGAAGCCGAGGACCGACGGCAGGCCATCCGCGAGCTCGCGGCCGTGGCCCGGGTAGCGCGACGGCCGACCCTGCGCATTCTCCGCGTACATGTAGCGCTCGATCGCGGCGAGGTGACGAACGAGATCGCCGAGCGTGAACTTTCCGGGCTGCCAGGTCCATTCGAGCCGTTCGGCCGGGACGCAGTCGACGACGCGCCGGGTCCGCCCGCGTACCTTCTCCCAGTAGTCCAGAAACGCGGAGACGCTGTCGAAGTCCACGGTCGCGACTCTACGTCAGATCCGAACGGCGGATCGGCAGCCTGCGGACGCGGCGGCCGGTCGCCGCGAAGATCGCGTTGGCCACGGCGGGAGCCACGGGCGGCACCGGCTGCTCGCCGAAGCCGCTCGGCCGCTTGACGCTCTCGACTACGTGCACTTCCACGTCCGGCATCTCGTCCATCCGCAACACAGGAAAGTCCCTGTAGCTCGACTCGGCGACCCGCCCGCCTAGGATCGTCGACTCGCACTTCAGCGCGTACGAGAGGCCCCACGCGACTCCGCTCTCCACCTGGCCTTCGAGGCCCAGCCGGTTGACGACCTGGCCGCAGTCGGTCGCGGTGACGATCCGGTGAACGCGGACGTCGCCCTCCTGTCCGACCGACACTTCGGCGACGTGGGCCAGCAGCGTTCGGCCGTGATAGACGTTGCAGGCGATCCCGCGTCCCGAGCGGCGGCCGGCCTCATGCGGCAGCGGCGAGCCCCAACCCGAGCGGCGGGCCGCGAGCTCCACCACGGCGGCCAAGCCCGCGCGGTCGATCCGTCGAGGCCCGAGCGCGAGCGCCGCCTCCCCGGAGAGCAGCTCCAGCCGCAGCGCCACCGGGTCCCGCCCGAGCCTCTGGGCGAGCTCGTCTACGAAGGACTCGCGGGCGAAGACGTTCGGCGGGTAGTGGACGGCGCGCCACGCGCCGGTGTGGATCGGCGATTCGATCTCGGCCCACTCGGCGCGCAGGTTCTCGATCCTGTAGGGAGTGTCGTAGCCACCCCACGGGTTCTCGTCCGGGTCCTCGACGGCGTTCGGATCGTAGGGACCGAACATCGAGAGGTGGGTGGTCGTCGACCGATGCGTCCACGCGACGATCCGTCCTTCCGCATCGATTCCCGCCTCCAGATCGACCCGCGCACCGGGATGGAGGCGATCGTGGAGAAAATCGTCCTTTCGCGACCAGACGACCTGGACGGGCCTCCCGACGGCGCGCGCGACCTCCACCGCCTCGAGCGCGTAGTCCACATCGAGTCGGCGCCCGAAGCCGCCGCCGATCAGCGTGACGTGGACCGCGACCCTCTCCGGCGCAATCCCGAGCAGGCCCGCCGCCTCCCGGCGGACGCGCTGCGGATTCTGGGTGGGCGCCCAGATCTCGCAGGCGTCCGCGGCGACCCGCGCGGTCGCGTTCATCGGTTCGACTTGCGCGTGCGCCTGGAAGGCGTCGCGATACGTCGCGGAGACCCGGATGGGCGCGGCCGCGAGGGCGGCCTCCGGATCGCCCTCGCGGCGCGAGACGCGCCCGCCCCGGGCGGCGGCCTCGTCGATCCGCCGCCAGAGCTCCTCGGTCGTCAGCGCCCCGTTCGGCCCGTGATCCCACTCGACCTCAAGCGCGTCCCGCCCCGCGAGCGCCGCCCCGCTGTCGGAGGCGACGATGGCGAGGCCGGAGGAGATCGTCACGACGCGCCGCACGCCCGAGACCTCCCGTGCCCTGGACCCGTCGGCGCGTGCCATCCTCCCGCCTCGGACCGGGCACCTTGCGACCGCGGCGAAGAGCATGCCGGGAAGGCGAACGTCGAGACCGTAGCCCGCCCGGCCCGAGACGATCGCGGGACCGTCGATCCGCGGCACGCCGGTCCCGACGAGGCGAAACTGCGAGGGGTCCTTGAGAGCGGGCTCCTTCGGGACTGGCAGCGTCGCCGCGAGAGTTGCCAGCCGCCCGTACGACAGCGTTCGCCCGCTCGGTTCGTGCACGACCCGCCCGGCCTCGGCGCGACAGGCCGCGCGCTCGACCCTCCACGTGCGCGCCGCCGCCTCCACGAGCATCTCCCTCGCGGCCGCGGCCGCCTTCCGCAGCGGCCCCCAGGAGGACTGCACGCTGTCGCTCCCCCCGGTGTTCATGTCCGTGTAGTCCGGGCCCGGCGAGGCCTGCTCGATCCGGACGACACTCCAGTCGGCCTCGAGCTCGTCGGCGAGGATCATGGCCAGAGACGTGCGCACCCCCTGCCCCATCTCCGAGCGCGCGACGACGAGCGTCACGGCGCCGTCTCTCCCGACCCGAAGCCACGCGTTCGGCGCGAAGCGCGCGCCGGAAGCCACAGCGGGGCTCGCCGGCGGAACGCGAATCAGGAGCGCCGCGCCTCCCGCCGCGCTCGTCTTCAGGAAACCGCGGCGGGACGTCCTCACGAGGGGCTCCGGCCGCTCGCCCGCAGGATCGCGCGCCGGATGCGCAGGTAGGTTCCGCAACGGCAGACGTTGTCGGACATCGCGGAGTCGATCTCTTCCCGCGAGGGAGTCGGCTTCCCTCTCAGCAGCGCCGCCGCCGTCATGATCATTCCCGGCTGGCAGTAGCCGCACTGCGCGACGTCCTCCTCGATCCAGGCGAGCTGACATGGGTGACGTCCATCCGCGGAGAGCCCCTCGATCGTGGTCACGCGTCGGCCCGCGGCGAGCCGGATCGGCACCTGGCACGACCGCACCGCCTCGCCGTCGAGATGGACCGTGCACGCCCCGCAGACGCCGACGCCGCAGCCGTATTTCGTACCGGTCAAGCCCAGCCGGTCGCGCAGGATCCAGAGCAGGGGCTTCTCGCCGTCGGCGGTCTCCACGGCGCGCCGCCGTCCATTGACCGTCAGAGAGAACGACCTCGAGGGCACCTTCGGGTTCAAACGAAAACCGCCCGCGAGAGTTTCACGCCGTTCGAATGACGCCGGAAGCGGACGTCCCAAGGTTTCCTTGAGAACAACCTGAAACCTGAAACCCGAAACCTGAAACTCGTGTGTCAGGCGTTCCGCAGCGCGAGCATCGGATCTCCGGCCGTAGCCCGCCGGGCGGGGACGAAGCACGCGACCGCAGCGACGACCAGAAGCATCACCGCCATGAAGAAGAACGTCGGCGGATCGGTGGGCGAGACCTCGTAGAGAAGACTCGCCCAGAGCCGCGAGACCATCAGGGCACCGGCGAGTCCGAGCGCGAGCCCTATGCCGACCAGCCGCATCCCCTGCCGCAGGACCATGGCTCGGACGGTGCCCGGGAGCGCGCCGAGTGCCATGCGGATGCCGAACTCCCGACGGCGCTGCCCGACGGAGAAGGCGATCACTCCGGCGATCCCGGCCGCCGTGATCGCAAGAGCGACCGTCGCGAAGAGCAGCAGCAGGGTCGCGGTCAGACGCGGCGAGTCGAGCGCATCGGCCCGCACGTCGTCGAGCGTTCGGAAGCGATCGACCGGCTGCTCGGGGCCGATCGCGTGGACCACCGCACGGACGATCGGCTCCATCCGTTTCGGATCGACGTTCGTGCGGATCAGGCAGGTGAGCGCCATTCCCGGATACTGCCGGATCGAGAGGTAGACCTGATCCAGGGGCGGCTCCGTGAGCGAATACTGCCGCACGTCTCCGACCACACCCACGATGGTCGCCCAGGAGATCTTGCCGGGATCGCTCTCGATCCCGATCCGCTGGCCGACGGGATCCGCGCCCGGCCAGACGCGGCTCGCCATGTGCCTGTTGATCACGGCGGCCTGCGGCGCCTCGAAGGAATCCGTCGCCGCGATCGCGCGGCCGCGGAGAACCGGGACGCCGATCGTTCGGAAGTATTCGGCGCTCACGCGCTGGAAGTCGGCGCGAGGGAGCTTGTCCGAGGACGGCACCGAACGGCCTTCGATCCGGTACTGTCCGTTGCCGGGTCCGCCTTCGTTCAAGGGAAAGGTGCCCGCGAGGGCGACCGAGGAGACGCCGGGCTCCTCGGAGAGCCGCTCGAGGATCCGGTCCTGAAACTCGCGCCTCTGGTCGTTGGTGCGATAGCGCGTGAAGTTCATGCTCATCCGCGCCGTCAGCACGCGATCGGTCGAAAAACCCGTGTCGACGTCGGACAGCTTCCACAGCGTTCGCAACATGAGCCCGGCCGCGGCGAGCAGCACGAAGGAGATGGCCACCTGCGCCATGATCAACAGGTTGCGGACGTGGAGGCGCCCCGGCGTCGATCCCGAGGCCTCACGCCCCTCCTGCAGCGCGGATACGAGGCTCCGTCGGCGCGAGACGGCCGGGATCAGGCCCAGGACCGTTCCCACGCCGAGCGCCACGACGATCGAGAAGAGCAGCACCGGCGCGTCCAGCGCGATCTCGCCCGCCCGGGGCGTGAACCGCTGCGCGAAGTGCACCAGCAACCCGCGCCCGGCGGCGGCGAACGCGAGGCCCAGCGCACCCCCGGCGCAGGACACGAGCAGGCTCTCGGTCAGGAGCTGTCGGGCGAGTCGCCGCCCGCCCGCGCCCAGGGCCGCCCGAAGCGCCATTTCCTTCTCGCGCCGTACGAGCCGGGCGAGCGACAGATTGGCGACGTTGGCGCAGGCGAGCAGCAGCACGAGCCCGACGGTCCCGAAGAGGAGGAGGAACGTCGGGCGCGCCCGTCGCGTCAGCTCCTCGCGGAGCGGCACGGGGGAGATCGACAGGTGGATCGAGGGCGGATAGTCCCGGGGATGGTCATGGGCCATGCGGGCGGTCACGGCCGCGAGATCGGTCCGCGCCGACGCCAGCGTCGCGCCGGACTTCAGCCGCGCGAACGCCTCCAGCATTCCCATGCTGCGGTCGTTCTCCATCATCGGATCCGACCGGAACGGGCAGGCCGAGACGGGCATGTAGACGTCGTTGTTCTCCGGGTACCCCGGAATGGGAGGCAGGACGCCGACGACGGTGTGCGGACGATCGTTCATCTCGAACACGCGGCCGACGACCCTCGGATCTCCGCCAAAGCTGCGCATCCAGTAGTCGTGAGAGAGGACGAGCACCGCCTCGGCGCCCTTGCGGTCCTCGCCGGGGAGGAACGTCCTGCCGACGATCGGGCGCACGCCGAGCACGTCGAAGAAGTTCGCGGACACCACCCCCGTCTGCACGCGCTCGGCCTCAGGACCGCCGAGAAGGACGAAGAACATGGAGTGGTACTCGACGATCTGGTCGAAGCTGTGGCTCAGGCTCCCCAGGTCGTTCATCTCGGGAACGGAGTATCGGCCGTCTTCGATCCCGGCGCCCGGCGCGGAGGCGCGGATCCGAACGAGGCGGTCCCCCCCGCCGTACGGCAGCGACTGAAGCAGCACGCCGTGCACGACGGAGAAGATCGCGGTGTTGGCGCCGATGCCGAGAGCCAGCGTCAGCACGGCCGCGGCCGCGTAGCCGGGAGACTTGCGAAGCGTCCGGAGGCCGTATCGGGCGTCCTGAACGAACGCCTCGAGGAGGGCGGCGCGGCTCGACTCGCGAATCTCCTCCTTCGTCTGCGCGACGCCGCCGAATCGGACGAGCGCCTCGCGCCGGGCCTCCTCGGGCGCCATCCCGCGCGCGAGGTTCTTCTCGGTCTCCTTCTCGATGTGAAAGGCGAGCTCCTCCTCGAGGTCCGCCTCCTCGCGGCGGATCCCGAAGATCGACCCGACGCTGCCGAGAATCCTACCGACCATGGCCCCCTCCTAGCTCGCAGCGAGGACGCGCGCCACGGCCTCGGAGAAGCGCTCCCAGCTGTCGGTCTCGTCGGCGAGCTGTCGGCGCCCGGCTCGGGTCAGCGTGTAGAAGCGGGCGCGCCGGTTGTTCTCGGAGCTGCCCCACTCGGCCGTGATCCGGCCCTTCTCCTCGAGGCGGTAGAGCGCGGGATAGAGCGAGCCCTGGTTGATCGCGAGCACGTCCTGGGAGAGCTGTTGGATCCGTTGCGAGATGCCCCAGCCGTGCATGGCGCCCGTCGAAAGGGTCTTCAAGATCAGAACGTCGAGCGTCCCCTGCAGCAGATCGCTTCTCGGAGGCATCCAAGCTCCTTTCGACTGTCTACAGGAGAATACGACGGTTCCTGTCGAATGTTTAGGGGAAGACGCACTTTTGCCGGAGCCCCTCGCGATAGGCTCTTAAAAGGACCAGGAGGGGCCGTGAAAAAAGGACTCACCCTGCTCGCCTTGGGGATGGTCGCCGTCGCCCGTCTCTCCGGAGAGGAGGCGAAACCGCGGCTCGCCATTCGGGCCGCGCGCCTGCTCGATCTTCGAAGCGGCTCGTACGTCGAGCGTCCCGTGGTCGTCGTCGCCGGCGATCGCATCGAGCGCGTCGCGACCGAAGCGCCGCCGGGAGTGAAGGTCATCGACCTCGGCGACCGCGTGTTGCTGCCCGGCTTGATCGATGCCCACACGCACATTCTTCTCCAGGGCGACGCGACTCAGGCCGAGTACGAAGAGCAGATCCTGAAGGAGTACCCGGCCCACCGCGTCGCCCGGGCGATCCGTGCCATGAGGATCGCGCTCGAGCACGGCTTCACGACGCTGCGCGACCTCGAGACCGAAGGCGCGGGTTACGCCGACGTCGCGCTGCGCGACGCGGTCAACGAGGGTGTCGTTCCGGGTCCGCGGATGAAGGTGGTGGGTCCGGCGCTCTCCACGACCGGCACCTATCCGATCCTGCACTTCCGGCCGGACTGGAAGTTTCCGACCGGTGTGATGCTGTGCGACGGCGCGATCGAGTGCCGCAGAGCCGTGCGCGAGCAGCTCTCCTACGGGACCGACTGGGTCAAGATCTACGCGAACACGGGGGGACTCCGGCAGACGGCCGACGGCTACATCGACTCGCCGCCGAACTGGACGAAGGAGGAGATCGAGGCGGTCGTCGCCGAGGCGCACGCGCGCGGAGCCCGCGTCGCGGCCCACGCGACTTCGGACACGGGGGTCCGCATCGCGGTCGAGGCCGGCGTGGACTCGATCGAGCACGGCGATTCGATCCGGCCGGAAGCGGCACGGGAGATGGCGAGGAAGGGGATCTTCCTCTCCCCCACCCTGACCGTTTCGCTCTACGTCGCGGAGCCCCGCGCGCGCGAGGGGCGCGGCATCTGGGCGGAGATGCCCAAGATCCTGGCGAAGTCCTTCGACAACTGCCGCAAGGCCGGGGTGAAGATCGCCTTCGGCACCGACGCCGGCGGCTTTCCGTGGACCGAGATCAACCAGGCACGCGAGTTCGAGCACGAGGTCCGTTTCGGCATGACGCCTCTCGAGGCGATTCGAACCGCCACGACCGCCGCGGCCGAGATGCTGGGGATGGCCGGACAGATCGGCGTCGTGAAGGAGGGCGCCTTCGCGGATCTCGTGGCTGCGCCGGGCGATCCGCTGAAGGACGTTTCGACGCTGTCTCGCATCGACTGGGTGATGAAGGGCGGCGAGGTCGTCGTGGGAGGAGCGAAGTGATTTTAGATTCTAGATTTTAGATTTTAGATTTTAGATTTTAGATTCTAAATCCCATGCCGTACCTCAATCAAAAATCAAAAATCAAAAATCAAAAATCGCAATGCTTCGCGTCGGCCTGACCGGGGGCCTCGCCTCCGGGAAATCCACGGTCGCCTCGATCCTTCGCGACCTCGGCGCCGTCGTCTTCGACGCGGACGCCATCGTGCGGGACCTCTATGCCGAGGGCGGTCCGGCCGCCGAGGCGGCGCGGGAGCTCTTCGGCGGGTCCGTTCTCGGCGCGGACGGGAGAGCCGACCGAGCGCGCATCGCCCGAGAGGTTTTCGCCGATCCGAGGAAGCGCCACGCGCTCGAGGCCCGGATCCACCCTCTCGTCCGAGCGGAGCGGGCGAGGCGGTTCGCGGA
>Ga0070706_100003963_pt1 | contig 14420 bp, 11 predicted proteins | sample KBSK5501metaG_FD_65476 | JGI IMG/M metagenome (GOLD analysis project Ga0070706, IMG submission 65476) | Corn, switchgrass and miscanthus rhizosphere microbial communities from Kellogg Biological Station, Michigan, USA - KBS K5-50-1 metaG | ecosystem: Host-associated > Plants > Roots >...
CTCGAACATCTCGACGTGGAAGAAACCCGCTCCATCGAACGCCTTACGAAGTGCCTCGAGCGGCGGTCCGTCGACGAAAACATCCTCCTGCCAGGCCACGTCGTCGCGGAGACGGTCGAGCCGCGGCCGATCGGCCTCCTGCGCCTTCCGGCGGCGCTCGACGCGCTCTCCGGCGAAGTACTCCTCGAAGCTCGCCATCGGAAAGATCAGCAGGAGGTCCCAGCGGTCCCCCTGGCTGTGACGCATCGCGACGGGCGGCTCATCACCGGTCCCCCGCAGGCCCGGCCAGCCGGATCTCCACATCTCCACGACCTCCAGGATCTTTCCCGGCGCGGCCTGGAGCAGCGTCGCCCGGTAGAGATATCCGGGAGCGGCGTTCCCGGAGAGCTGAGCGGCGAGGAGAAGGGCGAGCATCGTCGACGTCGGCGCGATCTAGAGCTTCACCAGGCACCACTCCTCGCTCCACGGGAGCCGTGACATCTGGAGCGAAGGCTTGCCGCCCGGCTGCACGACGAACCCGTCCGAGAAATTGACGCCGAAGCCGTTCTCCGGATCGTAGAGACCGGGCTCGACCGAAAAGATCATGCCCGCCTTGAGCATCGTGTAGTCGCCGAGCGCCAGGTAGGGCGGCTGATGCCCCTCCATCCCCATCCCGTGAGCGGGCCGATGGTAGATGTACTTCTGCATCCCCTGCTTCACCTGATGCTGGTGGATCTGGTACGCGACCGTCGAGCAGGCCACTCCCTCGCGGGAGAGGTCCTTCTGCATGAGGCAGCAGTCGCGCGAGACGGTCCAGACTTTCTTCTGGTGGTCGGTCCACGGGGCCAGCAGGAAGGCGCGGTAGAGCTCGCCGCCGCAGCCGCCGATCTCGACTCCGCCGGCGATCTGCAGCGCCTGCCCCTTCTGGATTCGATTGTGATGGAACTGATTCGGATGGGGATAGGCGGTCCCGACGCCGCACCGCACGCCGACCTCCAGAGCGATGCCGACGGCCGTGTGGGGGCGGCCGTCCCGCTTGATCCCCTTCATCAGGAGGTTCGTACCGAACTCTTGTGCGGCCATGCCGAGCTCGTAGTCGGTCAGCTCCGTGCCTTTGGCCATGAGCAGGTCGCGCGCGAACGCGTGGGTCTCGTCGAAGGCACGGTAGGCGCGCCGCCACAGCGCGAGCTCCTCGGCCGATTTGACCATTCGCAGCTTCTCGCAGTGCTCCGCGATCGAGTCGAACTTGGTCTCCTTGAGGAACACCTTCGACGCCGTCTCCCGCTGGCGGTGCGAGAGGTCCTTGTCCACGGCGATGCGCTTGCCGTCGTAGCCGCGCTTCTTGAGGTTCTTCAGTACCCACTCGAACAGGTCGACCTTCTCGCCCTGCTGCACCTTGCCTTCGTTGGGGAACGCGCCGTCGGCGTGCTGGAAGTCGAAGTAGGACTCCGCCTCGCTCGACCACCAGCTCTTGACCAGATCGCGGTCGAGACCCGGGTGGAACCAGACGGTTGCGAGCTTGTCCGCCGGCAGGAAGACGGAGAACGGACGCTCCGTCGTCGTGAAGAAGAGGCCGGTGAAATACGTGATGTTCATCGGGTCCGAGAGCCAGGCTCCCGCGAAGCCGTTCTCGTTCAAATGCGCCTGCAGAGTCTTCGAACGCGCCTGGTGCCATTCGAGCGTCAGGCGATCCGCCGTCGAGGGCGACAGGCCGTCGTCCTCCTTCAGAAACAGCGCCGCCGACTTCGAGCCGTCGATGCCACTCGGTGCTCCCTGGGCTCTCGCCGGAGCCGCGCCGGCGGCCGAGCCGAGTGCCGCTGCGCCGGCCGTAACGAGAAAGGAACGCCGATCGAGAGCCATCGCATCCTCCGGAAATTTGGCGCCATCGTATGAGGCGCTCTCGACGAGCGCAAGGGAGCAGAGAAGGTTCGCGGCGGTAGTGCTACGGTAAAGCGCGCAAATGAGGATCGTCCTCGCGTTCGCCGGGCTCCTCCTCGCGGGCTTCCTCGCGGACCGGTTTCTCCTCTGGATGGAGTCGAGAGGCTGGATCGACTACCGGAGGACGTATCCCGGCCGGCTCGGCTCGCCCCGGATCGGACCGGCATTTCTGTCGATCCAGGGACTTCTGGAGCCGGGCGCGCGCCACGCGGCCGAGGAGAGGACGGCGCTCAGGACTGAGCAGGATGAAAAGGGCGGCAAACCCGGAGAGACCGACGGCGCCGCTGGGCCGCGCCGTCTCCCGTAAATGCGAAAACAGTTTCTCGTCTACGCCGTCTATCTCCTCACGTTCGGCGGCGGAATCTACTTCGCTCTGGAACGCGGACGAGAGCTCGAGAAGACGCGTTCCGTTGCCCTGGTCCCCGCGCCGTCGCCGACGGCGGCGGGCGTTGCCGCCGCTCCCCGTCCCGCCGACCGCCTGCGCCAGCCTCTCCCGACGCTTCTTCTTCAGCTCATCACGATCGTCCTCTCGGCGCGGCTGCTCGGCGCCGTGTTCCGCCGTCTGGGTCAGCCTCCGGTCATCGGAGAAATCGTCGCCGGCATCGCCCTGGGCCCATCGCTGCTCGGGGCCGTTGCTCCGGGGGCCTTCGCATTTCTCTTCCCTCAGTCCTCCGTCGGACTCCTGAAGCTCTTCGCCGAGATCGGGGTGCTTCTCTTCCTCTTCTCCGTCGGGCTCGAGCTCGACGTCGACCGCATCCGGCACCGCGCTCAGACCGCCGTGGTCGTCAGCCACGCCAGCATCGTCGTGCCGTATTTCCTCGGCGTCGTCGCGTCGCTCTTTCTCTACGAGAAGCTGGCGCCGGCGGGGGTCACGTTCCTCGCGTTCGCGCTCTTCATGGGGATCGCGATGAGCATCACCGCGTTTCCGGTGCTCGTGCGGATCCTGAGGGAGCGGGGCCTTGCGGGAACCCAGCTCGGCAACACGGCGGTCACCTGCGCGGCGGTCGACGACGTGACGGCCTGGTCTCTGCTCGCCATGGTGGTCGCGATCGTCGGCTCGCGGGGATTCTGGTCCTCGACCGTCACCCTCGGCTTCGCGTTGTTCTTCATCCTGGCGATGCTCTGGGGAATCGGGCCGGCGTTCCGGCGTGCCATGGCTCGAGAGGCCGAAAAGGACGAGCCGAGCAAGACGGCGGTGGCAGCGGTCCTGGCGTTTCTCCTCGCGTCCGCCCTGGCGACCGAGGTCATCGGGATCCATGCCCTCTTCGGCGCGTTTCTCGCGGGCGTCGTGATGCCGCGGCACCGGAGGTTCCGCGCCTATCTGTCGTCGCGGCTCGAGGAGTTCGCATCGGTCTTCCTGCTGCCGATCTTCTTCGCGTTCACGGGGCTGCGGACGAAGGTCGGACTGTTGAACGATTCGGAGAGCTGGTTGATCTGCGGGCTCATCATCGTCGTCGCGACGCTCGGAAAGCTCGGCGGCAGCATGTTTGCCGCCCGCATGACGGGCGTCGGCTGGATCGATTCCTTCGCGCTCGGCGCGCTGATGAACTCTCGAGGACTGATGGAGTTGATCGCGTTGAACGTCGGCTATGAGCTCGGGGTCCTCTCGCCGCGCATCTTCACGATGATGGTGCTGATGGCGCTGGTCACGACCTTCGCAACGGGGCCGCTCCTATCGATAGCCGATCGTCTGAGGAGACGCTATCCACCGGTCTCCGAGAGCCTGTCGACCCTGGCCCGAACACAAGCGCCTGGGCATTGAGCGGCAGCTTCGTTCGCCGCGGGGGAGCTCCTCGCCGGGCGCCGCGACGGCTCCCGCTCCTGTGCTAAGCTTCCGAACAATACATCGATGAAATTCAGCCGTGTTGTCGCCCGAAGCTTTTCGACGGCCGAAGTCGCGAGGCTCACGGGCTTGACGCCCCGGCAACTCGATCATTGGGATCGGAACGGCTTCCTGGGCCCTTCCGTCGAGCGCGCCGGCGGCTATGGGACGGCACGGCGCTACTCCTTCGCGGACGTGGTCCGGCTGCGCGTTGCGGCGAGGCTGAGGGCCGGAGGCGTCGGTCTCTCAAGGATCCGGCGGTGCGCCGTCGCGATGGCGCGGCTGGACCCCGCCGCCGACCTCGCCGGCGCGCGTCTGATCGTTTCGGGCTCGACCGTGCTCTGGGCCCGATCCGATCGCGAAGTGGTGGACCTGCTCAAGGGCGGACAGCTCGTCCTGATTTGCTCACTCGATGGCGCGGTCGCGGAGGCCGCGGGCGCAGTCGCCCGGCTCGCCCGCGACCTCGAGCGCACAGATCTCCCGATGACCCGGGGCCGCGCCAGGCACAAGTCAGGTTCCTGATCGCGAGGACGCGGGCGTCGGGTGGGGACGGGAGGCATATGGGGTTGGCGACCGACGATCAGGCCGCGGCCATCGTCCGCCTCGCGCGGCTGGGGAGGAATCGCGACTTCTCGCTCGCGCGCTTCCAGAAGTCTCTCGGTTCGATCACTCGCAACGGCGAGCACGCGAACATCCTGAGTCAGCTGCTGGCCGATTGGACCGGTGTTCCGTTTGACTCGACCGAGGCCGAGGAGCGCTGGAACGAGATCGAGCGCCTGCTCCCGGTGCTGAGGGCCAAGCTCGGCGCGCCGCTGGGTCTCCAGACCGTACTACTCCACCACCTCCACAGCCGAAAGGGCCTGCTGAAGGAGCCGCGCCTCGTCTCGGAGGCGGACCTGGCGGTGCTCCGCGTCAACGCGATCACGGATCCGCTGACGGGCCTCTACAACCGGCGCTTCTTGATGGATCACCTGGGAAGGGAGATCGCACGCGCCGAGCGCACCCAGGGCGTTGTGTCCGTCGCCCTGATGGACCTGAAGGAATTCAAGGCGATCAACGACCGGCTCGGCCATCCGGCGGGCGACAGCGTCCTCGTCCGGACGGCGCGCGTCATTCGCGAGTCGCTTCGGGCAGTGGACGCCGGCTGCCGATGGGGGGGCGACGAGTTCGTGCTCGTCCTTCCGAGCACCGACATGATCTCGGCCCTCTCCGTCGTCGAGCGGGTACGGGAGTGCATCGGGTCCATCCCGGTCGCGGGACGCGGCGGCCGGGGCCTCGATCTCCACTACGGCGTCGCGTCCTATCCCCACGACGGCAAGAGCTCGCATTTCCTCTTGAAGATCGCCGACCTTCGGCTCTACCAGTGCCGCTCGCAGTCCTCGTTCGGGAACGGACGAACCCGAATGCATCCGCGCTTCGTCCCGGAGGCCATGACCGTGCGGATGGAGTGGAGCGGGCGGGGTCGGACGGTGACCGCGCCGGTCGTGGACGTCGGCTTCGGCGGTCTAGCCTTCCGGGTCCGAAGGGCCGAGAAGTGGCCCGCGCGCTGGAGGGCCGAGATCCTGCAGAAGGACGAGATGGAGCGGCACCCCATCCGCCTTCGCGCACTGCATTGCGCCCCGGTCGGCGGCGGCGGCGTGCGGGTCGGCTGCGAATATGTGTAGTTCCAGGTTCCAGGTTCCAGGTTTCTCATCAGAGGGCTCCACGTGGAACTTGGGACTTGGGACTTGGAACCGCGCGCCGACAGGCGCGCCGAGGGCGCGCGCTTGAAATCCGCGGCATTCGCCGCCCATCGAGCCGCCGTCTCCGGCCTCTTTACCTTCTTCACTCTCGCCGCCCTGGTTCTCGGACTGGGCGACGCGCGGGCGCTCGCTCTCGCGATGGGAGGCGCGCTTCTCTCACTCTTCCTGCTGACGCGCGAAGGCGTTCGGGAATCGCTCGGCGCCTTCGCGGCGCCGCTCGCGACCGTGATCGATCTTGCTCTCCTGTTCTGCGCGATGTCGCTGACGGGGGGCGCCCTGTCTCCTTACGCGCTGCTCCTGCCCGCGGGAGTGGCGTTGAGCTGGCATACCGAGGGAAAGACCGCCTCGCGATTTTTTGCGGCGGCGTCGATGCTCGGCGTCGCGGCGCTCGTCGTCCTCGGCCACCTGCCGACCTCGACCGCGGCCCACCTCTTCCCGCTGCTCGCGGTTGGTCTCGCCGCGCCCGTTTTGCTGGTCGCTCTGGAGGTCTCCACCGCCGGAGCGGCCGACGGGGCGGCTCGCGCTGCTCGAAGCGTCGCGCGCGCGGCCGCGAGACCTGCTCCCGAAGCGCGCCCGCAGGACTCCGACGAGCCGGTCGAGCGAGACCGCGACTTCGAGATTCTCCACGACCTTCGCTCGCCGCTCTCGGTCATCCGCGTGTACACCGAGCTCATCCAGGAGGCCGCGCGCCGCGGCGAGCTTCCGAATCCGGACTACCTCTCGAATCTCACGCGCGAGATCGAGCTGGCGGAACGGCTCGTCGAAGCACCCGGTCCCGAGGAAGAGGCGGGACCTCCTGCCGCGCAGAGCGCGGAGCTCGTCGAGATCCTCGGGTCACTGGCCACCGCGTACCGCCTGGCGCACGGGCGGCGCATCCGAATCGAGTTCATCGCGGAGCGGCCTCAGCTTCCGGTCGCGGCCGAGCCCGTGGCGCTGCAGCGCGCGTTTCGCAACGTCCTCGACAACGCGATCAAGTACACTCCGGAGGGCGGCGAGATTCGCATCCGGGCGGGAGCGGCGGGGCCGCAGGCCTTCGTGGTTGTCAAAGATACCGGGATGGGGATGAGTCCGGAGGAGAGAGCGCGCGCATTCGACTATGCCTTCCGCGGTGCCGGCGCCGTCGCGTCGGGTGCGAGAGGCAAAGGCGTCGGTCTCGCGGTCACCAAGGAGATCCTCGAAGCGAACGGCGGCAAGATCAGCCTGTCGAGTGAGGCCGGCTACGGCTCCGAGGTCACGATCATGCTGCCCTTCCAGCGGAGCGCCCGGTGAAGAGGATCGTAGTGATGGATGATGACCAGACCATCGGCGCCGCGGTTCGCGAGCTGCTGGGGCCGGAGGGTTTCACGATCGACTGCCCGACGGATCCCCGCATCGCCCTGGTCGATACGATTCGCGAAGCGCCGGATCTGGTCATCCTCGACGTGAACATGCCTCAGATGAGCGGCTGGGAGGTCTGCGCGATTCTGCGCCGCCAGTCGGCGACACGCGAGCTTCCGATCCTGTTTCTGACCGGGCGCACGGAGGTCAAGGACCGAATCACCGCGATGCAGCTGGGCGGGTCCGACTACCTCGCGAAGCCCTTCGGAGCCGAGGAGCTCCGGAAAAAGGTCCGCGCGCTCCTTCGCGAGTCCCACGCCATGGAGAGAGGATGAACTTCAAGAGCCGCAGCGACGCGCGAGGATCGCGCGGCGCGCCGCCCGCGCTCGACCGGGAGTCCACGGAGGTCGAGGTCCTGCGCCGGGAACGGATCGTCTACGACCCCGTGACGAGCCTGCCGATCCATCCCTTCGAGGAGCCCGACCGGGCCGACGAGCGCATCGAGCAGCTCGGCGTGGTGTACCTGCAGGTAGGCAAGTTCATCGGTTTCGAGGAGCTCTTCGGGTGGGAGCAGTACGACCAGGTGCTGGCGGCGGTCTCCGAAGGGCTGCAGGAAGACGTGCGGGCCTCTCGCCTGGCTCCCTACGTCCACTCGATGCGGTTCTCGGGCGCCGACGGTTTCTTCGTGGTCTACAGTCTGCCGCCACCCACCCGCGGGCGCGCCTTTCACGCGAACCTCGCCGACGAGGCCATGCGTCTGCGGTCCAGCGCGCTGCGCCGGCTGCGCCAGAGTCTCCCGCCGGGGACGGTCGATTTCCTCACGATTCTGACTTCGAACCTGACGACCCCCGACAATCCGAAGGTCCGCCCGTCCCGCCACGTCGTCCGGACGCTCCAGGAAGCGGTCCGGATCGTCACGCAGCGGCACACGCACGAAAGGCTCGAGCTCTTCACCGGCTTGAAGAGCATCATCGGCAGCAAGCAGCTGCGCCCGGCCTTCCAGCCCGTGCGGCACCTGCCCGACGGGGCGATCATGGGCTACGAGGCGCTCATCCGCGGGCCTCATGGGACGACGTTCGAGCCCCCGACGATGCTCTTCGCGGTCGCCCACGAGAACGAGATGGACGTGGAGCTCGAGACGCTCTGCCTCGAGATGATCTTCGCCCATCTCCCGCGCGCGGTCGCCGAGAGGCGCCTCTTCATCAACGCCTCGGCCATGCTCCTGCGCCATCCCGTCTTCCTCGACGAGCGCAACCTGGCGGCGATCAACAGGAGCCACGGCGACGTGGTCGTCGAGATCTCCGAGAAGGAGATGGTCCGCGACTACGGGGCGTTCCAGGAGGTCCTGGAGCTGGTGAGGCGCGCGAAGATGCACATCGCGATCGACGACGCCGGCTCCGGCTACTCGGGGCTGGAGACGATCCTTCACGTCAAGCCGGACTACATCAAGGTCGCCGACTCGCTGGTGCGAAACATCCACGGCGACCCGATCAAGCAGGAGATCATCGCGAGCCTCGCGGCGATCGGGAACCGGATCGGAGCGACGCTGGTCGCCGAGGGCATCGAGGTCGAGCCGGAGCGGCGGGCCTTGGTCGACCTCGGCGTGGCCTTTGGCCAGGGATTCCTGCTCGGAAGGCCGTCGTTCCAGGTGAGCGGTAGAAGGAGCTAAAGAGTCTCAGATCTCAGGTCTCAGGTTTAGAGCGATTTCTTGGACTTGAGACTTGAGACCTGAGACTTGAGACTCTCTTACGGCTGCGACAACCGCAGCGCCGCCGTCGCCGGAACTTCCTCCTCCTTCTCCACGGGTTCGAGCTCCGTCCCGGACTCGGACGGCGCGGCCGGCCGGCGCCGGCGCAGCTTCTGCTGCAGGCGATCCATGTAGACGTAGAAGACCGGCGTCACGTAGAGCGTCAGAAGCTGGGAGAAGAGGAGTCCCCCGACGACGGCGAGCCCGAGAGGGCGGCGGGACTCCGCACCGGCTCCGAATCCCAACGCGATCGGCAACGTGCCCATCAGGGCGGCCATCGTCGTCATCATGATCGGACGGAAACGCACGAGGCACGCGTCGTAGATCGCGTCCCGCGCGCTCCGGCCGGACCGCTGCGCCTCGATGGCGAAATCGACCATCATGATCCCGTTCTTCTTGACGAGCCCGACGAGCATGATGATGCCCACGAACGCGTAGATCGACAGCTCGGTCCGAAATACGAGAAGGGTGACCAAGGCGCCGAATCCCGCGAAGGGCAGCGCGGTCAGGATCGTGATCGGGTGAATGAAGCTCTCGTAGAGGATCCCCAGCACCATGTAGATCACGACGATCGCCACCACGAGCAGGAGTCCCAGCCCCTGCACGGAGCTCTGGAAGGCCTGCGCGGTCCCCTGGAAGCTGGTCTGGATCGTCGACGGCAGCGTCTGCCGCGCGATCCGATCGACCGCGGCCACCGCATCGCCCAGGGAAACATCCGGCTTCAGATTGAAGGAGATCGTCACCGAAGGCAGCTGACCCTGGTGCGCGACCGACAGCGGCCCCGTGCCCTGGGTGATCGTGGCGAGAGAGGAGAGCGGCACGAGCGGACCGGCCGCCGAGCGCACGTAGAGGAGCGAGATTCCCGCGGGATTGGCCTGGAACTCGGGCGCGAGCTCCATGATCACCTGGTACTGGTTGGTCGGCGCGTAGATCGTCGAGATCTGGCGCGTTCCGTAGGCGGTGTAGAGGGCGTCTTCGATCTTCTGCGGCGAGATGCCCAGGGCGGCTGCACGGTCGCGGTCGATCGCGACGTTGAGCTGAGGGTTGGAGAGCTGCAGGTCGCTCGTCACGTCCTGGACCAGCGGGACTCCGCGCATCTTCTGCTCGAGCAGCGGCGCGAACCGGTACAGCTCGCCCGTGTCGGAGTCCTGAAGCGTGTACTGGTACTGGCTCTTGGTGAGGTTGCCGCCCAGGCGGATGGGGGGCGGAACCTGGAGGAAGACGCGGATCCCCGGCACCCTGGCCAGCTTCGGCTGGAGCTCCCTGAGGATCTCATCCGCCGAGCGCCTGCGCTCGGAGCGGGGCTTCAGCTGCGCGAGTACGATCCCCGAGTTCCCCACGCTGATGTTGCCTCGGGGGCCGCAGCTCGACAGCACGTTGGCGACATCGGGATGCGCGCGGACGATCGCCGCGACCTGCTGCTGGTGTTCCTTCATCGCGGGGAAGCCGATGCCCTGGGCCCCCTCGGTGAACCCGAAGATGAGCCCCTGATCCTCGGTCGGGAGGAAGCCCTTGGGGATCGTCACGAACAGCCACATCGTCGCCGCGAGGACTGCGGCCGAGAAGACGAGGACCGTGCGCGGCCGCGCGAGAACGGACGCGAGCGTGCGGCGATAGACATTCAGCGTCGTGTCGAAGCCGCGCTCGCTCCACCGATAGAGGGCTCCGTGCCGCTTCTCGTTTTCCGGCTTCAGAAACCGGCTGCAGAGCATCGGGGTCAGAGACAGCGAGACGAAGCCCGACACCAGAATCGCCACGCCGATCGTGACCGCGAACTCCCGAAACAGGCGCCCGATGACGCCGCCCATGAAGAGGATCGGGATGAACACGGCCGCGAGGGAGATCGTCATCGAGAGAATCGTGAACCCGATCTCCTTGGATCCCTTCAGCGCCGCCTCGAACACCTTCTCGCCGCGCTCGATGTGCCGCACGATGTTCTCGAGCATCACGATGGCGTCGTCGACGACGAAGCCGACGGAGAGCGTCAGCGCCATCAGGGACAGGTTGTCGAGGCTGTACCCGAGCACATACATCGCCGCGAACGTGCCGACGATGGAGAAAGGGAGGGCGAGACTGGGGATGACCGTCGCCGACAGCTTGCGCAGGAAGAGAAAGATGACGAGCACGACCAGGACGAGGGTCAGCATCAGGGTGAACCGGACGTCGGTGACCGATTCGCGAATCGAGGTCGAGCGGTCGTAGAGGACGTGGAGGGTCGCCGACGCCGGGAGCTGCTTCTGAAACGTCGGGAGGAGCTTTCGCGCCGCGCCGGCCACGGCCACCGTGTTGGTGCCCGGCTGCTTGAAGATCGCGAGCGAGATCGAGCGCTCCTCGTTGTACCACGCGGCGGTCTTGTCGTTCTCCACGCTGTCGATCACGTTGCCGAGGTCGCCGACCCGCACGGGCGAGCCGTTGCGGTAGGCGACGATCACCGGCCGATAGCCGGCCGCCTCCAGCACCTGCCCGCTGGCCTGGACGGTGAACGACGTCAACGGCCCGAAGAGGACGCCCGTCGGCAGGTTCACGTTGGCGTTGCGGACCGCTTCGGACACCTCGTCGATCCCGATCCCACGGCTCGCGAGCTGGCGCGGGTCGAGCTGCACCCGGACGGCGAACTTCTGCGGCCCGTAGACCTGGACCTGCGCGACGCCGGAGACGGTCGAGATCCGCTGCGCCATCATGACCTCGCCGTACTCGTCGAGCTGCGACAGCGGCAGGGTCGCCGAGGTCAGCGTCAGGTAGAGGACGGGCTGGTCGGCCGGATTGACCTTGCCGTAGGAGGGGGGGGCCGGCATGTTGGGCGGGAGCTGCCGCCCCGCCGCGGAGATCGCCGACTGGACGTCCAAGGCCGCGCCGTCCAGATTGCGCGAGAGGTTGAATTGCAGCGTGATCTGGGTCGATCCCTGCGTCGAGGTCGAGCTCATGTTGTCGAGCCCCGCGATCGTCGAGAACTGACGCTCGAGCGGCGTCGCAACCGAGGACGCCATCGTCTCGGGTGACGCGCCGGGCAGCGCCGCGGAGACCTGGATCGTCGGGAAGTCGACGTTCGGCAGGTCCGAGACGGGCAGCAGCCGATATCCCATGATCCCGAAGATCAGGATCCCCGCCATGATGAGCGTCGTGGTGACCGGGCGCCGAATGAAGAGCTCGGAGAGGTTCAAGAGCGCCTCTCCGCGGCCTTCTCGGACGCCTGGATCTCCACGCGAGCTCCCGGCTGGAGACGCAGCTGGCCGTCGGTCACGACGCGCTCGCCGGCTACGAGCCCCTTCTCGATGACCGTCCCGTCGGCGGTCGCGCGGCCGACCGTCACCGCGCGAGACTCCACGGTGTTGTCGGCACGGACCACGTATGCGTAGGAGCCCTGCTGCCCGTTCTGAACGGCGCCGGCCGGCGCGACGACCGCGTTTGCGAGCGTCGAGAGCGTCAACACCGCGTTGGCGAACTCGCCCGGCCACAGCACCCGGTCCGCGTTGGCGAAGGTCGCCTTCAGCGTGATCGTGCCGGTCGTGCGGTCGACCGCGTTGTCGATGAACGTCAGCCGGCCCCGCGCGATCGTCTTTCCGCCCACCGGGTCCTCGGCGTCCACCTCCAGCCCTTCCCGCGCCTGGCGCCGGCGAATCTCGGGCAGCTCCCGCTCGGGCACCGCGAAGGCCAGATAGATGGGCGCGATCTGGTTGATCGCGACGAGGGTCGCGTCGTTGGCCTTCACGACGTTGCCGATCTGGACCATGACGCTCCCGGTACGTCCATCGATCGGCGAACGAATCGTGCAGTAGCCGACGTCGAGCCTCGCGCGTTCCACCGCCGCCTGATCCGCCCGCACCGTCGCCGCGTTCGCCTCCGCGTTGGCGCGGATGCTGTCGTATTGCTGCTGCGTCACGTAGTCTTTCTTGACCAGATCCGCGTAGCGGCGCACGTCCGTCTCGAAGTTCTGAAGCTGCGCGCGGTCGCGGGCGAGCGCCGCCTCGGCCTGCGCCAGCGCGGCCTGGTAGGGGCGCGGATCGATCGTGAAGAGAGGGTCGTTCCTACGGACGTCCTGTCCCTCCTTGAAGTGGACCTGCAGGATTTCCCCTCCGACGAGCGCGCGCACCGCCACGGCGTTGTACGGCTGTACCGTGCCCACGTTGCGGACCTGGATCGGCACCGCCTTCGCGACGACGGTCCCGACGCGCACCGGCACGGCCTCCGGGGCAGCCGCGCTCTTGCCGCCCGAGCAGCCGGACGCCACGAGGCACGCGCCCGTGAGAAGAGCGGCCGTACCTCTCACGGCCGGACCTTTTTCTCCGGCGAGACGGTCTCTCCGGACGGAGCCGGCGCCGGAGCCGCCTGCGGCGTCCGAATCTCCGCCGCGCCGGGCAAGAGTCCGCCCGTCGCGTGCGCCAGCTGCGCCATGGACAGGAACCACAGTGAGCGCGCCTGCACCTCCTGCGCGCGGGCATCCGCCAGCGCGGATTGCGCGGTCAGCACATCCAGTATGGATCCGACCCCCTCGCGGTAGCGTCCCTCCGCGACCTGCGCGGACTGTTGCGCGCTGGCGAGGAGGTCTCGAGAGGTCTGCACGCGCTGGGTGGCGGTCTGCACCGCGTAGTAACCCGACCAGACCTCGAAGGAGACCTGGTCCTCGGTTCTCTCGGCGGTCGCGCGGGCGGCCTCCGCCTGCTCCTGTGCCTGGCGCGTCCGGTATTCGACGTCGAAGCCCGTGAAGACCGGAATCGTCAGGAGAATCGTCCCGGCGTAGTTGTCCGAGTAGGGCCGGGCGGCGGAAGTAAGGTAGTAGGTGCGGTTGAGGTTCCCGCTCGCCCGCAGTCTCGGAAGGGCTTCGGCGCGGACCGATCCGACGTGGCTCTGTGCGGCCAGCGCGTCGAAGCGCCGCGCGGCGAGATCCGGCCGCTCGGAGACGGCCTTCGCGATCAGGGTCTCGATGTCGTTCTGGACCATCTCCAGCGGAAGCTCGCGGGGCAGCTCTCCGACGTCCACGGGGATCGTCGCCGGCACTCCGACGGCGGTCGCCAGCGACCCGCGGATGATCTGGATCTGTCCTTCGGCGTCCTGGAGATTCAGCTGCGCCTGGGACACGGAGGTCTTCGCCTGCAGCACGTCCGCAATCGTCGCGATACCCGCCCGGTGGCGCTCTTCGGCGGCGGAGAGATTCTTCTGCGCCTCCTCGAGGTTCGCCCGCCGCGCCACGGCCAGCCCCTTCGCGTTCAAGTACTGGTAGTAGGCCTCGGCGACCAGGAGGACCACGTCCTGAATCGCGGCGTTGTGCGTCCAGTCGGCCGCGTACAGCGCCGCCTTAGCCTCCCCGACGTCGGCCGCGCGACCGCCGAAGTCGAAGAGCAGCCAGTCGAGGGTCGCCGCGGGGCCATACGTGGTCTGCAGAAAGAGAAACTGACCCCCGACGGCGGCGGACTTTTGCCGCGTGATCGTGCCGTTGAGGTCGACGGTCGGAAAGTACTCGGCGCGCTTGGAGCCGACCTCGGCCGCCGCCGCCCGGGCGAAATGCCACGCCTCGCGCGTGCGAGGGTTGTTGCGCAGAGCCAGATCCACCAGCTGCGCGAGAGACAACGTCGTGCCGGGAGCCCGATACTCGGCCGGGATCTCGAGCTTCTTCTCTCCTCCCGGAGAGGGAGGCATCGCCCCTCCCGCCGTCGGCGTCCAGGGCCGGAAAGGAGCGGGAGACGTGCGGTCGCGGACGGTTCCGTTCGTTACCGCCGTGCAGCCGACACAGGAAGCGAGCAGGGCCGCGAGCGCTCGCCTCATGCGCTCCTCCGGCAGACTCCTTCCAGAAACACGCGCATCACGTGCGAAACCAGCTCCTCGAGCGCGTCATTCTCGCCGCGGAAGAGGTACGCCGATCGCACCATCCCCAGAAACA
>Ga0070706_100003970_pt1 | contig 14403 bp, 9 predicted proteins | sample KBSK5501metaG_FD_65476 | JGI IMG/M metagenome (GOLD analysis project Ga0070706, IMG submission 65476) | Corn, switchgrass and miscanthus rhizosphere microbial communities from Kellogg Biological Station, Michigan, USA - KBS K5-50-1 metaG | ecosystem: Host-associated > Plants > Roots >...
GCTGCGAGGACGATACGCGCCGTGATCATTTCCGCAGGCGGAGAAGTGCTTTCGCGGCGCGAAGCGGCATATCAGCCCGAGGATCTGATTCCAGAAATTAGCAAACTCGTCTCTGGCGTGCGCGAGGGACGATCAATCAAAGCAGTGGGCCTCGGCATTCCGGGTTTAGTGAACCGTGAAACCGATCGAGTGTTAATTTCAACCGGTTTGCCGTCAGTCGTCCGCGCCGACCTTCATTCTGAGTTGATGGAGGCGACGGGCTTGCGATTCGAGCTGGAGAACGATGCGAACGCTGCCGCATACGGCGAATACAAGGCCGGCTCCGGCCGCGGTGCGCGCGATATTTTTTATATCGGTATTGGCGATTCAATCGGCGGCGCGATTATTCTGGACGGTAAGCTATGGACGGGCGCGTCAGGTTGTGCCGGCGAAGTGGGCCACATCACTATCAACACGGAAGGGGCCGAATGTGTCTGCGGAAACACTGGATGCCTCGAGACGGTCGCCTCTGGGCCGAACATCGTGCATCGTGCGCGCGAGCGTCTGGACCGCGACTCAACCTCTTCGCTTACGCGTTTGGCGATGACTGAGAATTTCACGGCTGCCGATCTGGCTCGCGAAGCCACGAACGGGGACGACTTTTCGATCATGATGATCGAACGCACGGGAAGATTTATCGGCACGGCTGTGGCCAACATGATCAACCTGCTCAGCATCGAGCGAATTGTTTTGGGTGGCGGAGTGATGGAAGCCGGCGATTTGATCCTCAAACCGATCATCGAAGAGGCCGGCAAGCGCTCGTTTCAACCTTGCTTCGAATCAACCAGAATTGTCGCGGCCGAACTGGGCGCGGACGGCGCCGCAATCGGCGCGGCGCTGCTGGCGCGTGATGCGCACGGTTGGGAATAGAGGTACAGAACCGCTCGCGGTAGCGAGCGGGTAACTAGAAAGGTCAATGGCGCAGGTAATCGCGAAGATCATCTGCGCCACTTTGCTTTCTTATTAACATCTTGCTTCAGCGAGATGAGCTTAAGTTCGGGGCAGTAGCCCAACCGTGAGGGAGCGCTCAGTTTTTGCGAATCGCTAATCCAACTTCGCTTCTCTAACCTTCTTCTCCTGTTCGGCGCGAAAATCGCGCAACTTCTTTTTCAGCTCGGGCCGATTGTTGGCAAGAATCGCGATCGCGAATAGCGCTGCGTTCGTAGCGCCGGGTTTTCCAATCGCCAACGTTCCGACCGGAATCCCTGCGGGCATCTGCACCGTTGATAGCAGGGAATCCAGTCCGTTCAGCGAGTCGCTTTTCATCGGCACGCCCAGAACCGGCAAAGTTGTGTGCGCCGCAATGACCCCCGCCAGGTGCGCTGCGCCGCCGGCTGCGGCAATGATCACTTCGATGCCGCGCGATTCCGCCGCGCTCGCAAACTCCGCCGCCAGCGCCGGCGTCCGATGCGCAGAGATCACGCGGGACTCGTGAGGCACGCGGAATTTCTCCAGCGTCTCAGCTGCCGCACGCATCGTTTCCCAATCCGACTTGCTGCCCATGATGACAGCAACTAAAGGCAAGGATGAAGGATGAAGGATGAAGGATGAAGAAACATCCTTGACTCGGTCTTTGTTTGTTACCCGCGAGCCCCTTTTCTTCGCAGCCTTCTTTTTTTCATCCTTCATCCCTCATCCTTGCTTCATTCGCCTTGGTCCAGCGAATACCCGCGCTCGCCATCAAAGTTGCAAAGGTTCTCAGTTTTTATGAAATCAAAACCTCCATTGGCGACACGGCCAAGCAGATCGATAATCTGCTGGTGCGTGATGTTCTTCCCGTCGTTTTGCGACATGAAGCGGCACCGCCAATGGTCAGAGCAGAAAGTTTCAGACTTGCCGCCTGGCCAGACCTTCACGCCGCGATTACTGATCATCAGGAGCTTGAGATCGCCGCTGCTGACTTTGCTCAGCGCCTCGCCCAGATTGTCCGGCGAGCCCTTCATCCAATCAACAAAAACGTCGACACCCACCAGATCCTTCTTAGTGCCCGAACGTTCCTTGACGATAGTTTCGCCAGCGAACGTTTCTGCCCCACCGTTCTGTTTGTAAGCGACGGGCGACAGTGTATGCGGTTTCTTGCCCAGGCGCTCGACTACGGCTTGCGCGAATTCTTTCGTCCCGACCTTTTGTTTGCTGGTGCTCTCGTCATAGATGTCGTAGGTGTGAATACCGTCTTCAATCGTGCGCAGCCACCCGTTGTGCACTTTCTCCGCGATGTTCGTTTGCCCGATGTGAACCAACATCATGATTGCTCCCATCAGAAGTCCGGATGGGTTCGCCAGGTTTTGGCCCGCGCGACGCGGCGCCGAACCGTGGATCGCTTCAAACATCGCGATGTTCTCGCCAATATTCGCCGAACCTGCCAGGCCAACTGATCCGGCAATCTGCGCGGCCACATCCGATAAGATGTCGCCGTAGAGATTGGGCATTACAATAACGTCGAAAGTGTTCGGCGTATCCGCCAGCTTTGCCGCGCCGATGTCTACAATCCAATGTTCATTCTCGATATCGGGATATTCGGCGGCGATCTCATTGAAGACTTTGTGAAACAGACCATCGGTCAGTTTCATGATGTTGTCTTTGGTAAAGCAGGTAACTTTCTTGCGGTTATGAAGACGGGCGTATTCGAAGGCGTAACGAACGATCTTTTCCGAGCCGGGCCGGGAAATTAATTTCAAACATTGCATTACCTGGTCCGTCTGGCGATATTCAATGCCGGCGTAAAGATCTTCTTCATTCTCTCGCACGATCACAACGTTCATGTTCGGATGCTTCGTCTCCACAAACGGATGATAAGACACACACGGTCGCACGTTCGCGTACAGGCCGAGCGTCTTGCGGACGGTGACGTTCAAGCTTTTGTAGCCCCCGCCCTGTGGTGTCGTGATCGGCGCTTTGAGAAAAACTTTGGTGTTGCGCAACGACTCCCACGCGCTGGGATCGATTCCGGAAGTGTTGCCTGCTAAATAGACTTTTTCGCCAATGTCGATCTTCTCGATGTCCAGTTTTGCGCCCGCTTCCTTCAGAATGTGAAGCGTTGCTTCCATGATTTCAGGGCCGATACCGTCGCCGTAAGCGACAGTGATAGGGATGGTTGGCATTGAACCAGTGCCTTTCTTTGTTCTTTTGAGAGTTGACGAATATAAGCCAAAAGCAAGAAGCGAGCAAAGAGAGATGCTGTGGCGGGCATTAGCCCCGACCTTCAGGGGAGCGCTTTGTTTTTTCCATTGAACGGTCGGGTTACGTGTAACGCTAGTGTTAAGATTGGGTTTTCCAAATGAACAAGCAGGCTTTCGTTATCCTGGAATTTGATTCGCTGCGAGCCTTGGTGCGTCGCAAAGCGCAAACCGAAATGGGTCGCGCGCGTATTGACGCGATGGAGCCGGTTGATGATGCCGACGATTTGCGACGCTCGCTTCGTGCGGTTGCCGAAAGTGTTGATCTCCGCCGGCGCGCTGTACATCTGTCGTTCGACGGCGTTGCCGATCCGACCAAGCAGATTGCGCGGCTGAAGATCGAAGGCGCGGCGCTTGAGCCGCTCGCAATTCTCGACCTGGCCCGCTTGTGCGAACGCGCGATGGACGCGCGCGCCGCGATTCTGGCAGAGCGCGAGACTTGCTCAACGGTGTTTCAGATTGTGGCGGCACTGCCGGCTGGATTGAAGAAACTCACTACTACCGTCGTAAAGAAGATTCAGCCTAACGGCGAACTTGACGATCGGGCCAGTCCTGAGTTGTCGCGCATTAGGCATGACGTAACAAGGACGCGCTCACGCATCACGCGGTCCCTTGAAAATCTAATGCGCCGTTCGAGCGAGGCTGTCCAGGAAGAACTCGTGACTATTCGCAATAATCGTTTTGTAATCCCCGTGCGCGCCGATCATCGTGGCCGCATCAACGGCGTCGCGCACGGTTCTTCTTCATCGGGCGCAACCATATTCGTCGAGCCACTGGAGACGATTGAAGCTAACAACGAGCTGCAGACTTTGCGCGAAGCCGAACAACGTGAAATCGCTGAGATTCTGTTCGCGTTGTCAGAAGATCTTCGTCGCGAGCTGCCGGCAATTGAGCGGGCTGCAAACGCTGTCGCTGAACTGGACTTCATTGGCGCGAAAGCCGCATTCGCTGAGAAATTCAACTGCGTGGTTCCGGAGATCGGTACAGTACCGCTTGCTGTAGCAACTGGGTCAACGCACGACGAGCGCCGCACAAGTGCGGCGTCTAAACGAGTAGTCGAAGCGGGCGCGCTCGAATTCATAGAAGCTCGCCACCCTCTTCTCGAAGAAAGCCTCCGCGCCGCCGGCGGCTCAGTCGTTCCCGTTTCTTTCAAACTCGATGATGACCACACCACGATGGTTATCTCGGGCGCGAACGCCGGCGGAAAAACAGTCGTGCTCAAAACCGCCGGTTTGCTTTCGCTGATGGCACTTTCAGGGTTGTCGGTGCCGGCGCGTCAAGCGCACGTTCCTTTCTATCGATCTGTTCTCGCCGATATCGGCGATCATCAATCGCTGGCCGCAAACCTTTCGACTTTTACCTCGCACATCGCAAACATCGCGTCGTTGATCGAGTCATGCGAAACTGAGGCGCTGGTTTTGCTGGACGAAGTCGGCACCGGAACCGATCCCGAAGAAGGCTCGGCGCTCGGCGTGGCGGTCGTCGATCATTTCAAACAGCGCGGCGCGCATGTGTTGGCAACGACGCACTATTCGGGATTGAAAATGTATGCTGGCAACGAGCCGGGCGTGCTTAATGCCAGCGTGGAGTTTGACGAGAAAACTCTGCGGCCCACGTATCGTTTGCTCGTCGGAGTCGCGGGATCCTCTTCTGGTTTGGAGATCGCACAGCGCTTCGGCATTCCCGTTGAAGTCATCGGCAAAGCAACTGAGCGGGTGAAGCAGTCTTCACGCGACGCCGTCGAATATCTGCGTCGCATCAAGCGCGAAGCCGAGGAAGCCGAAGTCTTACGCAAAGCTCTGGAAGCAGAGCGCGCCGCCGTTGCCGAAAAATTTGCTGCGCTAGATAAGCAGGCACAGCAGCACGAACGCGAGCGTCAAGCTGAATTTGAAAGACAATTGTCCCGCGCGGTCGCTGAGTTTGAAGAACATAGCCGCGAATTGACCACGAAAATTGAAGACCGCGCCGCACGCTTGAAAGTTGAGCGCGAAGGTGAACGGCGCGCGGCGGAATTGAAGCGCGAAGCGCAGCGCCTTGCCCAAGCGGAACGGAAATCGGCTCATGTTTCGGCATCTCGCACTTCGGAGGGCTTGCCCGCGCACCTTCGTGGTGTGCGGGTAGTTCGCGATGGGAAGGTGCTCAGTGACGTAAACGAGGAGCGAGAGGAACAGTCTGGCGCAACCATCACGGACGATTCACAGGCTATGGTTGTTAGCGACGAGGACGGCGGAGGAAACGTCCGCGCTCCCGGTGACATGCGCGCGCCCCGCGTCGGAGATCGAGTTAGGCTCCGGACATTTGGTTCGATCGGAATCATCGATCAAATCAAAGACGACGAAGCCGAAGTGCGCGTCGGGTCGCTGCGTATGCGCGAGAGACTGGAAAACCTCGAACTGGTCGATAAGGTCATTGCCGGGAGTGGTGGCAAAGTCAGTACCGTCCGCAGCAGCGGGCGGGTAAAGCCATCGCTTGAGGATACTCGCCGCCAAGCCGCGTCAACTGAAGTTCATCTGCACTCGAAAGGTGATCGTAGAGAATTATCCACCAGCGCCGAACTGAATCTGATTGGCAAAAAGACTGGGGAAGCAGTTGAACTAGCGGACAAGTTTCTCGACGAGGCTTTCTTGAATGGTCTTAACGAAGTGCGCATAATCCACGGCCACGGCACCGGCGCTCTTCGTCGCGCGATAGCGGAATTCCTAACTGACCATCCACACGTTGCGCGCTTTGCGCTTTCGCCTCAGGATCAGGGTGGCGCCGGCGCGACTGTTGTGGAGTTGAAGCAATGACTGTTTGACCGTTCTAGCAGCACGAAGAAGTTATGAGACCCAATCCATGGAAGACTATTGAGACCGCTGACCCTAATCGGGAATACCTCGGATTACTGTCGTATTTGCCGCTCAGAAGCTTTCTTAAGGTTCCGAGCTTTCTCAAATTCGCCTTGGCGATCGAAAAGCAGTTGCGGGATTCACCAGGGCTGATGGGGTATTCGGTACAGGCGGAGCTGCTCAAGAAAAGATTTTGGACTCTGTTGGTTTGGGAAGATGAAAAATCACTGATGAACTTTGTGTTTCAAATACCGCATAGCGAGGTTATGAAGAGACTTGCAGGCCATATGGGCGAAACGAAGTTTGCGCGATCGAAGTTGGCGGGCGCGGCAATTCCGCCGAATTGGGACGAAGCCAAAGAACGAATGGCTAAAGAATAGTTTCAGATGCGTTTTCCGCAAATCTTCATCGATGATCTGCGCCACCAGGCGGACATTGTTCGCATCGTGCAGGACTATGTCTCTCTGAAAAAGACCGGTGCGAACTGGGTAGCGCGCTGTCCATTTCACAAAGAGACGAAGCCTTCGTTTTCAGTCAATCCGGCGAAAGAAATCTTTTACTGCTTCGGCTGTCAGAAGGGCGGCTCGGTTTTCAACTTCATAATGGAGATCGAGCGCGTTACTTTTCCCGAAGCTATCAAGATCGTTGCCGAGAAATCCGGTGTACCGCTGCCAAAGCTAGTTGATGACAGCCGCTTTGAAGCACGAAAGCGCGAGAGCGATCAAGTCATCGAGTTGAATCAGTGGGCGCTCTCCTGGTGGCAAGACCAACTTGAAAACAAGACGGCGCCGGCGCGTGCGGCCCGCGAATATCTCGAAAACCGCGGCATCACCGAAGAGACAATTAAGACTTTCCAACTCGGCTTTGCCCCGGATAGTTGGGAAGCGTTATCCACTCATCTTCGTCAAAAAGGCGCGACCCAGGACATGCTTGAAAGAAGTGGACTAGTCGTCAAGAAAGACGAAGGCGGCTCGTACGATCGATTTCGCGGGCGGTTAATGTTTCCGGTGATGGATACGCAAGGCCATCCAATTGCCTTCGGTGGCAGAACTCTGGAACCTGAAGGCGAGCCGAAGTATCTGAACTCTCCTGAGACGCCGGCCTACACGAAGGGACGTCACCTGTTCGGGCTCAACCTGACGCGAGACGAAATTCGCCGCCAGGGCTTCGCGATTCTCGTTGAGGGGTACCTCGATCTGATCGTGCCGTATCAGTTTGGAGTCCGCAACATGGTAGCAAGTTTGGGCACAGCGCTCACGCCTGAGCAGGTGAAACTGATCGGCAGATTTGCGCGTAAAGTGGTGGTGAACTATGATGGTGATCGGGCGGGCGTGCAGGCAGCGAAACGAGCAATCGAAACACTTCTGGCGGAAGATCTCGAAGTCAAGGTTCTGGTTCTCCCGGACAACGCCGATCCGGACGATTTCATCAGAAAATACGGCGTTACGGAGTATCAGCAGCGCCGAGGCGAGGCACAGCCCCATATACAATTTGTGATCGATCAAGCGTTACGGGATCGCAATCTTCATCGCCCGGCCGACAAGGCCGCAGCAGTTGAGGAAGCGCTTCCGTTTGTTCGCGTTGTGCGGAGTCGGATTCAGCGACGCGAATATTTTGACATCGCGATGGATGCGTTGCGGGTGCAACCTGATCAGCGTCGTGAACTGTGGCAACGAACCAGAAGTGGCGCAAGCGTGGATACCGCGGCAGTTCAGGAGTTGGTTGGTCGCAGCACTCAGCGCACCGTGGCGGAAGAAAATCTGCTTGAGCTTTTGCTGGCGAATGAAGAACTGCGAAAGATCGTTTTGCCACGGTTGGAAGCCGCGGATTACGAAGGGCTGGCTACCGCGCCAATCTTTCGCGCGCTGTTGAAGCTCGACGAACAGGGACGCGAAGTCAGCTTTGATTCACTGAACGAAGATGCGGAGGGCGACTCGCTGGCGGCAGAGTTGCTGCCGCGTCTGATGGCGGCGGAACAGCCAGAGTCTTTTGACGAGTTGTTGGCAGCCGCCGATAGTTGTTTGAACTCGATTCGCGCGACAAAGCTCGATCGACTCATTGATGAATTAATATCGGAGATCGCGAAAGCTGAGCGCGCGGGCGACGCCGAGGGAAGCATGAAGTTACGACTTCAACACCTCGAGATAACAAAGCAAAAGGATGCGCTTGATGCGCTACTTCCTCGCGGACAAGGAATGAATGCTGTCTAATTATCTGCGGCGTATCTCCTATAGGAAAGAATAAACGTGGCTATTGAAGAAAAAGATCGAGATGACGTGATGGATCGTCTGCTGCAACTGGGCGGAGACAAGAAATTTCTGTCTTATGATGACTTGAATCGCGAACTGCCGGAGAATGTGGTTTCGCCCGACGACATCGAGGATGTGCTGCAAAAACTCGATGCTTCGAACATTCATGTCGCAGATTCTGACGAGCGCCTGATCGAGCAGGCCGCTGCAATCGCGACGGACGATGAAGAAGTCGAGGACGAACTTGAGCTGGATCTCTCGGCCGGAGCGCTGGAGAAAACCAACGACCCGGTGCGGCTTTACCTTCGTGAGATGGGCGTGGTCCCGCTGCTGACGCGCGAGGGAGAAGTCGCGATCGCCAAGCGCATTGAGCGCGGTCAAATCAAGACTCAAAAAGCCATCGCGCGATCGCCGATCGCCGTGGGCGAGTTGCTCAAAATCGGTGAGGAGCTGACAGCTGGAACCATCAACATCCGCGAAGTTGTCACCTTTTCTGAGCAAGCCGAACTGGCGGGCGAGGAAGACAAGGCTGAAGAGTATCGTGACTGGACCATCGAAGGCATTGAAAACATTCGCAAGCTCTTCAAAAACGCCCTGAAAGAATGGGCGAAGCTGCGTGCCGAGCAGAAGATCACGCGCGGCAAGAAAACGAAAAAGCTGCTGCGCCTGCGCCGCAAGGTTGCTCGCCTTCGCATTGAGATCGCGGAGGAAATTGGCCGGCTGAACCTTACCGAGCGGTCGCGCCAGCGATTGATCAATGCTATTCGCAATGTACAAAAAGAAGTGCGTTCCGCGGAACGCGAACTGTCCACCTACACAGAAAGGCTGACGAAGAAACGACTGAAGGCGGACGATCAGAAGCTCTACAAGAAGCACGTTTCAACGGCAAAGAAGCGTCTGCAACTGGTCGAACAGGAACATCACATCTCGCCGGTTGAGGTTAAGCGCTCACTGCAAGCGATCGTGACCGGTGAACATCAGACCGGCCAGGCTAAGCGCGAGTTGGTCGAGGCCAACCTGCGCTTAGTTGTTTCAATCGCCAAGAAATACACCAACCGCGGATTGCAATTTCTCGATCTGATCCAGGAAGGCAACATTGGTTTGATGAAAGCCGTGGACAAGTTTGAGTGGCGGCGCGGCTATAAGTTTTCGACTTACGCGACGTGGTGGATTCGCCAGGCGATCACGAGAGCAATCGCTGACCAGGCGCGTACAATTCGTATTCCGGTGCATATGATCGAAACGATCAATAAGTTGATTCGAACCTCGCGTGCGCTGGTGCAGGAACTGGGCCGCGAGCCTACCAGCGAAGAGATCGCGAAGAAGATGGATATTCCGGTCTCGAAAGTGCGTAAGGTTTTGAAGATTGCGCAGGAACCGATCTCGCTTGAGACGCCGATCGGCGAAGAGGAAGATTCGCACCTGGGCGACTTTATCGAAGACAAGTCCATTCTGAATCCTTCGGACGCCGTGGTTGCTTCAAACCTGCGCGAGATTACGGACGAAGTGCTCGCGACCCTAACACCGCGCGAGGAAAAAGTGATCAAGATGCGGTTTGGACTCGGCACTACCGGTTCGGAACACACCCTGGAAGAAGTGGGCCAGCACTTTGCGGTAACTCGCGAGCGCATTCGGCAAATCGAAGCGAAGGCGCTGCGTAAGCTGCGCCATCCCTCACGCTCGCGCAAGCTGAAGGCATTCCTGGAAACCGTCCAGCACAATTAGAGTCGACAATTGATTGTGAAGAAAATCGTCGAAAGCTATCGCCAGAAACTTGCCAGCGAGCAGGGTTGGGTACTGAAGCGTGGTACGTCGTTGCGCATCGCGCTGTGCTATCCGAACGTCTATGCGATCGGCATGGCCAATCTTGGTTTTCAGGCGATGTACGAAATTTTCAATCGCATTCCCGAAGTTTCGTGCGAACGAGTTTTCCTGCCTGACGACCGAGAGATGCGCGAGTACGAGCGCACGCGTACGAGCCTGTTCTCGCTGGAGTCACAAACGCCGGTGCGCGAGTTTGACGTGATCGCGTTTTCGATCTCGTTCGAGACTGATTACATGAATATGGCGCGCATGCTGCAGATAAGCGGCGTGCCGGTTTGGGCGAAGGATCGCACCGTACACGACCCCCTCATCGTGATGGGCGGCGCCGCTTCTTTTCTCAATCCTGAACCTATTGCTGAGTTCACCGACGTCATCGGCGTTGGTGAAGGCGAAATCCTTGGCCCGAAGTTGGTCGATGTGATTTTGGAAAATGATTCGACGGCAGACGTTCTTTTGGCGTTAGCTCAACAAGGCCGCGGATTCTACGTGCCGTCGCTTTACGACGTGAGCTACTACGATGATGGCGCCGTCGCGGCATACACACCGCTGGCTGAAGGTGTTCCTGCGCGAGTCGGTCGTGCCGTTTCGGCCGAGAATCCTAAAGAGGGTAGTTTGCGTCGCGCAATTAGGCGCGGACAGACAGAGATCGCGGAGCAATTAAGGCGTGATGAAGTCTTCGCGCCGTCCACCAGCATCTTCGCGCCACAGGCCGAGATGGGCGACCGTTTTCTGATCGAGATCTCGCGCGGCTGCTCGCAGGGTTGCCGCTTCTGCTGGGCTGGCTACAACTATTGGCCGCCCCGCGTCGTGCCTGCCCGCGACATTGTGGCAAAAGCGAAAGAATGGCGGACGAAAACCGACAAAATTGGATTGGTTTCAACCGCTGTTTGTGACCATCCGGAGATCAGCGAAATTCTGCAAGGCTTGCGCGCGATGGAGTACCGCATCTCGGTTTCTTCACTGCGTCTCGATCAAATTTCAGACGAACTGCTTGATGCGTTGGTTGAGTCACGCGATCAGCAAATCGCAGTTGCGCCGGAGACAGGATCGGATCGGTTGCGGCGGGTCATCAACAAGAACCTGACTAACGACGAGATTGTGGATATCTGCGGCGCTGTTTTCGATCGCGGCATGCTGACGGTGAAGCTTTACTTAATGGTTGGCCTGCCCACGGAAACAAACGAAGACCTCGCGGAGATGATCACTCTGGTCGAGCGCATCAGGGATCGCATGCTTGAAGCAGGTCGCCGTTTCGGCAGGGCCGGTAAGATCATTCCATCGCTCAATGGCTTTGTGCCAAAGCCCAACACCCCGTTTCAGTGGGAAGCGATTTGCGACGAGAAGGAACTAAAACGCCGTCTCAAGTGGGCCTGCAAGAACCTGGCGCGGCTCGCCAACGTGGAAGTCCGCGCTATGTCGGCGCGCATCGCTCACCAGCAGGCATTGTTCTCGTCCGGCGATCGACGCATCGCGCGCGTGATTGAAGCTGCTGCGCGCTTGCGCGGAGATTTGAATGCCGCGCTGCGCGAAACGCGCATCGATCCGGCGTTTCATACCAGTCGCGCACGCGCCTACGAAGAAATTCTTCCGTGGGAGATCGTTGATTCCGGCCTCTCCCGCGAATTTATGCAGCGGGAACACGAACGCTCGCACGAAGCTCGCTCGACCGCTCCCTGTCCTTCCGTCAATCAATGCACACGTTGCGGAGTTTGTCCGACGACTTGGCTAGCCGAAGCTCCGACTTCACTGGTGCAATTGCAAGCGTACGCAATTGCAGCTCAGCCTTCTGCTTAATTCAAACCTCGGAGGACGTCATCCCAGCGCGGGTGCCGCGCCAGGACCCGCCATATCGGCGCTCCCGGCGAGACTATTTAATCGTCAGGAAAGCTGTGCTCCTCGCGGTGTAATCAAAATCGTAGTTGTAGACGAATCCGAGGAATGGGATGGGGCGAGTGAACTGGGCACGCACTTCGACGCGATTATCCTTCTGGCCGGCGGTAATAATCGCGTCGGGAGGGACGTGATATTCGGGTTCAAGTTTCACCAGCTGGTCTTTGACCCATGAAGGGTCATAGCCCTGTGTGACAGCTACGTCCGCCTTGTTTTGCATTACATCCTTGAAATAGTAAGCGTCGAGCGCGACTGGGATGTAAAGGTAACCCGTGTAAATCACGATTACGAAAATCACGAGAAAGATTATGAAATTGAGCCGCGCTCCACCTCGCTCACTTTGTCTGGCATCAAAAAATGTTTCGTTCATTCTGTTCCTGCCTCAAGAAATAAACCGCAGTCCGCTGCGCAACGATTCCCGTAAAAGCCCCGGCTTGATCTCTGTTCCGTCAACGATGCGCGCGCGGCCAATACGCTCCAGCAAGACCCACTTCATCACGCCGCCGAGGGATTTCTTGTCGCGCTCCATCGCTTTCACGATTTCACTGATAGAAAGATCGTCTGCTCGCGGTAAGGGTCCGCAAAGCACGACCGCCTCGCGTAACGATTCTAACTCGCCGGAGCCGAGCGTGCCTAGATTTTTCGAAATTTCGCCTGCAACCAGCATCCCATGGCCAACGGCCTCGCCGTGGCGGAACCGGCGGTAGCCGCTGACAGTCTCAAGAGCATGCGCCGTGGTGTGGCCGAAATTAAGAATACGCCGCGACAGGTGATCCGTGCGGTTAACTTCTTCTTGCTCGTCGCGCCCCACGATTGATGCCTTGAAACGACAGTGGGCAGCGATGAGTTCATCCAATTCCTGCAGCGTAGTTGTGGCACGGACGTGAGTCCGCGATCTCGACTGGTCATGCAAATGCGGACTTAAGTCTGTTCCACTGCGCAGAAACCGAATGGTTCGATCGAATAACCTGCGATTGCCAACGACGCCTTGCTTCACTGCCTCGCACCAACCGGCCGTCAACTCGCGGCGAGGCAAAGTTCGCAACGTCTCAGTGTCAATTAGGACCAGACTCGGCTGATGGAAAGCACCGATAACATTCTTGCCGGCCGGCATATTCACGCCTGTCTTCCCTCCGACCGATGCATCGATCTGTGCGAGCAAAGTCGTGGGCACTTGAATGAAGGCGACGCCGCGCAGGTAACTTGCTGCTGCAAAGCCCGCAAGATCACCGACGACACCGCCGCCTAAGGCGACAACCGCGTCGCTTCTTTCCAGCCTGGATTCCGCCAAGAATGTGATCGCCTGTTCAAGTGTGCGCAGCGACTTGTGACGTTCGCCGTCCTTCATCAGCCAGTGGGCGCAGGCGAAGCCGGACGCACGCAGACTTCGCATTGCCTTTTCTCCGAGCAGATCGAAAACACGTTTGTTTGAGATCACAGCGAGACGCCGCGCGTTCGGGCCAAGACACTGACGTGCTTCGCCGCCCAATTTTGACAGCAGTCCTGCCCCGATCTTTATTTCGTATTTCCGTTGACGCGCCGGCAGGCGCACCCGAACACGCGACATGAATGAGAATGTACAGCGTTGGGTGGCGAGCCCGTCAAGTTCCTAACCTGATAGTGGGGGCGACAGGCTACTTGAAGCACGACCAAGCCAGCAGCATGCCGGCGCTCCGCAGGCGAGGATGCCCGCGCTCCATTCTCGTTGGAAACCTGACACCATTGGCCGTTTCACTTGCTTGTTGTCTCTGGATTTCCGAGTGCCGGAAGTTCTAAACTTCAGGAAAACGCGCACGGCGTGACCTCTTGCCCGGATCACGCCAAACAGAAAGGGTAGATGATGATGCCTCGAAAGAGTCTTTGGTTCGGCCTTGCCCTGGCGACGGTCATCGCCGTGTTGGTCTTTGCGTCCGCGGACGCGCGTGCTCAAAAGAAGAAGCGAACGGATCGTATATCGGGGCCGCCGTCACTCTCTTTAGTGGCGGATAACACGATAATTCGTGCCTGCAACGACGCAGCCGCGCGAGTTCAACTGGTCGCCACCGCGCGTTCATCGGAAGGTGGAGCATTGCGTTACAAGTGGTCCGCGAACGGCGGAAAGCTTGTCGGCGAGGGACCAAACACGACCTGGGATCTTGCCGGAGCGCAAGCAGGCGTCTATCAGGCAATAGTCGAAGTGGGGGACGAACGCTATCTCGACTGCGTCGCATTTTCGTCGGTGTCGGTAATGGTCACAGATTGTCCGCCGCCCCCGCCGCCACAAATTGTTTGTCCGAACGTCGCTATCTCGTGTCCCGAGAGTGCTACTGAAAACGCTCCGGTGACATTCACTGCGACGATCAGCGGCGGCTCGGCCAACATCACCCCGACTTACAACTGGACCATTTCGGCCGGCCG
>Ga0070706_100003977_pt1 | contig 14390 bp, 14 predicted proteins | sample KBSK5501metaG_FD_65476 | JGI IMG/M metagenome (GOLD analysis project Ga0070706, IMG submission 65476) | Corn, switchgrass and miscanthus rhizosphere microbial communities from Kellogg Biological Station, Michigan, USA - KBS K5-50-1 metaG | ecosystem: Host-associated > Plants > Roots >...
GTGTTCGCATGCCAACCTCCCTCTCGGGACTGTTCCCATGACGAATCCAACCTGCTCTGTACTACGGCGCGGGGATACAGGGGATACAGGGGATACAGATGAAGCGCTTCAGGCAAGTATTCCCCTACTCCCCGCTCGCTATCGCGCGCCCCACTCCTAGGCAACATCGCTTCCTCTAGCGCTATCTGGCCGGCTTCGTCCATCCCGCCCTCAGACTGCCAGGTCGCATCATCTGCCACCTCGCCATCAGCGTTTGCCATCCCGCTGTTCGCGGTGGAACTGGCCGCGTTTGCCCGTGCCGTCGGCGCCAGTCCCACCAAGCAGATCGTCCTCGTGCTCGACCGCCCGCCTGGGCAGGCTGGCGCACCAGCGTCCACCTGCGCGTGCCCGGCCACGCACACTTGCTGTTGCTCCCGCCTTTATTCCCCTGAATTGCAACCAGCCGAGCACCCGTCGGTCCCTGGGCCACTGACCAACCGGTGCCTCGTCAACCGCCATTTCGCCAGCACCGAGGAGCTCGATGATACCCAATTCGCCCCTGCGCTGAGCTGCAGGCACACCCCCGACCTCAATCGTGCAACCACCCGCTTCTATTGGTGGCCGCAGCGCATGAGGATAGGAAGCGACGAGGATAGGAGGCGACGAGGATCTAGACTAAGATAGTTTGACGCGACGGCGTATTAAGCTCAACCGTGAACGATCCGTCGCCGCCACGCTGCCTGCGTCACGCTCAATGGTACACTGGTAGTAGCTCAACATGCAGACCGACCAACTCTTCGGCACGCTGCACGGCCGCTCGCTGATTATCTGCCGAAAGTGACAATTTCGTCGTCGCCCAGCAGGTCGTCTACCAAGGCACCGTCAACAGCAGCGTCGTGCGCGCCGCCGAGGTCTTCCGGCCCGCGGTCAGCCGCACCTGCCCCGCGCTCGTCGTCGTGCACAATCATCCCTCCGGCGACCCTACGCCCTCGCCGGAGGATGTGCGTACCGCCGAGCAGCTACGCAAGGCGGGCGAGCTGCTGGACATCGAATTACTCGATCACATCATCGTCGGCCACCAGCGCTTCGTCAGCCTCAAGGAGCGCGGCCTGGGCTTCTAAGCAAAGGAGAGGCGACGATACTTCTGCTCACACGCGAAGACATCCGCCGCGCCCTGCCGATGGCGGGCGCCATCGAAGCTGTGGCTAGCGCATTCGCGCAGCTGGCGGACGGGCAGGCGCAGGTGCCACTGCGCAGCCGTATGGAGGCGCCGGCACATGAGGGAGTGGGCCTCTTCATGCCCGCGTACCTTGCCGGCAGCGACGCGCTAGGGCTGAAAGCGCTCACGTTATTCCCGCACAATCCCGAGCGGCACGGCCTACCGGCCATAGCGGCGCTGGTCGTGCTCTTCGACGCCACGCATGGCCAGCCGCTCGCCTTGCTGGAGGGCGGCTACCTCACGGCGCTGCGCACGGGAGCGGTGTCGGGGCTCGCGACACGCCTGATGGCCCGCGACGACGCGCACACGCTCGTGCTGTTTGGCGCTGGTGCGCAGGCCTTGGCGCAGGTCTGGGCGGTGTGCGAGGCACGTGCCATTGAGCGCGTCTGGCTGGTCAATCGCAGCGCGGAGCACGCCGAGCGACTGGCCGCCGAGCTCCGTGCCTTCGGCCCGCCGATTCCTGATGACATCCGCGTCGCCGACGATGCAGCCGCGGCCCTCGCCGACGCCGACGTCGTCTGCTGCGCGACCGCGTCTCCCACGCCGCTCTTCGCCGATGGTGCGCTGCGCGCGGGCACGCACATCAACGGCATTGGCTCGTACCTGCCCACGATGCACGAAGTGCCACCAGCAACCGTGGCGCGCTCCCACGTCGTCGTGGATCAACGTACGGCGGCCTGGGCCGAGGCCGGCGACCTGATCATCGCGCGCGAGCAGGGTCTGATCGGCGAGGAGCACGTCGTGGCGGAGCTAGGCGAGGTGGTGCTGGGGCGGATGCCGGGCCGCACCGATGCCCAGCAGGTCACCTTCTTCAAGTCGGTCGGTGTCGCGGTGCAGGATGTCGCCGTCGCCCACACCGCATACGCGCGCGCCCACGTGCTCGGCCTGGGCCGCGCATGGAGCCTAGACTCGTAGGGCCACGGGTCTGGGGCACGGCGCACGCGCCGTGCTCATGGCGCGTCACGCTGTTACGTACTCTCTAATGGGTCGCTGAGTCGTTACCCGAAATGGAATGCACCATCCCGCTGCTGCTGCTGCATCCGTTGCATACAAAGCGACTTGCGCGCCAGACTACAGTGTTTGCGAAGAGCGCCGTACAGAGCGTGAAATGGACGTGCACCATGCCTGTAGATGAGATGTTTGATATTCTTCCCGATGATGCGGCTTGGGGACATGCAACCGCGCATGATGCTGATGGACTGGACCTGCATTATGTGAGGCAAGGGCACGGTAGCCCAACGGTGCTCTTGCTTCACGGCTGGCCTGGCTTCTGGTATGACTGGCGGCGCGTGCTTCCTCGCCTGGCGCATGTCACCTCGGTCATCGCCATGGACTTCCGGGGTTTCGGCGCCTCTGCTAAACCGGACTGGCCCGTGAAATCGGCCTACACTGCTGAGGCGCAAGCGCGCAACGTGCTGGCTTTGCTCGATCAGCTGCACCTTGAGACAGTCGTGCTGGCTGGATATGATGTTGGCTCGCGTGTGGCGCAGAGCCTCGCGCAGATAGCTCCTGGGCGCGTGCAAGGTCTCGCATTGTCAGCGCCAGTGTATCCAGGTTTTGGCACACGCCCATTGGAGCCAGCCGCCCAGAAGGAGCGCTGGTACCAGCATTTTCACACGATTCCGCAGGCCGATCAGCTCATCGGTCACGATCGGGAGACGGTGCGTCTCTACTTGTCCTATTTCTACGATCATTGGGTCGGCAACAAGCACGCTCTTCGTGCCAAAGAGTTTGAAGCGATTGTGGACACCTATGCGCAGCCGGAAGCTATGCGAGGAAGTATCGCCTGGTATCGTGCAGGAGGTGGCTCTGGGCAGATAGCTAGCGCCTCTCCACAAACTCAATCGGCGCCCATCACGCACCCCACCGCTGTCGTGTGGGGCGAAGCCGATCCTATCCTCGTGCCAAGTTGGGCGGATCGACTGGCGGAGTTTTTCTCCCAACTCGTCCGGATGCAGCTATTGGCCGGCATCGGTCACTTTGTGCCATTTGAGGCCCCAGATGCCTTTGTGGAGGCCATTCGCGCTGTGCTGTAGCCTCGCGTGAGCCTCCCGTGTCGATCGGGGATGCGACCGACGGGCGAGGACACATCACGGCGAGACCGCTTGGCGGCTGCACAACCAGGCGACGTAATCCCGAAGTCATGGACTCGCCCACGTCGCCACATTGCATGCATCGAAGCCGTACCCAATTGACTCCCTCCCCATGGCTATTATGGTGGGTGGGGAGACACGAGGATGCCCGCGGGGCGCGCCAGCCGCATCCGGCCGCCACGCCCCACGATCCGTCACCAGCGCCGTCGGTCTACGAAGCGACGCCTACGGCGACTGGCTGCTCTTCGTAATCGGTGGCCGTGGTCGTGTCTTTGCCGTTGCTCACCTTCATGGCGTTGAAGAGGAGGCTCAGCACAGTCGCCACGACCAGATTGGCGATGAACGCGTACAGCGCCGCATATCCAGCGAACGCGCCGCCGTCAAACGGGAGATGCAGGATGTACGTGCTCGAAGCGAAGTGCGGATTGGTCGGGCTGCTCTGGATGTAGGCCATATAGGTGCCGAGCAGCATGCCGACGGCCCAGCCGGCGACCAGCGCCCAGCGATGGAACCAGCGCGTGTACAGGCCAAAGACGATGGCCGGGAACGTCTGCAGAATCCAGACGCCACCGAGCAGCTGGAAGTTGATGGCCTGTTGCGTCGGCAGGAACACGATGAAGAGCAGTGCGCCGAACTTGACCACCAGCGAGGTCAGCTTGGCGACGCTAGACTCCTGCCGGTCGGTTGCGTCACGCCGTATGTATTCTTTGTAGATGTTGCGCGTGAACAGATTGGCCGCCGCGATGGACATGATCGAGGCCGGCACCAGCGCGCCGATAGCGATGGCAGCGAATGCAAAGCCCTGGAACCAGGAGGGGAACACCTTGATGAACAGGCCGGGCACGGCATACTGCGCACCGAACGGCGCTACCGGCTGCACCTTCGCGACCAGCGCCATGTAGCCGAACAGCGCGATCAGGCCGAGCAGGAAGGAGTACGCCGGCAACAGTGCCGCATTACGCTTGATGGCACGACCGCTGTTCGAGGAGAGCACACCGGTGATCGAGTGCGGGTACATGAACAGCGCGAACGCGGACCCGAGCGCCAGCGTGGCAAACGCGAAGTATCCGGCCTTCGAGGAGGCAAGTGGCGAGAGGAAGAGCTTGGCCTTCGGCACCGCGGAGAACAGGGCGGTGTAGCCATCCACCACCGACGAGCCGTGCCCCGTGGTACGGGCGATGTACATGGGAACCGCGATGATGGCGACGATCACGGTGATGTAGATCAGCGCGTCTTTCACCAGCGCGATCAGCGCCGGAGCACGCAAGCCGCTGAAGTACGTGTAGGCCGCCAGGATCACGAAGGCGATGATCAGCGGCAGGTCGGTGGCGAACCCGGTGCCGGTGATGCCCATGGCCGCCAGCACAACCTCGATGCCCACCAGCTGCAGCGCGATGTACGGCATCGTCGCCAGGATGCCGGTGAGCGCGACCACCAGCGCCAGCACATGGCTGCCATAGCGCCCGCGCACGAAGTCCGACGGCGTGACGTACGCGTGCCGGCGGCAGACGTTCCACAAGCGCGGCATGATCAGGAACACCAGCGGGTAGGCGATGATGGTGTACGGCAGGGCGAAGAAGCCGATGGCGCCGGAGCCGTAGACCAGCGCGGGCACGGCGATGAAGGTGTAGGCCGTGTAGAGGTCGCCGCCCAGCAGGAACCACGTCACGACAGTGCCGAAGCGTCTGCCGGCGAGCCCCCACTCATTGAGGAGGTCGAGGTCGCCGCGGCGCCAGCGCGCGGCGACGAAGCCGAGGACTGTGACGAACGCGAAGAGCAGGATGAAGACGATGAGTGCCGTCCAGTTCATGTGCCGCTCCTACCTACGGTCGCGCGAGCGCGACCGGTTGAGTACCGTGCGCCCAGTGGTGGATGCCCGGAGCGTGGTCAGTGTCTTCATTTGGTGAAGAAGTACACCACGCCAGTGATCACCGCGCTGAGGATGACCCACAGGAACATGTACCAGTAGAAGAAGGGGATGCCTGATAATTCGGGGCCGCTATCGGGTGCGCCATAGAATGGGACCCAAAGCGTCGCAATGAAGGGAATGATGAGCAGAACGTACCACCAGGACCACGCCTTGTTCCCCGTCGCCGAGTCATTGGCCATGTCATCGTTCCCCGTCGCCGAGTCATTGGCCATGTCATCGTTCCTTTCGTACCCACCCACGGCACACCATCGCGCCGTGAAAGCAAGGTGCCCATTGCGCAGCAGGATTCGTGCCGAATGGCAGAGCGTCCGGGCTTGCGCCGCCGTTGCCCGGTGTGATATCCTACTAACCGCCGACGCGGATCAGTCCGCGGGTGGCGCATTCACTTTCCCGGATCGTCTAGCGGTAGGACGACTGACTCTGGATCAGTTAACCGTGGTTCGAATCCACGTCCGGGAGCCAGTACCATATATGGGAGTTGGGCAATGCCCAACTCCCATAGGTTGTTTCTGACCCCCTCGAGCGCCCCACTCATTCCAGCGGCTTAACCCGGGCATTAGTTGTCCTCGGTGGCTGGCCATCGAGCAGCACACCTGGTGCACATTCACAACACACTCGCCACACAGTCGGTGCACAGCCAGTGCACAACCATTCGCGTCGCGCCTGCCTGCCGGGATACGCTGCAGGCAGAGGCAAGCGCGGTGCCGACCATGTGCGTGAGGAGTGTATGTATGTCCCACAAGCACCAGCAGCACCAGCAGCACCAGCAGCACCAGCAGCCATCAGGCCATCCTGCAGAGCATCCTGGCGATCACCTGCTCGACGACGCGTCAGGTCGACCTGCCAGCCAACGCAGGAAGGGCACGCGCACCAGTACGCCAGCCATTCCTATGCTCCCATTGACCCTACTCCTTGAGGAGTACGCGCGCGACCTGCGCCGGCGCAACATCGCGCCGAAGACCATCCGCGACTATCAGCAGGTGCTCCAACTGGCCATCGCTTTCTGGAAGCAGCATTTCGGTCGGCCACCTACCCTTGACGATCTGACAGCCCGCTCCGCCGAGGCGTTCCTCGATCACTTGCTCGAACGTGGCAAAATACACTGGCGCCACCCAGCCGTGTCCACTGGCCAACCGCTCGCGCGCGCGTCGCTGCGCACCTACGTACGCACGTTGAAGGTCTTTGCTTCCTGACTGGCTGACCCTCGGCAGGCCTATACGCCAGAAAACCGCCTCGCGCGCCTGGCGATGCCACGTCCCGACCGCACCCACAAGCAGCCGCTCAATTCCGAGGAGATCGCCGCGCTGGTCGGGGCCTGCGACATCTCGACGCTCATGGGCACCCGCGACCTGGCGCTGCTCCTGACGTTGCTCGACGCGGGCCTGCGCGCGAGCGAGCTCATCCAGCTTACCATCGGGCACGTCAATCTGGAGTCGGGCCAGCTCTTCATCGCCTCGGGCAAAGGCGATAAGACCCGCACTGTCACGGTCGGCGAGAATACCAAGCGCGCCTTGCGCCGCTACGTGCTCTTCCGTGAGGCGATCCTTAGCGCACCCGCTTCCTCCCAGGACGTGTTCTTCCAGACCGACGACGGCCGAGCGTTCAGGTACTTCGGTCTGCGCGCCTGGCTGGTGCGCCTGAAGACGCGCGCAGGCGTAACCCGCGTCTTCCCGCACCTGCTGCGCCACACCTCAGCGGTGCGCACGCTGGAAGTGCCGGGCTCGGACCTGTACACCCTGAAGGAGAAGCTGGGGCACGCCGATATCGGCACAACGCTGCGCTACCTGCACATGACCACCGAGCAGCTGAGCGCGCGGCAACGAACCTTCAGTCCGGTCGATCACCTGGGTGTCGGCGGACCCAAGCGTGCAGCGCCTCCCGAGAAGACCGACGGACGCCTGTGGCACCAACGACCCACGTCCAGGCGTGCCGCGCGCACGAAAGGGTTCGACTGATGGAGAGGACGTCTGCAGGCACGCGACGGGCGGCGCGCGCCCCGCCCTACCCGGCCAGACCTGACCCAAACGGCAACGCCTGCGAGCCCTGCTATCAGGAGCAGCTCACAGGCGCCGTCTCCACAACCTACATCCACCAGCCGGATGCTCGTAACGCTCGGCTGATAACCCCGCGAGACAGGCGTACTGCCTCGCGCAGGAGGTCGTGCCATGCCCAGTCTACCCCGTCCGCATCGCGCACTGCAACCATTCGGGCGCGAATCGTTGCAGGCCACGGCACTCCGCTTGGCCGTGCAACTCACCCCGATGCAGCGCCACCTTGTCGTCCGCGCCGGCTTACCGCGCTGGCTCGAGTTGCCCCGACCGTTTCGGCCACATCCCGGCCGCCAGCTCGCGGCGGCGCGTGCTCTTGCCTCAGTCGAGTACCGGCTACTCGAACAGCTGCACGAGGCTCCAATGTCGTATCAGCTCACCCTACTCGGTGAGCTCGTCGCCGGCATCTGGCTGACCGCCGCGCTCTGCGACCCCGAGCCGGTTGCACCGCTTCCCTTCCATCCTTCACCTGTTCGCTAGCCGGATCGGCTGGCTCAGCAGTATCCGCCACACACGCACAAGGAGACCATGCACATGCTTGTCTGTATCGGTACCGTCGACAACTTCATCGTCCTGCCCAGCCCCGTCCTGGACGAGAGCCCGCAGGGCTATCACCTCGAACAGCGCCTGCAGGTGACGCTGCTGGCCGCAGCCAACGACCGGCAGCTCATGATCGAGTTCCGCTTCGGCGAAGGCTCCGAGGCTCCCTCCGAGCAGCTCCTCACCTCCTGGCTCGAATCGGGCGACGTGGTCGAAGCGCTCTGCACCGGCCTCTCCGCTCGCCCCTTTGTCCAGCACAAGGACAAGACCTATCGCCGCCAGGGCAAGGCGGTCCAGGTTGGCGACGAGACTGCCCACCTGGACACGATGGTCGTCTTCGCTGGCGCCTCGATGTCCACCCTCGCCGAGGCCACGTCGCTCGCCGAGGCCGTCAAATCCGCACGCGCCAGCTACAAGCGTGGGCAGCGCGAGTACCGCGCCCAGCGCAACGCCGAGCGGGTCAAGCAGATGGAGGCGCAGGTGGAGGAGCGCGTGCGGACGATGCGCGAGCGCCGCGCCTCCGAGGACGCCGCCAAAGCCCAGGCCGGTGTGGAGGCTGAATCGGCCGGCGCCAACGGCCGCAAGCGCTGATTTCTACAATCGCCGTCAGGCTCGCCCATGCGGCACCGACCGGCATGGGCGAGCCCTAGCACCCCTGGCAGTTATCTGAGGAGGTGCCGTTGCTCGCCCACCAGATAGGCCTCGGCAAACCAGGCCTCAACCTCCGCGTCGACCTCGTCCACAGCTGCGATGCGGAAGACATGCACGTGGTTGCGCGGGGAGATCGTGTCAATGCGACGGAAGCGCGGTGCTTCGAGCCGGCGGGCGAGCACGACGTGCCCGTCGACCCAGCGCCGATGCAGACTTACCGCCGCAAAGCTCATGCGCACCTGGAAGGCAATGCGCGTGGCTTCCGGCAGGACGAGCACGGGGCCGAGGCGCCGCGCCACGGCCTCCAAGCGCCGGTAGATTGCGAGGACCTCCGGCGTCTTGCCGGCGAGGTGTTCATCAAGGGTGTGCCGCGCGCAGGCGTGCGATTGGTTGGCGTAGGCAAACGCGCGCTCACAGGCAGGACACACCCACAGCGGCTTGTCGGGTCGCCTAGAGTCGTGCGTAACGCCCAAGTCGCCCCTCCTCGCTGCGGCCACGCGCTAGCCAGTCGTCATCGAGGCACGGATACCGTTGCCTCCCGTCGGCACCGGATCGGAGCCGCTCTCGCTGTGCTCCGTGCTGTGCTCGCAGTATAACCCAGACCCCTCGCGGTCATCGCGGTCGGGGTCCCAGTCGAAGGGTCTCTGCCATGCCGAACCATATGCCCAACCATGAGATTTCCGCTGTGGCGGGCACGATTGCTCGCACGCGCGTCAGGCTCAATTGGGTGGAGCGGGTGGATCGCTTCCTCCACTCCAACGCCATCCGCCTGGTGCTCTTCGCCCTGGTGGCTAACACCATTATGGCCCAAGCGTTCTTCAGCTCTGCCGGCCGGATCCTCGTGCTTTGGGGTCTCAACCTCACTGGCTTGTATCTGAACGCCTCGGCGGTTTTCAGCACGTTTGCCTTCTCGCTCTTCGAGATCGCCATGCTCTGGGCGCGCCAGGAGGTGCTGGCTCTCGACGAGTCCATCAAGAAGCAGATCGGCGCGGGGGCGTGGCTCAACCGCAATCTGGCCACGTTGGTGGTGATCTCGCTGATCAACTTCTACTCGCTGACCGTCTTCAACGCCGCCATCTGGCCCGCTATTCATGTGCCGGGCATCCCCGAGCCGCCAGCGCCCTGGAAGTTCTATCTGCACGCCGGGTTCTACACGGTGATCCTCTATCTCGCCGGCATCGTTGGCGAGCGGGTGCGTTCTGAGCAAGAGCTGACGATGACGATGGCCCGCAAGCACACTCAGCAGGCGCTCGCTGCTCACGACGCTCAGGTGCAGCAGCAGATCAAGGAGATGACGGCCCGAGGCGAGCCGCTCGCTCCGCTTGCCGCGGCTACCAGCTCGCCGGAGACGGCCCAGCTCATCGCGCTGCAGAGTCTGGTGCTTGCCGGCAAGGTGGACGTAATGGAGGCCACTCGGATGAACGTCACGGCCACTGGAGGCGATACCGCACTCCTCGATCGCTTCGGCACCTGTTCTGCACCTCCGCGCCAAGTGGTCGCGCTGGCACCGGCTGCTGGGGAGGCGGCGGCAGCAGCAGACGAAGAGATCGACGAGGAGGAGTCGATCCCCAGCGGTCGCTACAATGCCAAGCCGGTGACTGCACGTCTGGAGGCCACCCGATGACGACGCCTCACCCCGATAAGCGCCAGGACGCTCATATCCCTCCCGACCTGCTGAAGGCATGGCGGCGGCTTTTGGTCAATCGCAGCCGGCCCTATGCCCTCCAGCAGGCGGACGGAACCTACCGTTGGGTGCAGCGGACTGTCACCGACGAGGTACTGCTGGCTCACCTAACAGGGGACGCGACCCTTGCCCTGTCCTCAACTGACGCTCGCGGGTGGTGTCGCTGGCTCTGCCTCGACGTGGACGCGCCAGACACGCTCCCCCACTTGCTCGTGGTATGCACGGCACTCGCCGCCCACGGCCTGCCGGGGCTGGTCGAGGCGAGCAGGCGTGGTGGGCATCTGTGGATCTTCCTCGACGAAGAGGTGCCCGTCGCGGAGGCTCGCTGGACGCTGCTGGAGGTTTGCGAGCGAATCCGCACCGCAGGAATTCGCATGCTCCCAGTCTACGAGTTGTATCCCACCCCCTCGGTGGTGGGAACGCTCGGCCATCCGGTGCGTCTCCCGCTCGGTGTGCACCGCTTGACCGGCAAACGCTATCCCCTCTTCGACGCTGTGGGTACTCCCTGCGCCTTCACCTCGCCCGAGGCGGCACTCCGCTTCGTACTCGACGTGCCGCATGTGAAGGCACACCTCGTCCATCGGGCCTGGCAACGCTTCGTCAACGCCGCGCCAACTGCTGCCCCCGTCTCCACTCAGGCGATGGACACACCTCAACGCAGTAGATCCGACGCCATAGCATTGGATGATGCGGCGCCTCCAGACGGTCATCGCATCGGGACCGCGTCGGCGGTGATCCGCTGGGTAGATGCGCACATCTCGCCCCTCGACCTGCTCGCCGAGTTCGCACCTGAGACCGCGCCGCGCCGCGCGGGGCAGGGGTATCTGGGCTGGTGCCCCTTCCACGACGACCGCGCGCCCGCCGCCCTCGGCCGGTCGGGCACGCCGTCCTTCTACGTCGTCTTCAACCGCCGTCTCGGCTGGAGCTGGCGCTGCTTCTCGACCAACTGCGCCCACTCGCACGGGCCGATGCGCCACGCCTTCCGCCTCTGGCAGGAGCTGCGACACCTGGATCCCTCGTCCGCCATCCTGGCCGCTGTCGACCGCTGGCCGACGTCGGGAGGTGATGCGCTCGCAGGAGGGACGAATCATGAACCAGGCTAAGCACCACGTGCCGACGGCATTCGGCCGATCACGGCACGCTTACCGGGGCGTAGGGCCCACTGCTTCCATTCGAGGATGGGAGGGGTTGAAGCGCACTCATCGGCACGCCGAAGGTGGCAGCGAACAGCGACCAGAACCCGTCCCAATCCAGGATCTGGCCAGCGCGACCGGTGCCGATGCTCGCGGACTCGCACCCATCAGGCTTTGCCGTCCCGGGAACCTGCGAGCCGTCGGCGCGCGTGAAGGTCAGATGGTAGAGCACGCCGGCATCCATCGCACAGTTATAGACGACACCTTGCGGAAACGGCTTGAGCGCACGTATGGCGTCGAAAAGCTGCGCAATCTTGCCCGAGTCGGTGGATGTTGCATCAAACGCAGACACCTTGTTGGTGGGAAAGGCCGAGGTGCGGATAGCATGCAGGCGCACGAACGCGGTGGCACGCGCGGGCTGCCCGGTGGACATCGGGGTGCCAATCGTACGCGCAGCGCTGGCCGTGCTCCCACACCCGGCAACCACGAGGGTCAAGACAATGCAGCAGCATACGGCGACACGTGCCGCGAAGGGACGTTGACGACGCATAGAACCTCCTCGTGCATGCGCTCGGTTCGGGTGCGCACCACCCGAGACCGCCGCGAGCTGCACTGCCCGTCAGGCGACCGCATGCACCCTTACAGGGATGGGACGAAGTGCGGCAGGCGGCGGTTCCCCCGGATCCATCACGCACCTCCTGGGAAGCTAACGCACGGGCAGGAGGCTGGGGGACACGATGGCCCGGTGGGAACAGTGACACTGGAAAGCGAATGAAGTCGATGACACGCATCCCACCAGTCGATGAAGCAAGTGGCGTCATCGACGAGCTACAGGCATTCTACCTCGCCAAGGCGGACGGTGAGGGCTGGGTTTACACCAGCGTGCTCCGCCAACTCGTCAACCGATTGTACCGCGAGCGCGACTATCTCGCCAAGCGCACCGCTGAGGGCCGGAAGACCGCGTACGACTACGCCGTCGACCGCGACCAGAAGGCGCTGGCCTGGGCGATCCGCGCGATCGTGCGCCACATGCCGCCAGAGATCAAGGCCGAGCCCGAACCACCAAAACCGCCGCGCAAGCCGTCCCGGCGCCTAAGCGCCGCCGAACGCGAGCGCTACAAGGGGGTGCCGAGCTGGAATGGCAAGCCCAAGCGCGACTGGGACGGCCCGGATGTCCCAGATCTGGCCCCGGGACGGAAGCTACGCGCCCGAGCGGTGGACGAGCAGGCAGGAGGCTGAGGATGCTGGAACCCGTGGTGCGAGCGCAGGTACGCCTTGCCACTACATTGCTAGCGCCTTCCGGGCAGACGGCTCTCGGGCGGTACAACGCACCGAAGAGCAGGGCGCGCGGCATCTCCCGGAAGCGCTGGGCAGCGCCCGCTCTCGGGCGGTTAGCCGATGCTCCCCTGGGGGGGCCACCGCAGCCGCCAGCGCCAGCTCGACTCGGTTCACCAGCGGCAGGTGCGGGAAGGCCCGATGCGCCTCGTTATTGGCGGCCAACAGGACCCCGAAGCGGTACAGGATGACGGCCACCGGCGGCAACAGATAGCCCGCCGGGTCGAAGTGCGCACTGCCCGCGAGCACGCAGCCGCGACCCAGTCCGGCGGTGGGGACTACGAACGCCCACTGCAGGTCGACCCCCGGCGCCGTGGGGGCACGGGCAGCGCTCAGCCGGGCCAGGCTCTGGCCGCCCACCGCGCAGACGAGCCGATCGTCGTCGGGCATGCCGGGGCCGCCGAGGGTAACCTGCCAGCGGCCGCCCTGCCACAGAACTGCTACCGGCTCTGTGACGTGTGCGTCGGCCTCGTCCTCGGCGCCCGGCGCCTGCGCAGCGGTCAGGGCGGCGCCGTGTGGGACCGCAGGTGGCCGGTACTGCCAGGAGACGACGACGTGCGCGAAGAGCGCCCACCCTTGCGGGTCGGAGCTGTCGAGCAGACCGCCGTCGCACAGGTTGACGCAGGCGCGGGACGGCGCGTTCGCAGGGGCATCAGCGTGCACGCGCGCGGGAATGTCCACCGCGGGATAGAGGGCGAAACGCGGCATCGCCTGCAGCGGCGCGGTGGCGACGGCCGGGCGGCCGTCGGTGTCCAAATAGTGGTCGCCGGCCGCGATAGTTCCCCCTGCCTCGGCAGCGGCCGCCTCGTCGAGGGCCGTCTGTGTCGTCGCCACCAGCGATGCGACCGCGGCGGGCGCGAGCCGATCGAGGGTCGCCCGCAGGTCGAGCAGGCGCGCCCCTCGCGCCGCCTGTCGCAGGGAGGAGGGGAGCGCGGAATCGAGCGGGCACGAGTCGTCGCGCGCGGCCGGGACGGTGATGCGGCAGATCAGCGCGGGGAAGAGGGCCGCGCGGTACGTGAGGGTGTGCGGGCCCAGGGGCAGGGCGAACGAGTCCAGGGCGGGGGAACCGTCGCCCTGCGTGCCGGAGGCGCCGGTGAAGCGCACGTCGGGCCCAGGTCGGCCGTCGACCAGGAAGGTGCCCCAGGGCACGCTGTGCTCCCAGTAGAACCGGTCGACACCTCCAGGCAGCGGGGCCGGCGTGGCCGTCGGCGCCAGCACGCCGACGAGGGTGGGCAAGCCGCCCGGGGAGAGCCCGACCACCGCGAGCACGACCGCGAGGATCAAGGTTGTCAGCCCACCCGCTCGCATCAGGCGGCCGCGCCGGCTGAGTCGCGGGGCGAATGGCGATGGCGACTGGGATGGGGATCGGGATGGGGACGCTGGTGGCGCCGGCGCAACGCCGGGTGCTGCGCCTGCCTCCAGTGAGGTCACCTCGATCTCGAAGTCGTCCATCGAGCGGTCTCCACCGAACGCATCAAGTGGATGCGTGCCCGCACGATGCGTAGGCTGCCGCCTCAGGACGACAGCCGCTTTGAGAGGCCGGCCATGATACGGGAGGCAATAAACTAGCTATCCAATTATACGCGTAGGTGCGACGAACGGGAGGAAGGCGCCCGCGCCCCCGGTGCGGGGCGGCAGCCCCGCCCATGGCAGGCGGTGCGCCCAGCGGGACGCACCGCCGCGCCGGGGGCTCCCGAACGGGGGCGCGGGCGCAGACAGCAAAGTGACGACTCCCCATGGCTAAAGCCAGGGGCTTCTACGGTCTTGCACCGAGGCTG
>Ga0070706_100003978_pt1 | contig 14388 bp, 14 predicted proteins | sample KBSK5501metaG_FD_65476 | JGI IMG/M metagenome (GOLD analysis project Ga0070706, IMG submission 65476) | Corn, switchgrass and miscanthus rhizosphere microbial communities from Kellogg Biological Station, Michigan, USA - KBS K5-50-1 metaG | ecosystem: Host-associated > Plants > Roots >...
GCCGCCATGCCCGCCGCCGCGAAGGCGAACCCGGTGAGGATGGCAGCGGGCAGCGCCAGCACCGCCCAGGCCGAGTGCACCAGGCCCATCGCGATCATGACCAGCATGAACGCCAGCGCGTACAGCCCGCCCCGCAGCAGCGCCCAGCTGATCTCGCCGAGCGCCACGTCACCGGCCCGCATCGGCGTGGCCAGTGCCGCGTCGTAGAGCTTCTCGTACTTGAGCCGGAAGAACACGTTGAAGGTCGAATCGAAGATGGCCCCGTTCATCGACGCACTGGCCAGCAGGGCGGGCGCGACGAAGGTGGCGTAGCTGACCGGGTGACCGCCGGGCCCGGTTACCGTGCCGACCAGTTTGCCAAGGCCAACCCCGATCGACAGCAGGTAGAACAGCGGCTCGGCCACGCCCGACGCAAGGATGAGCCAGGTGTGCCGGTAGACCCGTGCGTGCCGTTCCACCAGGTGGATGCTGCCGCGCCCGCCCATGCCCGCGCGGGCGCGGGCGAGCAGCCCGGGCACGGGGAGCACGCGCAGCGGCAGGTCGTGAACGCTAGACATAGAGCCGCCGCCGGTAGGTCCGGTTCCCCGCGGCGATCCCGGCCGCGGCGATGGCCGCCAAATAGCCGACGTGCGTGAGCGCGCCACCCAGGTCGGCGGTGCCCAGGCTGAGCGCCCGGCAGAGCGACACCCCATGCCACAGCGGGGTGAGGTAGGCGAGCGGGCGGAGCCACGCCGGGAGCTGGGTGATGGGGAAGAACGTGCCCGAGAACAGGAACAGCGGGATCAGCCCGAACCTGAAGATCACCGCGAATGAGGTGTCCTTCTGACAGGTCACCGCCCAGGCCTCGACGGGCGCCGCGAAGGCGAGCCCGGTCAGCACGGCGACCGGCAGCGCTGCGATCACCCATGCGGAGTGCAGGGCCCCGAACGCCGCCGCGACCGTCAGGAACAGCGCCGAGTTCATGGTCAGGCGCATGGTGACGAAGAGCAGATGGCCATGGAACACGTCCGAGGGGCGCAGCGGCGAGGACACGGCGGCCTGGTACGTCCTGTTCCACTTGACCGACCCGAAGACCGGGTAGGTGGCCTCCGCGACGGCGGTCTGCATGGCCGCGGCGGCCAGCAGCCCCGGTGCGAGGAAGGCGAGATAGCTCACGCCGCCCAGGCCCGCCCGGCCGTGCGCGTCCACCAGCGTGCCCAGCCCGAGCCCCATCGCACCGAGGTAGAGCAGGGGGGTCAGCACGCTGGAGTAGATCGAGCCGCGCCAGGTCCGCCGGTAGTCGGTCAGCCAGAACCGCAGCTGGCGCGCCGCGAAGACCCAGCGGCCCGTGGGTGCATGTGATCGCGCGGGCGGGGACGCGGCCCCAGGCGGGGACGCGGCCCCAGGCGGGGACGCGGCCCCAGGCGGGGACGCGGGCCCGAGCGGGAGCCCGGGCCCGTGGGCCGGCATCGCGCTGGAGGCCATCAGTCCTCCAGGCGCCGGCCGGTCAGCCGGAGGAAGACATCCTCCAGCGTGCTCCGCCGGACCAACGACGTCAGCGGCTCCAGGCCCAGGCCGCGGACGGCGGCGAGGGCGGCGTCCCCGTCCCGGACGTAGAGCAGGACCCGGTCGGCCAGCACCTCCTTGCGCTGCGACACCACGCCCGCAAGCTTCTCGGCGGCCGTCTCGTGGACGGCCGGGTCGAACCGGAGTTCAAGCACCTCGGGGGTGGAGTACTCGTCGATCAGCTCGCGGGGCGAGCCGCCAGCGACAATCTTCCCGGCGTCCATCACCACCAGGCGGTCGCACAACTGCTCCGCCTCGTCCATGTAGTGCGTGGTCAGGACCAGCGTCACACCCTGCTGCTTAAGCCGGAACAGCCGGTCCCAGACCACGTGCCGGGCCTGAGGGTCCAGCCCGGTGGTCGGCTCGTCCAGGAGCATGATCTCCGGCTCGTTAATCAGCGAGCGGGCGATCGTGAGCCTGCGCTTCAAGCCGCCGGACAGCGGCTCGACCCGGTCATCCTGACGGTCGGCGAGCTGCACGAAGTCCAGCAGCCGCGCGGAGCGCTCGCGGATCACCGCGCGGGGCAGCCCGAAGTAGCGGCCATAGATGAGCAGGTTCTCGCGGACCGTCAGCTCCACATCGAGGGTGTCCTCCTGGGGCACCACGCCAAGCCTGGCCCTGATCGCGGGGCCATCTGCCACCGGGTCGAGGCCGAGGATGGACAATTCGCCCGCGCTCGGCGGCGAGACACAGCCGATCATGCGCATGGTGGATGATTTGCCCGCGCCGTTCGGGCCGAGGAAGCCGAAGGCCTCGCCGCGATACAGGTCGAAGTCGATCCCGTCCACTGCCGTGAATGTTCCAAACCGCTTGGTCAGGCCCCGGGCACGGATGAGCGCAGTGGCAGCAGACACGTCCGCGACATTACCGTGATGGTCCGTCTTTTCCCGAACGAGTATTCGTCGCCGCTGTCGTCATCCGGGTCCAGAGACCGGCCCCACTGGCCACGCAAGCCGGCCAGGGCCGGTACTGTCACATGCATCGGGATTCACTAGCGCGGGGCTCGTGAGAGGAAGATGCCCAGGTGACGTACGCCCGCAAGCTCTATGAGCGATTCAGGCAGCTGATCCACGAGCTTGCCAAGTTCGGCGTCGTCGGCGTCATCGCCTTCCTGGTCACCGAGGTCGGCACCAACCTGCTGCACTTCCAGGCCGCGCTGGGCCCGCTCATCTCCAACGTGATCGCCACCGTCGTCGCGACGGGCGTGTCGTTCGGCGGCAACCGCTACTGGACGTTCCGGCACCGCGACCGGGCCGGCCTGGGCCGGGAATCTGTGCTGTTCTTCGTGCTCAACGGGGTCGGTCTGGGCATCCAGCTCGCATGTCTGAGTTTCGCGTACTACGTGCTCGGCATGACCGACAAGCTGTCGTACAACGTCGCGTTGCTCATCGGGATCGCGTTCGGCACGCTGTTCCGGTTCTGGTCCTACCGGACCTGGGTGTGGCGCGCCACGCAGCCCGCCGCGGCGGCGACACCGGGACTGGCTACGCAGGGACTACCGCAGGCCAACGGGCACGCTGGGCCGGTCCTGCCGCAGGCCAACGGGCACCTGGTCGGCGGCACGGGCACGACACTCCCCCCGATGCGCGGCGGGACCGTGACGCCGGGGCACGACGCTCCCCTGTAACGGCCCCGGAGTGGCCGGTCGGCATTGAGCGGCGGCCAGTCGTTAAGGATGGTCTGGGCGGTGTCTAGGCGGTGCAGCCTGTGCTGGGCCCGCCAACCAAGTGCAGCGGCTGGGCGAACGCGGCGTCGGCCTGCGCCTGGCTGAGGGTGTGCATGGCGACCAGCCTGCCGAGGACGTGGTGTTCACGGGCGCGGGCCTGCGCGTAATGCAGGAGCGGGTCATCGCTGGATGGCCCCTGGACGAGGCCAGCCAGCATCGCCGCCTCCGGCCAGGACAGGCCCGCTGACGTGGTGCCGAAGTAGCCGCAGCTCGCGGCGGACAGGCCGTAGTACCCGTGGCCGAAGTAGGCCACATCGGCATACATCCGCAGGATCTGGGGATGGCTGTAGGACAGGGAGAGCTTGACGGCGAGTCCCACCTGCTTCGCCTTGGCCTGCGCCCCCGACCCGCCGGGCGTGTACAGCATCTTGGCCAGCTGCTGGTCGATGGTCGCCCCGCCCTGGTCGCCCTTGCGGGTGACGGCGGCCTCGATCACCCGCCCGACGGCAAACGGGTCGATGCCAGGCTCGGAGTAGAACCGGTGGTCCTCGGTCGCCACCAGGGATGCCGCGAAGCGGGCTGGCACCGGCGGGCCCGGGTAGACGGAGTGATGGGCCAGGGCCTGAGCCTGGGCCAGCGCCGTGGCGTTCCTGACCGACGGCGTGACTAGCAGCAGGACGCCGAACGCGAGTACCGCAAGGGCGACAATGACGACAATGAACAGGGTGAGGCGGCGCAGCAGCCGGCGCCCGCGACGGCGTGCACGGGGAACCTGGAAGGACTGCGGAGGCTGATAGGTGGCGGGCGGCTGCCAGTCGAAAGGCGCGAAGTAGTTGGTGCTGACATTGCCCCAGTAGTCCACCGCAGGCAGAGGTGCCGTGGGTGGATCGGGCGGCCCGCCGTCCCAGGCCGATTCGCGTGCCGTCATGCGCGCTCCGTCGGTGTGCCCCCGGCTCGACCTCGAACTGGGTGTGGTCAGGCTATGCCCGCCCTACCCAGGGAACGAACCACTGACCCGTCGAAGTGCCCGGCTCATCAGAAATGTGCGCTCGTCGTAATAACTGTCGGGGGTCGTTCATGACCATGCACAGCAGGCTTGATGAGGCCAGCCGAAGATCGTGTTGCGACGATGATGTTGCCGGCCACGGTCTGGTGCTTGATCACAAGGGCGATGACCACCCCGGCCCCCGGGAAGCCGTGTTATGCGCCGTTTGTGCGCCGGCCCCACGTCGTCCGCAACGAGGAGGCCGCTGCCGGTTCAGTAGCCTCATCAAGGGCTGGGTGACCGGCGCGGGCTCGGCGAGTGCCTTCGGTTGCGCCGATGCGCTGCCAGCCACCCCGTGCGCTATCCTCGACAGGTCCGGCGAGTACGGACGGGACGTGGCCCAGCTTGGTAGGGCACTTGACTGGGGGTCAAGGGGTCGCGGGTTCAAATCCCGCCGTCCCGACCAGCGCAGGCCGGTCGCATCTCTGGGTGTAAACCCAGGTCTGTGGCCGGTCTGCTGGTCTCCGGCCTCAGACCAGCGTGGTGAACGCCTCGGAGTGCTGGGACCACTTGGGGACCACTCATGCCCAAACTTGATGGGGCCGCATGCCGTTGAACACCGCCTGGGCGATCGGTGAGGTTAGCTACTTCATCTCTCGCTGCGAGTAGCATACGAACGACTACAGACGAGCTGGGGATGCGGCTCTGCACAATCCTGTGATCAAAGCAGTTCATGATGATGTCATCGGACGAATGCCGATCATTGAAGAGATCGCTGATCGAGGCGGCGCCTGGCGGCGCCGCTGGCCCGGCGTCAGCGCCGGGCTCTGCCTCTCCGAGGCCCGCCCGTCGCATGCCGGGCCGTACCGAGCAGGGGTCGCAGATCACCTCGGCTATTCGGCAGGCAGCGCCAGGCACCGGCGCGTGTCAAACAGCCGCCCTCCAGACCGTCGCATGCGATCAGCTTCGCCGACCATTGATGCGCCGACCACCCCGACGACTGGGCGCCCACGAGGGACATTTGGCAGAAGTAGCCCCGTGAGGTGGCCGACCGACGCTGACCCTCGACCGTGAGCTTTCCCGGCAATATGCGAGACCTGCCGGGAGGACAAAAGGATTAATGCTGGAAAGCTAACTCGCCTTGAACAGCGTGCGACAATTTGGCATCACCTTCAACCGCTCAACGTTAGCGAAAGTGATCTCAGACAATGGAGTAGGCAGGTCATCAGCAGCGAACCAGCCAAGTTCGCTGCACTTCTCCGGCTCGCGCACATATGGCCGACCGTCAGAATGCATGGCAAGGTAGGTTATCGAAACCCAATGTTGATGTTCAGCGGGCAGGATATGATCAAAGGCAGCGAGCTGGCCCACTACCTCAACTATCATCCCAAACTCCTCGATCAACTCCCGTTGAATAGCATCCTCAAGCCGCTCACCGTAAGCGACCGCTCCACCGGGGAACTCCCACGCTCCGACCTCGTTACGAGCAGCCGGACCGCGTTGTGCCAAAAATAGCTGACCTTGACTGTCCAATACCACCGCGCCTACGCCAACGCCAATGTAGTCCTTTCCCGCTTCCATTCTGTCTCCCAAATAGTCACTTCATAGATGGCAAGATGAACGCCCAAGTACAGGACCAAAGAAACACCACAGACCCAACGATGAACAACATAATGTAGGTCTCGTACCATCGCAGGAAATTCCGCAACTGCGGTGGCTTCCGAAAGCCTGGACCCACAGCAGCGTCCGTTAGCTCGCATTCTTCGCGACGATAGTCGAGCCAGCTTAGAATGCCGATGACAATCAATAGCACAGTGAAAACAGCGATTACTGTAACCAAGGCCATCAGGCCGACCCACCCGGATCGTGCCACCGATGCAGGAATGTGCCATTTTCTGTATCCGACAAACAACGCAAGACCACCCGCCACGAGCGCGGTAGCTAAAGTTTGGTAGATACCGAGAAACCGGTATACATTTTCGTTCGCGGTATGTATTTGCTGAAGGAGGTACCTGTATCGCTCAAGAGCGAACTCTGCTTCAATCGTGGGGAGTGGCGCCGGAAGACTGTCGCGTTGATCACTCACTTACTTGCCACCCCACTTTTGCCATCCACGATGGCACGTCGCACAAGCCAAGACTACGGCTACGGTAATGTATGACTGCGCCAGATAGAAGAAGACATTTAGCTGTCATTGCTATGCCCCAGTGGTTAAATGCGCTAACTTCCAGTGTTGTTAGGAGTAGGCTGTCCTCATCGGCTGCGGGATTCTGATCTAGTCTGCAGGCCTGCTAGCCTGAATGTAACCCCACGGAGCGCCTCAGGAAACTTGCAGGCCAACAGTTGAATGAACAATTCGGCAAGGAACTGGATCTCTCGGTCCGCAGCATCATTCTGCGCGGCACTGCGCTGTAGGACCTCGTAGCAAATAGCTACTTCGGGATGTGCCAGGTTGAGCCACGTCTCATGCCCAACGGACCAAGCACGTGTCTTGGAGAGTTGCTTTATCCTTACGAACTTTACTTGATTCCCCAGCCGCTTTCGCAATGCCTGCGGGAGCGGCTCCGACTTCAGCGCTCCTTCTATTGGCCTTTCCTGCGTAAGGTCAGTCACATCTATATCGGCATTCTCAAAATACGCGTTGATCAGGTGAGCCTCTACTGGACCATCTTTGTTATCTGATCGAGCGAGCATTAGAACGGTCTCCCCTTGACCGGCTAGTACATTGGCCTGAAGAGTGACAATGTCGTCCTCCTTATGATATAGCGTCTTCCCGTCGAACTCGACCAGGGAATCCACGACGCTCCCCGCAGAATAGGCCATATATATGAGCGGCGGTTGGGCCTGCTTTACGTTGGCAAGAGTGACGACTTCCCCAGTTACCATCGGAACGCAGTAAGCTTTCATTTCAGCGAATAGTCTGGGGTCGTCCTCTTCAGGGTGATCATTATAGATGCACGTAAGAGCTAGCGCGGCAGCCGTGCGGTGTTTTGGATCGGCGGTCAACGCGGACAACGTTCTCGCAAGAGCCCGAGCCTTAACCGCCAGCTCCCGCTTCACTTTGAGGTGCTTGGCATCCTGCACAACCTTATTTCGCGAAACAGATAGGTTAACTGCCCCAGCGACAAAGTTAATGCGCGCAGAACAGTGTCTGAAGGCATCTGACACCCATGCAGAGGAGCCTTCATGCGTTACATATATGCCATCGTTCAGGATCTCAGCCTGACCCTCATGGGACTCGAGGAAGCCCTCTTTGGGCAGGATTTTGAACCACAGCCAGGCGGTATAATTGTCCCCGAAGACTTGAGTCAGGCAATGACCGGACGGCTCCTTTGGGTCTATCCTATTTTCCGCGCTGCCGGCGATGACCATATGCTCCGATCGAGGCAATTGCTCAACCTCTGGGCTCCAGTCCAGGTCAGCTACAAATAGCGCGGCCTGGGTTATATACCGGCAGTAATACGCGACTGCTGATTCGCCGAGAATATCAGAAAGCTCCGCTTTGTCATCTTCGTCATCTTCGTCGTATGGCTTTGGAGATCCCTCTTTCAGAAGTACCAAAACTGTCGTTCCCTGACCGTCATCTTCCACATGTTCAGATGTTATTTGGCCACCTAGCCCTCGGATAGTAATTCGTATCCCTTCCTGCTCCCGTCCTTTTGAAGTCGTAATTTGGATTTCATCTGCCACTTTAAGGCATGACAGCAATCCAATGCCGAAGGTAGCAATTAGGTTCTTCCGAGTAGTACCAAGCAGCAAGTCTTGAGTACTACGGCGCCGGGCGATGCTGCTGCCGACCGTGAGTAGAACGTCCTGGATATCGACGAAATCCATGCCACATCCATTATCGTCTATCCTAAAGGCGCGAGGGACACCTCGTTCCCGATAGCGTGTGAGAACAATTTGAGGTTCATACTTGGCTCCTCTCCGGCGTTCTACTGCCTCACGGATATACGTTGCGTCCAGGCTGTTTTGGACAAGCTCCCGTATGTATACGTCGGGCCTATCGTATACGCCACTAGTGAGGGTTTCGAGTATCGACCCTGGGTCGGTGCGGAATGTCAACTCCTGGTCCATTGGGGAGGCGAGTCGCCTCTTGGTCAATTTAACATCCAATATAGGCGTAAGTTCGGTGCGAAAGAATGGGGAAACAATACTTAGTTGTTCTTCAATCGTTTCTATGTACTCTTGAACTGCTTCATCGCCTTCATCAGTAAACGTAGTCGCGGAGACTTCAATGGACGTTCCGCTTCTCATGATGCCGCCAATTTGCATATGGCGACGCCAATGGGTGGCACTCTCTTCGTCTAGTGTTAGGTAGTTAAAGACTATGCCAGGCGCTCTGGACTCATCCGCATTGCAAAGATCGGCCATCGAAAGACATGCACCCAGTTTCTGAAGGTTGACGCGGTCATGGCTTAGGATGGTGTGTTCATTAATCTCTGAAATGTCAGTGACGCCGTGCGCACGTATAATATCTGCAATTGCTTGAGCTTCATGGATATTGATGTGAAGACGATCCCCATTGGCCTGCAAGAAGGAAAGTGGTTTCTTGGCATGTTCTTTCCTCGCTCTGGCCTCGTCTCCTGCTCGCCTAGGGATCATGAGAACGTCGTGGGCTATTGTGGCCACTAGCAAACAGAAGCACTCGCTGGCATTGAGACTATCGATGTCCGTCTGACTCAGAAGCCAATCATAATTGAGTTCTACTGCCGTAACATGGGACAGGCCGTGGGGCGTGAAAGAAAGGTGTTGGCCGCCCTGACTATATTCGAGAATACGATATAGCTCGGTTTCTGCCGTACGAAGACGTACATATAGCGAATCGTTAAGAGATTCTAGTCGGTTGCGAATTAAGTTCGTTCCCTTCATCGCTGCTTTCCCCCAGTGGATCGGCCCGCAGGCAGAAGCTTTGCTCCCATTATTATGAACCAAGTAGTAATGACAAACTCTAAGCCAATGAGAACTGCGAGGGCCACCAAAGCCCCTTCACTGTCCCCCCCAGCTACACTCACGCCCAAGGATCATACTGCCACGTTGTGGCTGCCGCCGATAGGGGAATCACTATCTGGCGATCCATGCTGCCGTAGCCATGGTCAGCACCGATGCGGGACGACGGGCGGGGACCTTCGGCCCAGTAGCTGATCACCGCTGGATGCCGTTCGTCCATGGCTGCCGATCACGGGTATATGCCTGACGCGTGCCCATCGGATGGTGGGTAAGGGATCGCCGACGTCACTGGCGGACCGGCTGATCGGCTCGGATGGCCTAGGGCGCGGCACGTGGAGCCGATAGCCGATGAACTCTAATGAGGAGGCTTGGCCCGCTTCCTGGCGGGCAAGTCGGCGGCAGACCGGAGGATCAGTCGGGAGCATGCGCGAGAGCGCAATTCCTAGATCTCGCGGCGCCTCCGGCCGTGCCACGTCTGTGCCAGAACCGGCGGACAATAGCGGTCATTCAGGGCTGCTCACGGGGAAACCTGGTTCCTGCCGGAGCTGGGCACCAGCAGTTAGCGACGTTGCCCGAAACGATCACCTAAGCAGTAGATCGCGTTCGAGTCGCACTAGCGACCAACGGACCTATCTATGCAGACACGCTAGCGCACCTGCAACTCCATCTCCGCTCGATGTTTACGTATCTCATCTCCTAGCCATTCTAAATGTTCGTAAGCCTTGCTCGTTCCCACTTCTACGCGCCTCTTGTCAAAGAAAGATTGATAGTTCTCGCAAATATTAATGATGCGAGATCCGGCGATAGAGTCCAGTACCGTTAGATCGTAGCTACCGGAACGAACCGCAACTGCCAATGCTTCGAAGTACTGCAAATACCCCGCCAGGATGCCAAGTCTTGGCCGGAGACGCGGCTATTCCCACGGCTATACGCGTGGCGGAGGCTTCACCGAGACCGATAGATGTGCAGGTCACGCAGTCGTGGCGTCGCCGGCCTCGTGATGTCGAGTGGCCGCCCGTATCCACCACGACCGCCGTGCGTGCTAAGTTGTCACAACTCGGGTGATGAGGCTGGCGGACGAAGGCGGACTGTCCGGCAGTCTCCTACCCGAAAGGTCCCGGAATTGGCACTTTCGAGTGCAGGGGATAAGACCGGCCGGGATGACTAGGCCCAGTTGACGCTCAATGAGCGGTGCTCCCGTTTTGGCGATCTGGGGCTTGGTAGAGGGAGGTCGTGACCAGCCAAACAATGAAGCCGAAGAACAGAAGGCCTACGAGCAAGTTTAGGACACCGAGCGCCCAGACAAATTCTGATGACTTACTTCTTAGCTCACCTGCAGTACTCATTGAAAGCCAGGTATTGTGCAGGGCCTGAACCCATGAGTGAACCTGAGCAGGGACTTTCAGAAACCAGTAGAGGGCTGTTGTGGACGCGAGCAGATAAACAATAAAACCTACAATGATGATCCAAGTACGTTTGATATTTTGCCTAAAATCATAAAAGCCCTTCTGTAGGAATCGCCCAGAATCGCGAAACTTCGCCGATTTCGGCACTACCGTTGCTCTTGCCTTCGCCGCCGCTGCTTCTGCTTTCTCTGCCGCTTTCTCTGCTGCCAGTGCGGCATCTGTTGCTTTCCCTGCCGCCTCTAGCGCCCCTGCCGACTTTGCTTCCGCTGCCGCCTTCTTTGCTGTCTCTGCTGTCTCCCTTGTTACCTTTGCTGTCTCCCCGGCCGCCTTCGCCGTGTCCAGCACTTCCGCCTCTACCCCTGGGGGCAGCATGGGTCCGCCGCCCCCCATTTCCTCCGGGGCCGTTGAACCATTCATACTTTCTCTCCTGAATTCCAGGTACTAGCAGTAATTTCTTCGTGCCGCTAGCGCGACGCTTTCATGGCGGGCGACAACTAAGGTGCGCCCGCCGGGCCTGACTTGTGACACTATAGGCGATCCGGAAGGCGCGCGGTTTGCTGACCTGCGGGATCTCGCGCGGCCTGGTGCTGGCCCCGGATCATGGAGCCGGCCAGCAATCGGGACAGCCTGCGGGTCGTGGACGTGGCAGGCGCCGTCATGACGTCCTACCAGACCGTGCTGCGGCGGCTGCCCGGCCAGCTGCGCACTGACCGGAAAATCACCCAGCGACCATCCCCAGATGAGATGGCTAAGTTGGCCCAACTCGGGTTTCAAGGGCGCGGGAGCACGCCGGGCCCGAGGCTGGCCACCGATCTTGATCAACGCCGCGCCGAGCGATGCACTGACCGGACGCCACGCAGCTCCCGCCGATCACCGGGCGGCCTTTCGGGGGAAACGTTGCGCGCCTGGGCGCCGCCAGCCGTCGCGCATCAAGTGAGGCTAGGCACTGTCGGCTGAGCACTGTCGGCTGAGCATGGGACTAGACAGACGAACCGTGGTCCCGTCCGCGCGATCTTGGCTGCCGGTGGGATCCGTTGCGGCGGATGGGTGGCCGTGCCACTACTCGCGGTTGGGCCAGTCGGAGCGCGCTCAGGCGATGCGGGTGATGTAGTCGCAGTCGATGCCGCAGTCGCTGGCCTTACGTAAGACTCGGAGCGGCCCTTCCGTATCGGTATTCGAAGGGATAGAATTGACGCATATTCGCCGTGCGAAAACGTCTTCTGAAATATTACATTCGGTGCCGGAAAGAAGGGATAAGGACTCTCTTCTTCAACGAACCCAAGGAGGAAGAATGATCAGGCATCGCATCGCGATCATGATACTGACACTGGCTGCCACCCTGCCTCTCGCGGTCGGCGGAACCGTGGGAGGTGCGAGCGCCGCTGCGATAGCCGCGCACACCACCCATCGACACGCAGCGTCGCAAATGGACGCCGTCGGCGGGTCGTCGCTCTGCGCACAATCGGGAACCGACGGCCTCTGCCTTAAACCCGCGGGCGGAACCTTCACTGACGGCAATAGTATCGATATAGGTGAAGATAGCTGGGGAGTAGGGTTTGTTAATGAAGGCCAGGTCAGTACGGTTTCCTGCTGGCCCTTCACCTGTTTCAGTAACTGCAACTCCCGGTATGCGGGGTTTACCGTAGTGACTGTGATCTGGGATGCTGATGTAAACTTCGCGGTGCGTGATTACACGAACCGGAACGATCAGGTAGCGATGTCAGATTCGTGGGATAACAATACCCTCTGGGTGGTTAGCGGCGGCTGGTGGATCAATGTGGGTGCCACGAACAATGCCGGCGTCAACTGCCATAATGGGAATCCTTATATTCTAACCTATCGCCCGAATACGAGTACCGTGTGGAGCAGTTGCGGCGGCTGCTACGACGCCTGGAAGCAGAACTGGCAGTTGAGAGCGACCGGTACCTGACCCGGCCGGCTGCCGGCGCGGGTTACGTAGCTGGGTCGATCAGATGGCGAGTTCGCACCTAACGGCCGTCCGCTTGTATCCCATCGCGCGCTCAGCGCTTCGATAACCGATAACTCCGAGCCGTTCTTTGCATCGTAGTGCACTCAGCCGCGCGCGGAGCTTAGGTTGCTCTCTTATCGGACGTTATGAGCCAACTTCGTCGTCGCTGTCTGTCGCCAGCGGGTGCTCTGCGATCGCATGGCCGTCAAGCTACGTCATGACCGGGCCGTCAGCGGCGAGTTCCCGCAGTCGCGTGAGCACGGCGGCGCTGAGCACTCCGACGATCGGCGGTGTCCCGTCACCTGGCTGCATGATCTGTTCGATCTCGTCCGGGTCCATGTCCGCGAGTGCGTCCCTGCACGCTGCCCCGTACCTGTCCTGGTATCCCGCTATCAAGTCCAGGTCGCAGGCATGATCGATGCACTTCTGATCGGCGGTGCAGTCCGGGGCAGGGCAGATTCAGCCTGCTCAAGCGGAACGCGATGGCGTCGTCTAATGACTGCAAGATCCCTATCTTGGCAGTGACCTGAGGATCGAGTAGCGGCATGGGGACGCTCTCCGTTCAGTTGCAGGTTGCCAACGATCAGCCGGAGTCGGACACGGTCCCATCCCCCGACCGGTGAGAACTCTCTGTACGACTTTCAAGGGCGCACCTTCGGCGCGACGGGCGGGGCGGCCGGACCGTCCTCAACGGTGCTTCGCATCTCCACTGCGCGGGACGCGCCTGCGGCGCGCTGTTGCCCCTGGAGACCTCTGCCAGCCCGGCGGGCCTGACGGCGAGGGCCAGGCCAGAGGCCAGCCCGAAACGCGCGCAGCGAACCTCGCAGGTCAATCAGCTTTTCGCTGAATCCACATTTACTGCTTTAACTGCCCTATCTGGAATGCGAAAGAGGTCGGTGGACCGGAGTGTGCCAGGGGCGCCATCCCATGTCAACTGCCCCTGCATACCCATTCTTAGTATTTCATTCATTACCAGGTCAAGCGGAAGATCTGTACCTTGCGCTATATCGTCAGCCGACGTCGGTCGGCGTCTCGCCCTGGAAAGCATGTATCGCTGCAGATCCCTGGACACTACTTCCTTTTGGGCCGATTCCCTCTGCTCTTCAAGAGCACGGTGGAGCACAGGTGAAAGTTCCGATCTGAGTTCATTAACCTTTGTGTCGGTAAGGCCCACTCGCTTTGATATCTTATCCAGCTCTGCCAATACTGCAGCTTGAGACTCAGCCTCTCTCGCTTCGGCTTCGGCTTCCTCAGAAGGCGTTACCGTTGGAGCTACCTTCCAGACGTGCTGTCTCATATCGGTAACGGTCTCTCGCATCATGCTAAACCTATCCGAATACAAGGTATCGAATATTTTCTCAAGGCGACTTACGCTTGAGGATATTTCGTCGGCGCTCTTTGAAGATCTCTCCGCCTCATTCTTGCTTTGCACAAAGAAAAAAATGGACAGTGCGAGAGCTACTATAGCTAGAATGATTGAAGCGGCCGCAGAAAAGAGGTTAACCAGATCAAGTCCACTAATTCCGGAAGCAGCAGCACCGGTGGCTAGAGTTTCACCGACAATCACTTATTACCTCCTTTCGCGAATTTAAAGATGAGATGACTCTTAAGTAAAGCTACTTGCTTGTAATAGTCTCATGTCGAGAATGCGGGCTGCTTCCAGGCAGAAGCTAACAGTAGTACGCCCCGATGGAAGGGGCAAGTCGGTCATTGGCGGCTACTCGACTCCCTGAAGCGGCGGCCGACTTATGGGATGTTGTAGACGGACCGTTCACGACTCGCCAGGCTGATAGTCCGCCGTGCCATGTCCGTGCCAGAACGGACGGGACGCCCCGGTCGTGAGCGGTAACCAACGGGCAGCGCGGAC
>Ga0070706_100003979_pt1 | contig 14387 bp, 15 predicted proteins | sample KBSK5501metaG_FD_65476 | JGI IMG/M metagenome (GOLD analysis project Ga0070706, IMG submission 65476) | Corn, switchgrass and miscanthus rhizosphere microbial communities from Kellogg Biological Station, Michigan, USA - KBS K5-50-1 metaG | ecosystem: Host-associated > Plants > Roots >...
GTCGCTCCGAAGAAGACGAGCGCGTCCGACGTGAAGGCGCGAGGGTCTTCTGGTTCCGGACCGGCGGCGCTCATGGGGGCGTTTTCTGGGTCGCTCGCTCCTGATGCCCTCCGAACTCGAATCGCAGGGCCGACAGCATCCTTGCGGCGAACTCGTCCTCGCCGCGGGAGCTGAAACGCTGGTAGAGAGCCGCCGTGAGAACCGGGGCCGGCGCGCCCTCGTCGATGGCCGCCGTGATCGTCCAACGCCCCTCGCCGGAATCGGAGACCCGTCCCGAGAAACCCGCCAGGTCGGGGGACTTCGCCAGCGCGATCGCGGTCAGGTCCAGCAGCCACGAGGCGATCACGCTGCCGCGCCGCCAGACCTCCGCGATGTCGGCCAGAGGGAAAACGTACTGATAATGCGCGGGTTCTCGCAGAGGCGTCGTCTCGGCGTCGGCGGAGCGGCCGTTCCTTCCGACGTTGGCATGCTTCAGGATGTTGAAACCCTCCGCGTAGGCGGCCATGAGCCCGTACTCGATTCCGTTGTGCACCATCTTGACGAAGTGGCCCGCGCCCGAGGGCCCGCAGTGGAGGTAGCCCTCCTCGGCGGTCGCGCGCGAGCCGTCTCGCCCCGGAGTGGAGGGCAGGTCCCCGCGGCCCGGAGCGAGCGCACGGAAGATCGGATCGAGCCGCTCGACCGCGTCGGCATCGCCCCCGATCATCATGCAGTAGCCCCGCTCCAGGCCCCAGACGCCTCCGCTCGTCCCGACGTCGACGTAGTGGACTCCACGCTTCCGCAGTGCGTCCTGACGGCGGATGTCGTCGACGTAGTGTGAGTTTCCGCCGTCCACGAGGACGTCATCGTTGTCCAGCAGCGGCGCCAGCTCTCGGAGGGAATCGTCGACGACCGCCGCCGGGACCATGAGCCAGGCCGCGCGCGGGCGGTGGAGCTTGGCGACGAAGTCCTCAATCGACGATGCGCCGGTCGCGCCTTCGCTCGCGAACGCCCGCACGGTGTCGGGATTTCGGTCGAACACGACGCACGCATGTCCCGCCTTTTGCAGCCGTCGCACCATGTTCCCGCCCATGCGGCCGAGACCGATCATTCCGAGCTGCATCATTCGCTCCTCTGCCGACGCGCCCATCGCGGCATTGACGCAGCGAAGTCTACCGCCGCCGCCGGCGCCCAAGCGATCCGCGGGCCGCGTGCGCGCGTGAGCACGACGCTCGGTGCGCCGAGAGCTATCGGGCGCGCCGGCCCGAGGCGAGCGCGCGGCCGACCCACTCCTGGACGGCGGAGAGCGGCCGCGGATCCGCGCGGTACAGGTGCTCGCGGCCCGCCCTGCGGATCCGGACCAGTCCCGCCTCTCGGAGCACGCGCAGGTGCTGCGAGATGGCGGGCTGGCTGATCCGAAACGCCTCGAGGAGATCGCCCGCCGGACGCTCGACTTCGCGGAGGAGCTCCAGGATGCGCCGCCGCGTGGGATCGGCCAGCGCGTGGAACACGTCGTGGCGAGACGGCGGAGGCTTCACCGCTCCATTATATAAGCATTCGCTTATGTCTGAGTCTGGCGCGCGACCGCCGCCGTCGCGAGACTCGCCGCGGCGACGAAGGCCAGGCAGGTCCAAATCCAGCTCCTCATGATTCCTCCTTGCGTTTCGCGAGAGTCTGTCGCCGTCGGCCGATGCGCCGTGACGCGCGTTCGGCTCGGATCGTGCATGATCGGCAGTCGAAGGGAGAGCTCGCGATGAAGGGCTCCCGGTTCTTGATCGGCGCGTCGGTGTTCCTGGCGGCCTCGTGCTCCACGGTCACGGTCGAGCGCGACTGGGACCACACGGTCGACTTCTCGCGCTACCGGACGTTCGCGATTCGAGAGGGCAGCCGCGCCCGGAGTCCCTTCGTGCAACAGCGGATCGAGTCGGCCGTGACCTCCGCTCTCGAGGCGAAGGGACTCAAGCCGTCGGACGACTCGCCGGACCTTCTCGTCTACACGCACGTGCGCGTGAGCCGGGAGCGGGAGATCGACTACACCACGTTCGGCTACGGAGGATGGTACGGGTGGCCGGGGTGGGGCCCGGGGCATTGGGGCGTCGCGACCGCGACGGTCCGCGAGATCCCGGTCGGGACGATGATCGTCGACCTGGTCGATGCGCGCCGCAAACATCTCGTCTGGCGCGGCAAAGCGAGCAAGACCATCGAGGACGAGGAAGACCGCTCGCAGGAAGCCGTGAGCCGAGCCGTCGCGAAGCTCTTCAAGGACTTTCCGCCCACGCACGTCGCCCTCGCGCGTCGCGCCGCTGCGCGATCGCTGCGGGCTCCCCCGGTGCGAGCCTCGGCTCGGACCCTGAGCGGTCGCTGCCGCGACCGACGGGAGAGGGAGGGAACGTTGGTTTTGTCAGCCTCTCCCGGGGAACGGTTCGTGCGGGCTAGGGGTCCGTCCGAGGTCTGAGGCCCTGACTCGGGACCGGGAACTCCAGATTATGATGCGAGTATGAAACGCCATCTTCTGGCCGCGGGGGTTTTGATCGTCGCCTCGTTCACCTCCACGGCGGCGACGGCGGCGCGTCCGGTCCTGCCGTTCATCGAGGACGACTACGGCCAGGCTCTGATCGAGGCTCGGGGCAAGAAGCTACCGATCTTCGCGGAGGCCTGGGCCCCCTGGTGACACACGTGCCGCTCGATGAGGGCCTTCGTCTTCACGGACAGGGCTCTCGCGAAGCACGCCGGACAGTTCGTCTGGCTCTCGATCGACACCGAAAAAGCGGGAAACGCCTCGTTCGTGCAACGCTACCCGATTCGGGCGTGGCCTTCGTTCTACGTGATCGATCCCGTGCACGAGACGATCGCGCTGCGTTGGGTGGGCGGAGCGACGACCTCGCAGCTCGAGAAGATCCTCGCCGACGGAGCCCGCGCGGTCGGCGGACGATCGGGTCTCGAGGAAGCGCTCGCTCGCGCCGACCGTCTCTACGGAGAGGGTAAGTACGGGGAGGCGGCTCCCGCGTATCGCGACGCGCTCGGGTCGCTCTCCCCGAAGGCGCCGCAGTACGCGCGCGTGGTCGAATCCCTCCTCTTCTCGCTCCAGTCGACGCGGGACCGTGCGGGTTGCGTGAGCCTGGCGCGTCAGGCGCTGCCGTCCCTCCGGAATTCCGCCTCGGCCGCGAATCTCGCGGGCTCAGGGCTCGACTGCGCTCTGGCATTGCCGCCCGACGCCTCGGGACGTGCCGAGGCGATCGCCGCGTTCGAGGAGGACGCCCGCGCCGTTCTCGCGAACCGCGCGGTCCGGATCGCCGCCGACGATCGATCCGCGCTCTACGGCTCGCTCGTCTCGGCGCGCGAGGATGCCAAGGACTCCGACGGCGCCCGTCGCGTCGCCGGAGGGTGGGTCGCCGACCTAGACGCGGAGGCGGACCGCGTGAAGACGGCCGAGCAGCACACGGCGCTGGACCCGAACCGCCTCGGCGCCTACGAGGCGGCCGGTGAGATCGAACGGGCGATCCCCATGCTGGAGCGCTCCGAGCGCGAGTTTCCCGGCGACTACAACCCTCCCGCGCGGCTGGCCTACGTCTATCTAAAGCTGAAACGCTACGACGACGCGTTCGCCGCCTCGCGCCGCGCGCTCGAGAGAGTCTACGGGCCGCGGAGGATTCGGGTCTTGACGACGCTCGCCGACATCCAGAAAGGGTGCGGGGATGCGCCGGCCGCGAAAACGACGCTTCAGGACGCGATCGCTTTCGCGGAATCGCTCCCGGCGGGGCAGCGTTCGGAGGAGACGATCGCCTCGCTGAAGAAGAAGCTCGAGTTGTTTTGAGCGGCGCGCACGTCGCCCTCGCGCGCCGCGAACGGAAGTCAACGTTCGGCTTGAAACTTGAAACTTGAAACCTGAAACTGGTGCTCCGATGGAGCACCGCAGCCCTTTCCACGCCAAGAATCCCGCCACCGGCGAGACCCTCCAGGGCGACTTCTTCGAGTCCGGGATCGGCGAGATCGACGCCGCCGCTCGCGCGAGCGAGCGCGCGTTCGACTCCTATGCCGCCCTCCCGCCGGGACGACGCGCCGAGTTCCTTCGGGCGATCGCGCAACAACTGCTGGCCTTGGGCGACCGGCTTCTCGAGCGTGCCACGGCGGAGACGGCGCTGCCCGCGGCCCGGCTGGAGAACGAACGAGCCCGAACCGTGGGCCAGATCCTCCTCTTCGCCGAGTGGATCGAAGAGGGCTCCTGGGTCGAGGCGCGGATCGACCGCGCGCTTCCCGATCGCAAGCCGCAGCCGCGTCCCGATCTGCGGCGGATGCTGGTGCCGCTCGGACCGGTCGCCGTCTTCGGCGCCTCGAACTTTCCGCTCGCCTTCAGCGTTGCCGGCGGCGACACGATCTCGGCGCTCGCCGCGGGATGCCCCGTGGTCGTGAAGGCCCATCCGGCGCATCCTGGAGTCTCGGAGCTCTCCGCCTCGGCGATCCGGACGGCCCTCCGCGAGACGCGAATGCCGGAAGGCGTTTTCTCGATGGTGCAGGGACCCTCGGCGGAGGTCGGAATCACGCTCGTGACGCACCCTTTGATCAAGGCCGGCGCGTTCACCGGCTCTCTGACGGCGGGGCGGACCCTGTTCGATGCGGCGGCGCTGCGGCCGGAGCCGATTCCCGTCTACTCCGAGATGGGCTCGGCGAATCCGATGTTCGTGCTGCCCGAGGCACTCGCGCAGCGTGGCGAAGCGATCGCCCGAGGGCTCGCCGCCTCGGTGACGCTCGGGTCCGGGCAGTTCTGCACGAATCCGGGTCTCGCCTTTTTCATGGACTCCCCGGCCGCAGAGACGTTCCTCCAGAGGACGGGGGAGCTGCTCGGCGCCTCGCCGCCCGGAACGATGGTGCACTCCGGGATCAAGGCGGCCTACGACCGCGAGCTCGAATCGATCGCCGCCCTGCCGGGCGTCGCGGTGGCGGCGCGCGCCCGCGGCGTCGGCCATTCCGACAGCGAAGCCTGCGCCGCACTCCTGACGACCGACGCGGGGACCTGGTCCGACAATCCCCGCCTAGGGTCCGAGATCTACGGGCCCGCCACCGTGGCCGTGCGCTGCGCCTCGAGGACGGAGCTTCTCCGCATCGCGCGCTCGCTGCACGGGCATCTGACTGCGACCGTTCACGGCACCGAGAAGGACCTCTCCGACTTCGGCGATCTGGTGACGGTCCTGCGCCGGAAGGCGGGGCGGCTGGTCTTCAACGGTTTTCCGACCGGGGTGGAGGTCTGCCACGCGATGCAACACGGCGGCCCTTATCCGGCCACGACCGACTCGCGCTCCACTTCCGTCGGCACCGCCGCGATCACGCGGTTCGCCCGGCCGGTCTGTTATCAGGACTTCCCGGCGGCGGCGCTGCCCGAAGAGCTGAAGAACGAGAACCCGCGCGGCATCTGGAGGCTGGTGGACGGCTCGTTCACGCGGGAGCCCCTGTGACCTCGTTTCCGGATTCGATCGAGATCGTCGACTCCCACACGGAGGGGGAGCCGACGCGCGTCGTCATCGGCGGATGGCCGGAGCTGTCGTCCGACACGATGGAGGAGCGGCGGAGGGAGCTCGCCGAACGTGACGAGGGCATCTGGCGCGCCGTGATCCTGGAGCCGCGCGGCCACGCCGCCGTGGTGGGGGCGCTGCTCACGCCGCCCGTCTCCCGGGGCTCGGTCGCGGGCGTCGTCTTCTTCGACAACGTGGGGCCGCTCTGGATGTGCGGCCACGGCACGATCGGCGTCGTGCGCACGCTGGAGTACCTCGGGCGCATCGCGCCGGGCGCGCTGCGGCTCGACACCCCCGTCGGGACGGTCGGCGCGGAGCTGGCGGTCGACGGATCGGTGACCATCGAGAACGTTCCGGCCCGCTGCCACGCGCGCGACGTCGAGGTCGAGGTCCCGGGCGTCGGCCGCGTCGTGGGGGACGTGGCGTACGGCGGGAACTGGTTTTTCCTGACGAGCCTGACCGGCGAGGCGATCGAGTCCCGCCGAATCGATCGCCTCCGGACGGTGAGCCTCGCCATCCAGCGCGCCCTGGCGGAGCAGGGGATCGTGGGCGAGGCGGGCGCGGTCGTCGATCACGTGATCCTCTATGGCGCCGCGCAGCGCCCGGACGCCGACAGCAAGAACTACGTGATGTGTCCGGGAGGCGAACACGACCGCTCACCGTGCGGCACGGGAACCTCGGCGAAGATGGCGGCGCTCCACGCGCGCGGCGAGCTTCCCGCGGGCAGACGCTGGCGGCAGGAGTCGATCACCGGGTCCCTCTTCACGGGTTGGCTCGAGGAGCGCGACGGCAAGCTGATTCCCCGCATCCAGGGACGCGCGTTCGTCACCGCGCGCTCGACGCTCCTCTTCGACCCGCGGGATCCGTTCCGCGAAGGCCTAGAGACGTGGCGTCGCCCGACGTCCTGATCGTCGGCGCGGGGATCGTCGGCGCGGCCTGCGCGGACGCGCTCTCGGCGGAGGGACTGCGGGTCGAGGTCCTCGAGACAGCGTTCCCGGGCGGCGGCGCGACCGGCGCGGCGATGGGGCATCTCGTCGTCATGGACGACTCGGAGGCGCAGTTCGCGCTCACCGAGTATTCGCGGCGCCTCTGGACGGCGCTCGTCGGACACCTGCCGGCCTCCTGCGAGGACGAGGCGGCCGGCACGCTCTGGGTCGCGGCGGATGCGGATGAGATGGAGCACGTCGGCCGCAAGGCGCGCTTCTACGGGGAGCGCGGCGTCGAGGCCGATGTTCTCTCCGAGGCGGAGCTGCTCGAGGCCGAGCCGAACCTGCGCCCGGGTCTCGCCGGAGCGCTTCGGGTTCCGGGCGACCGGGTCCTCTATCCGCCCGCCGCCGCGCGGTGGCTTCTGGAGCGCTCGGCCGCGCGCGGCGTCTCCCGGCGCGCGGTCGAGGCGATCGCGATCGGCCCGCGGTACGTCGAAACGCGAACGGGTCGCCTTTCGGCCGGCGCCGTCGTCAACGCCGCGGGAGCCGCGGCGCCGCTTCTGACGCCGGGTCTTCCGATCGCGCCCCGGAAGGGTCATCTCGTCATCACCGACCGCTACCCGGGCTTCTGCCGACATCAGCTCGTCGAGCTCGGGTACCTCAAGAGCGCGCACTCGCCCACGCCGGAATCGGTCGCCTTCAACCTTCAGCCGCGCTCGACCGGCCAGATGCTGCTCGGCTCCTCGCGCGAGTTCGTCGGCTTCGACGCCAGCATCAACCGTCGCTTGCTGGCGCGCATGGTCGGCCGCGCCATCGAGTTCGCGCCTGCGGTCGCGGGGCTGTCGGCGATTCGCGCCTGGGTCGGGTTCCGCCCGGCGACGCCTGACAACCTGCCGCTGATCGGTCGCTGGGAGGAAACGCCCGGCCTGTTCGTCGCCGCCGGCCACGAGGGGCTCGGGATCACTCTGGCTCCTGCGACCGGGCGTCTGATCGCGGACGCGATCTTGGGACGCGCCAGCGCCATCGATCCGTCGCCCTACGCCCCGACGCGCCGGATTCCGCGGGCGGCTCATGCCTGAAACCGTGCGTGTTCTCATCGACGGCCGCGCCGTCGACGCGGAGTCGGGCGTCACGATCGCCGCGGCGGCGATCAACGCGGGGGAGCGAGCGCTCCGGACCTCGATCCGCGGCGAGCGGCGGGGCGTGCTCTGCGCGATGGGCATCTGCTTCGAGTGCCGGGTCACCGTGGACGGTCACCCGCACCGGCGCGCGTGCATGGATCTCGTGCGGGACGGGATGTCGGTCGAGACGCGGGCGGGCGGGACGGGGCTCGCGATGCGGGGTCCGGGACGCGAGACTCGAAGCGCGAGGCTCGAAACCGTCTCGTGCGACGTCGCCGTCGTCGGCGGCGGACCGGCGGGAGTCGCCGCGGCCTGCCGGGCAGCCGAGGTCGGCAGGCGAACTCTCCTGCTGGACGAGAACCTCGCCGCCGGCGGTCAGATCTACCGCCGCCGTCCGGACCGCGAGCCGCCGCCGAAGGCGCGGCCGTGGCTCCAACGTCTTGCCCGCTCCGGCGCTGCGGTGCGCAACGGGATCTGCGTCTTCGACGCGGTGCGCGAGAAGGACGGCTGGAGGCTCTCGGCCTCCACCGACGCCGGGGACCTGATCGTCCGGGCGCGGGCGGTGATCCTCGCCACGGGCGCGCGTGAGCTGTTTTTGCCGTTTCCGGGCTGGACGCTGCCGGGCGTCTACGGCGCGGGCGGGGCGCAGGCGCTCTGGAAGACGGGCGCCTCGATGCGGGGCAGAAGGGCCCTCGTCGCCGGATCGGGGCCGCTGCTGCTGCCGGTCGCGAGCTCTCTCTCTCGCGCCGGCGCTCGCGTGGTTCTCATCGCGGAGCAGGCCCCGCTCGCCGCGCTCACCCGTTTCGCCGGGTCGCTGGCGTCCTCGCCGGGCAAGCTGCTCGAGGCGCTGCGCTACCGGGCCGCCTTCGCGGGAGCGCCCTACCGGTCGGGAACCTGGGTGAAGGAGGCGCGCGGCGACGGAGGGCTCGAGCGCCTGGTCTTGACGGACGGCGCCGCCGAGTTCGAGGTGCGCTGCGACGTCGCCGCCGTCGGGTACGGCCTCGTGCCGAACGTGGAGCTGCCCCGCCTCGCCGGCTGCGCCATCGAGGGCGACCGCGTGACGGCCGATGCGTCCCAGCGGTCGAGCGTTCCGGACGTCTTCTGCGCCGGAGAGATCTGCGGCGTCGCGGGGCTCGAGACGGCGATCGCGGAGGGAGAAATCGCGGGCCTCGCCGCCGCCGACCGATGGGAGGAATCGTCCGAGGCGCCTCGGCTGACTCGCGCCCGCGCGAGAGGGCGGCGGCGCGCCGCGCGAATGGATGCAACGTTCGCGCCCCGCGAGGAGCTGCGCGCCCTCTCTCGCGCGGACACGATCGTGTGCCGGTGCGAGGACGTCCCGCTCGGCCGAATCGCCTCGTGCGGCAGCGCGCGCGAGGCGAAGCTGTCGACGAGAGCCGGCATGGGCCCGTGTCAGGGTCGAGTCTGCGGCCCCGCGCTCCGATTCCTCTTCGGCTGGGACTGGGATACGGTACGGCCGCCGATCAAACCGACTCCGCTGGGGTCGCTCGTCTCGGTGGAGGAGCTCGCATGAAGTGGCACGGGGTTTATCCGGCGATCACGACGCCTTTTCGCGAAGACCTTTCGCTCGATCTCGACTTCCTCTCACGCCACGTCGACGCGCTCGTCTCCGCGGGCTGTCGCGGTCTCGTGCCCCTCGGCTCGCTCGGCGAGTCGGCCACGCTCTCCTTCATCGAAAAGGGCGATGTCCTCGAGACGTGCCGGCGGGCGCTCCGCGGCCGGGCGCCGCTCGTGGCGGGAATCGCGGCCCTCTCCACCGCGGAGGCCGTCGCCACAGCGCGCCTGGCCAGGGAGAAGGGATGCGACGGGCTCATGGTCCTGCCGCCGTACGTCTACCGCCCCGACCGGAGGGAGACGGCAGCCCACTTCTCCGACGTGATCGGCGCGACGGACCTGCCCTGCATGCTCTACAACAACCCGGTCGCGTACGGCACGGACGTGTTCCCGGAGGATCTCGCGTCGCTCGCCGGGAAGCACCCGAACCTCGAGGCGGTGAAGGAGTCGAGCGAAGACGTGAGGCGGATCACCGCGATCCGCGCGCTGCTGGAGGATCGGCTGGCGATCTTCGTCGGCGTGGACGATCTGATCGTCGAGGGAATCGCGGCGGGCGCGGTCGGCTGGATCGCGGGTCTCGTCAACGCCCTCTCGGAGGAGTCCGTCTCCCTCTTCGACCTCGCCGCCGGCGGCAAAGCGGCGCAGGCGCGCACGCTCTACGAGTGGTTTCTGCCGCTCCTGCGGCTGGACGTGGTGCCCAAGTTCGTGCAACTCATCAAGCTCGTGCAGCAGGAGGCGGGAATCGGCTCGGAGCGCGTCCGCCCGCCGCGCCGCATCTTGCAAGGTGCCGAGCGCGCCGAGGCCCTGGCGCTAATCCGGGACCGGCTGGCCGCGCGGGCCCCCATCCCGAAATAGCCGAGGACTCTTCTTCGCTCCCGTCCGCGCGTCGAGCGCGGCTTCAGACATGACAGGAACCCAGCCCTCGCTTCTCGAGGTACCGCTGGTGGTAATCCTCGGCGCGCCAGAAGGTCTGGGCGGGCTCGATCTCGGTGGCGATCGGACGCCGGAACCGGCCGCTCTTCTCGAGGCGCTCCTTGGATGCGCGCGCGGCGGCCTCCTGCTCGGCTCCGTGAACGAAGATCACCGATCGGTACTGAGTGCCGACGTCCGGCCCCTGACGGTTTTTCTGCGTCGGATCGTGCGCGTTCCAGAAGACGTCGAGGAGAGTCTCGTACGGCACCTCGGCGGGGTCGTAGTCGACCTCCACCACCTCCGCGTGTCCCGTTCGGTCGGTGCAGACGTCGCGATAGGTCGGGTTATCGAGGGTGCCGCCGCTGTATCCGACGGCGGTGTCGTGAACGCCCTTGATCTTCCGAAACTCTTCTTCGACTCCCCAGAAGCATCCCGCGCCGAACGTCGCCTTAGCCATAAGCCGAGAGTTTCATGTTTCAAGTTCCGAGTTTCAAGTCGGTATTCCAGAAGAGCACCTCCTGAAACCTGAAACTTGCAACCTGAAACTCGAATAATGTTGGCCCGTGCCCACTCTGCGATCCGTCAAAGCGGTCGTTCCAAGCATCGAGACGTTGGAAGGTGCCGGATTCCTGGTCCACCGGCCGTTCCCCTCGCCCCAGCTGGATCACTTCGATCCGTTTCTCCTGCTGGACGAGATGGGTCCATCCGATCTCGCGCCCGGAGAGGCGAAGGGTGCGCCGGACCATCCGCACCGCGGCTTCGAGACCGTGACGTACCTCCTCTCCGGCCGCATGGAGCACCGCGATTCGCGAGGCAATCACGGGAAGCTGGGCCCCGGGGACGTCCAGTGGATGACGGCCGGCGCGGGAGTCGTGCATTCCGAGATGCCCGACGCGGCCTTCGCCGCGAAGGGCGGCCGGATGCACGGCTTTCAGCTGTGGATCAACCTTCCTCGCCGAGACAAGATGATGCCCCCGCGATACCAGGAGGTGCCGTCCGCCCGGATTCCCGTCGGCCGCTCTCCCGACGGCTCCGCCACCGTGAGGGTCATCGCGGGCGAGGCGCTGGGCCAGCGCGCCGTGATCGACACCCGGACTCCGATCCAGTATCTCGACGTCGAGCTCGCCGCGGGGCGCGAGTCCACGCAGCCGCTGCCCGCCGACTTCAACGCGTTCGTCTTCGTCGTGTCGGGACGGGGCGTGTTCGGGAGAGACGGAACGTCGGCGAGCCCGCACGACCTCGTCCTCTTCCGCAACGACGGAGACGCGGCACGTCTGGTGGCGACGGACGGCGCTCTGCGCGCTCTCCTCGTGGCGGGGCGGCCGATCGGCGAGCCCGTCGCGAGGATGGGGCCGTTCGTGATGAACACGCGCGCGGAGCTGATCGAGGCGTTCCAGGACTTTCAGAGCGGCCGGTTTTAAGGTCGCTCCTCGCCTCTATAAAATCCCCTCTCCCCCGCAACGGGGGAGAGGGCGCGGCCCCCTCGGCGGCTTTGGCGTAGGCTCCCCAGACACCGGATGAGTTTTCGGGGCGCCCTCCCGCGCGAACGACCGCCGCTCGGAGCTTCTGCGCGGCACGCCCATGCTCCTGGGCGATCCGCCGCAGCGTCGCCGCGTCGAGCGGCCGCTCGTCGGCCGCTTTCGCGATGGCCTGGTCGTAAGTCTCGACCGCGGAGATCTCGCCCCGTAGCAGCGCGTTGAGTCGCGCGGCCGGGCCTTCTTGGAACTCCGTCGGCATGGATCGTCCCGGCTGCAATCGAAGTTCCACGGCTGCGGGCACGCTTTCGGAGTCTCCGGTATGGCAAGCATCTTGAATCCCTGAACACCGGGGAGGCCGCTCCCTTGCTTTTTCGTGACCGATACGACGCGGGCCGTGTTCTTGCGCGGAAGCTCCGCTCCTACGCGCAGCGCCCCGACGTCGTGATCCTCGCTCTGCCTCGGGGAGGCGTTCCCGTCGGCTATGAGGTCGCGAGAGCTCTGGGTGCGCCGCTGGACGTGTTCGTCGTGCGCAAGCTCGGGCTTCCCGGTCACGAGGAGTTCGCGATGGGCGCCATCGCGAGCGGGGGAGTCTCGGTGATGAACCCGAGCGTCCTCTCCCGTTACCGCGTTTCCGAGGCGACCATCGCGGAGGTCATCGCGCGCGAACAGGAAGAGCTTCGGCGCCGGGAGAGCGCGTATCGCGGCGACCGGCCGCCCGTCGAGGTCGACGGAAAGACCGCGATCCTGGTCGACGATGGCCTGGCCACCGGCTCCTCGATGCGAGCGGCCGTTCTGGCGCTGCGGCGCCGAGGACCGTCGCGCATCGTCGTGGGAGTGCCGGTCGCTCCGGTCGAGACGTGCCACATGCTCGAGGAGTTGGTCGACGCGACCGTCTGCGCGGTCACACCGCAGCCGTTCTACGCGGTCGGCGAGTGGTACGAGGACTTCTCGCAGACGACCGACGAGGAGGTTCGCGACTTGCTCGAGCGCGCCCGCGAAGAGGCGCTCGCCGGACACTCGAGAGAAGGTGGACACGTGCCTGCTGGAGCGAAATGACGGCGGCCCAAATCCGTTCGGCGTTGCACGAGGAGGCGAGCGAGCTCGTCGGGGCAAAGACGGACTACGATCCGCTGCTTTCGGCGATCGGCAACGCCCGCTTCGTGCTCCTGGGCGAGGCATCGCACGGCACCCACGAGTTCTACGGGGAGCGTGCGGAGATCACGAAGCGCTTGATCGCGGAAAAGGGCTTCGGCGCGGTGGCGGTCGAAGCCGACTGGCCGGACGCCCAGCGCGTCAACCGGTTCGTCGGCGGCTCTCCGGAAATCGTCGACGCCGAAGACGCCCTCGCGGGATTCCAGCGCTTCCCGACCTGGATGTGGCGCAACGCGGACGTGCTGGACTTCGTCGGCTGGCTGCGCGCGCACAACGAGGCGCGGCCGGAGACGGACCGCGTCGGCTTCTGCGGACTCGATCTCTACAGCCTCCACGCTTCGATGAACGCGGTCCTGACCTATCTCGACCGCGTCGATCCCGAGGCGGCCGCCCGGGCCCGCCGGCGGTACGCCTGCTTCGACCATTTCGGAACAAACGCCCAGGCGTACGGCTACGCGACGGAGTCCGGGATGGCTGAGCCGTGCGAGGGGGAGGTGGTCCGCCAGCTGGTCGAGCTCCGGCGCCGCGCCGCGGATTACGCCGGCCGCGACGGGCGAGTCCGCCGCGAGGAGTTCTTCTTCGCAGAGCAGAACGCGCGGCTGGTTCGCAATGCGGAGGAGTACTACCGCGCGATGTTCCGAGGCCGCGTCTCCTCCTGGAACCTGCGCGACCGCCACATGGCGGAGACCCTGGAGGCGGTCGTGGGATTCCTCCAGAACGAGCGGCGCTCCGCCAGGATCGTCGTGTGGGCCCACAACTCGCATCTCGGGGACGCGCTCGCGACGGAAATGGGGCGCATCGGAGAGCTCAACCTGGGGCAGCTCGTGCGCGAGCGGCATGGGGCTGAGGCCTTTCTGGTCGGCTTCACGACGGACCACGGAACGGTCACGGCGGCTTCGGATTGGGACGGCCCCGCGGAACGCAAGCGCGTGCGCCGGGCCTTGCCGGGGAGCTACGAGGCCCTGTTCCATGAGGCCGGACAGCCGCGCTTCCTGGTCGTCTTCGCCCGGTCCCCTCGGACGGCGGAGGCCTTGAGCGAGACGCGGCTCGAGCGCGCGATCGGCGTCATCTATCTGCCCGAGACGGAGCGCGTCAGCCACTACTTCTACGCCCGCATGCCCGCGCAGTTCGACGCGGTCCTGCACTTCGACGAAACACGCGCCGTCGAGCCGCTCGAGCGCGTCGCCACAGCGGCGGTCGAGGAGGTGCCCGAGACCTTCCCGTCCACACTTTAGGAGGCAGCATGGAAACCCGAGAGATCCCGCGAGATCAGTGGACCCATTTCCTCGACGGTTTCTCGCGGCGACACGACGGCTGGCTCGTGACCGTCGAGGTCCTCGGAGACGAGGGCGCGCAGGTCGAAGCTCGCGAGCTCCCGCTGACGGGAATCACAGCCGACCAGGATCGCGGCCACACCATCTCCGTCCTCCTCGGCGGAAGGCCGGGGAAGGACGCGGCGCACATCATCCACTCTCCGGCGGCCGTGCGGGTCGAAGAGAGCGACGGCGTGGAGCGGGCGCTGGAAATCGAGAAGGAAGGAGGCGAGAAAACGATCCTGACGTTCCGTTCGGCCGTCCCTCCCGAGATGGTCGACGGAGTGTTGCCTGAGCGCTCCGGACACGCCGGGGACAAGAGAGAATCATGAAAACCAGGAGGACCAGGACCGTCTGGATCGGCACGCTGCTCGGGGCCGGGCTGATGGCCCTGCTCGACCCCCAGCGCGGCCGCCGTCGTCGGGCTCTG
>Ga0070706_100003981_pt1 | contig 14377 bp, 11 predicted proteins | sample KBSK5501metaG_FD_65476 | JGI IMG/M metagenome (GOLD analysis project Ga0070706, IMG submission 65476) | Corn, switchgrass and miscanthus rhizosphere microbial communities from Kellogg Biological Station, Michigan, USA - KBS K5-50-1 metaG | ecosystem: Host-associated > Plants > Roots >...
GAAATTGCTAAGAAAAAGATGCACCACGGAGGCACGGAGAACACGGAGATGCTTTTTTCCGACAGACTCCTACCGCCGGGGTTCTGACAAGTGCTTGACATGCGAACAACCCGTTTGTTACTTTCGCCATTCGCTCGGCGGGTAGATAATTAAGCAAATCAGTTTTGAAGATTTTGGAGGCGCGTAGCTCAGGGGTAGAGCACTACCTTGACACGGTAGGGGTCTGGGGTTCAAATCCCCACGCGCCTACCAATCCTCATGCATGATTTATCCTCCTTTCATGCAATCAACCCGCTACGGCTTGAAAGCGACAAAGGAATCTCGGCTGCTGCATCGGGTTGCCTAATACAGCACCTGGCACTAGAATCGCCCGCACCAATGAGCCTTATCATTCTGCAACTCAATGAGGAGGAGATATAAAAGGAATACTGATCCTACTTACGTTGGCGGCATTGTTTGTTGGCGTGACTGTGTGCTTAGCCGATAACCCGCAAATGGGCACTTGGAAGCTGAACGAGGCAAAGTCGAAGTTCAGCCCGGGCGCAACGAAGAACAAGACCGTAGTCTACGAGGCCGCGGGCGACAGCGTGAAGGTCACGGTGGATGGCGTCGACGGCAACGGCAATTCGACGCATAACGAGTGGACCGGCAAGTTCGACGGCAAATACTACCCCGTAACCGGCGATCCGACGTCAGACATGCGGTCGTACAGGAAGATAAACAACCGTACGTTGGCGTTAACCGCCAAGAAAGGCAGCAAGATCACTCTAACCGGTCGAATAGTCGTTTCAGCCAACGGCCGAACTCGCACCGTGACCACTACCGGAACTGATTCTAAGGGCAAGAGCGTCAGCAACAGGGCGGTATACGACAAGCAGTAGCGGAACTCACCAATCACTAGGTCGCGAACCGCTAACCCGAGCGATTGCGATGTCAGTGCGGGGCGACAAGGTCGAGTGCGCGATTAAGCGCCAACGGCGCGTCATGTGAAAGCCTGGGCCAACGGCCCAGGAACAAGTAGCAATTCGGATCATAAGCGCTGAAAGCGCGCAATAAATATTCAAAGGAGAAACTCCCGTGCCTCAATCCTTATCTTCCATTCTGGTCCATCTAGTCTTCAGCACCAAAAATCGCGAGCCCTTCATTAGGCCTGCAATCGAATCGGAATTACATCCTTACATGGCTTCGATCTTACGCGATCACAAATCACCATCGCTCATTATTGATGGGACAATGGATCACTTGCACATTCTCTTTAGTCTTGCGCGTTCGATTGCCATTGCCGGTAGGGTCGAAGAAGTGAAGACTGGATCATCGAAATGGATTAAGACAAAAGGACGCGAGTTCAAGAACTTTTCATTGGCAAAAAGGCTATGGCGCGTTCTCCATCGGGCAATCAAACGTAGCAGCGCTGAAGCGATACATTCGTGGCCAGAAACAGCATCATCATCGCCGCATGACGTTTGAGGATGAGTATCGAAGATTGCTCAAGCGTTACGAGATCGAATACGACGAACGATACGTGTGGGATTGATTGTTATGCCGCGCCTTCAGCGCTCGCTAAATCCTAACGACGCATGACCTGGGCCGTTGGCCCAGAAGCTTTTACATTGCGCGCCTTGGCGCTTTCCTTGTTCGTGTAGCGGTTTTTGAATGAATCGAAAAGGGCCAAGGGCCCGTGATGTAAAAGCCTGGGCATCGCCCCAGGTGCGGAGCACGTAACGATTCTTGAAGGCGCGACATCAAAATCGTGACGAGGCACCTGTTCATGAATGATAGCGAACGACGCATTCCGCGCCTTCAGAGCTCGCTGTCCATTAACGACACGTGACCTGGGCCCGTTTGGCCAGGCTATTACATTTCGCGCCTCTGGCGCTTAACAAAACAAAAAGGCCGCTCCTAATGAAGCGGCCTTGAGTTCCCGTTTGTAGAAAAGAGAGTTACTGCTTATTCTGCGTCGCGGCAGCAATGCTGGTCGCGTTGCTCAGCATCCGCTGCGCGTAGTCCTGGACGTACTTCTGCAGGTCGCCATGGCCGAAGCGGGTGTAGAAGTCGTAGTCCTTCATCTCTGCGTACGCCTGGTCGTAATTCCAGTGATTTACTGTGAATCGATAAACGGCGCCGACTACTCCGGTGCGGTGACGGCCGCCCGCACAGTGCGCGAAGAACGTGCCGGTTGAAGGATCCTTGACGAGCTTTAGAAAAGCCGCAATTTGTTCTTCTTTCGGATAGCTCGAATCGCTCATCGGAATATTGACATAACGCATTCCGAGGGCTTCCACGTCGCGCTTCTCATAGCTGGTTGGGTGATCCTGCAAATCGATGACGGTCTTTACACCCAACGCTTTAAGGTCTTTGTAATCGCTTTCGTCAGGCTGGGCACCACGGTAAAACCGGTTGTCCATCTTGCCAAAGTTTCTAATCTTGATGTTTGAAAAAGCGGGGTCAGAGTGCCTTTTCGCGAGGACACCGCCGGCAATCGCGAGGACTAGCCCAAAAGCCGCAGTGAGTTTGACATAGTTATTTCTAATACTGAACATCGTTTTATTCTCCCTGTGAGTTTCTATCAAGTCTTTGGTTTACGCAAGACCGAAATTCAAGTGAGGAGGTCCTTAAGGCCTTTAATTCATCTTGAGGATTAATCTTGCTACTGCCTTACTGCTGAGGTTTCGTACCTTTGTCGGGAACAATAATTAGATTCGTTTACCGGTGCGCGGGTTGTATCTGCGGAGCTTTCAACGAGGGTTTTCTCAACTGACTCTTCTCGCGTTATGACCGACTCTTTGAGACGCTTTTTAGGCGCTCTTTTAAGTCCTGCAAAGGCCTATTTTAAAGGCTCTAAAAATGGGCTAATCTAAGCGTGATTTTGCAGCCTTCTTCGTGATGCCTTTCTTCGACATTCTGCGTCTGTCTCTCAGGAACCTGCGCGAAGCCAAGTTGCGCGCGACGCTCACATCGATGGGAGTGATTGTCGGCGTCGCGGTGATTGTAACAATGGTTTCGTTCGGACTCGGGTTGCAGCGAAATATGCTCTCACGATTTCGCGCGCTGGATCTCTTCAATGAAATGCGCGTCTTCGGAAAGAACGTTTTTGCCCTTGCTTCTCCGGGGTCAAATGCCGGGCGAAGAGGCGAAAACCCAAACGACCGGCGGGGACCATCGTTCAGGCCCGATAAGGCCCCGACACGGACTCTGGATGATGCCGCAATCCGAGAGATCTCAAAGATTCCCGGAGTCGCTTACGTCGAGCCCAGCCTGACCCTCGTTATTTACGTCAGGGCCAATGGACAGTCACAAGTTCAATTCATTACCGGCGCGTCAGTGCCGAATGCCAGTTCGCGTTTTAAGGAGTTCAAGGCAGGCCAGATGATTAATTTGCCGGAAGCAGACGAGGCCGTCGTCACCGAAAGATTTACGGAGGAGTTTGGTTTTCAAAAGCCGGCTGACGCCGTTGGTAAGACAATAGAGTTTCTCACGGCGCCAAAAGAATCAGCGAAACCGAAGGGCGCGGAAGAAGAACCGCCGAGTTTCTTTGGTTTGCCGCTCGGAGGGGAAGCAGCACCAGAAGCCGGCAGTGGCGCTGTGGTCGCAAGAACATTTCGCATCGCCGGCGTCCTGAACACGGAAATCAAAGAGGGGGCGGGCCAGGGCGGTCTGCGGGGGCTGCTTCCCGGTGCCGATATTTATATTCCCCTGGCGGCGGCGCACCAATGGGCAATTGAGCATCGCGGGCCAATGGGCCAGGTAGCGCTGGCGCTGGCGCGCGAGAGCGGTTCGCTAGACAAATCCGAGAATGAAGGATACGAATCAGCAGTCGTTCGGGTCACTGATCCGGTAGCCTTGACGGAAGTAAGAAAGCGTCTGACCGAACTTGGCTTCGGAAGTTTTTCGATCGTCGATCAGTTAGAGCAAATTCGAACTGTTTTCCTGATCATCGATTCGGTGCTTGGTTTGCTTGGCGGCATTTCGCTGCTGGTGGCAAGTTTCGGAATCGCGAACACGATGATCATGTCGATTCTGGAGCGCACGCGCGAGATTGGCATCATGAAAGCCATTGGCGCGGAAGATCGCGAGATCAAGCTCATCTTCTTTTTTGAAGCGGCGGTGATCGGCTTGACCGGCGGAGTGATTGGTTCGCTTGCGGCGTGGGGAATTGATGGAATCTCGAACCGGCTGGCTTATCGTTTCATTCTCAAACCACAGGGTGCATCATTCGTTGATTTCTTCTCTCTGCCGCCTTACTTATGGCTCGGCGCCATCTTATTTGCGTTCGTGGTTTCGATCTTAGCCGCGTTGTATCCGGCAGCGCGCGCGGCGCGCATCGATCCGGTGCGGGCGTTAAGACACGATTAGCCGCGGATGAACGCAGATACACGCTGATCAGAGCCGAAAACGGTCTTTTCCTTATCAGCGTTTATCTGCGTCAATCCCGGCTAGCTCGTTAGCGGCTTCCACCACGAATTACCGGAACCTTCCCCTTCGCTTATTGCGGATTCGCGGTCGCTGTGGTCGAAGCCTTCGCTGGTTTCTTTCTGGTCACGCGCTTGGTTGTGGCGGCCGCTTCCGGTTTTGGATTCCAGAAGGTCGGATCGCCCGCAGCGAAATCCTTCGGCATATAACTCATTTGCGGAGTAAATGCGTAAACGCTGGTTTCACTGAACGCTACGCTTTCGCTTGTTAGCTTATCCGCTTTCTTTTTTTGATCCTCACTCATCGCCTCGCGAACCCGCGGGCCGATTCTGAGATCATATTCAGCCAGTGATTTCATTGGCCTGAAGAACATGTAGGTTGTGGCCGGCGATCCGGCAATAACTTGGAAGGCCGCTATGTGAAGTTCTGCTTTCGCCTTGTCGCGCGCCACTTTCGTCAGGTTTCTGACGTACTCACCATATTGATCCTCCTGGCCGGGCCGGACCCGCACAGTGGTCACTGCGAAGTAGCGCATTTTCGCAATATCAACGCCGGAGTTATAACTCAGCTCCGGCCGATAAACCGCGAACATGTCGCGCATGCCGGCATGAAGATCCGGCGCTTCTCTCTCGAGCCGGTCAAGCTCCAACCTGGTGCTGCCGGATGCGGCGGACATTTTCTTGTCCGTCTCCTGCTGCGTGCGCTCCAACTCGGCGAACGTTTGCAAGGCCGTAACATAAACGACTTCGTTTTCGCTCCCGGCTACAGGCAGCAACGCAATCCGGTAGCTTGGTGTTTGTAGTCTTCCGAATATCTGCACAAAGGACGCAGAATGTTTGTTATGCGCCGGCATCTTACCGGGCTTAATGTCTTCTCGCACGATGAAAAGCACCGGTGGCGGTCCCATGCGCTCTGGTGTTTGCGCCATCGTCTTTGAGAAGCCTGAAGCCAACAGTGAAATCGCCAAAACAAAGAAAATCTTCCTCATGTCATCTCCTCCTGTTATTCGTCTGGCCATTAAGATCGTTGCTCTTGGAGTCACTGTTCCGCGTAAATGTCAGACGCGGTCAGCGGATCTCTGAAGCGAGGTAGGCTTAATACTTGCCACGCAGATACCGAGCGGCGGGACAATATGACTAATTGTTCGGTAAGTCAACGTCGATTCCAGGCCTGTGTAGTCGAGGGGGCCTGGCAAGAGATGCAGCGCACGGTCATAATCTCTTTCACCTAAACTCCTTCAAAGAGTGGCTTTCCACAACTGTTACAGAAGCGCGCTGAGGAATCCTTCTGCACGGCACCGCACGCAGCACAGCTTAAACCGACGCGCAGGTTCGCGCCGCACGCTGAGCAGTAGGTTGAGCCGGCGCTGGTGGCCGTGCCGCAGGTACCGCAGCGACCGGGCATTGGCGGAACGTAGCCGCCGGCTTTGCGCGCGATGTGAGCTTCGATTATCTTCCACGCGTCTTCGGTAAGTTTGTATTGCCAGTAAGCGCCGAGCGCGGGCAGCGCAATCAGCAAGCCTGCTGACAAGACGAGTGCAACGGCTGCGACTGCCGCTTTGTCAAACCACTTCTGCATTCCGATTTCGACGCGCGTGCCACCCGTCTCGGGTGTGACTTTGATCGTTAGCGCGGCGGTAAGTCCGGTAATTTCGCGCAACGTGCTAGACTTGCGCGCTTGCAACACGGCCGTCGATGAAACTTGCATGGTCTGTACTTCGAAGTCTTCGTCAAACAGACTCCGAAGCTCGGTGGTTAATTTGACAACGTCGGCTTCGACGCCTGGATAATAGCGGCTTTCCATTTCAGTTCTCCTCTGGCCATTCTACGAGCGAACGGCGGCGATAGTTCAATGAAATCGCCACGCAAACAGAGAGACACGGAGACAAAATCATGAAAATGATTCGAAGCAAAGCCACTGCGCTGGGCCTTTTGGCGGCTCTCATCGCGATTCAGTCGATCGGCGTCGCGCAAAATCGATGGACGGACTCCTCGGTGATAGACGGTTTCGGGCCCCAGCTTTCCGATATTGAACGACGGCTGGAAACACAGTTTCGTGCCGTGCCACAGCCTTCGACCGCTCGGGAAGAGTTGCGCCGGCTGACTGCGGAAGCACATATCGCCGGTTCGCCGGAAGATTACGCCACGGCAGTTTATGTGCGCGATCTAATGCGAAGCTTCGGATTCGATTCTGAACTGAAAGAGTATCAAGTACTGCTGCCATATCCGCGCACGCCGAGCATTGTCGAGTTGGTTGTGCCGCGCCGCCAACGTCTGCAAGTCCGCGAGAACGTCATTCCGGAAGATCCGTCGTCGTCGAGCAAAAAGATTGTGCCGCTTTACAACGGCTACAGCGCGACGGGCGACGTTACAGCGCCATTGCTTTACGTCAATTACGGTCTGCCTAACGATTACGAAGCACTGAAGAAGGACGGCGTGGACGTGAAGGGAAAAATCGCGATCGCGCGTTACGGCAATTCGTTTCGCGGCGTCAAGGCAAAGGTGGCGGAAGAGAACGGCGCGCTTGGCTTGATTATTTATTCTGACCCGGCGGACGACGGATACATGCAAGGCGATGTCTACCCAAAAGGGCCCTGGCGGCCTGACAGTTCGGCGCAGAGGGGCTCAGTGGAATACTTATTTATTTATCCCGGCGATCCGCTGACGCCGGGCGTTCCGGCTGTTGCGGGTACGCCGCGAATCAGGAAAGAAGAGGCGTTGAACCTGCCGCACATTCCGGTGCAGCCGATCTCTTACGGCGACGCGCGGCATCTACTCGAACCTTTGCGCGGGCCGCTGCGCCCAAAAGGATTCCAGGGAGGCTTGCCGTTTCCGTATCACGTTGGCGGCACGAACGACGTGCGCGTGCGTCTGAAAACCGACATCGAGTTCGTGACGAAAACAATTTGGGACGTAATCTCGCGCATAGACGGCACGGTACAAAAGGATCGCTGGGTTGTGCTCGGCAATCATCGCGACGCGTGGGTATTCGGAGCCGTCGATCCGAACAGCGGCACGACGGCGATGATCGAACTGGGACGCGGCTTTGGTCAGTTGCTGAAGTCCGGCTGGAAGCCGCGCCGCTCGATCGTGCTTTGTAGTTGGGACGCGGAAGAAGAAGGCCTGATCGGCTCGACTGAGTGGGCGGAAGAGAAAGCTTCGGAGTTACAAGAGAAGGCTGTCGCGTATTTGAACGTAGATGTTGCGGTTTCAGGATCGAACTTTAGCGCCTCGTCCGTGCCTTCGATTTGGAAGCTGATTCGTTCTGCGGCGCAGGACGTACGCGATCCGAAAACCAGCAAGAGCGTTTACGAGGCGTGGCGTGATCGGCTGCGCGAGAATGCGCCTGAGTCCGAATTGTACGACGCGAACGGCAACGAAAAGGCGCAGCCGCCGCCACGCATTGGCGCGCTCGGTTCTGGTTCTGACTACACGCCGTTTTTGCAGCACCTCGGCGTGCCGTCGCTCGACATGGGTTTTGGCGGTGATTATGGCGTCTATCATTCAGCCTACGATTCGTTCTATTGGATGTCCCATTTTGGCGATCCCACTTTTCAGTACCACGTCGCCGCCGCGCAAATCTGGGGAACAATTGCGATGCGTTTGGCCGACGCGGAGGGCTTGCCGCTCGACTACACAGACTATGCAGCGCAGCTCCGTGAATTTGTGAACGAGACGAAGCGAATGGCAGTGCGACGAAAGCTTGGTGACATGTTTGATTCGAAATCGCTGCTTGGTGCGATCGATGATTTCGCCGATGGAGGTGGAAAGATTGATAAGCGTCGCCGCGAAGATATCCTGTCAGCCGAAAAGTTCCTGCTGACCGGCGGCAATAACGCGCCAGGCTCGGTCGCCCGGTTGCAACGAATAAATGACGCGCTGATTCGAGCTGAACGTGCACTGACCGACGATCGCGGCTTGCGAGGGCGCTCGTGGTTCAAGCATCAGATCTATGCGCCGGGTTTCTACACGGGATACGCAGCTCTGCCACTTCCTGATTTGCGGCAAGCCATCGAAGACGGCCGGGCTTCGGATGCGAAAGAAGCTGCCGACCGAATTACGGAAGCGATCAGGCGAGCAACGGAAGTCTTGAAGAAGGGAAGAGAGTAGAAAGCAGAAGGCAGGAAGCAGAAGGCAGAAGGCAGAAGGCAGAAGGCAGAAGGCAGAAGGCAGAAGGCAGTAGGCAGTAGGCAGCAGTCAAGTCGGGGCGCTAGCCCGAACGTGAGGGAGGGCTCATAATGCATAAGGATGTAGACAGAAGGGACTAAGCAGGAGACAAACTGCTTACCGCTTACTGCCTTCTGCTTTCTGCCTTCTGCCTTCTACGGTTTCTTTTTCTTCTTGTCGGAATCCGGCGGTGGCGGCGGCAGCTTGCTTCCCACCTCGACAATCTCATTGGCGTTATTCGCGACGCGCCCAATAGCGGACAGCTCATCGACGCCCTTCGTTTGATTCTTCAACGCAGCGAGTTGGGTCAGGTATCGATTCGAAGCGGCCGTCAACATACGCATCGACCTTGAGATTAATGGATTCTTCTCATCACGGCGGCTCACGTCGTCGATGTTTGTAATCGCCTCATCCAGGATGCCGGCGATATCATCAAGCAATTCAGCCCGTGTGCCCTTCGGTAGTTCACCCCACTCCTCTTTGTCCTTGTCTTTTTTCTTCGGCGCAGGCTGGGGCGTTCCGTTAATGAGCGCGAACCTGCGATCCATTGCTTTTATGAAGACTTCGATCCGTTTATCGAGTTGCTGATTGTCGCGAACTAATTCGCTTTCCTGGTCCGTGAGATGATCGCGAGTCTGAGCGGAAGCTGATCCGAGCGCCAGGCAGAACCCGACAGCCAGCCCGACTTGCAGCAATCGAGTCAAGGTCAAACGCGCTAAAGGTGAAAGTCGACCGTGGTCACCGGGGTTACCCCATGGGTTGTAATGACGAGCCAATTTGATCATGGGTGCTTGTTCTCTTCCGGCTGTTCCTTCGGCTTAGTTGCCTTCTTAACGTTCGGATCTTCCCGCAAAACCGTGTGACCATAGAACGATTCGAGCGCCTCAGTGCGTGTGTCGCGGGTATATTCCTCAGCTGCTTTGATGTTCACGGCGTATTCCGCCGGCGTGGTGCGCCGCATCACCGCAAGCCGCGGCACGTGCGCTCGCAAACTGATGTCGAGACGGCGATAAAGATCGCGAGTGCTGTTCTTATCGCGATTCATCGCGCCAATGAAGTCGCGAGCATCGTCAATTAACCCCAGATAACTGCCCAACTCTTCAGACGCGCCATCGTACTTCTTCTGCGAAGTTAGATCCTCGGCGCGACTCAAGTGGTCCTCAGCCAACTCGATTGTAGTCTTGACGCGAGACTTCGGATCGCGCGCCGCGGTTAACTGGGAACGTTCGTCGCGCGAGACGAATTTCATCGGTGGCGGCGCCGGCATTTGCGGACTGTGTGGCTGTTGTGCCAGGACAGCGAACGGCGCTGAGCAAATCAAGATGCCATAAACCAGCGATGTCCAATTGTGGTTCGACGATGCCGGCATTCACGTTATCCCGAAGGACAGGTTCAAATTTGCGTCAGGGCCTTTTCTGCTTTCTGCCTTGACCGCGTTTGATTTGCGCTCGCAGTCCGGGCAGGCGCAAGTTGACTTTCTCGATATCGAGTTTATTGCTATTTGGATCGGCGCGCGAAAGAAATTTCTCGTAGGCGTCCAGCGCCTGCGCGTACTCTCCGAGCTTATCATGCGCCGTCGCAAGGAAAAAATACGTCGCCGCGATTTCAGGCCGTGCGGCTGCCAGCCATTCGTATTCCGGCAAAGCCGCCGCATAGTCTTTCAACTCGTACAACGCTAAGGCCAGATTCGCGTGCGCCGGATATTCGTTGGGCGCTTTGTTAATGACCTTTCGAAAAATAGGGATGGCTTCCGCAAAACGACGCGACTGCACGAGAGCAGCCGCATAGCCTGTGGCATATTTTGGATTGGTCGGATCGATCTCGTTGGCGTGACGGAACGCGTCCGCGCTTTTCTGCGGGTCGGTGCGGCGCGTCACCTCGCCCAGCCGTCCCCACAGCGCGGCGTTCTTTGGGTTGGCTAGAAGGAGTTTCTCAAGCGCCGGCACAGCGATTTTTGGATCTTCATTGTTGGCAGCGGCGATATCCTCCGGCGCACCGAGTACCGCGACGACGCCTTTCACCGGCGATCCGTCCGGCGAGACACCAGGGCCATAAACTTCATAACCCAGACTCTCATAGACGCGACGCGCTTCTTCTGGTTTGTTTGCACGCTGGTAAACGCGCGCGAGTTCCAGCGAAAGTTCTTTGTTGCCAGGTTGCGTAGCAAGCGCGGCTTTCAACTCTTCGATAGCGCGTTCGTATTCGCCCGCCTCGGCACGCAGTGCCGCGCGTTGTTTCAAGGCAACAACATGCTTTGGTTCGATTTGCAGCGCGCGATCGAGACTTGTTAGCGCTGCGGACTTATTTTCGCTGGCTTCTTCCATCGTTGCGCGCCAGGCCCATGCAGATGCGGAAGCGTCGGCATCTTCAGTCGCGCGCTGCGCCAACATAAGCGCCTCTTTATTATCGCCAGCGCGCGATCGAATCGTGGATAGCGAGTCGAACGTCACGAAATCAGTTGCGCCGAGTTGCAGCGCGTGACGAAGTATGGGTTCGGCTTCCTTGTCGTTTTGCAAGCGCGCCAGCAAATTGCCCAGGGCTCGGTAAGGCAAAGCCCAATCTTTGCGCAGGTCGATTGCGCGCTTGAAAGCTTGCTCCGCATCAGTTGGGTGATCAAGAGCAATCAGGGCGACCCCGCGTTGATATTCAGCTTCCGGAAATTCGGGACGAAGTTTGATTGCCGCTTCGTAAAGGCCGAGCGCTCGAGTGAGGTCGCCTTTGGCATGAGCGTTCTGACCCCGCTCGAACAGCTTAATCGGATCAGTCTCGCCATCGGTCACATCCTCGACCTGCCCCATGACGATTTGAAAGCAACCGAGGATTAGCGAGAGAGTGATTGTGCGGAAAAGGAATCGGCGCGATTGCAAAGTAAAAAGCATGGGCGCTACGGTTGAGTTCCAAGTCTGACGGCCAGCAGTTGAGCGAGTCTAAGTGAGTTCGATGTTAGCACGCAGATTGACGTTGCGTCATCAGTTGAAGGCAGGAAAAAAGACCGCGAGCCGTAGCAATCTCGGTGCAAAAGCTCATTAATTGCGCGGCTATGTCCTGTTGACTTTCCTTGCGCGTGTACTAGACTAACCCCGCTCTATTAAGCAGGAAAGTCAGGCGACAGATATGACCCTCGCCCCCGGAACCCGGCTTGGCCGTTACGAGATTCGCTCGCATATCCGGTCGGGCGGAATGGGAGACGTTTACGAGGCGACTGATACTGAGCTTGGGCGCACCCTGGCCCTCAAAACACTGCCTGAGGAATTTGCGTCGGATCCTTCCAGAATGCGCCGCTTCGTTCAGGAAGCGCGAGCTGCCTCTGGTCTGAATCATCCAAACATACTCACGATCTACGAAATCAAACAGGACGGCCCGACGCCGTTTATCGCCACAGAGTTCATCGACGGCGTGACTTTGCGCAAGCGCATAACGGGCGGGCGCATCGGTTTGATGGAAGCGGTGGATATCGCCATCCAGATTGCCAGCGCGCTCGATGCGGCGCACAAGGCGGGTATCGTCCATCGCGACGTCAAGCCCGAAAACGTGATGCTGCGCACGGACGGTTATGTAAAGGTCCTTGATTTTGGACTCGCCAGGCCGACTGAGACCAAATTAGACGCGGACACGCTGGTCAATACGGAAATTGGAATGATCGTCGGAACGGCGCGCTACATGTCGCCTGAGCAAGCGCGTGGACATAAGGTAGATGGAAGGACAGATATCTTCAGTCTAGGTGTCGTGCTGTATGAAATGATTGCCGGCCGATCGCCTTTCGAAGGTTCGACGAACAGCGATGTTGTTGCCTCAATACTAAAAGAGCAACCTCCACCACTCGCGGACTATCTGCCGGGCGCTCCCGCTGAACTGCAGGAGACTGTCAGCCGCGCGCTCGCTAAGGATAAGGACGAGCGATACCAAACAGTCGAAGAACTCCTTTCCAATCTGAAGAAGCTAAGACAGGAATTGGAATTCGAGGATCAACTTGATCGGTCCGAACGAATTGGTTTTCACCGGACGCCTGAAGCGGTCACGGCGACGATGCCGGCGCAATCGGCAACTGCGAACGAGCGACAAGCACTCTCGACCCAGGCGTCGAAAATGTTGACCGAGCGCCCGCGCCTGGAACGTCGCACGCTGGTTACTGCTTTGCTCGTCGTTACGGCGGTGTTGGCGATGGTTGCTTATCTTTACTTTGCCAGGACCGCGCAGGCAATCGATTCGATCGCAGTGTTGCCGTTCACATATACGAACGCCGATCAGAACGTCGCCGTTCGACCAGACGCCGAGTGGGTCAGCGACGGCATCACGGAGAGCATCATTAACAATCTTTCGCATGTGCCCAATCTGAAAGTAATCGCGCGCAGCTCTGTCTTCCGCTACAAAGGGAAGGTGGTCGATCCGCAGGTGGTGGGCCGCGAGCTAAAGGTGCGTGCTGTGGTCACCGGCAAGGTCGTGCAGATCGGCGATACCTTGAGTATTCAGACCGAGCTGGTGGACGTTAAGAACCAGACCCAGCTCTGGGGCGAGAAGTACAGGCGCAAAGTGTCGGACGTTATCGATCTGCCGGAAGACATTTCGCAGGAAATATCGGAAGGCTTGAAACTGGAGTTGACGGGCGAGGAAAAAAAGCAGCTCGCCAAGCGCTACACCAAAGACCCGCGGGCCTACGAGCTGTACTGGAAAGGCCGTTATCACTGGAACCAGAGAAGAGATGAAGAGATTAAGGAAGCTATTAAGGATTTTCAGGAAGCAATTAAGATCGATCCGCAGTATGCCCTGGCCTATTCGGGACTCGCCGACTGCTACGTCCTGGGTAATGTAATGCAATTGCCGCCGAAAGAGTCGATGCCCATTGCAACCGATGCGGCGGCAAAGGCACTCGCCATCGACAACCAGCTTGCCGAAGCGCACACGTCGCTGGCGAAAATAAAACTATCTTACGAATGGGATTGGACGGGGGCGGAAGCGGAATTCAAACAAGCGATCCAGCTCAATCCCGGTTATGCAACCGCGCATCAGTGGTATGGCGTTTACCTTTCAGAGATGGGCCGGCATGATGAATCGATCAAGGAACGCACGGAGGCACAGGAGTTGGATCCACTTTCGCTGTCAATCGCTACCGGACTTGCGCGGGCTTTGTATTGGGGCCGCAGATACGACGAAGCAATCCAACGTCTGCAGACTACGCTCAACAAAGATCCGACCTACGCTGATACGTACTGGAGCTTAGGACTCGTTTACGAGCAAAAGCGCATGTACGCCGAAGCCATCGCGGCCTTTCAACAAGCGATCGAACTGTCGAAAACACCGGAGTTTTCCGAAGGGAAGCCGGAGATGTTAGCGGCGCTGGGCCACGCCAATGCATTAGCCGGTAAGAAAGACGTGGCCGCAAGAATACTCGAGCAGGTGAGAACCATCACTACCTCACAGCGATACGTCTCTCCTTACTCGGTGGCGCTGATTTATGTCGCGTTGGATGAAAAAGACGCTGCCTTCGACTGGCTTGAGAGAGGTTACAATGAACGCGACGAGAACTTCATCCACCTCAAAGTTGATCCCCGCCTGGACAGTATTCGCTCTGATTCACACTTCCAGAATTTGCTTCAACGCATTCATCTTGCTTCTTGATCCTTTGACATGATACTAGTTACCCGCGAGACGACAGTGCCCGCCTACCGCCAGCAGCGTGCTAGTAATCGATGTGGCGAAGCTCAAATAGATTACCGCAGGAAAATTATAGTGTCGCTAAGTCTGATATTGGCAGATTTCTAAGGCTGGCCATTCTGATTTTTTTCGCTCTGTTTCCGGGAGCG
>Ga0070706_100003982_pt1 | contig 14377 bp, 14 predicted proteins | sample KBSK5501metaG_FD_65476 | JGI IMG/M metagenome (GOLD analysis project Ga0070706, IMG submission 65476) | Corn, switchgrass and miscanthus rhizosphere microbial communities from Kellogg Biological Station, Michigan, USA - KBS K5-50-1 metaG | ecosystem: Host-associated > Plants > Roots >...
GGCTCGGTCCGCGATGCGGCGTGGTCGCTGCTGCAGCGCTTCGGGCTCGACGCCGCGATCTGGCCGCGTGCGGCGGCGACGTTGTCGGTCGGCCAGCAGCAGCGGGTCGCCGCGGCGCGTGCGCTGATCGGCCGGCCCGAGCTCGTGATCGCCGACGAGCCGACCTCGGCGCTCGACGCGGCGCTGCGCGACGGCTTCATGGACCTGCTGCTCGGCGAATGCCGCGCGGCCGGCAGCACGCTGGTCTTCGTCAGCCATGACGAGCGCCTCGCGGCGCGCTTCGATCGGCGTCTATCGCTGGCGGCGATCAACCGCGCCGGCCCATGAAGCACCTGCTCGGCCTCGCCGCGCGCAGCGCCTGGGCGCGCCGCGGCACGCTCGCGCTGGTCGTGTTCTCGATCGCGCTGGCGACGCTGCTGCTGCTGAGCCTCGAGCGCATGCGCGCCGATGTGCGCGAGAGCTTCGCGCAGTCGGTCAGCGGCACTGACTTGATCGTCGGCGCGCGGACCGGCTCGGTGCAGCTGATGCTGTATTCGGTGTTCCACGTCGGCGGCGCGACCAACAACATCAGGACAGCCAGCGTCGACGCAATCGCGAAGCATCGCGCGGTCGACTGGGTTGTGCCGATCTCGCTCGGCGACTCGCACCGCGGCTTCGCGGTGCTGGGCACGACGACGGCCTACTTCACGCGCTTCCAGTACGCCGGCCACCAGCCGCTGCGCCTCATGCAGGGCCGCGCGTTCAGCGGCGACCTCGACGGGCTGTACGACGCGGTGATCGGCGCCGAGGTGGCCGACGCGCTCGGCTATCGGCTCGGCCAGCGCATCGTGCTGAGCCACGGCGCCGGCGCGCTGCCGGGCGCCGAACATGCCGACAAGCCGTTCACCGTCGTCGGCATCCTCGCGCGCACCGGCACGCCGGTGGACCGCACCGTGCACGTGAGCCTCGCCGCGATCGAGGCGATCCATCTCGATTGGGCGAGCGGCGCGCCTATGCCCGGCGTCGTGATCCCGGCCGAGCAGGCGCGCAAGTTCGACCTCGCGCCGAAGAACGTGACCGCGGCGCTGGTCGGGCTGAAGGGCCGCGTCGCGGTGTTCGCGGTGCAGCGTTTCGTCGCGAGCTATGCCGACGAGCCATTGATGGCGGTGCTGCCCGGCGTCGCGCTCGACGAGCTGTGGCAGGTGGTCGGCGTCGGCGAGAAGGCGCTGCTGGGCATGTCGGCGCTGGTCGCGATCGTCAGCCTCGCGGGGCTGGTCGCGGTGGTGCTCGCCGGGCTCAACGAGCGGCGCCGCGAGCTCGCGGTGCTGCGCGCGGTCGGCGCCGGGCCGCGCCACGTGCTGTGGCTGCTCGCCGGCGAGGGCGTGCTGATCACGCTGCTCGGCGCTGCGATCGGCAGCGTCGCGAGCGTGCTGCTGATCGCCTTCGCCGGCCCGTGGGCGCAGACGCGCTTCGGCATCGCGCTGCGGCTCGCGCCGCCGAGCGCCGCAGAATGGACGCTGCTGGCCGCGGTGCTCGCGGCCGGCGTGCTCGCGAGCCTGGTGCCGGGGCTGCGCGCGTATCGCCTGTCGCTCGCCGACGGGCTTTCGCCGAAGGTGTGAGCCAGGTGTGAGACTGACGATGAAACCGATCGCATTGATCCTGATGCTCGCCGGTGCGACCACCGCCGGGCTGGTGCTCGGCCAGGTCGTGGCGCCGAGCTTGCAGCGCGCGAAAGCGGGCAGTGCGGCGTCGGCGCTTGCGGCGACATCCGCAACACCCGCGACGATCGTGGTCGCGCCGACACCCACCGCGCCGCCCGCGCCGAGCTACCGCGAGGTCAGCTGGGACGACCTGACGCCCAAGGACTGGGATCCGTTGAAGCAGTTCCGCGAGATGAATTTCGGCGCCCTGTCCGATTCCGACCCGAAGGCGATCGCGCTGCTGCAGCGCATGCGCGAGACCTGGGACAACGCGCCGACCAACATCGCGATGGACGGCCAGAACGTGCGCATCGCCGGCTACCTGGTGCCGCTGGACGAAACGAAGGACGGGCTGATCCAGTTCCTGCTCGTGCCGTACTTCGGCGCCTGCATCCACACGCCGCCGCCGCCGTCGAACCAGATCATCGAAGTCCGCCCCAAGCAGCCGAGCAAGGGCTATCGGCCGATGGACACGGTCTGGGTCAGCGGTACCTTGCGCACGCTGCGCAGCGAAACCTACATGGGAGCGAGCAGCTACCGCATGGAGGCGATGCGGGTCGAGCCGTATGTGCGCAACAGCGTCGACCGGTAGCGGGATGACCGCAAGAAATTCCGTTCGGGCTGAGGTATCGAAGCCCGCGTGCGCTTCGATACCTCAGCGCGAACGGTTCATGCCACCGCGTGCGCCGGGACCGCAGCGCCACTGAACCACAGTCGGAACTCGGCCCCAGCGCCTTCGCTGCTATTGCGCGCGGTGAGCTGCCAGCCGTGCGCCGCGGCGATCTCCTGGCAGATCGCGAGGCCGAGCCCCGCGCCTTCGTCGCGCCGCTGCGGCCCGCGCCAGAAGCGCGTGAACAGCTTGGCGAAGTGGTCGTCGGCAATGCCGCTGCCTTCGTCCTGCACGATCACGCCGTCGGCATCGGCCCTGACGCGCACCGCGGCGCCGGCCGGCGTGTGCTGCAGCGCGTTCTCGACCAGGTTCTTGAGCAGGATGAACAGCGCGCTGCGGTCGGCCTGCAGCTGCAGCGGGCCGGCCGGCGCGGCCAGGTCGAGCTCGAGCCGCACCGCACGCCGCTCGGCGAGACGGCCCAGGTAGCCGGTTACTTCGCCCGCCACGCTCTCCACATCCACCGGCTCGAACACATAGTTGCGCGGCTCGCTCACCTCGGCCAGCTGCAGCAGCTGTTGTACCTGGCGCGCCATGAAGTCGATGTCGCGCAGCAGCGACTGGCGGTCGATCTTGTCGGACTCTTCGAGCTCGACCTGCGCGCGGATCAAGGCCAGCGGCGTCTTCAGCTCGTGCGCGGCCGAAGCCAGGAAGTCCTGCTGCACGCGATAGCCGTGCTCGAGCCGATCGAGCGCCTGATTGAAGGCGTCGACCATCGGCACGAGCTCGGTCGGCAGCTTCTGCGTCTCGAGCCGTGTGCCGATACTGCGCGGTCCGATATCCGCCGCCGCGGCCGACGCCTGGCGAAGCGGCTGCAGCACACGGCGCAGCGTGAACCAAAGGGCCGCCGCGAGCACCAGCAGCGACACGACCACCGTCGAGAACACTCCGCTCTTCAGCAGCTTCACGCTTGCGTCGCGCATCTTCTCGTCGATCACGGGCGCCGCACGCTCGCTGCGCGCGGCCTGGACGTAGAACACGCGCCCGGCGCGCTCGATCGGCATCGTCAACACCTGCAGCGAACGGCCGTTGCCCAGATCGATCTCGAGCCGTCGTCGCTGCGCATCGAAGGGCTGGCCCGCGAGCGCCAATGGCCGCACATCCGCCTCGGACGACAGCAGCACGCGGCCTTCGGCATCGAGCACCCGATACTTCAAGTCGTAGGGCAGCGCGTCGAACACCCACTGCAGGCGATCGGCCTCGCCGGTGACGCCGACCGGCTGCCCGCTCGCATCGAAGCGCAGGCCGCGCTCCAGCCAGCGCGCCTGGCCTTCGAGCGCGTGCTCGCTCATCGCATCGGTCGCGAACGTCAGCTTCAGCAGCACGGCGCTGCTGATGACCAGCACGCTCACGAGCAGACCGGCCAGATAGGTGACCAGCAGCCGCCCGCCGAGGCTACGCCGCCACGTGCTGAAGCGCATATCCATGCCCGCGAGTGTTGACGATCTGCAGCACCGAGTCGATCGCCTGCAGCTTCTTGCGCAGGCGGTGCAGCGCGACGTCGAGCGCGTTCGGCGTCACCGCCTCGGCCAGGCCCCAGGCCGACGCCTCGAGCGCGGCGCGGCGCACCGTCTGGCCGCCGGCGCGCACCAGGCTCAGCATGATCTGCAGCTCGGCCGGCGCGAGCGTGATGGATTCGCTGCCGCAGCGCAGACTGCCCGATTCGGGCAGCACCTGCAGGTCGCCGAACGTCGGCGCGAGGCTTTGCAGCTGCGCCGGCCGGCGCAGCAGTGCCCGCACGCGCGCGACCAGCTCCTCCATCGGGAACGGCTTCGCGAGGTAGTCGTCGGCGCCGGACTCGAGGCCGTCGATGCGGTCGTGCAGCGCATCGCGCGCGGTCAGCATCAGGCACGGCGTCCGGCGGCCGGCCTCGCGCAGCTTGCGCACGAGGCCGAGGCCGTCGCCGTCGGGCAGGCCGCGGTCGACGATCAGTGCGTCATAGCTCGCCTCGGCGTTCGCTGCGCGCAGCGCGGCCCACGCGGCGTCGGCGCGGCCGAAGGTGTCGGCCTCGATGCCGGCGGCGGCGAGCGCCTTGCGCACCAGCGCGGCCAGGCGCTCGTGGTCCTCGATCAGCGCGATGCGGCTCATCGCGGAATCGTAATGGCCGCGGTGCGGCGCGCCGCGTCTCGAGCAAATGTGGCTTTGCCACTTTGCTTGACCCCCACGGAGGGCGGGCGGGGCGCAGCCCGGCCCTGGGGGCGCTCAGAAGCGATAGACATAACCGAAGCGCACGCTGCTCAGGTTGCGCCGCTCGACCAGCGGGCTGTCCTTGATGGCGCTGCCCAGGCGCGTCGTGCTCACGTCGAGCGAAAGCGCGTGGCGCGGCGCGAGGTTGTAGACGGTGCGCAGGCCGACCTCGGCGTTGACGGTGGCGTCGCCCTCGTAGAACGGCCGGGCGGCGGTGGCCTCGGGCGCGGTCACGCCGTAGTAGTAGTCGACGTACTTGCGGTCCAGCCAGGTCGCGCCCAGGCGCGGTGTGAGCTCGAAGGCGCCGGCGCGAAACGTGTGGTCGAGCACCAGCTTGAACTGCTGGCCCTTGCTGTGGCGGGACGCGTCGCCCAGCCACTCGGCCGAGACGTCGGCGATGGTGTTGTGCCAGCGCGCGGCAGCGCCGAGCCAGATGCTGTCCCGGCGTTCCTCCATGCCGTTGAGGATGGGCGCGTCGTCGGGCTCGTAGCCGTCGAACGCATAGCGGGCGCGCAGCGCGAACGACACCGGCCCCGCCGACGGCAGCTTCAGGTCGATGCCGGGGCCGGCCACGCGGACCCAGCGGTTTTCGAACACCAGCAGCGGCAGCGCGCGGGTCTTGTTGCCCTCGCCGCGGTACGGCCGCTGGCTGACGCTGGCGGCCAGGCCCACGCCCCAGTACGAGGTGGCCGCCGCACCCGACATCCCCTCGGGAGCAGGCTCGTCGGCCAGCGCCGGCAGCGGTGTGATCGCGACGGCGGCGAACAGGCCGGCCAGGATGTGGGGACGCAGGAAATTCATGAACGCTCCGGCATGTGGCAATGGCGCGCATGCTGGCGGCGAGCGCCTTACCGCGTTCTTACTGGTGCAGCCCGTCCCACAGCAGCTTCGCGCCGGTCAGGAACATGCCCGTGTAGACCAGCCGGTAGAACAGCGCCGGCCCGATCAGCGGCACCAGCCGCACGCCCAGCCAGACGCCCAGCGGCGCGAGCGGCATCAACACCAGCGACGTCGTGACGTTGCGCCACTCGATCAGGCCGAGCCAGGCGTATGGAACCCACTTCGACAGATTGATCACCGCGAAGAAAGTCGCCATCGTCGCGGTGAACGTGATCGGCGCGAGCCGCAGCGGCAGCACGTAGGCGCTGACCGGCGGCGCACCGGCATGCGCGACGAAGCTCGTGAAGCCCGACGCGACGCCGAGCCCGAAGCCGAGCCAGCGCGGCAGCGCCGCGCTCGCGTCGGCGCGCGGCGGGAACAGCAGCCGCTGCGCGAGGAACAACAGCGTCAACGCGCCGACGATGCCGGCCACGGCCTTCGGCGCGAGCAGGCCGAACGACAAGGTGCCCACCAGCGTGCCGAGCAGCCCGGCCGGCACGAGCAGGCGGATCAGCGCGGCGTCCCGCTGCCGGAACAGCGCCTTCAGGCCGACCGCATCCATCACGAGCAGCAGCGGCAGCATGATCGCCGCGGCCTGCGGCACCGGCACCGCGAGCGCCATCAGCGGCGTCGCGAGCGAGCCGAAGCCGGCACCGAAGCCGCTCTTCGACACGCCCATCAGGAGCACGGCCGGGATCGCGACCGCATAGAACCACGGGTCCGTGATCACGCGATCGCGCCCCGCGGCGGCCTCCCCAGCGGGAGAGGAAGAAGAAGCCTCACTCGATGCGGCAGGCCTCTTCGAACGACAGCCGCGGGCTGCGGCCGAACAGCTTGCTCGGGTCGCCGTGGCCGAGGTTGACGAGGAAGTTCGACTTGATCGGCGTGCCGGCGAAAAACGCCTGGTCGACCTTCGCGTTGTCGAAGCCGCTCATCGGGCCGCAGTCCAGGCCCAGCGCGCGCGCCGCGAGGATGAAGTAGCCGCCCTGGATGCTCGAGTTGCGGAACGCCGTCGTGTCGATCATCGCCTGGTTGCCGACGAACCACGAGCGAGCATCGGCGTGCGGGAACAGCTTCGGCAGCTTCTCGTAGAACTCCATGTCGGTCGCGATGATCGCGGTCACCGGCGCCTGCCGGGTCTTGTCGTGATTGCCGGCCGATACCGCCTCGAGCAGCTTCGCCTTGGCCGCCGGCGATTGCACGAACACGATGCGCGCCGGGCTGGTGTTGGCCGAGGTCGGCCCCCACTTCATCAGCTCGTAGAGCTGCTTCAGCGTGGCTTCGGCAATCGGCTCGGACGAGAAGCCGTTGTGCGTGCGTGCGTTGTCGAAGAGCTGTTCGGTCGTGATGTTCATGGCGTCGGTCCGCGCGAAGCGGACAAAGTGGCTGCAATGGTGGCGATTGTTCAGAGCCGCGTCGCGCCGCGGGGTCGCCCAATTCGTCGACCGCGTTCGGCTAATTTGAATGGCTTGCTCTTGAATGGCGATTCCCCGAGGCCCGCGTGACGTACCGCGCCGATGCAAGAATGCCCCATGTTCGCGCCTTCCCAGACCGACGTTCGGCGCTTCTTCTGCGAAGCCTACCGCAAGCACCGCGAGGGGCTGCCGTTGACGCCCATCGCCACCCTCGCGGCCGACTGGATCGCCGCGCACCCCGAGTACCACGCCCAGCTCGCCGACCTCGACGCGGCGCTGGCGGCCGTCTACGACGTCGAGGACGGGCGCACCAACCCGTTCCTGCATCTCTCGATGCACCTGACGATCACCGAGCAGGTCAGCATCGACCAGCCGCGCGGCATCAAGCAGGCCTACGAGCTGCTCGCCGCGCGCCTCGGCTCGGCGCACGATGCGCAGCACGAGGTGATGGAGTGCCTGGGCGAGATGATCTGGACCTCGCAGCGCAGCAGTGCGCCGCCGGACGGCGAGAAATACCTGGAGTGCGTGCGGCGCCGCGCGACGCGCTGACTCTCGGGCATGTCGGCGGGACAATCCAAGTCTCGCCAAGGACGACATTGAAGGAACCGAGCATGGGCGCCCTCGCCGACCACCCGCCCTACCAGAAGTACGCCGTGCGCGTCGCGCGCAGCCGCATCGACGGTTACGGCGTGTTCGCCGCGGAGACGATCCCGCCGCGGCTGAAGATCGGCGAGATCCGCGGCGAGGCGATCAGCGTGGCCGAGGCGCGGCGCCGCGCCGAAGGTCAGGAGCGCATCATGATCGTCGAGGTGTCGATGCGCAAAGCCATCGACGCGTCGAAGTCGCGCGACCCGATGCGCTTCACGAACCACTCGTGCCAGCCGAATGCGCGGCTGATGATCCGCGACGGCCGCATCGAGTTCTACGCACTGCGCGCGATCGCGCCGGGCGAGGAGTTGACCGTGAACTACGGCGAGACGCACCACGAAGGCCGGCTCGAATGCCGCTGCGGGGCACCGGGCTGCGTCGGCCGGCTCTGACAAGGCCCATTCTGGAATATCGAGGCGGAAGATCCCGTTCGGGCTGGGGGTATCGAAGCCCTCTTGAAGATGCCGTTCGGGCTGAGGGATCGAAGCCCTCGTGACAGGCCCTTCGATACCTCAGGGCGAACGGGATGTTCCAGGGCGAACGGGGTGTGCCACTGGAATATCGGGCCGGAAGATGCCGTTCGGGCTGAGGTATCGAAGCCCTCTTGAAGACGCCGTTCGGGCTGAGGTATCGAAGCCCTCTTGAAGATGCCGTTCGGGCTGAGGTATCGAAGCCCTCGTGACAGGCCCTTCGATACCTCAGGGCGAACGGGATGTTCCAGGGCGAACGGGATGTGCCATTGGAATATCGGGCCGGAAGATGCCGTTCGGGCTGAGGTATCGAAGCCCTCTTGACGGGCCCTTCGATACCTCAGGGCGAACGGGATAAGCCAGGGCGAACGGGATGTTCCAGGCGAGCGCAATGCCGGACTCAGCCCTGCAGCGACGACAGCCCCATGCGCCGCGATGCCTCGCGCGTCTCGCCGAACAGCGAGTCGCGGAACTCGGCAAGCTTCGAGCGGTCGGCCAGCGCCCACAGCAGCAGCGCGCGCGCCGTCATCGGCTTGGCGAACAGGTAGCCCTGCAGTTCGTCGCAGCCGAGCTCGATCAACGCCTGATGCTGGCGCGACGTCTCGACGCCCTCGGCGACGACCTTCAGCCCGAGCGCGTGCGCAAGCTTGACGACCGCGTCGACGATCGCGCGCGCGTCGGCGCCGTGGTCGACGTCCTTCACGAAGCTCTTGTCGATCTTCAGCTCCTCGGCCGGCAGACGGCGCAGGTAGGCGAGGCTGGAGTAGCCGGTGCCGAAGTCGTCGATCGAGACGTGCGCGCCGAGCTCGCCGAGGCGGCGGAAGGTCTCCTGCGTCGCGCCGGTGTCTTCCATCGCGGCCGACTCGGTGATCTCGCAGGTCAGCAGCGCCGGGTGGATGCGGTGCCGGCGCAGCGCGTCGGCGATGCGGTCGACCAGGTCGTCCTGCCGCATCTGGTGCGCCGACAGGTTGATCGCGACCCGCATGCGCAGCCCGGCATTGCGCCAGACGCGGGCCTGCTTGCACGCCGCCTCGATCACCCAGTTGCCGAGCGTGCCGATCAGCCCCGATCGCTCGGCCAGCGGCACGAACATGTCGGGCCCGATCAGCCCGCGCTGCGGATGCTGCCAGCGCAGCAGCGCCTCGGCGGCGGTGACCTTGCCGCTGCGCGCGTCGATCTTCGGCTGGAAGTACAGTTCGAGCCCGCGGCCGGAGCTCGCATCGGCGAGCGTGTGGCGCAGGTCGCGCAGCATGTCGAAGTTCTCCTGCACGTCCATGTCCATCTCGGCCGAGAAGCAGCAGTGGCGTGAGCCGCCGGCGCGCTTGGCCGCGTACATCGCGGCATCGGCGCGGGCGATCAGCTTGTTCGCGGCGCAGCCGTCGGGGTAGCGCGCGATGCCGATCGAGCAGGAGATCGCGACTTCGCGCTCGTCGATCGTATAGGGCTTGCCCAGCGCCTCGATCACCGACGCCGCGGTCTGCGCCGCCGACTCGAGGCTCGCGCCGTTGAGCAGCAGCACGAACTCGTCGCCGCCGATGCGCGCCGCCGTGTCCTGCTGGGGCACGAGCGCGCGCAGGCGCTTGCCGACCTGCTCGAGCACGCGGTCGCCGCTGCTGTGGCCGAAGGTGTCGTTGACCGGCTTGAAGCCGTCGAGGTCGATGAACAGCACGGCCAGGCAGCCCTTGCGCGCATCGCAGCGCTTCGCGCTCTCGTGCAGGCGGCGCTCGAAGTACACGCGGGTCGGCAGGCCGGTCAAGGCGTCCCGCGCACTGCCGAAGCGGCGCTGCGGGACCCCTTGCCCCTCCTTGGCGGCGGCGCGGTGCGTGACCCGCAGCAGCGTGATCGCGAGCGCGAGCAGCGCCCCCATCGCGGGCAGTTGGTGCCAGATGTCCGGCGGGACCGGCGTGTCCGGCGTTTCCGCGGGAGCCGACAGCACGGCCGCCAGGCAGGCCAGCGTCGACACCCCCAGCGCCGCGCCGAGCCGCATCCACGCATCGGTCCGGCGCCAGGGCAGCTGCAGCATCACGAGCGCGAGCACCAGCGCCAGCAGAAAGACCGCCGGGCCGGCGACCCCCTGCAGCGCGCGCGACTGCAGAACGCCGGGCGCGAACAGCATCGCATGGGCATAGGCCAGCACCAGCAGCAGCAGCGCCGCGGCCGCCGCCCAGGCATGGCGACGCCGCCGCAGCCACAGCGCGATGGCCGTGGCCCCCAGGCACAGCAGCAGCCCGGGCAGATGGGCGACGATTCGCCAGGCATCGTGCCCCGAGCCGAACACCGGCAGCGCCGGCATCACCTGGCCGGGCCACCACAGCGCACAGGCCGCGAGCAGCGCGCCGACACCGCTGAGCAGCAGCGACGTGCTCGACGACCCCGCACGTGCCGCTGCCGCGGCCACGCCCGCGGCCAGCCAGAGCAGGGCCAGGGACATCGCAAACGCCAGGATCAGCAACACGGGTTGGGTCATCGCCACGTGCGTGCGGCGCACCGGGAGGTGCGGGCCCGCATTCGCATCAGAACCGGCCAGGCCGGAAGGCGCATGCTGATTGCGATCGGCCGTGCGCGGGGTGAACGATCGTCAACCGCCCGCCGCAAGCGTGATGCACGCCGCGAAATCACCGGCGCGCTGCAACGGTTTCGCGACTCGTGCCGCGCGGCGCGTGCTACTCGCCGCCGACCAGCCCGTTGCGGATCGCGTAGACCGTCATCTCGGAGTTGTTCGTCAACCCGAGCTTTTCGAGCACCCGCGCGCGGTACACACTGACCGTCTTCGGGCTGAGCATCAGCTCCTCGGCGATGTCCGAGAGGCGCTTGCCCGACGCGATCATCACGAGCGTCTGCAGCTCGCGGTCGGAGAGCTTCTCGTGCGCGTTCGTGTTGGACGGCGTGGTCAGGCTCTCGACCAGCATCTGCGCGATCTCGGGCGTGACGTACTTGCGCCCCTGCGCGACGGTGCGCACCGCGGTGACGATCAGCCCCGGGTCGCCGCCCTTGTTGACATAGCCGAACGCGCCGGCGCGCAGCGCGCGGATCGCGTACTGGTCTTCCGGGTACATCGAGACGACGAGCACGCGCATGCTGGTGCCCTCGTCTTTCAGCACATGCAGCACGTCCAGGCCGCTGCGGCCGGGCAGGTTGATGTCGAGCACGAGCACGTCGGCGCTCTTGTCACGCATCAGCGCGCGCAGCTCGCCGTAGTCGCCGGCTTCGCCGACGACCTCGATGTCGGGCGCATCCGACAAGGTGTCGCGGATGCCGCGCCGGATCAACGCATGGTCGTCGCAGAGGATCACCTTGATCATCGGGGATGATGCTTTCGAGAACAGGAGATCAGATTTCGCCCCATTGGCTGTGATCGTCGGGGCTGAGCCGGGGGTGCGTTGGTATAGCAGCGTTCCCCTGCGGATTCAAGGGAACGGACAGGATCAGCGTGGTGCCTTGTGGGCCGCTGCTCAGGTCGACCCAGCCGCCCACGGTACCGGCGCGCTCGTGCAGCCCGCGGATGCCGAACGAGCGTGTCTTGACGAGGTCGTCGCTGCTCAGGCCGCGGCCGTTGTCGCTGATCTCGAGCGAGAGCACGCCGCCGGCCAGCGCGAGGTCGACCTGCACCGTGCTCGCATGCGCGTGCTTGCTGATGTTGGTCAGCGCCTCCTGCGCGGTGCGGTACGCGACCAGCGGCACGCCGATCGGCAGCTCCAGCGCATAACCCGGCGTGCGCAGCTCGCAGGTGATGCCGGTGCGCCGCTCGAAGCGCAGGGTCAGCCACTGCAACGCCGCGACCAGCCCCTGCTCGAGGATCGCCGGGCGCAGGTTGTGCATGATGCGCTTGCTCGAATCGATCGCCAGCGTCACCGTCTCGAGCGCCGAGTTGACACGCGCCACCACCTCGGGCGCGTTCGAGTGGCGCGCGATCCAGGCCAGATCGAACTTCAGCGCGGTCAGCGAGCCGCCGACGTCGTCGTGGATCTCGCGCGCGATCGCGGCGCGCTCCTGCTCGATGCTGGTCTGCAGGTGCTGCGCGAGCTCGCGCAGGCGCTGCTGCGACTCGCCGAGCTCGCGGTCGGCACGCTCGCGCGCCTCGCGCGTCTCGGTCGCCTCGATCGCGTGCAGCATCGCCGGCACGAGCCGCGCGAGGTTGTTCTTCAGCAGGTAGTCGCTCGCGCCGTTGCGCATCGCCTCGACCGCCGTGTCCTCTCCGATCTCGCCGGACACCAGCACGAACGGGATGTCGCGGCCCGCGGCCTTCAGCAGGTCGAGCGCAACCAGGCCCGAGAAGCCCGGCAGGTTGTAGTCGGAGATGATCGCGTCCCAGTCTTCGGCCAGCGCGGCCAGGAACTCGACCTCCGAGTCGACCCGCCGCGCCGTGCAGCGCAGGCCGCCGCGCGCGAGGTGCGCGAGCGTCAGCTCGTGGTCGAGCTCCGAGTCCTCCAGGTGCAGGATGCGCAGCTCACGGGGCGGGTTCAGGATCGCCATTCGTGAAGTATGCCCGCCGCCGGGGCCGAGAGCCTGTCGACGCTGCGGGACAACGACATGGAGACCGTGCTGTTCGTTCGCGATTCGCCCTCAGGTCGGCCGGCTTTGCGCCGAAATCACCGCATGCGCCGATCCTGATCGACCGACCAACACCTGCTTCGATCCCGACCACGATGTTGAGCCCAGACACCTCCGAGCCGTTCGGCGCACGCCAAGCGCTGCCGCTGCTCGTCGCCGCGGACCTGCAGGACAACCTGATGACGGCGAGCCACGACCTCGACCGCCTGCAGACCCTGCTCGCGCACGCCTGCGAAGAGCTGATGCTCAGCTTCCACGGCGCGAGCGAGCGCATCCGCGCGATCGACCCGAGCGGTGACACCTTCGACGCGGTGCTCGAACGCCTCGGCGGCGCGATCACCGCGCTGCAGTTCCAGGACATGGCCTCGCAGCTGATCGCCCACACCCACCGCCGCCTGCGCAACTGCGCCGACCGGATTGCCCGCGAGGCGATGGGCGACGACGAGGACGGCACCGCCATCGTCGAGGAAGCGCCGCTGCGGCCGAACCCGGTCACGCAGGACGAGATGGACGCCGGCTCGATCGAGCTGTTCTAGCCCGACCCGACCTCAAGAAAACCGGCACACGACCGAATAGCACACCGACTCACCCGATACCCCAGAGAGCACCCGGAGCACCCCATGCATTCAATCCTTGCCGTGGACGACTCGGCGTCGATGCGCCAGATGGTCAGTTTCACGTTGAAGAGCGCCGGCTACACGGTGGTCGAAGCCGTCGACGGCCAGGATGCGTACGAGAAGACCGGCGCACGCGACTTCGACCTGGTGCTGACCGACCAGAACATGCCGCGGCTGGACGGCATCGGCCTGACGAAGAAGCTTCGCGACAACCCGAAGTTCAAGACGACGCCGATCCTGATCCTGACGACCGAGTCGAGCGACCAGATGAAGCAGGCCGGGCGCAGTGCCGGTGCGACCGGCTGGCTGGTCAAGCCGTTCGACCCGGCCAAGCTGCTCGAAGTGATCAAGAAGGTCATCCGCTGAAAAGCGGCGGCAAGGACACGACACCATGGCCGACATGACCACCGAAGGCGCCAACATCGGCGCCGGCATCGATCTCAGCCAGTTCTACCAGGTCTTCTTCGAGGAGGCCGGCGAGAACCTCGAGCGCATGGAAGCGCAGCTGCTCGAGATCGACATCGAAGCGGCCGACGACGAGGAGCTGAACTCGATCTTCCGCTGCGCGCACTCGGTCAAGGGCGGCGCCGCGACCTTCGGCTTTGCCGACGTCGCCGAGCTGACGCACCAGATGGAGACGCTGCTCGACAAGCTGCGCCGCCACGAGCTCGCGCCGACCGCGGCGATGGTCGACGTGCTGCTGCAGGCGGGCGACGCGCTGCGCGCGCAGCTCGCGCGGCACCAGGGCAACGGCGGCGACCAGGTCGATACCCGCGAGCTGCTCGCGAGCATCCGCGCGATGGTCGCGGGCGAGGCGCCGGCCGCGGTGACCGCGCCGGCCCCGGCGCCTGTGACGTCCGTGGCGCCCGCAGTTCCCGTCGCGAGCCCAAGCCACGCGGCAGCACCCGCGGCCGTGAACACCGTGCGCGAGCTGGAGCTGCGCGTTGGCCCGTTGAAGAACACCGCGCAGGCCGACAACCTGATCGAGCTGTTCAGCGAGATCACCGACCTCGGCACGATCGAGCCGATCGACGGCGGCCAGGCGAGCGACGGCATGCGGCGCTTTCGCATCATCACGACCAGCACCGACAGCGATCTGCTGGACCTGTTCACGTTCCACGTCGCCCGCGAGGAAGTCGCGCTGCTGCCGATGGGCCCCGGCTACGGCTTCCACCCGGACGCGCCGGGCGCGCCGCCCGAGATCCCCGAATCCGAACGTGACCCCGGCTACGGCTTCTTCGACAACGCGCCCGGCGCGCCGAGC
>Ga0070706_100003983_pt1 | contig 14373 bp, 10 predicted proteins | sample KBSK5501metaG_FD_65476 | JGI IMG/M metagenome (GOLD analysis project Ga0070706, IMG submission 65476) | Corn, switchgrass and miscanthus rhizosphere microbial communities from Kellogg Biological Station, Michigan, USA - KBS K5-50-1 metaG | ecosystem: Host-associated > Plants > Roots >...
CCGCGGATTGTGATCGCGCCCGGCGACATCGAGGAGTCGTTCTACGACACCTTTGACGCCTTCAATTACGCCGATCGCTACCAGGTGCCGGTCATCGTCCTGGTGGACAAGCACCTGGCCAGTTGCTACCAGACGCTTCCCCCATTCGACACCTCGAAACTCAAGATCGAACGCGGCCTGTTCCACCAACCGGGCGCCGACGGCAATGGCGATTATTTCCGCCACGCCTTCACCGCGAACGGCATCAGCCCGCGGGCCATCCCCGGCACGCCCGGAGGAATCTTCTGGACCACTTCAGACGAGCACGACCCGCGGGGGCACATCACCGAGGGCATCGGCAACCGCATCCAAATGATGCAGAAGCGCATGAACAAGCTCCAGCTTGCCGCCCGCGAAATCCCCGACGAGAAGAAATTTCGCCTGTTCGGCCAGGCAGCGGGGCAGAAAAAGACGCCGGTCCTGATCGTGGGATGGGGCTCGACCACGGGCGCGGTCCTGGATGCGCTCGAGCGCTTGGACCCGCAGCGGCAGAATTACAGCTTCCTCCAGCTCCGCATGATGCGGCCGTTCCCGGCCGAGCAGGTTACCACCATCCTGAACAATGCGGCGAAGGTGATCTCGATCGATTGCAACTACTCCGGGCAGATTGCCCAGGTGATCCGAGCTGAGACCGGCATGAGCGTGCACCACCAGGTGGTGAAGTTCGACGGCCGCCCGTTCAGCGAGGATGAAGTTGTCGTAGCCATCGAGCAGGCCGTAGCCGGCGGGACCGAGCGCATGATCGTCTCCGAGGGCAAGGTCGTGCCGCCGGAATATGGCCTCGAGCAGTTCAACGAAATGCTGGCGCTGCGGAATAAGCGGCCGAAGATGACAGCACCGATGGTGCCGCTGCCGCCCGGCTACAACAAGTGACCCCGCAGTGCGGGGTCACGCTGACAGAAAAGAATAGAGGGAACCTCGAATGTCCACCGTGCTCACGGAACTGAAAGTCTTCAAGGCCGCTGACTACAAGGCCGAGATCCACAACGATTGGTGCCCCGGCTGCGGCGATTTCGGCATCCTGAGCGCCGTGCAGATGGCCCTGGCCAAGTTGCAGGTGCCGCCGCACCGCACCGCGGTGGTGAGCGGCATCGGCTGCGCCGGCAAGGCGGCGCACTACATGCACACCTACTCGTTCCACACGCTGCATGGGCGCGTCATGCCTTCCGTGACGGCGATGAAGCTCGCCAACCACGACCTCACCGTGATTGGAGTGGGCGGCGACGGCGACGCCTACGGCATCGGCGCAGGCCACTTCGTCAACGGTGGCCGGCGCAATCTGGATATCACCTATATCGTGTTCAATAACGACGTCTATGCGCTGACCAAGGGCCAGGCCTCGCCCACCATCGCCAAGGGGCAGAAGACCAAGTCCATGCCCGAAGTAGCCATCATGGACGCCCTCAACCCAATCTTGCTCGGCCTCGCCTGCGGCTATACTTTTGTGGCACGCGGCTACGCGCTCGATACCAAGTATCTTTCCGAAATCATTGCCCAGGGCATCCAGCACCGCGGCAGCGCGCTGATTGACGTCTATCAGACCTGCCCCACCTACAACGACCTGCACACCAAAGGCTACTACGCCGAATCGGTAGAAGGTCAGCCGCGCCTCTACAAGCTGGAAGACACCGACTACGACCCGCTGGTGCACAACCCGAACGACCCCGCCGAAATTGCCCAGAAAAAGGCGCAGGCACTGCTGAAATCCCAGGAGACCGGCGGCCGCCTAGCGCTCGGCGTCCATTACAAGCTCGAAGTGCCCACCTATGAGGACTACCTGAAAGCCAAAATCCCTGGCTTGCGCGAAAAGCCGCTGGCCGAGCTCGACCTCTACCACCGCGACATCACGCCCAACATCCAGGAACTGATGTAGCTTTAGCCCGCGTCCAGACGCGGAGAACTCTTCCGACAAATTCGTTGTCCTTAATGCAGATCTAGACGCACGGCATGTCGTTCCCGGATCGTCTCAGTGTAGCGGCCGCCCTCACTTGTCCCGAACCCACCCGCGGGAGGCGGGCATAGCTCCCGCCCCGCGCCCGTGACGATCAAAGCTTGACACCAAAGGGCCGCGGGCCTATGGTTTTTCATGAAGATGGAGTAGATATCGCAGATTTCGATTCCATCGTAAGATTTCACCCGGGGAGGAACACCTTGCAGCGACTCAAGATTATGTTGGTCTTGGCAGTGATGTTTTGCTTGGCAGGCGCCGTGGGCCTGCAGGCACAGGCGGAACATCCTCAGGAGCATCCGAAGAAGGGAAATGCCGCCACCAAGTCCATTTCGACGGCCACACTGGAGAACGCCATCAAGAGCCAGATCGAGGAAAAAGCAAAAGCCAACAATGGCAAGTTTCCCGTCCGAGACGACGTCCTCGATAAGACCTGGCAGCTCCAACTGGTGAAGGTCCACACGGACAAGCTCACGCAGCTCGACGAACAGACCTACTTTGCCTGCGTGGACTTCAAGGCTGACGACGGAACGCTGGTGGACGTGGACTTCCACATGAAGAACGACAACGGCAAGCTGAGCCTCAGCGACACCACCGTCCACAAGATCAACGGCAAACCGCGCTTCAACTACGTCAAGAAAGGCAACTACTGGGAGCGGGTGAAGGTCGGCAGCTAGGGCGCGCAGGTCAAGCCCTATTTCTATCAGCTAGGCCTGAGGTTGGGTTTGGTGGCGGGGGTAGAGCGTCTAACCCCCTACCCCGGCCGTCGGACTTGTGATGGCCGACTGGTTTGCTGCTACCCCAATGGCGATCTTGTGAAAGCTCGAATAGGCCAGCTGAAAAGTTCTTACCTGAGGAGGGCCCTCGATCACTTTCGCCAAGGTCTTCAGCACCTCCGGATACGTTGCGCGGTTATAGGTTTCCGCGTTTTCTCTCGACTCCCACAGGCTGATGGCGACCACTTCCGGTCCGCCGGGATCCACAAACAGCATTTCGTCCCTGAAGCCCTGCTGTTTGCGAAGGGTCGGAAGGATTTGCTTCTCGAACAGTTCGGAAAATTCTCGATGTGTGTTCGGTTTCAACTGCATGGAAACAACGCGACTAAACATGTCAGCCTCCTGACGGTTGCGTGCACTCGGCTAGGCCGGGAGTTCCGTTCTGCACTTCCAAGTAGACGGCATTGTACACCGGCTTGCCTGCTTACGGGCCGTTCGAGAGGCAATTTCCAGTCCAGCTCGTTCCCCCGGGTGGGCGCCCTCCACGGGCTGCTTGAGCTTGACACCCTCGTTTCCCGCCAACTAGTCTTTCCGCCGTGAAGATCGCCGTTGCTTCCGACCACGCCGGCTTTGACTACAAAGAGAAAATCAAAATCCTCCTGAACGATCTGGGTCACGATGTCCGCGATTTCGGCACCTTCAGCAACGCGCCGGTGGATTACCCCGTTTTCATTCGCCCCGCTGCCGAAGCCGTCGCCCGCGGCGAATTCGACCGCGGCATCGTCCTCGGCGGCTCGGGAAACGGCGAAGCCATCGTCGCCAATAAAGTCAAAGGCATCCGCTGCGCCCTCTGCTGGAATCTCGAAACCGCTCGCTTGGCCCGCGAACACAACGACAGCAATATGCTCTCCCTCGGCCAGCGCATGATTCCGGAAAACCTCGCAGTCGACATCGTGAAGGTCTGGCTGACCACTCCGTTCGCCGGCGGCCGCCATGCGAACCGGATCCGCCTCATCGAGTGAGGAATCGAGAGCCGCTGCTCCACCCTCGCCCCCGTTGTTTGGACGAGGGTGGGCGGACCTTGCCTTCGCCGGATTTGCCGAGGGACTTGTCCCACCAGTCCTGAGTCTGTTCCCCCCCGAGGCTAAGTTCCCCGCAAGACCAGGCAGCCGGCAATCATGTCGTGGATAGCCTGCTTCCTTTCCGTGAAGCCGGCAAGGATGTACCCAATGAACAGTGGGATGAGGTTTGTGACAAACTTCGCAAAGTATCGGCCTGAAGCACGCCCAAAGGAAATACGACGACCCTCTGTGTCGGTGACTGCCAGCCCCATTACCTTCTTGCCCAGTGTGCCCTGCCAGGAAGAGCTTTCCAACAGCGCGTGGTACAGCCAGACGCCAACCACCGCAATTCCGATGACTGCGAATATAACGGTGACACCCAACAGAGCGACCACCTCTCCAGGGTCTTCCCCAGGCCGAATGTTGCGAAGGGTCGAACCGATCCCAGTGAGCGCCGCCAAGAAGCCAAAGATAATCAGGAGCATACCACCTACGATGATGCCATCAATAATATAGGCGACAAAACGCAGCCAGAATCCGGCATAACATAAAGAAGGAAAAGCCCCGGTCGCCGCCGCGCGAATCCCCATCGGCGCGCCCGCAGCGGCCGGAAACGCATCGGATGTCGATTGACCGCACGCCGGGCAGAACGCCACGCCATCAGCTAGCGCGGCTCCGCACTTCGAGCAATACACGGCGCCTCCTGACCGGTCGCCCAAGCCACAGTGAAGTTGCGAATCCTACTTCCGCCACTGGGCACCGTCAATAGCTCATGTGTGTCGAAAGCCTGCTTTTCAGCAGCGCCGCTAACGAGCTGCTGGCACGGGAAAGACCCTGGTTCCGGTCCTCTCAATCTCGAATCGCAGGACCCATTCACTCGAGACATTCCGTCCGTCAAGTTTCGCCGGCGCAAATTCCCAGCGTTGTGCTGCTTCCAAGGCCAGATTGGCAAAATACTTGCTCCGCCCGGGAGAATCGAGCTTCGCCTCCGTCACGCTGCCTGACGGATCAACAGCGACCCTCACGCTCACCCTTACCGTTCCCCGAATGGTATCTCTTGCCGACTGGGGCACGACGGGCAAGACTTGCCGAAGGACTTCACCCTGCACAAGGCCGCCAGTGGTTGTCTTCGCCTCCGCCCCGGTTCGAAGTGAGGGAGGCGAAGGGGCAGTGCCGCCGGAACCGGGCCTTTCATTGCCGGTGTTCTGCGTGGGCGGTCCCGTTTCGAGCGTCACTGCCCTCTGCTTCGGTCTTGGCTGAACCTTCGGCTGCTCCGACTCAACCGAAGGGGCTCGCCGAGCCTCCGGGCGACGCCTGAGTAGTCTTGGACCTGCAAGAAACGCCGCCAGTACTAGACCAATTGCGACCGCCAGAGAAACGTGGCGCCATTTCGCTATCGCCTCTTGCGGCCTGGCAGTCATCTGTTCTCGCGCCTCACGTAAGGTCTGCCTCTGCTGTAGCCGCGCCGCAATTTCCGCAACTGTCAATCGGCGCTCGGGGTCCCGGCGCAGACACTGACGCGCCAAATCAAGGAACGCAGCCGGCACTGTGTCCGGCAGTACGGGTTCTCCCTGCTGCGTCCCCTCCCAAACGGGCAGACGCTGCGTCAGGGCCTCGACCAATGTCATGCCAAGCGACCAAACGTCCCCAGCCGGCCAGGCCCTCCCACTTGCGGCCTCGGGTGGGTCGTAGACCCCTGGCTTCCCCAAACCGCCACCAGACTCGCTCTTCGGGCACAGCCCGTCGCTCGAAAGTTTTATTTGATCGCCGATGGCCATGATGTTCGCAGGTTTCATGTGCCCGTGCACGAACCCTTGGTTGTGAACGTATGCAAGCGCGTCCAGGGCGGGCATGAGCATCTCGCGCGCTTCCGCTGGTGTGAGCGGCCGCTGTGGAAGAATTTGCGACAGGTCCTCGTCGGCGTGCTCCATCACGATATAGAGCAGCTCCTGGCCGCCCAGTTGGCAGCGGCCCATTTGAAACAGGCGGATCAAGTGAGGATGGGACAGTTTCGCGGCCAGCTCCCATCGCGAAAGTTGGAGTTCGGCGCTCTCTGGATCAGCCTGAATGAGTTTGATCGCGGCTTTCTGAGGCTCCCGGTCGCCGTGCTCCGTAAGAAATACGGCGCTGTGTTCACTGCCGCCCAAGTACAGGCGCAGGTGGAATTCCTCGTCGACGATTTGGCCTTCCCACTGTTTCCAGGCCTCGGTCATCTTGCTCCCCCGTTTGTCCGCTCCCATTAGTCAACGCTATTGTACCCTTGCACCCCCACGGGGGCTCACCCTGGAATTTTGTCGGTGTTTTCCTGAGGGGTTGAGGAACACACGAAACAGCGAGAGTGAGCGATATACGGAGGCGCAGGTCTACGAACGGAATGATCTAGAACACGAAGGCGGCGCGGGCCGACGTAAAGTCGGCCCCTACATCGAATCAGACTAGCGGCCGACCAAGGCGAATGCGCCCCACAGCCGTGGGCGATCTTCGCCGTGACGCTTCTTGACCCGCTCGCGCATCTCGAGCTGTGCTTCGCGCAGCGCCTGGTGCTTGTCTTCCCCGCCGAGCCACTTCTGATAGAACAGCGTCATCAGCTCCTGGGTCTCTATGTCCGGTACCGCCCACATGCTCATCATAACGGCTTCGGCGCCGGCCACCTGCAACGCCCGCCGCAGGCCGAAAACGCCCTCGCCGGCCGAGGTCTCGCCCAATCCGGTCTCGCACGCGCTCAGCACCACCAGTTCGGTGCCCTGCAAGTTCAACTGCGTCGCTTCATACGCCGTCAGCACGCCGTCGTCGAGATCCTCGGCAGCAGTCTTGCCGGCTCGGGCGCGATCGGCTCCGGCAAAGTACAACCCCGAGCGCAGCATGGGGTCTTCCAGACCCGAGGGGCGCGTGTCGCCCAGCTCGCGCTGCTGGCGCTTCGGGTCGGGCTCGAAAAAGCCGTGCGTCGCCACGTGCAGCACCCGCGGGTTCCTGACGCGCTTGACCGTCTCCTCGAGCGCGTTCTGCTGGGTGAAGACCTCGACGTTCCATCGCTGCTTGGTGAGCACCGAGGAGACCGCCTCCACTTCCACCTGCGTGCCGGGCAAGGGATTGAGCGAGCCGCCGCGCAGTTCTGCCGAGCGCTGGATCGCTGCCCCCGGCGCCGCTCGGAGTGCCGCCACCTCGATCCGCTGGACCGATTTCAGCGCCGCGCGGTATCTGGTTTCATCGAGGCCGAAGTCGGGGTTGCCGACCAGCACGGCTGTGTTGCTCGAAGGCTTGCCCGGCTGCCGCAGCAGGTCTTTGGTGCTCGAGACGATGCGCAGGTCGTAGTTCTCCAGCAGCAGCCGGCCATCGGCCGCGGGTACGACACCCAGCGAAACCTGGTTCAGCACGCCGTCGGGTGAAAGGTAGACGCGCTTGGCGCCGCCGAGCGCTGCCTCGAGCGGCTTCCAGAACGCTTGGTAGAAATTGCCTTCGGGAAGAGCAGCGGCCGGCTTTTCTGTCACCACCGGCCTCGAGCCCCGCGCCGCGCGCGCCGCAGCGGAGGCCAAGCCCACGTGCTGCTGATAGGCGGCAAGCGGGTCGCCCTCGAGTTTGCTCGCTTCGCCCAGCAACACAAATTTCGGCGTCGGAGTCTCGAGGGTGACCACTAGCGCGACGTAGTAGTAGGTGTCGGTCCACTTCTTACCGTCGTGGAAGCGGAAGCGCACGACTTCGACCGCCGCTTCGTCTTTCTGGAGTGCCTTCTGCACGTCCCGCCACGTGACTCGGGCCAGCATCTTCTCTTCAGCAAGCGCAGAGGAGCGCTTCACCAGCTCCCGCTCCAGCTCGTTGGCCTCTTGCTGCAAATGCTCGACGCTCTTCCGCCCCTGCTCACCATTAGCCAGGGGGGCATTGGACAGGGCAGCGAGTTGCGTCTTCTTCGCTGCGAGCCGGTCGAGCAGCGCCAGGGCTTCCTTGTCACCACTGGCGGCGACCTTGGCCCGCAGGGCGGCGACGCTCGAGGCGATCAGGCCCTTTTCCCAGAGCAGAAGGTCGTACATCTTACCGGTGAGCGCAGGATCCTGCTCGTGGTAGGTCAAGCAAAAGCTCAGATAGCCAGGGAAGTTGCCGGAGAGCGTATCGAGAAACCCTAGCCGCTCTTTCTCACTCATGTAGGTGAACTGCTGGTCGAACTGCTTCGCCAGGATTTGGAGCCCGCGGTCAAACAGAGGCTGAGCCTCGGCAAACTTACCCTCAGCGCTGTGCAACACGGCCAGATTGATGAGCAAGGTTGCCACGTCAGGGTGATCGGACCCCAGGGCCTTCGCCTTGATGGCCAGGGCGCGGGTGTAGAGTGGCTCGGCCTCGGCATACTTGCCCTGGCCTTTGTACAGCTCCCCCAGATTGTTGAGCGAAATGGCCACGTCGGGGTGGTCGGGTCCCAGGGCCTTCTCCCCGATGGCCAGGGCGCGCCGGTAGAGCGGCTCGGCCTCCGCATACTTGCCCTGCGCCCGGTAGAGTTCCGCCAGATTGTTCAGCGCGGTAGCCATGTCGGGGTGGTCGGGCCCCAAAGCCTTCTCCTTAACGGCCAGAGCGCGCCGGTAGAGCGGCTCGGCTTCGGCATACTTGCGCTGGGCCCGGTAGAGTTCCGCAAGGTTGTTCAGCGCGGTCGCCACGTCGGGGTGTTCGGGCCCCAGGCCCTTCTCAAAAATGCCTATGCCGCGCTTATAGAGCAGCTCGGCCTCGGCAAACTTGCCCTGTTCCTTGTAGAGTGCCGCCAGGTTGTTCAGCGCGGTGGCCACGTCGCGGTGTTCGGGCCCCAGGGCCTTCTCCAGGATCGCCAGGGCCCGCCCGTAGAGCGGTTCGGCCTCGGCATACTTGCCCTGCGCCTTGTACAGCACCGCCAGGTCGCTCAGCGAGGTGGCCACGGCGGGGTGCTCGGGTCCCAGGGCCTTCTCCCGGATGGCCAAGGCCCGTCGGAAGAGCGGCTCGGCCTCGGCGTACTTGCCCTGCTCCCTGTCGAGCGCCGCCAGGTTGTTCAGCGAGTTGGCTACGCCGGGGTGGTCGGGCCCCAGGGCTTTCTCCTGGATGGCCAGGGCCCGCCGGTAGAGCGGCTCGGCCTCGGCATACTTGCCCTGGGCCCGGTAGAGCTCCGCCAGGTTGTTCAGCGAGGTAGCCACGTCGGGGTGGTCTGGCCCCAGCGCCTTCTCCCGGATGGCCAGGGAACGCCGGTAGAGTGGCACGACTTCGTCATACCTGCCCTGCCCCTGGTACAGCACCGCCAGATTGTTCAGCGAATTGGCCACCTGCGGGTGCTCCGGTCCCAGCGCCTTCTCATTGATAGCCAGTGCCCGCTTTAACAGCGGCTCGGCCTCTGCGTACCGGCCTTGCGCCCAGTACAGCGCCGCCAGGTTGTTCAGGTCTGTGGCTAAGCTGGGATGGTCGGATCCAAGCGCCCTCTCATCGATGGCCAGGGAGCGCCGGTAAAGCGGCTCGGCCTCGGCATACCTGCCCTGACTCCTGTACAACTCCGCCAGGTTGTTCAGCGACGCGGCCACGTAGGGGTGTTCGGGCCCCAGGGCCTTCTCATAGATGGCCAGAGTCCGCCGGTAGAGCGGCTCGGCCTCCGCATACTTGCCCTGGGCGCGATAGACCTCCGCCAGATTGTTCAGCGAGGTGGCCGTGCGAGCGTCCTCGGGGCCGAACGTGGCTTCAGCCACCCGCAGAGCTTCATCAGCCGTGGCGGCTGCTTCGGCGTATTTGCCCTGCTGGTAGAGCACCCGAACCTGGGCGTTCAGCTCTTTCCAGCGCGATTCCTGGGCAGCGACAGGCGCGGCGAGCGCCAACACGAGCACAAACACGCCGAGCGGATGGGAGAATTTCTGGGGCACAACTGGTGGGCGCTTCCCCTCTTGCATTTGATCAGCGCACATTCGAGGCGCGTTTTTCACAAAACTAGGAGGCATTTTAACGCATTTTCCGCGACACGAACCAGCTTTCGAAGCCTATCCTGGGATGGCCAGTTTGCAGCCGCGGGTTGCGTTCGCAGTGACACGGAAGGTCTCGCGTTAGGTGAACGGCTCACTTTATGCGAGGTGGGGGAGTGTCGTCGAACGGTTGAGGATCTTGTGAGGAATGCGGTGCCGCGAGCCTTGCGTGCGGCGAAAGCGTCTGCGACGTCCCGTGTCCGCCTCCACGCGGGCAAGTTTAGCGGGAGTCAGCGGGTGCGCCGGGGGTGCCGGGCGAGCCGATGAAGGCTTCCCCGGCGCTGCGCGGGTCTTTGGACTGGGCCGAAGCCTTCGCCTGCAGCGCATTGGGATCGGGCAGCAGGTGCAGCCAGCGCTGGCGCGCCGCGACGAACTCGCTCCAGTCGCGCTTCGCGACCGACAGCGCCCGCGGAAGCTGCAGCGTCTCGAAGTTGCGGTAAGTGCCGTGCTGGATGATGCGGAAATCGAGATGCGGCCCGGTGGCGAGTCCCGTCATGCCGACCAGGCCGATACGCTGGCCTTGCTCGATGCGCTGTCCCGGGCGGACCAGCAGCCTCGAGAGGTGCATATACATCGTCTCGTAGCCGTTGGAATGTTGGAGGTGGACCAGGTTGCCGGCACCGCCCTTGCGCCCGGCAAATACCACGCGCCCGCTGCCGATGGCTTGTACGGGCGTGCCCGCCGGGGCGCCATAGTCAATCCCCAGATGCGGGCGGTGCACCTTCAGGATGGGATGGTAGCGGCTGCGGCTGAAGTGCGAGGTGATGGGCGCGGCAAACTTCAGCGGCGAGCGCAGGAACGCCTTCTCGAGCGCCTTGCCGTCCGGCGCGTAGTAGACCGGTCTGCCCGCAGGGTCGCGGAAGAGCACGGCCTGATAAACGCGGCCGTGGTTGTTGTACTCCGCGGCATAGATGTGTCCGTAAGCGGCAGTAGTCCCATCGAGATATTTTCTCTTTTCCACGACGACGCGGAAAGTGTCGCCGGAGCGCGGGTCGGTGTAAAAGTCCAGATCCCAGCCGAATATCTGCGCCAGGCGCATGGCCAGCTCCGGACTTTCGCCCGCGTCGGTCACCGCGTTGAACAGCGAATCGCCGATCTCCCCGGCGATGCCGGCGACTTCGGTCTTCGACGGAATGGATTTGATCTCGGCGCGGAAGCCACGGTCCTTGGGGAGGACCCAGAGCATTCGGTCGGCGTCAATCTGATAGCGCACAGCGCGCAGCTCGCCTACCACCGAGCGGCCCACCGCCAGCAGGTTCCCGGCGCGGACGCGGCGCAGGTCGTAAAGCGATTGCGCCGAGCCGGAGACTCCCGCGGCGGCGAGCGTATCCAGGCCCATCCGCCGCAGCGAGTCGCTGAAGCTCGCCCCAGCCGGGACCTTGCGCTCGGAATAGAGCACCACTTGCGCGCGAATGCGCTCGGCATCCTGGCGAGCGAGCGTGGCCTCTTGCGCAAGCTGCTGCTCCGCCGAAAACCGCTCGTGGAAGACAATCGCCAGAGCCGCGGTCCCGAGACCCGCAACAATCAGAACCACAATCCCAAAGGCACGATTCACTGTTCCCTCAGATTCGGCAGTCACTGTCGGAGCGACTGGGGCATCGCCACCCCCCACAACCCGCCGTGGCGCCGCGAGGGGTGAGCAACATATCGCACTTCCCTTATTCTCCCAAGCACAATCCGGGTGTCAAAACAAGTTTTGGCCCGGCGTCCCTGAGGAGCAACCTGGGGGGCTCCCGGGACTGCGCGGCCGTGGCCCCCGGGGCTTGAGCTTCCGGCCCGAGTTGAGCCGAAAAGTCTCCCGGGAGTGCCAGGATTGGGAAAGGGTCCTTCACATCTCAAAAGCGAGCCGCACCGAAGCCTTGGATTTTCCGCCAATTGTGGGCTCACCTCTTTGGAGTGCAGGTTGCTGGAAAACCTGTCAAGCCGGCGTCTCGCCCCTTCCCTGCGAGGGCCTGACGCGCCCGAACCTTCGGGACCGCAGCGGACACCGCAGCAGCAAACGAAGGAGGAGACGCCAATGGATGGTGTCCTCTTCATCCCGCCGGACGGCCCCGAGCACCGCCGCGACCAGATCTGCGCAGACTGTGGCCGAAGCTTCCCAGCCCGGCCTGCCGGCGATGGGGCCGAGGAGCTCTGCGAGAACTGCTACCTGGCGCAGTTTGAGCCCCGGCGCCTGCGACACTGGCAGAAACCGGCCGGCCGGATGCACCCGATGCGCTAGTGCAGTACCAACGAATGGGCGCTACCTGACCGCCTATTTAGTAGTTGGGGTGTAATGTGTGAAGCAGGACCGGAGGGCGACGGCCCAGCCGATACGTCGAAGGCTTAGGGTCTCGGGCTGGCCGCAGCGGACGCAGCAGGCGCGCCGGAAGCGTCCGCCGGGTGAAGCGCAGCAAAATAGTTGTGCTCGCGGAGGCTGCGGTAGATGCGGCCGGCAACCTCGGCGGCTGTCGGGCCTTTCACGCGTCGCGTATTGCCGCGCAGCAGGACCACCAGCACGATTCGCGGATGAATCTGATCGTTGTAGGAGACAAACCAGCCCAGGCGCGATTTTTGGTCCGAGCAAGTGCCGGTCTTGCCGAGCGCCTGCTCGCCCGCGGGGTCGTAGCTGGAGCGCGCCGTGCCGTAGAGCACCGCCGCCAGCATCCCTTGCCGCAGTTCCGGCAGCAGCGGCTCGATGGAGAGCTTTCGCTTGATGCGCGGTGCAAAGCCCTGCCGCTCTTCGTCGCTGCGCGGGTACTGCAGGTAGTAAATCGTGCCGCCGTTGGCAAGCGTGGAGGCCAGCGCGCCGAGCTGCAGTGGAGTGATCTGGATTCCTTCGCCGAAGCTCGACATCCGCGCCACACCGCCTCGTTGCGGCGGCTCCGAAGGGAAAGCCCCGGGGTGCTCCTCGGGAATGTTGTAACCGGCCAGCTCGCCCAGTCCCAGCAGGCGCGCGTAGCGCGAGACAGTCTCAAAGCCCATCCGCCGGCCGAGCTCCTCGAAGAAGGCGTTGTTGGAATGCGCCATCGCTTCGGTCAGGTTCATGAAGCGGCGGCGCGCCACCGGCACCATGGTGTCGCGGTTGATGACGTTCTCTTCGAGCGCGGCGAGCGCGATCGTAGGCTTGATGGTTGAACACGGAATGAAGCCCGCGGAGAACGCCAGCTTCTGATTGACTACCGTAAGGACGCGCCCCGAATTGGGGTCAATGGCCACCACGGAGCCGTTGTAGCGCCCCAGCGCCTCCACGGCGGCTTGGCGCACAACCGGGTCGTCGAATCCGCCGGCGTCTTCTTTGGTGGAATCGGCGTAGGTCGGCACGCCGTAACGATAGCGGATTGAGCTGTGCCTGCGCGCCACGGACCTGCTGGAAACGCGGGCGGGCGAGCTGCGCGCGCCTGCTGCTGCCTCTGCGGCTAGTGTAGGGAAGTTCTCGGCCAAAAGCAGGATCAGGACACAGGAAACAAATCGAATATAGCCAAACTGTTGAGTCATATACCTATCTTAATCTTAGAAGGCGCAGCGCCCCTTCTCGTTTGCCCACCATCACGAGCGGGCTTGATTCTAGAGAACTAAACAACTCCCACGCAATAGGAAAGGCGTACAGGTGTTCTGCACGTTAGTGTCCCTTTCGGGTAGCTGCGTATCCAGCAGAAAACACACGGGGATACAGGGGTGGTACAGGCGAAAATGTGCATCTTTTTACCACTTTAGAGCCAGGCTGGCACAACGGACAGGGGGGACTCAGCGTGTCGGCTTGCCCTTTGCGGCGGCGGAGGCAGCCGCGGCCTGCGGCTCGGGCTTCGGTGGGTCGCCGCCCGGAACCGGGACAGCCATGGAAGTTGGCAGTCCGAGCTGCTTGCGCAGCGCGGTCTCAATCTTGTCGCGGATGTCGGTATTTTCCTTCAAGAAGAGGCGCGCGTTTTCACGGCCCTGGCCGAGGCGCTCACCGCCAAAGCTGAGCCACGTGCCGGCCTTTTCGATCAGCGCCTTCTCGACGCCCAGGTCGAGCAAGTCGCCTTCGCGGGAGACGCCCTCGCCGTATAGGATATCGAACTCGGCTTCACGGAACGGCGCAGCGACTTTGTTCTTCACCACTTTGGCGCGCGTGCGCGAGCCCACGACGCGATCGCCATCCTTGATGGCCTGGATGCGTCGAATGTCCAGCCGGATCGAAGAGTAGAACTTCAGCGCGCGCCCGCCGGTGGTGGTCTCCGGATTGCCGAACAGCACGCCGATCTTTTCGCGGATCTGGTTGATGAAGACCAGACAGGTCCGCGACTTTGAAACAATGGCCGTCAGCTTGCGCAGCGCCTGCGACATCAGCCGCGCCTGCAAGCCCATCTGCGGCTCGCCCATCTCGCCTTCGAGTTCGGCCTTAGGCACCAGCGCCGCCACCGAGTCCACCACCACCACGTCCACGGCGCCCGAGCGGATCAGCGTCTCAGCGATCTCCAGCGCCTGCTCGCCATTGTCCGGCTGTGACACCAGCAGGTTGTCCACGTCCACGCCCAGCTTCCGCGCATAGGCCGGGTCGAGCGCGTGCTCGGCGTCAATGAACGCCGCCACGCCGCCGAGCTTCTGCGCCTGGGCGATCGTCTGCAACGCCAGGGTCGTCTTTCCGGACGACTCCGGTCCGAAGATCTCGATGACGCGGCCGCGCGGGAGACCGCCGA
>Ga0070706_100003984_pt1 | contig 14372 bp, 10 predicted proteins | sample KBSK5501metaG_FD_65476 | JGI IMG/M metagenome (GOLD analysis project Ga0070706, IMG submission 65476) | Corn, switchgrass and miscanthus rhizosphere microbial communities from Kellogg Biological Station, Michigan, USA - KBS K5-50-1 metaG | ecosystem: Host-associated > Plants > Roots >...
CGCAGCGAGGGATCCCAGACTTCTCGCGTCGGCGGCAGTCTTCTCGCGCCGCGGAGCCCAGAATTCCCCTCTCCCCCGCGCGGGGGAGAGGGTGAGGGAGAGGGGCGTCGCAGCGTCCTTAGTCCGGCGTCTGCTGTGCCTCCCCGGTGAGCCGGGCGTACAGCTGCTCGACTTCCTCCAGAGTTGCGATATCTGCCACCCCTTTGTCCGTCCTCACCCTGACGATTCGCGGAAAGCGCAGCGCGAAGCCGGATTTGTGCCGGCTCGACCTCTGGAGCGTGTCGAAGGCGACTTCGATCACGACCCTGGGCTCCACCGCGCGGACCGGCCCGTAACGGCCGACCGTGATCTTGCGGAACTCGGCGCCCATTCGCCGGATCTCCTCGTCGGTCAAGCCCGAGTACGCCTTTCCGATGTTCACGAAGCGCTCGCCGTCCTTGACCGCGAAGGTGTAGTCCGAAAGCATTCCCGCCCGCTTGCCGTGCCCCTGCTCGACCGCGGTCACCACGACGTCGAGCGTCGCCAGCGCCTTCTTCCACTTTCGCCATGCCCGCCCGCGCTTGCCGGCCTGGTAGGCCGAGTCGCGGCGCTTGAGCATCAACCCCTCGTTGCCGCGTGCTCTCGCACGCTCGAAGAGATCCTCGAGAGCGGCGGGGCTTTCCGCGGAGAAGACCTCCGAAATGCGCAGCCCTCGACCCGCGGCGATCCGCTCGAGCTCCGACCTCCGCTCCCGCCACGGGGCCTCGAAGAGCGGCCGCTCGCCGGTCGCCAGGCAGTCGTACGCGATGAAGGCGGCGGGAACCTCCGCCAGCAACGCCTCCTCGGGCGACTTGCGCCCCAGCCGCCGCTGCAGCTTGAAGAACGAGGCAGGGCGTTCCCGCTGCCAGGCGACGATCTCGCCGTCCAACAGAAAGGTGCCTTCCAGGGCGGCGAGCGCCGCGGCGATCTCGGGAAACTGCGGCGTGACCTCGTCCAGGGTCCGTGAGAAGAGCGCGACGCGCCCGCCTTCCTTGTGGGCGTGGGCGCGGATGCCGTCGAACTTGTCCTCGACCGCGAACTCGGGCAGCTCGTCCGCGACCTCCTCGGCCGTCTCGATCGGCGAGGCGAGCATGAAGGCGATCGGGTGGAAGAGCCGGAACCGGATTTGCTCCAGCCGGTTCTCGCTGGCCGCCACCGCGGTCTCGCCGATGTCGCCGCAATCGCGGTGCGCACGGGCGACCGCCTCTCGGTTGCGGCCGAACGCCTCCGCGATCGCCTCCTCGACGGTGGTCAGATCGGCGCCGATCCGAAGTCCGCCCGAGAGCGTCTTGAGCAGGTACTTCGCCTCGACGGGAGACGAGCGGCGGAGCATCTCCTCGAGAAGCCGTCGCTTCTCCGCGGCGGTTCGGGACGCGGAGAGGCCGCGAAAGAACGCATCGGCTTGACCGATCGTCATCCCCTCGCCGGACGGCGCGGCGCTCAGGAGCGAGACGGCCTCGCCGAGATCTCCGATCGCAACCGCGCAGGCGTGCAGGGTCTCCTCGTCCCACCCGGTCACCGAGGCCGCGGCGCGCGCAACTGTGGCCCAACCCACCGAGGTGGTCGTCTCCTCGTGCTCGGCGAACGGGGAGCCGGAGAGAAAGCGCGCCGCCAATTCCAGCTCGCCGTTCTCGAGCGCGGAAAGCGCGCGGGCGAGCCGCTCGATCTTGGCGAGCTTGCCGCGGGTGCCGGCGACGCTCTCCAGGGTTTCCGCCAGCAGTCGATAGGGAGTCACGGGTCCTCGGGAGGCCTCTCCTCCCGTTCGAGCAGCGGCGCCGCGGCGACGCCGTCGCCCGGGAGGAGTCTCGCGAAGTCGCGGGCGAAACCGTGGAACGTGACGACGCGGTCCGCTCCGACCTGCCGCACGTGCCTGCGCAGGTCCTCGAAATCCGCGTGATCGGACATCGGGATCAGGACGTCGGCGTCGAGCTCGCTCCGGGAGGCGTCTCGGATCGCCCAGCCGGAAAGATAGACGACGCGGCGCCTGCGGATCGCTCGGACCATGGGCGTGCGCGAGGTCGACGGGGGCGTGATCAGGGCCTCTCCCGCCTGCGGCGGCCCGGTCTCGTACGCTCGCGAGAGAGGCAGCGCGGTACCCGCGGCCGCGTACTCGGGCAGAAGCTTCCAGGCGGCGCCGTGCAGTACGGTCGGGATCCCCGCCTCGGTCAGGATCGCGGCCGTCTCCTGGGCCTTGCCCAGGGCGTACGCCAGCAGGACCGGCGTCTCCCCTTCGGCGATCGCCTCGCGGCAGACCGCGACGATGCGCCGCTCCAGCTCCTCGCGCGGCGGAAATCGAAACACCGGCAGCCCGAAGGTCGTCTCGAGCACGAGCGCGGCGGACGGAGGCGACTCGACCGGCGGGACGGTTCGAGCCGGGCGGAGCTTGAAGTCGCCGGTGTAGAGCAGGGAGTCTCGGTCCGTTTCGAAGCGCACCTGAGCGGAGCCGAGCACGTGGCCGGCCGAGACGAGGCGGAGCCGCGCCCCGTCCCGCTCCCACGGCTCTCCGTACGCGAGCTCGACGGCCGCGCCGTTCCAGTCCGGGTGGCGCCGCCGATAGAGGGCGACGGTCGAGGGCGTCGCCCAGAGCAGGGCGTGCCCGTCGACCGCGTGATCGGCGTGCGCATGGGAGAGAATCGCGCGGGGCACCGGAACGATCGGATCGAGAAACGCGTCGAACGCGCGCGCGTACAGACCTTCGCGCCGCGCTTCCAGGAAGGGGAGAAGGAACTGGCTCGCGTCGTCAGGCACGAGACGATTCCACCGTTCAGCGGCGCCGGCTAGGCCAGGGGCGTCAAGCCGAAGAGCGGGAGATCCACGACCGTGCGCAGCCCGGCCGGAGCGCGCACGATGAACGGGACAGCGTTGACGACGGCGCCGATCGTCGAGCGATCACCGTGGAACCCGCCGGAGACGGTCAGATGGATGGGAGGATCTCCCTCGATATCGATCCGGTCGCCGGGGCCGGTCGCCCCGACGGCCATCGTGAGGTCGAGCGAGACCTTCACCTCGTCGCCGGCCTGGACCAGAGCGATCTGGCGAAGTCCCAGCACGCGCCCGGCAGCGACACCGTCGGTCTCCTTCTCCGCGAGCACCGGCTTGATCGTCTCGGTGATCTCGTCGATGGGCAAGCCGAGCCCCAGCGCGATGAGCGCGGCGGACTCGGAGAGGCCGACGTGTCCGAGCCGCTTCGCCGCGACGCCTTCGTGGAACTCCTCTCGGGTCAGGCCCGCGCCGACCTTCGCCCGCAGGGGACCCCGCCGCCGCGCCGCGTCGACGACGCGCGTGACGCGGACGCTTTCGACGCGCACGCACGCCGACGCGACCGCCAGAACGAGCCGATCCATCACGAGGCCCGGGTTGACGCCGGTGCCCAGAACCGCGACGCCTCGATCCCGGGCACGGCGGTCGATCTTGCGCGCGTGGACGGAGTGCCGCAGCTCCGGGTAGGCGAGCTCCTCGCAGGTCGAGACGATGTGCATCCCCGCCTCGATCGCCTCCTCGATCTGCGGGGAGACGTCGTCGAGACGCGACCCGGTGCACAGCAGGGCCACGTCGGCCCGGCCGCGCGATGCCGCGCTTTCCGCATAGAGAGCGGCTGCGGTCGGGCGCACGATCACCCCTTCGAATGCGCCGTCGAGCAGCTCGGAGAGACGGTGCCCGGCCTTCTCCGGCGAAGGATCCGCAGCGCCGAGCAGCGTGATGTTTTCCCGGCCCGCCAGCGCTCGGCCGACCTCGATTCCGATCGGCCCGAGCCCGAGCAGAGCGACGCGGGCGTGAGGCGTCATCATGGCTTCACCCTTCCGTCCTCCGCACCCGGCGCATTCTACGAGACTTCCGCGGAGGCTCGAGCGGCGTCCGCCTCCCCGGCCGCGCGATCCGGAACGCCGCGCAGGAGCAGATATGCCGTCAGCATGAAGAGGGCGAGCGAGCCGACGGCGATCCGATAGGCGACCGCGGGGCCGAGAGAGCGAAAGATGCCGTCGACGATCGCCGCCCAGACGAGCGGCCCGACGATGGCGGCTGCGCGGGCGGAGAGCGACAGCAAACCGAAGAAGCGTCCCGCCTCGCGCGCGGGCACGAGCGTCAGCAGGAGCGGCCTCTCGGAGGACCAGATTCCGCCGAACGCGAGGCCGACGAGGAGGCCTCCGGCCCAGAACGCCGAAAGAGACGGCGCGAGCGCGATGGCGATCAGGCCGGCGCACCACGCCGCGAGCACCGCCTGAAGCGTCCGCCGCGGGCCGTAGAGGTCGCTCGCCCGCCCGGCCAGCGCCGCTCCGAAGATCGCCGGCACGGTCAGCGTGACGAACAGACGGACCTCTCCACCCGCGGGCAGCCCCAGAACCGTCACGGCGTAGAGCGCCATGAAGGAAACCGCGGTGCCGAGAGCGTCCTGGTAGAAGTAGGAGGCGACCACGAAGCGGCGCAGACCGGGATATCGGCCCGCCTCTCGAAAGGCGTCGCGCAGCTCGCGGACGATCGCGGAGATCGGGACTCGGACGCCTCGGTCCCGGCGAACGCCGCGATCCCGGCAGAAGAAGAAGAAAGGCAGCGAGAAGAGGAGAAACAGCAGCGCCGTCGGCGCGAACGCGGCCTGGCGTCCACCGGGGGAGAGCCCGCCGAGCCCGCCGGTGACGAACGGCGCGACGAGGAGGACTCCCGCGATCGAGCCGACATAGCCGAGCGCCGTGCCCAGTCCGGAGAGCCGGCCGCGGCTCTGGGGCGGCGCGAGCTCGGCGAGCATGGCGTTGTAGGGCGGGATCGCGAGCTGATAGGCGACGTTGGCGAGCGCGAACGCCGCGAGGGGAACGAGGAGGCGGGAGCCGCGCGAGAGCCCGGCACGGGCGAGAGGGGAGAGGGCGAGCGTGGCCGCGACGCTGACGAGTGTCAAAGCGACCACCCAGGGCTTGCGCCGGCCGGAGGCGTCAGAAACCGCGCCGATCCAGGGAGCTGCCAACAGGACCGCGGCCGAAGAGAGGCTCGTCGCCGCCGAGTACGCCGTGTTGCTCGCACCGCGCTCCGCGACGATCCAGACCGGAAAGTAGAGCGTCACGATGTTCATCGAGAAGATCGTGTTGGCGAAGTCGTAGAGCGCCCAGCTCCACCGCTCGAGCGGCGAGGCGCCGGCCTCCCCTCTGGACAGGATCACGGGAAGCGAGGATATTTCGCGGCCGGGAGGATTCGCATCATGGTTCGACGGCTCATCGCCGGGCTCTGCCTGCTTCTCTCCGCGCGTCTGCCGGTCGCGGCGCAGCCTTCCGCGCCCCGAGCGACACTCGCCCTGGTCGGCGGCCGGATCGTGGACGGATACGAGGGGCGTCCCATCGAGGACGGCGTCATCGTCGTCTCCGGCGAGCGGGTCCTCGCCGTGGGCTCGCGCTCCGACGTCGCCGTACCGCCCGGGACCCCGACGATCGACACGCGCGGGATGACCGTGCTCCCCGGCCTCGCGGACATGCACGTCCACCTGATGATCCTCGGCCACGGGGACTACGAGCACTGGGACACGACCTACCGGTCGCGCTTCCGCCGCGAGATCATGCCCGCGGCCGCGCGGCAGCTGCTGTCGAGCGGGGTGACTTTTGCGCGGGAGCTCGGGGCGCCGCTCGAGGACGTCCTGGACGTGAAGGCGCGGATCGAAAAGGGGGAGATTCCGGGGCCGCGCCTCTTCGTCTCCGGTCCCTTCATCCAGCACCGCCCCTACGCCGACTACGAGAAGGAGTATCGCTGGGGCGTCTCCGGGCCCGCGGACGCGCGGGCGAAGGTCCAGAGGATCGTCGACGCCGGCGTCGACCTCGTCAAGCTCATCGATCAGGACCAGATGACCGAGGAGGAGGTCCGCGCGGTGGTCGAGACCGCTCACAAGGCCGGCCGGCCGGTCGTCGCGCACGCCCATCGGGAGGAGGAGATCCGGATCGGGCTGAAGTACGCCGTGGACTGCTTCGAGCACACGGGGCTCGCGACGGAGCCGGGATACCCGGAGGACATCCTCCAGGGAATTCGCAAGCGGAACCAGACGCTCGCCTGGTGCCCTACGGTCGAGGGGCTCTTCCTCTCCGAGTACACCGCCGACGTCTTCCCCGGACGGCTGGACGATCCCCGCTGGCAAGAGGGGCTCGCGCCCGATCTCGTCCAGGACATCCGCAACTCGCTGCGCAACGTGGGGGCGCTGCCGTACTTCACGCTCGTGCGACGACGGATTCCGACGCTCGCGAACAAGTTTCGCCAGCTCCGGGAGACGGGCGTGACGCTGCTCGTCGGGACGGACTCGGGCATCCCGGGAAACTTCCACACCGACTCGACCTGGAGGGAGCTCGCGACCTGGGTTCGTCTCGGGATGACGCCGATGCAGGCGATTGCGGGCGCGACGCGCTGGCCCGCCGCCTGGCTGAAGAGGGAAAACGACCTCGGGACGATCGCGCCCGGCCGCTACGCTGACATCATCGCGGTGCGGGGCGACGTGTTGAGCTCGATCGAGCTGCTCCAGAGGGTGGACGTCGTCGTCAAGAATGGGGTTCGGATCAAGTGAGGACCGGAATCTGCAGCCCGTCGACGGCGTTAACGGAGATGCCGTGAATCGAAGAATGGTGTCGGCGCTCCTCCTGCTCGTGGCGGTCTCCCTCTCGCCCGCGTGCGCCGGCCGCTCGGCGCGGAAAGACCGAGGGCTCGGGCTGCGGGTCCTCGACTGCGTGGTCGTCGAGCGCGAGCACGAGCCGCCCGGGACTGGCGGGGCGAGCTACGCGGGAACCGGAAACTATTACCTCGTGTTCGAGGCTCGCGAGGGACAGGCGACGGCGCGCTATCGCCTCCAGGTCAACCGCACGCAGTGGTTCCGGTTTGCTGAAGGCTCGCGAGTCCGCATCACGCTCAACAACAACATCCTGACCGACGTCCGGTCGAACGAGTAGGGTTTCTCCGCCTCGGACCGCCCGACGCCGTGCCCTAAGATACGGGCCCGGTGCAATCCCCCTGGCTGCCGAAGACGGTCACCGCTCTGCGCGGTTACACGCGGGAGCAGTGTCTGGCCGACCTCCAGGCAGGTCTCGTAGTCGGGATCGTCGCGATCCCGCTGGCCCTCGCCTTCGCGATCGCCTCGGGGGTCGCTCCCGAGAAGGGCCTCGTCACCGCGGCCGTCGCCGGCTTCCTGATCTCGCTCCTGGGCGGCAGCCGGGTCCAGATCGGCGGACCCACGGGCGCCTTCGTCGTCATCGTCTACGGCATCGTCGCGCGGTACGGAATCGACGGCCTGACGATCTGCACGGTTCTCTCGGGCGTTCTCCTCATGGCGCTCGGCCTGGCACGCTTCGGCGGCGCGATCAAGTTCATCCCGTACCCCGTCGTCACGGGGTTCACGAGCGGGATCGCCGTGATCATCTTCTCCTCGCAGGTCAAGGACCTGCTCGGGCTGAAGATGGGCGCGGTGCCGGCGCCGTTTCTCGCCAAGTGGAAGGCGTACGCGCTGAGCTTTCCCTCGCTCTCGCTGCCCTCCCTCGCGGTCGCTCTCGGCTCGCTCGCGCTCCTGATCCTTTGGCCGCGCGTCTCGCGCAAGATCCCCGGTCCGATCGTGGCGATCCTCGCCGCGTCGATCGTGGTCGCGGCGCTCGGGCTGCCGGTCGAGACCATCGGGTCGCGGTTCGGTTCGATTCGAGCGTCGATTCCCGCTCCGAGGCTTCCGGCGGTCTCGCTCGACCGTCTGCGCGAGCTCTTCCCTCCGGCTGTCACGGTGGCTCTCCTCGCGGCGATCGAGTCGCTGCTCTCGGCGGTCGTCGCCGACGGGATGATCGGGAGCCGCCACAAATCCAACGTCGAGCTGGTGGCGCAGGGGATCGCGAACGTCGCGTCCGGGCTCTTCGGAGGCATCCCCGCGACCGGAGCAATCGCGCGCACCGCGACGAACGTCAAGAACGGAGGCCGAACGCCGGTCGCCGGAATGGTGCACGCCGCGACGGTCCTTCTGGTGCTGGTCTTCCTCGGAAAGTGGGCGCGCTTCATTCCGCTGGCCACGCTGGCGGCGATCCTGACGGTGGTTTCCTACCACATGAGCGAGTGGCATGCGTTCGCCCACCTCCTCCGCACGCCCAAGAGTGACGTCGCGGTCCTGCTCACGACCTTCCTCCTGACGGTGCTGATCGATCTGACCGTCGCCGTTCAGGTCGGCGTCGTGCTCGCCGCGTTCCTCTTCATCCGGCGGATGGCGGATGTGACGAACGTGGCGGTCGTGACCCAGGAGCTGAAGGACGCGCCCGACGGCACGATGGTCTTGGACGCCGAGGGCGTGGCGCGTCGAAGGGTCCCGGACGGCGTCGAGGTCTACGAGGTCAACGGCCCGTTCTTCTTCGGCGCCGCCGATAAGATCAAGGACGTCCTCCACTTCGTGGCGAAGAAACCGAAGGTCTTCATCCTCCGCATGCGCAACGTGCCCGCGATGGACGCCTCCGGCATCCGGGTGCTCGACGATCTGTTCCAGTCCTTCTCGCACCAGAGAATTCGGTTCATCATCGCGGGCATCCACGCGCAGCCGCTGATCGCCCTCGACCGCGCCGGAAAGCTCGATCAATACGGCCGCGACAACTTCGTCGCGACCCTCGACGAGGCGCTGGAGAAGGCTCGGGAGACCCTCGCGGCGCGGACGACCGGCCGGGTGCCCGTCGGGTCCGACGCCGCCGCGCGCGAGACCCGATGAGCAATCGGGCCGGCGCCGCCGACGCCTGGGACGGCGAGAGGATCGTGACCCGCTTCGACGCGGAAGCGGAGACGTGGATGTTCGTCGCGATCCATTCGACGCGGCTCGGCCCGGCGGCGGGCGGCACGCGGCTGGCGCAATACCCGGATCGGGACGCGGCGCGCCGGGACGTTCAGCGGCTGTCGGCCGGGATGACGGACAAATGGGCGGTCGCCGGATTCCCGTGCGGCGGCGGCAAGGCGGTCCTCGCGACCCCGCGAGACCTTCGGCCGCCCGAGCGCGAGGGCCTTCTGAGGCGATACGGCGCTCTCGTCGCCGAGCTCGCCGGCGCGTTCACGACGGGGCCCGATCTGGGAACCTCGTCGGCGGACATGGACGTGGTCGCGGAGACCGGCGCGCCGTACGTGTTCGGCCGGAGCCGTGAGCGGGGCGGCGTCGGAGGCTCCGGAGGATGGACCGCTCTGGGCGTCTTCGTTTCGATGGAGGTCGTCTGCCGGCGGCTGTTCGGCACGCCCTCGCTCGCCCGCCGCTCCGTCCTCGTGCAGGGAGTCGGCGGAGTCGGGCGGCCGCTCCTCGAGCGGCTCGCAGCCGCCGGCGCCCAAGTACGATTCAGCGAGTCGGACGCCGAGAGGGCTCGGGTCATCGCCGAGCAGACGGGGGTCGAGAGCGTCGCGCCCGGAGCGGTGCTGGAGAGCGCCTGCGACGTCTTCGTCCCGTGCGCCTTCGGCGGCGTGCTCCACGAGGAGTCGATCACGCGCCTGCGCTGCCGCGCGGTCGTCGGCGCCGCGAACAATCAGCTGGCGGCGGCCGAGGATTCGATCCGGCTCGCGACGCGGGGGATCCTCTATGCGCCCGACTTCGTCGTCAACGCCGGCGGCGCGATCGCCGTCACCGGCATGGAGGCGATGGGATGGACTCCCGACCGCGCCGAGCGCGAAGTCCGGGGAATCGGCGCGACCCTCGAGCGCGTGCTGGCGCTCGCCGACTCCGCCGGGATCGATCCGGATTCCGCGGCTCGCCGGCTCGCCAGGGAACGCCTGGCCGCCGCGGAGCCGCGGCTCGCCTGATCCGCCTCAGCGCGTTCGGTAGGGGCTGCCGTCGCGGGCCACCTCGAAATCCGACGACCGTCCCTTCGGAATCGAGAGCGAGCGCCACTTGGACCCGGCGAAATGTTTGGCGAGCAGCACGATCTGGCCGACGTGGTAGGCGTAGTGCGCGAGCTGCCGCTGGATCGCCTGCCAGACGGTGTGACTCTCCCCGCGGATCCGAACCTCCCGCTCCAGATCCTCCGGCGTGAGGGGAGTCAGGGCGTCGAAGAGGAGCCGCCAGCCGGCTTCCCAGGCCGCCGTAAGCGACTCGCGCGTGTCGGAGGGCTCGACCTCGAACTCTCGATCGCGGTGGCGATCCGGCTTCTCGCCGTCGGTGGTCAGGAAATCGCGCCAGCGGGAGCGCATGTTGCCGGCCACGTGCTTGACGACGAGCGCGACGCTGTTGGAATCCGGGTCGAGCGTCCGGAAGAAGTCGGCGTCCGCGACCTGGGCGAGCGCACGCTCGGCGAGCGACTTGGACTTCCGGAACTGGAGGACCGCGTCCTCGAGGGCGTCGGCGGCGAAGCCGGGCGGCGGCACCCGGCGATCGTAACTCGACCAGATATATAAGTGATTGCTTATATGTCTATCCTGGGAGCCAGAACGTCTCGCCCGTCTGTACGAAGAACAGCCCGGCGCGCGTGGGTCGGCCGGTCAGCCGCTCCCAGTAGCGGCGGTACAAAGCGACCTGCGGCGCGTAAAAGGCGACGAGACCCTCGAGCGCGCCCGGGACGATGGTGTCGGACTTGTAGTCGACCAGCACCCAGCCCTCCTCTTCCTCGAAGAGAAGATCGATTGCGCCCTGAAGGACTCTTCGCGCCGGCCCGTCCGCGAGCCCGACCTCCTCGCGCGCCACGTCGAGCGCGAAGGGGACCTCGACGAGCCGGCGCCGTGCGGCGCGGGCGCGTTGCCAGAGCGGCGAGCGAGCGACCGCCTCGACGAGACGCATGACGTCCTCGAGCTCGGCGGCGGGACGCTCCTCCTCTGCAAGGAGATTGGCGGCATGCGCGCGCACGTCCAGCCCCTCGTCCCGCATCAGGGCCTCGAGCATGCGGTGGAGGACCCGGCCGAACGACATCCCGCGGCCCGTCCATTCCCACGCCGGCTTCTGCGACACGGCGTGGACGAGCTCCGTGACCGGCAGGGCCGCCGTCGAGACAGACGCGCTCCTGGCGCGGCGAGCCCTCTGGTCGGCCCTGAACGCCGAAAGCTCCACCGGCAAACGTCGCAGCGGCGGCGCCGCCTCGGCTGGGGGTGCGGCCGGCGCCTCGGGGAGATCCTCCGTCAGCGTCGGCGCGAGCGCATGCCATGCGCCCTGGGCGTTCTCGCTCCGCCCCTGCTTGAACAGGCTGACGACGAGCATCTCGCGCGCCCGCGTCGCCGCGACGTAGAGAAGGCGCGCCTTCTCCGCCTCCGCGAAGGCGCACTCGGACTCCTCCATGGCGTCCCATCCGGCGGGCTCCGCAAGCTCGACGACACCGAACCCGTCGGTCTCCCGGAGGACGCGCCAGTGTCCGGCGGCCGCGAGCCCGGTCCGGTCGATCCAGACTCGCGGCGGCTTGTCGCGGTCCCGGCGTGGGTCGGCGAGGAAGACGACCGGCGCCTGGAGCCCCTTGGCTCCATGGACGGTCGAGAGACGCACGGCGTCGCGCCGGCCCGGCTCGACGCTCATCTCCTCGATATAGCCCTCGCCCGTCAAGCGGCGGAGCTCTCCGACGACCGCGGCGAAGTCGAGGCCCTCGGAAGAGAACGTGCGCGCCGCGGCGATCGCCTTCAACAGATTTCCGGCGCGGCTGTCGCCGAGCTCGCGGGCGCCCGCATAGGCCGTCCAACCGATGCGTCCGCAGATGCGGGAGATCGCGGCGCCGGGCGGCAGCGTCTCCGCCATCGCACGCGCCTCGACGAGCACGTCGACCGCCCCGGCGATGCGCGGATCGGCGTTCTCGGGGAGAGGCTGCTGGAACGAGAAGCGCCCGCCGGCTCGAGCGAAGCGATACAGGGCCTCGTCATCGACGCCGAAGAGCGGACCGCGCAGTACGGCGACGAAGGAGACCGGATCGTCCGGATCCGAGATCGAGGAGAGCAGCGGGAGCAGCGTGCGAAGCTCCTCGGAGTCCGAGAACGCGCCTCCGCCGGAGAGCTCGTAGGAGATGCCGCGCGCCTCCAGCGCCCGGGCGTAGTCCGGCATTCGCGAGCGCATGCGAAAGAGAAGGAGAAAATCGCCCGGGCGCCTCTCCCCGCACCGCACGGCAGACGCGATCGTTTCCGCGATGCGGCCGGCGTCGTGGGCGATCAGCGGATCGGTCGCCGTCGTCGGCATCCGCGTGACGAGGCGGAAGACGGCGGGAGGTCCGCTCGGCCGTCGAGGGGAAAGCGCCACCCAGTCGGCCTGTCCGCGGGCCGGAGCCGCAAAGAGCGGCGGGAAGGCTTCGTTGACCCAATCGCACAGGTTCGCGATCGACCGGAAGTTCGACGTCAGGTGGACGAGCCGGCCGCATTCCGACAGCCGATCGCGCACGAGCCGATAGGTCTCGATGTCGGCCCGTCGAAAACGATAGATCGACTGCTTGGGGTCTCCCACGACGAACAGCGAGCCCGGCAGGGGCATCAGCGCCCGCCAGTCCTTTTCCTCGGTGTCCTTCCCCGTCAGGTAAAAGAGGATCTCCGCCTGGATCGGATCCGTGTCCTGGAACTCGTCGACCAGGACGGGCAGGAAGCGCTGCTGAAACGCGCGGCGCACCGACGGATGGTCTCGAAGCAGGTCACGCGCGAGAAGAAGAAGGTCCTGGAAATTGAGGCGTCCGTTGCGACGCCGCCAGTCGGAGTAGTCCTGGATCGCCGGCGCGACCGCGCGCATCAAGATCGGATGCAGGTACTCGCGCCAGCGCTTCAAGCCCGGTTCGATCGCGTCGCGGCAGAGCCGCTCCCAGAGCGGCCGCAGCGGGCCCGCCTCGTTCCCCTTCTTGCGAGCGCGGCCGAGGGCCTCCAGCACCCGCGCGAACCCGGCCGAGTCGTCGGAGTGGGCCAGCGCAGCGAGCCGGAGCCCGCGTCGGATCGCTTCCTGATACTCGCTCCAGCCCCTCGCCGGGGCCTCTCGGGGAAGCTCCTTCTGCGCTTTCGCGAGGAACTCCTCCACGGCCGCGCGCTCTGACGAAAAGTCGGGTGGCGGCGCCTCCGGCCCGATCGCCGGCGCGACGTCTTCGTTTTCGCACAGCGAATCGAAGGTCTGCTCGAGATCCTCGAGGCGAATGTGAAGCTCGGCGAGCCGCGCGAGCAGCGGGCTCTCCTCCGTGAACAGTCTCTCGACGTACCGGCCCCACGCCTCTTGGCGGCGGGCCGCGTCTTCCGGCTCGTCCATCTCGGAGAAGCCAGGGTCCACGCCGGCCTCGACGGGGCGCTCGCGCAGGAGCCGGGCGCAGAAGGCGTGAATCGTGCCCACGAAGGCGGAGTCCAGCCGCGCGAGCGCATCGTCGAAGCGCATGCGGTACGGTGCGCGTGCCGCTCGCGCCGCCTTCTCGAGCCTCACCTGAAAACGCTCGGAGAGCTCCGCGGCCGCCTTGATCGTGAACGTGACAGCGGAGATCCGGTCGATCCGGGTTCCCGCGGCGATCAGTGCCGTCATCCGTTCCACGAGGCTCGTCGTCTTGCCCGTGCCGGCGGCCGCCTCGACGAGCATGGAGACGCCGAGGTCCTCCGCGATCGCCCGGCGAGCCGCGGCGTCGGGGAGAGCCTCGGGCCGACGCTCAGCGGCCGTCATGGATCTCCCGGAACACGGGAAGCGCGGGAGGGCCGGCGTCCGCGCGCTTGCCTCGGGCGCGTCTTCTGGCGAGGGCGGCGCCGCCGCACACTTCCTCGTAGTCGCAGAACTTGCAGTCCTCCTGCCCGGCGGTGTGGGGGAAGGCGCCGTCGCGAAGCAGGTCCAGAAGCGTGCGGATGATCCGGCGCGTTTCCTCCGGATCGATCACCATGCGCATCCGCTGTCCCTCGCCCTTTCGGCCGGGGAAGAAATAGCCCGCGGTCGAGACTCGGCCCGATCTTCCCGCGCGCGCCAACAGCGCCTCCAGCGCCAGCGCGTAGAGGGCGTGCTGGAGTTGTCGGCCGCCGCGCAGGCCCATGCCTTCGCGATGCCCCCACGTTCCGCCGGTCTTGTAGTCCCAGATCAGAAAGGTCCCGTCGGGAGCCTCGTCGACGCGGTCGATCGAGCCCCGGAGGGGAAGCGACGCACTCGTGCCGAGCGCGATCTCCACGGGTTCACGGGTTGCGAGGAAGCCTCGGTCCGCGGCCCGGGCGAGGCCGAACGGCACTTCGAACCAGCGTGGCGTGACCTCGCGGCAGTGCGCCTCCTCGACGGCGAGGAACGTTCGGCAGGCGAGGAGAATGTCGGCGCGCCGCTGCGCAAACGCGCTCTCGCTGGGGGGAGGAACGCGCTCCCGCCAGAGAACGATCTGCTCTTCGGCGGTCCGTTCGAGGAGCGGCGCGTCCCTGTCGACGCGCGGCCTTTTCCCCTCTTCGGTGAGTCGCTCGAAAAAGAGCCGGAACACCTCGTGGAGCAGGGAGCCCGCGGCCATCGGGTGCAACCACTCGGT
>Ga0070706_100003992_pt1 | contig 14362 bp, 10 predicted proteins | sample KBSK5501metaG_FD_65476 | JGI IMG/M metagenome (GOLD analysis project Ga0070706, IMG submission 65476) | Corn, switchgrass and miscanthus rhizosphere microbial communities from Kellogg Biological Station, Michigan, USA - KBS K5-50-1 metaG | ecosystem: Host-associated > Plants > Roots >...
AGATGGCGATCGCTTGCAACGTCGGCACTCTGATTCATCCGATGACGCAAGCCCAATACATCAACAACTCCGTCCCGAAGCCGTTTGCGCTGTTCTCCCACTCCGATCAAATTCAGGCCGGCCAGAGCGGCCGCGCCGACATCAAGTTCGGAACCGGCTGGGGCGGCCGCACGTCGGATGCGACTCTGACCTGCAACGCCGGCAGCGGATTCCCGACGATCACCTCGATCGCTGGCTCCTCGATCTTCTGCATCGGGCTCCAGCAGCGCCCGCTCTCGATCGGCACCGGCGCCCTCAACACCGTTCTGGTCCTCAACGGCTTCAACAGCACACCCGAGTCGGTCGCGCGGAAGAATTCGATGGACTACCTGCGGACGGTCGACCTGACCGCAACGATGATCGCCGGCGCGAGCTCGACCACGCAGCAGGCGCTCGACATCAGCGCGGATTTCTCCACCGACCCGACGCTGACGACCGTCTTTCCGAGCACCGGCATCGGAAATCAGCTCAAGCAGGTGGCGAAGGTGATCAAGCTCAACCAGAGCACTCTCGGCCTCGAGCGTCAGATCTTCTTCGTTTCCCAGGGTGGCTACGACACCCACCAGAACCAGCTCACCGGCCAGGGGAACAACTTCACGGACCTCTCACAGGCGCTGTCCGCCTTCTACAGCGCGACGATCGAGCTGGGCCTGCAGAACAACATCACGACGTTCACGCTCTCGGACTTCGGCCGCACGCTCCAACCGTCGGGCTCGGGCGCGGACGTGGGCTCCGATCATGGCTGGGGCAATCATCAGTTCGTCATCGGCGACTCGGTTCTCGGAGGCGACTTCTTCGGCACGGTCGGACCCAACGGGACTCTGTTCCCCACGCTGCAGACGGGAGGTCCCGACGACACATCGACGAACGGGCGGGGCCGGTGGATCCCGACGAGCTCGGTCGACCAATACGGGGCGACGCTCGCGAAGTGGTTCGGCGTGGCGGACATCGACGTCTCGACCGTCTTCCCCTTGATCGGCAATTTCACGACCGCCGACCTGGGCTTCATGGGCTCTCCCCCGGCCGGCTGCTGACCGAGGTCTTCGGAGGGGCGGAGCGGTTCCGCCCCTCGTCCGCATCGAGCGGAGGGCCGCGACGAGACGTCGAAGGGTGATCGGGTGATTTCGAGACTGAGCAGGCTTTCGCTCGTACCGGCGCTCGCGCTGGCGGCCTGGCTGGCGCGAGCCGCGTCCGACCCGATCTCGCCGCTCGAGCTTTCTCCTCCCAACCCTTCCGCCGGACAGCTCGTCCGGCTTCGCGAGCTTTCGGCGGACGGAGGCGGCGGATCCTGGGACTTCGGAGACGGCAGCCCGGTCGAGAGCTCCGCGGCTCCCGCGCACGCGTGGGCCGCGCCCGGCGATTACACCGTTCGGCTTCTGAAGGACGGTTCGGTCGTGGAAGGGCGCCTCGCCGTGTCCCCTGAGGACACGCTGCGCCTCAACGCGCCTCATCCCTTCGACGTGTCGGTCGAGGTTTACGACCGCGAGACGGGAGTCCCCTCCGCGGCTCGCGCTTTCGCGATCAGCGACAGGTACGGTTATTTCAGCTTTCCTGCGATCACGGGCGATCCCAGCAATCCCGAGGTCACCGTCAAAGTCCTGGAGGCGCCGTCGGCCGGCCGTTACTGGATCTTCTGGAGCGGAATGACCAGCCTCGACTACACGCTGACGGTCCGGGAGGTGGCGACCGGGCACGTCGAGGTGTACCGGAAAGCGGGTCCGGAGGCGTGCGGCGGATTCGACACGCGGAGCTTCGCCTTCGTGCCGACCCCGACTCCCGGAGGCGCTCGGGCGACCCCGACGCAAGGACTCACGCCGTCGGCCACGATCCCCCAGACGGGGACTCCCCGCGCGACCCCTACTCGGACACCTTCCCGCACACCCACGCCGTCGACGACCGCCACCCCGACGGTCACGCCCACGCCGACTCCCGCTCCACCCCCGTTCATCCAGTTGCGGGCGATCCAGTGGCAGTGGGACTTCTTCTCGACGGATCTCGGCGTCGACGGCGGCAATGAGATCACGCTCCGCGTCGGCCAGACGTATCGCGTCATGGTCTACAACGACGACTTGCCGGACGTGACCGTCGAGCACTACTTCAGCGGGATTTCGGCGATCGGTCTCTCCGGCGGGCCGCTGCCCCAGGGATCCACGCTGCCGATCCAGACCATCACGCCGATGGTCGCGGGCGACTACGGCTACCTCTGCACCGATTCTTCCTGCGGCGTGGGCCACGACTCGATGGTCGGAACGATTCACGTCGTCCCGTAGCCCGCCTCACGGCGGCGCGGCCGGCACCGGGAAGAGGTGAGTGCCGCACGAAAGATGGACGAGTTCGTTGACCGAGAACCCTGTGTGGACTAGGCTCCGGCGAGAGCGCACTCCCTGGCTGCCTCGTCGCGCACGGGCAAATCATGGCACGCCGAGAAGAAGAATCGCGAACCGCTCGGCTGACACCGGCCGGCTCCCCGCCGGCACACTCGCCCCGTGAGCGTCCCTCCCAGAATAGGTCCGCATCAACGGACCCCGGAGGGAGCAAGAGCCGCTCCGGCGCCGATCGAGCCCGATTCTCCGTCCGCCGCTTGCGCTCCGGCTTCTCACTCTGGCGCTCGTCGATCCGGCGGACCGACCTGTTCGTCGCGGGAATCGTCGTGGCCCTGTCCCTCGGGTGGGGCGTCACTCTGCTGGCGCGTGCGCAGGCGGAGGCTCGCCTGGCGTTCGCGCAGCGAGCGCAACGCCTGGAGGCGGCGGTGACCGAGAAGCTGTCGCGGCCGTCGGAGGATCTGACCGCGCTGGCGAGCTTTCTCGGTGTCTCGGGCCGCGTGACCGCCCGGCAGTTCTCGTTGCTGACGGATCCGATTCTGCTTCGCCACCGGTTCGTGTACGCCTTCGAATGGCTCCCGCTCGTCTCGGACCGGGAGCGTCCTTCGTACGAGGCGGAGGGCCGCGCTGCGGGGCTGACCGACTACCGTTTCTGGGAAGCGGGCCCCGACGGAAAGCCGCGCGAGGCCGGGCGGCGCGCCTTCTACGTCCCGATCCACTACATGGAGCCGCCGAGCGCTCGTGCTCTCGGATTCGACATCGCCGCCGATCGACTTCGCTGGCCCACGGCGGAGAAGGCCCGGGATTCGGGCGAGATGGCCGCCTCGCTTCCGTTGATCGAGGAGGCGGACAGGCGGGATGCCTCGCCGGTGGTCGCGGCGTACGCCCCGATCTACCGAGGCGGAGATCCCGCCTCGGAGGCGGCCCGACGCGCCTCGCTCACCGGCTTCGCGCTCGCGATCTTCCGGGTCGCCCCGCTCGTCAACGAGGCCGCCGCCGCCGTGGATGCCTCCGGCCTCGGCTTCGCTCTGCGCGACGTCGAGTCGCCGGAGGCGCCCCTTCTCGCGGAACGGCCGCGGGGAGTCGCGGCGCTGCCGCGGCGGCGCGGGCTCGCCGTGGAGTTCCCGGTGCACTTCGTGAACCGCAGATGGGCCCTGAGCGTCGCGGCTCTTCCCGGCGCCTTCCTCCCCTCGCCGCGCTCGGCGGTCGGAGCGGCGGCCGCCGGCGCTGTCGCGGCGCTGCTCGGGTTCGTGCTGATCACCTTACTGAGGACCATCTCGCGCCTGCGGCGTCAGGTCGAGAAGGTGGGGCCATACCGGCTCGTGGCACGCCTCGGACAGGGTGCGATGGGAGTCGTGTGGGAGGCCCGCCACGCCTTGCTGCGGCGGCCGACCGCGGTCAAGCTGCTCGCGCCCGGAACCCAGGGGGAGCGCTCGCTCGCCCGCTTCGAGCGCGAGGTCCAGATGACCGCCGGTCTGACGCATCCCAGCACGATCGCGATCTACGACTATGGGCGAACGGAGGGCATCTTCTATTACGCGATGGAGCTGTTACGAGGGATCAATCTGCTGCAGCTCGTGGCGTTCGACGGCCCGCTGTCGTCGGGACGCGTGGTGCATCTGCTCCGGCAGGCGTGCGGCCCGCTGGCGGAGGCTCACGCGGCGGGCCTCATTCACCGCGACATCAAACCGGCCAACCTGATGATCTGCGTCTACGGGGGCATCCCCGATTTCCTGAAGGTCCTGGACTTCGGGCTGGTGAAGGACATCGGGGGAAGCGAGATCGTGCCCGCCTGGCGGGCCGAGGCTCCGGAAGGCGACGTCGGGCTGTCGCAGGACGGTTCGCTCCTGGGGACGCCCCTCTACATGGCGCCCGAAGGAATGAGCGACGCGTCGCGTGTGGACGGCCGCGCCGATCTCTTCGCGCTCGGCGCGGTGGGTTACTTTCTGCTGACCGGAGAATCCCCCTTCCCGGGCCGAACGGCTCTCGAGGTGTTCGCGCTCGAGCGGAAAGGACCGCCCCCTCCCCTCTCCGTCGCCGCGCGCCACCCGGTCTCCGGAGATCTGGACGCGACGATCCAGCGCTGCCTCTCCTTCCATCGAGAGGAACGGCCCGACTCCGCGGAGGCTCTCGACGCGATGCTCGCCGGGTGCGCCGTCGATCCTCCCTGGACGGCCGCCGACGCGCGGGCGTGGTGGCGCGACCGCGGTCCGGCGGCCCTCGCTACGGCCCAGGCGCAGCGGCAGGAGAAGCCTGGAAGCCTCGTCCTCTCCTCGAACGACCCGCTGGCCAGCTGACGGCGTCCGGCCAAGGGGCTCACGGGCCCTTCGGCGCCGCAATAGAATGGCACCCACGGAACGAGGTCCGGAATGCTGAGCTTGGACGCCGCGTTCGACCGCATCGGATCGGCTCTCCGGCAGAGGGGATACGCCTTCGGCAAGTCGGAGACGGAGACCGACTCCGGAGATCGCTTCGCCATTTTCAACTCCCCGAACACCTCGGTGCGCGTCCTGTGGAAGGGAAAGGCGCGGCTGCTGGTCCTCCAGGTGAGGGTCGATGGAGAATGGGTCGAGTTCGCCCGCCGCGGCTTCGGGCCGACGGGACTCGAGGACACCGCGGTCGACGCCCTCGTCCGCGCCGTCTCCAACGAAGTCGCCGAGACGTCGACCGACTCGGACTAGAACGTCGCCCTCGCGCGTCGCGCTGCTGCGCGATCGCTGCGGGCTCCCGCGACGCGAACCTCCTCCCTCGCTTCGCTCGGGAGACTATTCGCGTCGCGAGCGACAGTGCACTCGAGGCTGAAAGGCATCCCCTCGCCCCCGAGAGGGGGAGAGGGCAGGGAGAGGGGCTCGCGCCGCGAGCTTCAGCACTCGAGCGGCTGGCTAGATTTCGATCGGCGATCGTAAATTGATCAGGGTCAGGCCGCGCTGTTCGGCAGCTCCTCGGAGACCCGAAGCTCCCCGGCGAGGCGGTCGAGGTGCGCGCAGGCGTCGCGCATGTACTCGTAGAGGTGCTTGTGCATCAGCGCGAGCGTGACCGCGTTGCGCAGCGCCTGCGGGCGGCGCAGCGCCGTCTCCACCATCAGCGAGAGCGTCAGCCAGGCGCGCCGCGGCGATGCACGCAAGATGCAGGTCCAGAGCACGCGGCCGAAGATCCGCAGGTCCTGCCGGCTGGCAACGAGGCGGTTCTGAATCTGGGCGCCGCGCGCCAGGATCAATTGCATGACGCGCCGGCGATAGTTCCGGTACCCGTACAGGCGTCTGAGCAGGTTCCGGTATCCCTCGTAGAGCTGGAGGCGCGACATCCCCTGCGGAATGATGTTCGTGAAGATGAACTGGTCCCCGACCGATTCGGCGGTCAGCCGCCCCGAGTCCTTGAGCCTCTGGTAGAGCGGTGTCTTGGGCACGGCGTTCAACATCCCCGTCATCGAAACCGGAATGCGCGCGTCCTGGATGAACCGGAACTGCTCCTCGAAGATGGAAGGGTCGTCGTGGTCGAAACCCACGATCATGCCCGCCATCACCTCGATGCCGGCGCGCTGAATGCGGTGGACCGATTCGAGGATGCTCTCCCGCAGGTTCTGCTCTTTGTGCGTCTCCTGCAGGCTCGCCGCGCGCGGTGACTCGATGCCGATGAAGATCGTGCTGAAGTTGGCCTCGCGCATCAGCCGCAACAGCTCGTCGTCCTGGGCGATGTTGAGCGTGACCTCGGTCATCATCTCGATCGGGTAGTCGTTGGCCCTCTGCCAGTCTGCCAGCGCGTGCAGGAGATCCTTGGCCTCCCGCTTGTTGCCGATGAAGTTGTCGTCGACCACAAAGATGCGGCGCAGCCCCAGCCGGTAGATCTCGAGGACCTCGGCCATGACCTGCGGTACGGTCTTGGTCCGCGGGCGCCGGCCGTACATCACGATGATGTCGCAGAACTCGCAGTTGAAGGGACAGCCGCGCGCGAACTGGATCGTCATCGTTCGGTACTCGTCCAGCTTGAGGAGGTCGAATCTCGGCAGCGGGGAGTCGTGCATGCTCGGTTTCTCGTGCTGTCGATACTCCGGGCTCCACGCGCCGGCCTGATAGTCCTTGAGGAACTGAGGCCACGTGTACTCCGCCTCATCCACGAAGACCACGTCGACCTTGTCCCGCAGCTGCTCCGGGCACAGAGAGGCGAAGGGACCGCCGGCCACGACGAACTTACCCCGGCGCCGGAACTCCGCCGCCATCTCGAAGATGCGGCGGGTGTGCACGACATAGCCGGTGAGGCCAATGATGTCGGCGTCCGTCTCGAAGTCCACCGGCTCGACGTTCTCGTCGCAGAGCACGACCTCGTGCTCGCGCGGCGTCAATCCCGCGACCGTCGGCAGGGACAGGTTGGGAAAGACGCACTTCTTCTTCAGGCTCGGCAGGATGCGGTCGAAAGTCCAGAACGATTCCGGGTTCTTCGGCGCGATGAGATAGATCTTCACCCCACGCTCCTCCTGATCGCCAACGACGATCCGTAGCGGAAGACTAGCGCATCTTCCACCGTTCTCGGAGCGTTTTGCGCGGGAAGAGTGGACCGGGAGCCGAGAGGCATCGCCCTTCCCTGGATCTGAGCGTCGAAACGGGAGACACTCTGAGGTCCCGGTGAAGGCGAGCGGCGAGTCCTCCTACTCGACTACGATCCTGGCCGACGGGATCAGCCTTGCCGCTTGCCTGCTCCTCGTTCGCTCCCAGCTCGCGCACTTCCTGAGCTTTCGGTCCGTTCGTTCCGCGGCGACCGTCCCGTTGCGCGCGGGGCTCGCCGGCCTTTACGACTTCGCCTACGTCGCCGCCATCACGGTCGCGTTCGTGGCGGCGGCGTGGCTCCTCCGCCGAAGGCCCGCGCTCGGGAGGGTGCTCCATGCCGCGTTCCTGGTGATCGCCGTCTTCTCCCTGCTCCTCGCCCTGGTCAACGTTCCGATCGTCCAGGTGCTGGGCTCGCCGCTGACGTACCAGTGGCTCTACTACTCGGATTTCCTTCGCGCTCAGGACGCGAGAAACGCCGTCGTCGAGGGATTGACCTGGAGGCGCCTGCTGATCGCCGCGGCCGTGACGGCCCTTTTTTTCGTCCTGAGAAGGCCGGCATCCTCGGCTCTGGAGCTCGCGCGCCGCCGCTTCGGCAGCCGAACCGTGGCCGTTGTCGCGTGCGCCCTGCTCCTCGCCTACTTTCCGCTCGCGGGCTCGCAGGTCGGGCGGGCGGGCTGGGACCGATATCGGCTCAGAAATTCGGTCCTCGTCTTCGCTCGCTCGCTCATTTCCGCGAATCGGAGCCCCTCGCTTCTGGCCCTGCGGACGCGCATGGGGTCCGAGGACTTCGAGCCCGACCGTGCGGCGCCGCGGCCAGGCGGGGTTCCCTCGGCGGCAGGCGCGTCCGCCCCGAACGTTCTGATCGTGGTTCTGGAGTCCGTCGCCGCTGAGTACCTTCAACCCTATGGGAGCCGCTACCCGGCCACGCCTACGCTCGAGACGCTTCGATCCGACGCCGCGCTCTTCGAGAACATCTACGCTCAATCTCCGTCGACGACCTCCTCGCTGGCCTCGCTGTTGCTGTCGATCTATCCGTCCATAACCCAGAGAGAATTCATTCGGGAACGTCCGGACCTGATCTTCCCTTCGTTGAGCTCCGAGCTCCGGAAGGCGGGCTATCGAACCGCATACTTCGGCTCCTCGGACCAACGGTTCATGAGCATCGGCACCTTCCTCTCCCATCGCGGCTTCGACGCCGTCCGGGACTACCGCTCCTTCCCGTGTGACCGCTCGGTCCTGCGCGGAAGCACCCCGAACTGGCCCTTGCTCGACGGGATCGACGACGAGTGCACGGCGGAGGCGCTTCTCCGGTGGATCGGCGAAGCGCCCGGCCGTCCCTTCTTCGCGATGTTCTGGACGATGATGACCCACTACCCCTACTTCGCCGAGCCACCGTCGATCGACTTCGGCGTGAAGGACCCCTACTTCAACCGCTACTTGAACGCGCTCCGACACGACGACGGCGTGATCGCGAAGCTCGTGCGCTTCCTCCAACAGCGCGGGCTGGACCGGTCGACCCTGATGGTTGTCGTCGGCGACCACGGAGAGGCTTTCGGCCGCCATGGGCATCGCGGCCACGGAACGGACGTGTACGAAGAGAACGTCCACGTGCCTCTTCTGCTGATTCAGCCGGGTCGTTTCCGGGGCGAACGGTATTCGGAGCCGGGGGGAATCGTCGACGTCGCACCGACGATTCTGGACATGCTCGGGATCGACCGACCGGCCGCGTGGCAGGGGCGGTCGCTCTGGAGCTCGATACGGAACCGCCGCGCCTACTTCGCCGTCTGGTTTTCCGACTTCCGCCTGGGGTATCGCGAGGGCGACCGAAAATTCATCTACGACGCGGCCGAGGATCGGTTCGAGCTCTACGACCTCCGTCGCGATCCCCACGAGACCATCAACCGCGCGGACGAGGAGCCATCCCGCCTCGCGGAGGCGAAGGAGAGGCTTGCGGGCTGGGTTCAATACCAGGATCGGATGATGCAGAGACTCCTCGCGAAAGGATCGCCGTCCGTCGCTTCGGACGGCCGTCGGTCGAGGCCGTAGGGTCGGGGCGGACACGCGGCCGAATTCGCGCCGATCTCCTCGACGACGGCCCGTGTATATGTACTGCCCGGAGGAGGAGGTGCTTGCCCGGCGGAGGACCTGCATGCCCGGTATGAAGAAGAAGACCGTCTTGGAAGATCCGTACGGCAACCGCGAAGCGCCGGTGCGACGCCGTTGACCTCCGGCCGGCCATGAGTGCCCTGCGGTTCGTGCTGGAGCACGCCGCCGTTGCGCTGCTCCTGGGCGGCAGCGCGGCGGTCCTGGGCGGGATTCTGACCGGCTCGCTCGAGTTCGACGGCCGACTCGAGCGCTGGTCGTTCACGACGGCGATCGGCCTGGGCGTGCTCGGGAATGCCGTCCACGTCCTCGGCCTTCTCGGCGCGATTCGCCCGGTCGCGGTTCTCCTCGTGCTCGCGGCGCCGCTCGCGATCTCGGTCACTCTTCGGGCGCGCCGCGCGCGCCCGCGGGCCCATCGCCGGCCCCACTCCCTGCTCGGCGGTCTTCCTTTGCTCCTCGGTCTCGCGCCGGCCGCCGCCCTGGCTCTCTATCCGCCCACCGACTTCGACGCGACGATGTACCACCTGCCTTACGCACGGGCCTTTTCGAGTCTCCACGCGGTCGCGTTTCTACCGTCCTTACGGTTTCCGATCTTCCCTCAGCTGATCGAGATGCTCTTCACGGCGGCGCTCACCATCTCCGACGACGTCTCGGCGCAGCTGATCCATTTCCTCTGCCTGACGCTCGTCGCTGTCGCGCTGATCGCCTGGGGCCGCCGTCTTTCGGCCGGGCGGGCCGGCGTCTGGGCAGCGGCGGCCTGGCTCGGAAGTCCGCTCGTTCTGTCCGAAGGCGCCTCCGCTTACGTCGACGTCGGGCTGGCGCTCTTCTGCACGCTTTCCGTCTACGCCTGGTCGGTGTGGTCGGAGACGGGTGACGAACGCTGGCTCTTCTGGAGCGCCGCGCTGGCCGGGTTCGCCGCGAGCACGAAATATCTGGGCCTGTTCTTCGTCTTTGCGATTCCGGCCGCGACCTGGGTCGCGAAGCGCAGAGGAGGGCTCGGGCCCGCGCTGCGGCACTTCGCGGTCTCGGTTCTCGTCCTGTTTCCGTTTTACGCGCGGATCACGGCCGAGACCGGAAACCCGCTGTTCCCCTTCTTCGCCGGCCTCTTCGGCACCAGCGAGTGGAGCCAGCCACTCAACCCCGGATTCCCCGAAGGCGGCGCGGTTCGTGTCTTCAGCGAACTCCTCCTGCCGGGAAACCTGCATCCGAGGAGGACCACGTATTCTCCATTTCTTCTGCTCGTTCCTCCTCTGCTCGTCGGAGCAGCGATCGCCGAGAGGCGCCAGCGGCCGCTGCTGGTCCTCGCGGCGGCGTTCGTGACCTGCTGCTATGCGCTCAGCCGCGACCCGCGGTACCTCCTGCCCGTGGTTCCGACGTGTACCCTCTGCGCGGCGAGCTTCCTGGATCTGCTCTTGCGCCGTCGTGGAATTCCCCGGCGAATTTCGGAGGGAGCCCTGGCGGGCGCCCTGGCCTTCGCCCTAGTCCTGCCGGGAGGCGCCTGGGCCGCGCACAGGCTCTGGAGGTTTGGACCGCTGCCCGTCACGGCCGCCGAGCGGGCGGCCTACCTCGACGAACGCGTCGAGGTCCACTCGGCCCTGGCCCGGCTCAACTCGACGCTCGGCGCGGGCTACACCGTCTATTGCTTCCACTGCGAGAACGCGGCGTACTTCGCGGAGGGGAGGTTTCTGGGCGACCACTTCGGGCCGTACCGTTTCTCCCGCCTCGAGGCGGCGTTCGGAAACGGGCGCCTGCTCTACTCGGCGCTTCGAGGAATGGGAGCGACGCACCTGATCGTCGGCTCCGATCGGGGGAGCGTGCCGCTGCCGAGCGACTCCTCCTTTCGGGCGCTCTTCGAACGAATTCCGGTGCCGGGAGGCGTCTTGTTGTTCGCCCTCCGACCCGACTCTGGGCGGTTGCCGAGGAATGCGACGGTTTCCTATCATGCGGGGTCCCGGTCCACATCGTGAGCGAAACCCCACAGGGTATCCGCCCCACCCCATCCGCAGCGGAAAGGCGGGACGCCCCCGGGCACGTCGTCGTGATGGGCGGAGGCCCGGCCGGGATGACCGCAGCCTATGAGCTCTGCAAGGTCGGAGTCCCCTGCACCGTGCTCGAAAAAGACAGCCGCGTGGGCGGACTGGCGCGCACGGTGGAGTACAAGGGCTACCGGTTCGACATCGGAGGACATCGGTTCTTCACGAAGGTCAAGGCGGTCGACGACGTCTGGCGCGAGATCCTGCCGCCGACCGAGTTCCGTCGCCGCAAACGCCTCTCCCGGATCTACTATCGCGGCCGGTTCTTCGAATACCCGCTCCGGATCTGGAGCACGCTGAAAAACCTCGGACCGCTCGACAGCCTGTGGATCCTCGCGAGCTACGTCCGCTCGAAGATCTCGCCGAGCCGGGAGGAGAAGAACGTCGAGCAATGGATCTCGAACCGCTTCGGCCGCCGGCTCTACGAGATCTTCTTCAAGACGTACACCGAGAAGGTGTGGGGGATCCCCTGCAGGGAAATCTCCGCCGAGTGGGCGGCGCAGAGGATTCAGGGGCTTTCGCTCGCGGCCGCGATCCGGAACGCGCTCGGCAGGACCTTCCACAGACGGGGGCCGCTCATCAAAACGCTCATCGACGAGTTCGATTACCCGAACCTCGGACCAGGAATGATGTGGCAGCGGGCCGCCGAGATCGTAACGGCAAAGGGAGTGCCCGTCCGGCGAAGGGCCCGTGTCGTACGGATCTTGCGGGGAGACGGCGGAGTCGATGCGGTCGAGGTCGAGTCGGCGGGGCGGCGCGAGCGAATTGCCGGCACGCACTTCATCAGCACCCTCCCCATCGTCGAGTTGATCGAGATGCTGGACCCGCCGGCGCCGCCCGAGACCCGGGCCGCCGCGGCGCGCCTGCGTTACCGCGACTTCCTGACCGTCGCCCTGATCGTCAAGCGCTCGAGCGTCTTCCCCGACAACTGGCTCTACATCCACGATCCGACGGTGCGGCTCGGGCGGATCCAGAACTACAAGAACTGGAGCGCGGACATGGTGCCCGATCCGACGCGGACCTGTCTCGGGCTCGAGTACTTCTGTTTCGAGCACGATGCCCTCTGGGACTCGAGCGACGCCTCGCTCATCGAGCTCGCGACGTCCGAGGTCGTCCGGCTCGGGCTGATCCGAAGCGAGGAGGTCGAGGACGGGACGGTGGTTCGAGTGCCGAAGGCCTACCCCGTCTACGACGAAGCCCTCGCGGGATCGCTCGCGACGGTACGTCGATTCCTGGAGGACGAGCTTCTCAATCTTCAGCTCGTCGGCCGCAACGGGACCCACCACTACAACAATCAGGACCACTCGATGTACGGCGCGATGCTGGCCGTCAGAAACCTGATGGGCGAGCGCCACGATCTCTGGCAGGTGAACGTCGACGCCTCCTACCACGAGACCATGGGGCTCGCGGACCCCGAGACGTCGGACACCGCCCGGCTCTCGGCCGCGCAGCCGCGCATTCCGCGGCGCGTCCAGCCGGAGCCGGCGCGGCGGCCCTGAAACGAACGCATACGGTCCCGGGCGGATCGTCACGAACACACCCGGGACCGGGAGACGCCCGCGGCCGACCCGGATTTGCGGGCCGACGCCGAGGCGGCAGTTCTTGAAACCGTGCTATCGTTTACGCGTTCTCGTTCGCTCGCTTTTTCAGGCCTGGCCTGCGAATCCGAACGTGTGACGCGAGAAGAGGTGGCGGCGGTTTGGCGCGCCGCCATGTCTGGAAACCGCCAGGTATTGGGAAGTTTCGAAAGGACATTTCCATGAAACTCTACGTGGGCAATCTTTCCTATGGCACGAGCGAGAGCGATCTGCGCGAGCTCTTCTCGCCGTTCGGCACGGTCGATTCGGTTGCCGTCATCACGGACCGGGACACCGGCCGTTCCAAGGGCTTCGCCTTCGTGGAGTTCCCCAACGATTCGGAGGCGCAGGCGGCGATCTCGGCTTTGAGCGGCAAGGACGTCGGCGGGAGGTCTCTGACGGTGAGCCCTGCCCGGCCGCGCAACGAGAGCGGAGGCGGCAGGTCCGGGTACGGCGGCGGCGGCGGCAGGCGCAATCGCTATTGACTGATCGAGCACGACCCTAGACCGGTCGAGGAAGGTCCCATGAGCCAGGACTGGAAGATTTGCGTCCAACCCGCGGAACGCGAGCCGTTCGTCTTCAGGGCGACTTTTGTCTTGCGTCGCGCCGGCTGCGACGAAGGGGTCCTCGACGCGCGGTATCTGTACGGCGACGGAGATCTTGCCGTTTTCCTGGAGGATCTCGGCGCAGGATCATCCGAGATCTGGGGTCTCCTCGAGCGCCTTCAGGGCCAAAAGACGGCCGAGATCCTCGTCGACGTGACCGACGAGGCGATGGAGGTCCTGGCGCGGCACCCTATCGCGGAATAGCCGGAATCAGAGCGGTGACCGTGACCCGGTTCACTTTCCCGCACCGGCAGCGGCGGAGGAAGGATTCGCCGACGCTCGCACCAACCTCCGCACGATCGGGAGCGGCGCAGGCCGCGCAGGTCCAATCCACGGACCGAATCCGTGAGCCGACGAACCCGTGCCAGAACTGGAGGCAGCTCCCGAGATTCGACCAGTTTTCGTAGACAGTCACCTCGCCGCGGTCGGGCCCGAGCGCCTGCCGGATCGCGGCGACTTCGTTTGCCGAGTGCGCATCGAAATGGGCGAGTCGACCTCGCAGTGCGACGTCGGTCAACGCGCCGATCCTCCTCGGAGCCTCTGTTCCGTTGGAGGTGTCGACGGAAAGAGCGATCAGTCCCGGCGCGTCCGCAACCCTGGGGAGGCGGCTGAACCTGATCGCAAACGTCTGTCGCGACTTCACGGGCTGGAAGCCGGCTTCGGACACAGGAAAGCGGCGGCGAACTCTCGTGTCGCGACCCGGAGGTTTTGGGCGACCGACTGGCGAGACGCGGCGGCGGACGTCGCGACGTCGCCGGGGTCGGAGTGAGATCGAAGCCCGGGGGAGTCGAGGTTCCAGGAGAGATCCTCCAGCCAGAGGACGACGAGCTCGGCGGTCCTCAAGTCGAAGTCCGATTCATCCCGAGTGAGATTTCGCCGCGCGCCGAGGATCCACTCCAAATGACCGAATGGCTCGGGCGAAGACACGAGCTCGCGGGCTTCTCCATACCGTTCTCTCAGCCGAGCGACGATGGAGTGTCTCTCGGCTTCCTCCGCGTTGCGGAAGAGAGGAGAGAGAGGATCCATGAGGCACCTGGTCTTTCTCGCCGAAAAAGCCGGCGACGGGCCGTCATGGGCTCCTGACGCGATCCGTCGAAGGAAATCGGTGACCGCCAGCGTATCACGGATGAAGAACGGCGAGCT
>Ga0070706_100003993_pt1 | contig 14361 bp, 18 predicted proteins | sample KBSK5501metaG_FD_65476 | JGI IMG/M metagenome (GOLD analysis project Ga0070706, IMG submission 65476) | Corn, switchgrass and miscanthus rhizosphere microbial communities from Kellogg Biological Station, Michigan, USA - KBS K5-50-1 metaG | ecosystem: Host-associated > Plants > Roots >...
ACGAGAGACGGACGGAGCGCCATCTCTCGTTAGGAAACAGTGTTCCAGGGGAGCCTGTGGGGGGCATAGCCGTGACGGCGCCCGGGGACAGCGATCCCGTTGAGGAGGCTTCATGAGAACCGCCGGTTACGCCGCGCTCGCGGCCAGCGCGGCCGGCCTGCTCCTGGCCGGGTGCGTCACGACCACACCCGCCCATATCGGCGCCGCCACGACACCCGCCCATGCCGGCGCCCCCACGCCCATCCATGCCGGCGCAGTCCAGCCCTCCGCCGCTGTTCCGCCGACCACTGACGGCGACTACCACTGCGTGAACCTCCCACGCCACCACGCCCAGTCGTGCATCGTCACCAAAGGGTTCCTTTACTGGGGCGGCTGGGCATTCGTCAACGCCTTGTACTGGCACCCGAACCAGCCGGACATCGTCATCACCGACGTCTACTTCAAGGCGACCGCGCCCGGCCGCCAGCACGGCATGCCCCAGGAATACAACCGGACCATCGTCCTGGCCGACAACGTGATCGTCGTCAATTGGGACGTCAACGCGAACACGGTGAACCCGCCCGCGCCCACAAAGTGCATGATCGATCAGGGGCCGCAGGCCGGCACCATCCGCGCGTGCACGCCTATCGAGCAGCGGTCGGTGCTGGACTGGTGGAACAACTACACCGGGCAGTTCCCCGGTTGGGACTGGTGACCCATAGCCGCGCTGCCCACTGTCACCGCCGAGCGCACCAAGCGGTAGACCGTGCGTCAGCCGTGCGAGGTCACGGTTATTGGGCTCACCAGGCGGACGGACCGAGCCGCTGGGTTAGCGGTGCCGCCGATACTGCAGCTCGACGACCCCATTGCTGTAGGCGGTGCTGGAGACCAGGTCGAGCCGGTAGGACTTGGGGACGTCGTCGAACAGCCGGGTGCCCTCGTCCGCGACGTAGGGGTGCAAGCCCAGGTGCCACTCGTCGATCAGGTCGAGCCGCATGAGCGATCGCCAGAGGCTGACGCCGCCCCAGACGACGATGTGGCCGTCGCCGCCCTGCCTGAGCTTGTCGATCTCTTCTGCCGTGTCACCGGCGGCGATGGTGGTATTGGCCCAATCGGCGGTCTTCAGCGCGCGGGAGAAGACGACCTTGCGCCCGGCGTTCATGATGCCGGACCACGGGTGGTCGGTGGCGGTCGGGAGGCTAGCGGCCATGCCCTCGTAGGCGACCCGGCCCATGACGTGCGCGTACGCGCTCTGGAGAAAGTCGAGTGACTGCTCGTCTTGGTCCGGGCCGCCGTGCATGTCGAGCAACTCGAAGCAGAACTTGAAGTACTCGGTGCCCTCGTCGGCGAGAAGGCCGTTGAGCGAGTAGTGGAACACCAACGCGATCAGCTTCCGCATGATCAGAACTCCTTGGTCTTGGGTCGCCCGGCGACCGTGCTCGCTGGGAGAACGTGCCTGTCCCGGGCCGCAGCGCTCGCGTGGCCGCGGCGCCTTTGGCCTGTCGCTAGTGCTTCAGACGGCACCACCGCCCAGAAGCCATCGGTGCCCGGTCAACTGACGGGTTGCGCGGTCAGCTACCCGGCAAGGCCGTCGAGCATCACAGCGGTGCCTCTCTGACGTAATGTCGGCGCCTCCTTGGCATAACGCCAGTGCCTGCGCGCCGTCGATCCCGTCCAGGTAGCCCGCCGCACCCGGATCATGCAAACGTCCGGCAGAAGAATCTCGCCTCCATGCGCTCCGTGCCTAGGGCACCATCCTCGTTGTGCCGTTGGAGGATCTGCCGTACTGGTTGCCGGCTGGGTGTCTGGATCATCTGGCGGGCGAACCCGTCGGCGTGCTGTTCCGGCTGCAACAGGTCTCACCAAGCCCGAATGGGAGTCGCTCAGGACGGGCGCGCCCGCCTGGCGTCGTAAGCTACAGGCGGCAACGGCACGCTACGGTACCCGAGCGGCCTGGGGAGGAAAACAGTGCCTGTCCGCTTTCAGTTCGTCATCGACTGTGCCGACCCGGACCGGCTGGCCCGGTTCTGGGCCGCCGCGCTGGGCTATGAGCTCGCGCCAGCCCCGGCTGGATTCGCTACCTGGAACGAGTTCTACCGCGACCTTGGGGTGCCCGAGGACGAGTTGGTCGACGGGGCGGACAGGATCAGCGACCCAGAGGGCCACGGGCCGAGCATCTGGTTCCATGTCGTCCCGGATGCCAAGGTGGTCAAGAACCGGCTGCACCTCGACATTCACGCCAGCGGCCAGCGGACGGACCCGATCGAGACTCGCAGGAAGCGAGTCGACGCGGAGGCCAACAGGCTGGCCGGCCTAGGCGCCACCGTCACTGGCGCATTGTCCGAGGAAGGGCTCGACCACTACGCGGTCGGGATGAAGGACCCGGAAGGCAACGAGTTCGATATCAACTGACCACTCCTATGCTCGGGATATGACGATCCAGCGGATGGACCACGTCGGCGTCGTTGTCGACGACCTTGAGGCTGCTACCGCGTTCTTTACCGAACTTGGTATGGAGCTGGAGGCCGAGATGCCAGTCGAGGGACGTTGGGTGGACCGTGTCGTCGGGCTCGACGACGTCCGCGTCGAGATCGCGATGATGCGGACCCCGGACGGTCACGGCCGGCTTGAGCTGACGAAGTTCCACACGCCGGCGGCGATCAGCGCCGAGCCGGAAATCGCACCAGCGAACACGCTGGGCATACGTCGCATCATGTTCGCCGTCGAAGACATTGAGGACGTCCTCGCCCGCTTGCACACCCACGGCGCCGAACTCGTTGGCGAAGTGGCGCAGTACGAGGACAGCTATCGGCTCTGTTACGTCCGCGGCCCCGAGGGCATCATCATCGCCCTGGCCGAGCAGCTCAGCTGAAGACCGAAGGCCACGCCCCGGGTTGCTTTCATACGGTGAGTACAGTTCGGCGTCATACCCGCCTGCCACCTTCGGTGTTCACGACGCAGAAGAGGTTCCCTTCGGTGTCCGAGAGCACCACGAAGTTGGCATCGTCGGGGTACACCCAGTCCACACGCCGGGCGCCAAGCGAGACGAGCCGCTCAACTTCAGCCTGCTGATCCTCTTGGCTGGCCACGTGCAGATCGAGATGGGTTCGATCTGTCTCGTCCAGCAGGAGGACAGGGCCTCCACCACCCTCAGGCACAAGAGCGCCTGGGTTATCACCCTCACGGGGCACGTAGCCGAGGGCGCTGCGCCAGAAGGTTGCTGCCCTGCCGATGTTGCCGACGTTCAACACCACTGATCCGATCTGTGCCATGGCCCAAGCATGCCCGGCGGCGCGGCTTCGCGGGCCGTGACCGGCCCCGCCGCCATCGTTGAGAAAGATCAAAGCGTGCCGGACGGATACGATTCACATGTGACCGGCAGACCCGCTGAGGCGGAGCACCTGCGCGACCTCGTGCGGCTGCGGCGCGTCCGCGACCGGATCGACCGGGAGTACGCGCAGCCGCTGGACGTCGAGGCGCTCGCCCGGGGCGCGCACATGTCGGCCGGCCACCTCAGCCGCGAATTCCGGCGAGCCTTCGGCGAGTCGCCATACTCATACCTGATGACGCGGCGCGTCGAGCGGGCGATGGCGCTGCTGCGCCGTGGTGACCTCAGCGTCACCGAGGTCTGCTTCGCTGTCGGCTGCTCGTCGCTGGGCACCTTCAGCACCCGCTTCACCGAACTGGTCGGTGTGCCGCCCAGCACCTACCGACGCCACGAGGCGCGCGCGACAGCGGGGATGCAGCCGTGCGTCGCGAAGCAGGTGACCAGACCGATCAGGAATCGAGAAGCGCAGGTCACCGAGGCGCAACTAGCCTGATCGCCATGGACATCACCATCCACGCGACCTTCCTCCCGCATGACGACCCGGAAGCCGCCCTGGCCTTCTACCGCGACACCCTCGGCTTCGAGGTGCGCAACGACGTCGGCTACAACGGGATGCGCTGGATCACGGTCGGCCCGGCCGGCCAGCCCGGCACGTCCATCGTTCTGGAGCCGCCGGCCCCGCCTGGCTGCGGCGCCACCGACGACGAGCGCCGCACCATCCGAGAGATGATGGCCAAGGGCAGCTACGCCCACATCACCCTCGCCACCCCCGACCTCGATGGCGTCTTCGAACGGCTGGAAGCCAGCGACGCCGAGGTCGTCCAGGAGCCGACCGAGCAGCCGTACGGGATTCGCGACTGCGCCTTCCGCGATCCCGCGGGCAACCTGATCCGGATCAGCGAGGTGCGCTGAGCCGTCCGGCGATCGCGGCCATGACCGGGCACAGAAGGCCCACGCCGCTGCCGATTTCACGCCGCGCTGCTGTTGCTGACAAGGCCGTACCCACCGGGTCGATGTGACCCACGACTTCAGGAGTGACCATGAGTGAGCCTTCCATCGAGGGAATCAAGACCGTCCTGCATCCCGTGTCGGACTTGGACAGGGCCAAGGCCGTGTACACCGCCCTGCTCGGCATACCGCCCCAGGCCGACTCGTCCTACTACGTGGGCTACGAGGTCGCGGGCCAGCAGATTGGGCTGGTGCCGGGCGGTGCAGCGCAAGGCATGACCTCACCGGTGGCCTACTGGCACGTGCCGGACATCGGGGCGAAGCTGGCGGAGGTGACCACCGCCGGTGCCACAGTGAAAGAGTCCCCGCGCGACGTCGGTGCCGGCCGCCTGGTGGCCACGTTCACCGACCCGGATGGCAATGTCCTGGGGCTGATTCAGGACCCGGTGAGCGCAGGCTCCTGAGCGGGTGACCGGATCGGGCCTGGCGACGCCGGCCGGGGACCGCGCCGGCCGGGGACCGCGCCGGCCGCCCGCCTGACAGAGGGAGACATGAAGAGCATGGCCACGAGGACGGACACGCAGTCGGCCGCGGCGCACGTTGCCGACAGCCACGATCTGATCCGCGTGCACGGCGCGCGCGAGAACAACCTCAAGGACGTCAGCGTCGAGATCCCGAAGCGCCGGCTGACAGTGTTCACCGGAGTCTCGGGGTCGGGCAAGAGCTCTCTGGTGTTCGACACGATCGCCGCGGAGTCGCAGCGGCTGATCAACGAGACCTACAGCGCGTTCGTACGGGGCTTCATGCCGACGCCGGGCTCGGCTACCTCAGCCTCGGCCAGCCGCTCACCACGCTGTCCGGCGGCGAGCGGCAGCGGCTTAAGCTGGCCACCCACCTGGCCGACAAAGGCGGCACCTATGTCCTTGACGAGCCGACCACGGGCCTCCACCTGTCTGACGTCGAGCAGCTGCTCGGCCTGCTCGACCGGCTCGTCGACTCCGGCAAGTCGGTCATCGTCATCGAGCACCACCTGGCGGTCATGGCGCACGCCGACTGGATCATCGACCTCGGCCCCGGCGCAGGCCACGACGGCGGCTGGATCGTCTTCGAGGGCACGCCCGCCGACCTCGCCGCCGCCCGCTCCACCCTCACCGGCGAGCACCTCGCGGCCTACGCCGGCACCTGACCCGAAGACGCCGCGGGCGGCCGAGATGGAGGCAGCCCGCCGCCTCGTGCGGCGAGACGCGGCGAGACGCGGGGTACTCGCAGCGACTTCATGAGTGACGGCGACCAGGCAACCGGCAGGTGGCTTACCAGCAAGTGAGGCGGATTACCGTACGCCGGCGGACCGGGCGGGCGGATGCCACACCTGAACCGTCAGTTCGCTGGTCCGGCGCGCCTTCGCCGGCGACCGGGGAGCCTGGTCGACGATCAGGCCGTCAACGGGCATCGGATGCTCGGTCAGCCGGACCACCCTGATACGAAGATCCACCCTGCCGGCAATCTCCAGGCACACGCTGTGGAACAGCCCCCGGACGTCCGGCACCGTGATCCGCATTGGCGGGCGCGGCTGTGGCGCCAGCCACTCGGTCAGCGCCATCAGGGCACCGAGCAGCGCCGCTTCCCTGAGGCCACCCGCCAGCCCGTAGTCCGGCCCGGGCTCGGAGGGGTAGTTCGGAGGCTCGGCCAAGCCCCCGCCGCTGCGCCGGATGCCTACCGCTTCGTCGTAGCGCCGCCGGGTCACCGGATCGCCCAGCACACGCCGCGCCGTGTCCAGGAGCCCTTGCGCCCGCGAGGCCGCCGTGACCACCTTCGATGGCGCGCCCGCGATAAACCCGGGGCCCAGCAAGCTCGTTTTGGACTCGTATTCGCCCTGGATCTGGTCCGTCGAGGCGCCCGGCAGTACGCCAAGGATGTCGTACCAGGTGACGCTGGGCACCGAGCACCTCCGGAGATCAGCGGACCCGGGAGTCCAGCCGTGGCCGCCCGGGACAAGCTGTGGCAAAGAGCGGTGGGGTCCGCCGGTTCCATGTGGCATCCTTGCCGCCATGATGACAGGCCAGGCCTGGTGGGATGGACCGGGGCGGCCGGCCGGGTACGCGGCGAGCAAGGTCCCGCTGATCACGGCCTACTTCTGGATCATCAAACTCCTTACCACCGCCATGGGCGAGGCGACCTCGGACTACATGGTCCGCACGATCAACCCGGTGACCGCGGTGCTGCTCGGCTTCGCGGGCTTTGTGATCGCGATGTATCTGCAGTTCCGCACCGAGCGCTACGTGGCCGGGATCTACTGGCTCGCCGTCGTCATGGTCGCCGTGTTCGGCACGATGGCCGCCGACGTCCTGCACATCAAGTTCCACGTGCCTTACGCGGCGTCCACCACGTTCTACGCGATCGTGCTGACCGTGATCTTCGTCCTCTGGCATCGGTCCGAGGGCACGCTGTCGATCCACAGCATCCGCACCCCGCGCCGGGAGGCGTTCTACTGGGCCACGGTGCTGGCCACGTTCGCGCTCGGCACCGCCGTGGGCGACCTGACCGCGCGCACGCTGCACCTGGGCTACCTCGCCTCGGGCGTCGTGTTCACGATGCTGATCATGGTCCCGACCGTGGCCCACTGGCGGTTCGGCATGAACCCGATCCTGGCCTTCTGGATCGCCTACGTCCTGACCCGGCCGGTCGGCGCCTCGTACGCGGACTATGTCGCGTTCCCGCGAAAGTTCGGCGGCCTTGACGCGGGCCACGGCGAGGTCGCCCTCGTCTTGACGGTCATCATCATCGGCCTTGTCGCCTACCTGGCGGTGACCCGCCTGGACGTCGAAGAGGTAGCCGAAGGGCCCGGTTCGCGCGCGGCGGCCCGGCACCGCCGCGGCGTCGCGCAGGAGGCCGATGAGTTCCGGTCCCCGCCCCGGTCCACGGCGCCGCGGCCCGGCGTCGGCCACCGCTGGCCCCCGCCCCGGCCGACGGAACCCCGGGGTCTGTCCGAGTACCGGCCCCCGCGCCGTCCCGCGGAGCCCCGGCGCGGGCCCGCTGGCTATGGGCCCGCTGGCTATGGGCCCGCCCCCCGGTCGGCGGAGCCCCGGCGCGGGCCGGGTGAATATGGGCCCGCCCTCCGGCCAGCGGATCCGCGGTCCCGGCGAGAGCCCTTGGACACGGACTGGGACGCGGACTGGGACGCGGACTGGGCTGCGCCGCCCCCGCGCCAGCAGGAGAATGGCCTCTCCTGGGATGACCAGTAGCCGGCGGGGATCCGCGGAGCCAGCACCGGCCCAGGTGAAATGTCGTAGGCCTCACTTAGACTGAGCCCGCTATGACGACCCACGCTGAAACCTCCGCACTGCCCACCGTCCGGGCGGGCGACCTCGAGCTCTACCGCCGCGAGCTGACCGGGTACTGCTACCGGATGCTCGGCTCCGGCTTCGAGGCCGAAGACGCCGTACAGGACACGATGCTGCGCGCCTGGCGCTCGGCGAGCCAGTTCGAAGGCCGGTCGACCGTGCGCGCCTGGCTGTACCGGATCGCCACCAACGTGTGCATGGACATGCTCCGGGGCCGCAAGCGCCGCGCCCGGCCGATGGAGATCGGGCCGTCCTCGCCGCCGGACGAGTCGCACCTCGGTGACGTGCTGCCCGAGCACCTGTGGGTCTCACCGATCGCGGACGCGCGGGTTCTGCCGGAGGACGGGGACCCAGCCGAGATCGCGGTCGCCCGAGACACCATCCGCCTCGCGTTCATCACCGCGCTGCAGCACCTTCCAGCGCGCCAGCGTGCGATCCTCATCCTCTGCGAGGTGCTGCGCTGGCAGGCCACCGAGGCCGCCGCGCTGCTCGGCACGAGCGTGCCAGCGGTCAACAGCGCGCTGCAGCGTGCCCGGGCCACGCTGGCCGCGATCCCGGACGCGTCCCGCCCGCGCGCGGTGCCCGCCAGCCAGGCCAAGCTGCTGGACCGCTACGTGACCGCCTTCGAGCGGTACGACATGTCCAGCCTGGTCACGCTGCTGCACGAGGACGCGGTCCAGTCGATGCCCCCGTTCGCCATGTGGATCCAGGGGGCGCGGGAGATCTGCGAGTGGATGGTCCAGCCGGGGCCAAGCGCGTGCCGCGGCTCCTTGCTGCTCCCGACCAGCGCCAACGGGTCGCCGGCGTTCGGCCAGTACCGCCCCGACCCGGCTGGCGGCCACAAGCCCTGGGCGCTGCAGGTCGTCGAGGCCTCCGGCGACCGGATCTCCGAGCTGTACTTCTTCCTCGACGCCGACGCCCTGTTCCCGGCCTTTGGCCTGCCCGCCCACCTCCCCGCCTGACCCCCCTCGCCACCCGGCGTCCGCCGCGACTTCTGGACGCGCGCCTACCGGGCGACCGACGATGAGGGCATGACCGTCATCGCAGCTTGCCAGCTGGCCCTGAGCGTCGGGGACGTGGCGGCGAACCGGGCGGCGGCCGCGGCCGCGGTCGCCGAGGCCGCGGAGCACCGGGCGGACCTCGTGGTGCTACCGGAACTGTCCGACAGCGGCTACGTCTTCGCCGGCGCCGCGGAGGCCCGCGCGCTCGCGGCGCCGGCCGCGGACAATCCGACGCTCCGCGAATGGCACGCCCTTTCCATGCAGTACGCCACCACCGTCGCGGGCGGGTTCTGTGAGCTGGGGGACGACGGCCGGCTCTACAACAGCGCCGCCCTGGTCGGCGGGGACGGAGTCCTCGCCGTCTACCGCAAGGCGCACTTGTGGGACGCCGAGAACTTGGTCTTTACCCCCGGTGATGGGCCGCCCCCCGTGGTGGACCTGCCGTTTGCCCGGGTGGGCCTGATGATCTGCTACGACCTGGAGTTCCCCGAGTGGGTGCGGCTCGCCGCGCTGCGCGGCGCCGACCTGATCGCTGCGCCGGTGAACTGGCCCGCCATGGCGGTGCCCGCCGGTGAGCGGCCGGCGGACGTGGTCCGGGTCCAGGCCGAAGCGTCGATGAACAGGGTGTTCATCGCCGTCGCGGACCGGTGCCGGGCCGAGCGTGGCGTTTCCTGGGTGGGCGGCACGGTCATCGTGGGCCCGGACGGGTACCCGGTCACCGGCCCGGTCGCGGCGGACCGGCCGGCCGTTCTCGCCGCGCCCTGCGATCTGGACCTGGCCAGGGACAAGCGCATCAGCGCGCACAACGACGTGCTCACCGACCGCCGTCCCGCCCTCTACGGGCCCGTGGCGGAGCAGAAGCCGGGAAGCGGGCCGGCGGCACCGCAGAAAGACGGGGATATCAATTCGCGGTAATGGTGACATCACAGACGCAAACTGAATGGCCGGTTAGCTGCCTCGCGTTCCGTGATCCGCTGGACATCCGCGCGGAACTCGTGCCACGATAACTATCGGCAGTCTCGGTAGCCAGAAGTACTAGGGAAATAAGTACTTGGGTTGCCGGGGACGGGAGGAGGCACCCGCCGCCCTCTTCCGGGGGGAGGAGTGGTCGCGTGAGCGCGGCTGAGCCGTTCTTGGCGTGGTCTTGGCTGCTAGCCGGGGTCTTGCCGGAAACGGCGCCGGTAAGGGGAGGGGACATGGGGTGTGTGTGGCAGTCTGAATGCGCCCTGGAGCCGAGATTTGGCGAGGTAAGAGCGCATCATCGCATTCCGGCACGGCACCGTAAGCCGCCGCTGTGGCGGCGGGCCAAGCGTGCGGTCGGGCCGCGCCTGACCGCGGCGGCCGCCCTTTGCCGGGTCCGCTGGGACTCGGGCAGGCTGGCCCCGCAGGCCCGCTTGCGGTGACGCCGCCGCCGGCCGTCGAACGCTATTTCCAGCGGAAATGCACGAAAAGTCGGCCATGGTTCTTGGAGTCTTTTTCGACCCTGTGGTACAAGGCTTTTATATCTTTCTGATCCAGGAACCTGAGCACCCGCTTCTTTAGCTGGCCGGAACCTTTGCCGGGAATGATCTCGATCACCGGCGCCTTCTTCGCGATCGCTTCGTCGATGATGGCTTGCAGCGCCCGGTCGATATCGTGCCCACGGTTGTATATGTCGTGCAGGTCGAGCTTGAGCTTCATCGCGCCGTCTTTCGTCCTGGCTCGGTCCAGCGTAACGGGCGGCGGGTCAGCCCGGGGCCAGGCCCAGCCGGGCGATGATCTCGGTCGCCGTGTCGGCCGGGGTGCCAGTGGCCGGGACGACCATGGCGGCGGGTTCCGCCGGGGTGAGCGGTTCCAGGTCGGCGAGCTGGCTCTGGAGCAACCGCGCCGGGAAGAAGTGGCCCCGGCGGGCCGTCAGCCGTGCCATCAGCGTGGCCCGGTCTACTTCGAGGAGCACGATCTCGACCGCGGGCCGGTTCCGGCGCAGGAAGTCGCGGTAGGAGCGCTTGAGCGCGGAGCAGGCGACCACGGCCGACCCGCCCGCCGCGGCCCGCTGGTCCATCCAGGCGGCGACCGCCTCCAGCCACGGCCAGCGGTCGGCGTCGGTGAGCGGCACGCCGGAGCGCATTTTGGCGATGTCGGCCGCCGAATGCAGCGCGTCGCTGTCCTCGAACGCCCAGCCCAGCCGCGCGGCCATGATGGTGCCGACCGCGGTCTTGCCGCTGCCGGAGACCCCGGCCAGGATCACGATCACGCCCGCTACCCGGACAGCTCGTTCCAGCGCTGCTCGGCGGCGGAGCGCCACTGCGTGTGCCTGCGGTGGAACAGCTCCGCCGCCGCTGACCCGCTCCAGTTCGCGGGCAGCAGCTCCCGGGGCAGCTGCGGATCCAGGAACGGGAACCGCCGCCACTCGTGTACCAGCCGGGTCTGGGCGTGCAGCACCGCGGCGCCGCCGGCCGGCTCAAGGCCGCCGAACTCAGCGATGAATGCCTCGTACCGCCGTTCCAGCCCGGTGAGATCCCACGCCCGGGTCACCATCGCGCCCGGTTCGCCGACGGCACCATAGGTGGCCGTGAAGGACATCGCGCCCGCCGCGAGTCCCAGCTCCTTAAGCACATCGAGAGCCTCGCCCTCGCGGCTGAGGTCGGGCGAGATCCAGACGCCGGCCTCCGGGGACCCGAATCCCGCCCAGCTCAGCCGGGTCCGCAGCCGGTGCCGCAGATCGCGCTTGACCTCCGGCACCGACACCAGGAGCACCAGCCACCGGCCGTCCCACGGGCGGTCACCGCGGCCGAACTGGTAGATGCGCTGGGCCCCCTCGGTGAGCAGCCTGCGCCCGGGCGCCGTCAGCCCCCAGCGGGCCAGGCGGCCGACGCGCTCGGACACCAGCCATCCTTCGGCGGCGGCCCGGGCCAGGGCCTGCCGGGCCGACTTTTGCTCGACGCCGAACCCCGCCAGGGTGTCCACGAGCACCGAGGTCCACACCGGGCGATCCCGCGGCAGCACGTACTCGCCGAGCAGGGTCATCAGCAGCGACCTGGCGCTGGTGTGGCTGACCTCGCGCCGCCGGCTCACAACGGGCCGGGCCTCGCTGCCAGCGTCATCCGCCATCGTCTGTCGCGCCTCTCTGTGCCGAGCCGCGCTGGGGTGTCGCGGCACCAGGGTAAGCCACGCGCCCGCTACCCGGGCCGGACCAGGCGGTCGGCTGGAAACGCAGCCTGCAGATCACCACGTTCGAGGTCCCCCGCTGGATCGCCCGGTCCAGGACGAAGCCCCGCTGGTTGTGCAAGATCCACTGCCATGGGTGGAGGGGCTGCATCTCCGGGATGAGCACCACCAGGCGGTGATACCGGTCCTCGGCCTCGATCTGGCGCAGGTAACTCACGATCGGCGGCGCGAGCGAACGGTGATGGGTTTGCAGCGTCACCAGCGGCACGTTCGGGTGCCAGGCCTCCCACTGGTCACGGAAGTGCGCATCCGCGGCCTCGTCGTCCGGGTCCGCGAAGCAGACGGTGACCGCGATCACCTCATCGCCAAGAGAGAGCGCAGCGGAGACGCCCTCCACGGTGAGCCGCGACATGCTGCCGACCGGGACCACCACGAGCGAGCTCTGCCGTCGCGGCGGCGGCGGTTCTTCGCCCAGCTCCAGCAGCCGACCGATCCGGTCGTAGGTGCGGTGGATCCGGCTGAACATGAGCACCAGCAGCGGTATGACCAGCACCACCAGCCACGCGCCCTCGGTGAACTTGCTGATCAGCTCGATCGCGAAGGCGGCCGCGGTGAGTACGGCGCCGACCCCATTGATCAGAGCCCGGCCGGCCCAGCCAGGGCCGGCCTGTTCGCGCCAGTGGCGCACCATGCCGGCCTGGGACAGCGTGAACCCGACGAAGACCCCGATGGCGAACAGCGGAACCAGCGCCTGGGTGTTGCCCTGGGCCGCGACGAGCAGCGCGGCCGCGGCCAGGGCGAGGATCGTCACCCCATACCGGTAGACCTGGCGGTCGGCCTTCAGGAAGAACAGGTGTGGGAGGAAGTTGTCCCTGGCCAGGAGGCTGGCCAGGACCGGCAGGCCGCCGAAGGAGGTGTTGGCCGCCAGGGCCAGCAGCACCGTGGTGAGGAGCTGAACACCGTAGAACACGACGCCACGCCCCACGGACGCCGCGGTGAGCTGGGCCAGCACCGTCTCCTGCGGCGCCGTGGTGACGTGGAATTTCCTGATCAGGATCGCCAGGCCGAGCAGCATGACGCCGAGCAGGACACCGAGCCAGATCTCGGTGTGCTGCGCCCGCTTCACCCGGGGCTTGCGGAACTGGGGCACGGCATTGGCGATGGCCTCCACCCCGGTCAGCGCCGAGCACCCGGAGGCGAAGGCGCGCAGCAGCAACAGCAGGCTCACCGCGGTCACCGTCTCCGGCAGGTACCGGACGGGGGCCACCGCCGGATGGGAGCGCACCAGCCCGCCGACGATGACGGCCCCGATGCCGACGATGAACAGGAGCGTGGGCACGATGAACGAGCGCGCGGCCTCCGCGACGCCCCAGAGGTTGACGCCAGTGATGAGGGCGAGGACGACCAGGCACAGCCACACCCTGCCCCCGTACAGCTGGGGGAACGCCGACGTCAGCGCCGCGACTCCGGCCGATACGGCGACGGCGGCGTTGAGCACGTAATCAACGATCAGCGAGGCGGCGGCGGTGAGGCTCGGCATGCGGCCCAGGTGCCTACGGGCGACCGCGTAGGCGCCGCCCCCGCCGGGGAACGCGGCGATGACCTGCCGGTAGGACACCACTAGCACGGCGAGCAGCACCACGATCGCCAGGGTCACCGGCAGCGTGTAGTCCAGCCCGACGGTCCCCGCGGCGACCAGGACGACGACGATCGCCTCAGGCCCGTAGGCCACCGAGGACAGCGCGTCGAGCGAGAGCGCCGCGAGGCCCTCGAGCGCGGTCAGCCGGTCCTTCTCAGCCTCATCGGTGACCGGGACGGGCGGTTCTGGCGCGCTCATGATCGCTTATACAAGCACGACGGGCGCTCTCCACGCTGACCAGGCCCGTCGCCGCGGTCATCCGCCGGCGATGTTCGTGAGGCTCTGCCGCACGGCCTCGCTGAGCGGGTCGCCCGGCGGCAGGATCCGTTCGCAGCGCGCCGCGGTGTCCCGGAGCAGCGTCGTCGCGGCGGTCACCTGGCCCACGGCGTAGTAGCCGCGCGCCAGGCTCGCGCTGCTGGCCAGGGTCTCGGGGTGGTCGGCGCCCAGGGCCCGCTCGTAGCCCGCGCGGGCCTGCTGGAAGAACCGGAGCGCCGGCGCCATCCGCCCTGCCGCGTGGTACGCCGAGCCAAGGGAGCCGCGGGCCGCGATCGTGTCCAGGTGGTCCGGGCCGAGGATGCGCTCCCGGTCGGCCAGCACCCGTTTGTACTGGGATAGAGCGGGCTTGAGCTTGCCGTCGGCCAGGTAGGCGCCGGCCAGATTCTGGCGGGTGGTCATGACGTCGGGATGCTGGTCGCCCTGAAAGCGTTCCCGGTCGGTGAGCGCGCGCCGGTACAACCGGATCGCCTCGTCGAACCGGCCCGCGGCGCGGTAGGCGGCGGCGAGTTCCTCCTGCGCGCCGAGCGTCTCGAGCTGGTCGCTGCCGCGAGTGCGCGCGTAGTCGCTGGCGACTCCGTCCAGCACGGTGACGGACTCGGCGAGCTGGTTCGCGGCCACCAAGGCGCGGCCGAGATTGTGCCGCGCCGCGATGGTGCTGGCATGATCCGGCCCGAGCACGCGGGACCGCTCGGCCAGGACCCA
>Ga0070706_100003996_pt1 | contig 14352 bp, 11 predicted proteins | sample KBSK5501metaG_FD_65476 | JGI IMG/M metagenome (GOLD analysis project Ga0070706, IMG submission 65476) | Corn, switchgrass and miscanthus rhizosphere microbial communities from Kellogg Biological Station, Michigan, USA - KBS K5-50-1 metaG | ecosystem: Host-associated > Plants > Roots >...
GGCTTCTGGGCGTCGGTCAGCTCGGTCGCCGTGAACTTCTCGACCTTCCTGCCCACCCGCAGCTCGCCGCCGCCGGCCGCGCGCAGGTTGCGCACCCATTGCGTCTGCCCCCTCGGCGCCACCAGATAGCGGCGGCCGTCGTGGGTCAGCACGTTCACTGGATTGGATCGCCACTGACCGCTCTTCCTGCCGCGCACGTAGAGCATCCGGCTGCCCATGACGCTGAGGCCGCGCCTGGTCAGCCAGGCCACAGATGAGTTGAAAGCCCGGGCGCTCAAGCGCCCCGCTGCCGTGGTCGGCATGACATACCTGGCGGCCGGATTCTGGTCCGACATGACAACCTCCCTGCGTGAGCACCGCTCTCTATACAGAGCAGTGTACCATCCAGTTTGTAAAGAGCGGTGCTCTTGTTTTCTGAACGAAGTTCTCGTAACTTGTAATGAAAACGGTTTTCATATACGTTCGCCACGAAGGAAACGCGATGATTCGCGCCCGGGAGGGAGCGCCGATGGGCGGGCCTGGACGGCTGGATGCGGCGGTGCGATTCGAGCACGCCGCCGTGCGGATGGCTGGCCGGACCGTCTGGTCTGACGTGAATCTCATGGTCGATTACGGCCAGTTCACGGCCGTGCTCGGACCCAATGGCGTAGGTAAGTCGACACTGGTCAAGGCCGCTCTCGGACTGGTCGGACTGTCGGCAGGATCGGTGACGGTGCTCGGCCGACCTGCGGGCCAAGCCGGGAAGGAGGTCGGATACCTGCCGCAGCGGCGCAGCTTCGATGCCGGGCTGCGGGTGCGCGGGGTGGATATCGTGGGGCTCGGATGCGACGGGGAGCGCTGGGGCGTTCCGCTGCCCTGGGGGGAGAGGCTGTTTCCGGCCAGGCGGGCGGCCAGAGATCGGGTGCGCGAGGCCATCAACCTGGTCGGCGCCGCCGCGTTCGCATCCCGGCCGATCGGCCAGGTCTCCGGCGGTGAGCAGCAGCGGCTGCTGATCGCCCAGGCGCTGGTCAGGAAGCCGAGGTTGCTGGTGCTCGACGAGCCGCTTGACAGCCTCGACCTGCCGAGCCAGGCATCCGTAGCGGCGCTGATCGCCAGGATCTGCCGCGAGCAGAACGTGACCGTGATGCTGGTCGCGCACGACGTGAACCCGATCCTGCCCTACCTCGACTGCGTCGCTTACATCGCAGCCGGCACCGCGGTCTGCGGCCCGCCAGAGTCGGTGATTAGGTCCGACACGCTGACGGCGCTCTACCGGACTCCGATCGAGGTACTGCGCGCTTCCGACGGCAGGCTCGTGGTCGTCGGCGAGCCCGAGCCGCCAGCCAGGCACACCGACCGGCACGCCGACGCGGCGGCCAGGTGACGTCGAGCACCCCATGAGCGGCGCGACCCTCACCGGTACGGGCCTCAGCTGGGATATCGCGGCGGATCTGCGCCAGCTGCTGCAGTTTCCTTTCATGGTGAACGCGCTGCGGGCTGGAACGATCGTTGCGGTGGCCGCGGGAGCACTTGGCTGGTTCATGGTCCTGCGCAGGCAGTCCTTCGCCGGGCACACGCTCGCCATTGTGTCTTTTCCCGGCGCTGCCGGGGCGATCCTGGCCGGCTTCAGTGCGATTATCGGCTACTTCGCCGCGTCCGTCGGCGCCGCTCTCGTGATCGCAGCGCTGCCGCGGTCGATCGGCGGCCGGGCCAGGAGCAGTGAGTCAGCCATCATCGGAACGATCCAGGCCTTTGCGCTGGCCTGCGGCGCGCTGTTCGTGAGCCTTTACGGTGGCTTCCTGAACGGGCTCACCGGACTGCTGTTCGGATCATTTCTGGGGATATCAGACAGCCAGGTGCTTGCCTTGCTCAGCGTGGCGGCCGCAGCGCTCGCAGTGCTGGCCCTGATCGCGCGGCCGCTGTTCTTCGCCACGGTGGATCCTGACGTGGCGGCAGCGCGCGGGGTGCCGGTCCGGCTGCTCGGCGTTGTCTTCCTCATCCTGCTCGGCTGCGCGGCCGCCGAGGTAAGCCAGATCACCGGGGCGCTCCTGGTCTTCGCGCTACTGGTGATGCCCCCGGCCACGGCGCAGCAGATCACGGCCAGGCCGATGGTCAGCTTCGCGCTCACCATCGGACTCGGGCTTATCACGGTCTGGCTCGGCCTTGCCGCCGCCTATTTCTCGGTCTATCCAGTCGGCTTTTTCGTCACGACATTCGGCTTCGCTTGGTATGTGCTGGCGGCGGCCCTGCGTGCATTTCTGGGGACCGGACGCCATCCCGCCGCGGCGGTACCCGGGTGAGCAGCTTGGCCGGCTTGCTCGGCCAGCCATTCCTGCGTTACGCCTTCGTCGCCGGCGCCGCCATCGCCGCGGCATCGGGTCTCACCGGCTATTTCGTCGTGCTGCGGTCGCAAGTGTTCACCGGCGACGCGCTCAGCCACGTGGCTGTCACCGGGGCGCTCGCGGCCCTCGCGGCCGGGGCAAACCTGCTCGTCGGCCTCTACGGCGCCTGCATCCTCGTCGCGCTTGCAATGGCCGCGCTCGGTCACCGCGGCCAGGCCGATGACACCGTCATCGGCAGCGTGTTCGCCTGGATTCTGGGACTGGGCGCGCTCTTCTTGTCCATCTACACAACGTCCGCGCCGAACGGAACATCTGGCGTGAACGTCCTGTTCGGCACCATCTTCGGGCTTTCGGCGAACCAGGCTGTCGCGGACTCGGTCATCGCAGCCTGCGTGTGCGCGGCGCTTATCATCATCGCCAGGCCGCTGCTCTTCGCGACGATCGATGAGGCGGTCGCCAGCGCGCGGCGGGTGCCGGTAAGGATGCTTGGAACCGTGTTCCTCGGCCTCGTCGGAGTAACCGCCGCGGCTGCCACTCAGGCAGTCGGCGCGCTGTTGCTGCTCGGGCTGCTGGCCGCGCCCGCCGGGGCGGCGCAGCGGCTTACCGCGCGACCGTTCCGCGGGCTCTGGCTCTCCGCCGCGATCGCGATCTTCTCGGTCTGGGCCGGACTGGTGATCGCCTACGCGGCTCCCAAGATCCCGCCAAGCTTCGGGATACTGGCGGTCGCGACCGCCGTTTACCTCATCGCCATCGCGTGCACCGTTAACGGCAGGCGCGCCTAGGAGCCCAGCGACAGTCCCTGCTCTTCAAGGGCTTCGGCAACGAGCCGCAGCGCCTTCGGTCCCATTCCGTGCAATCGCTTAAGTTCCACGGCAGGTACCCCTGCGAGCTGCCTGAGCTCGGTGTAGCCCGCTCCATTCAGCGCGCGGATTGCCGGTGCTCCAATCCCCTTCGGAAATCCGGTCTCAGAGGCCATGCGCGAATGGTAGCGGACGGCGCTGTTCCGGGATCAGGAAGGATCCGATGTCCCAGGGGACTCCGGATCCTTCCAGATCATCGAACGGCCGGAGTAGGAGGCAGCGGTCTCGGCGGTTAGAGCATGTCCCTGGAGAGGGCATCGATGCTCGCGGCCAGGTCGGCGGCCGTGGCCGGTCGCGCAGCCGGGTTCGGATCGATCGCGGACGCGATCACCTCCCGGACGCCGACAGGCAGGTTCGGCGAGATCTCTGGTGTGTTGGATAGCACCCGTCGCATCGCCAGCATTGTGTTGTTCGTCGGCAGCTCGCCGTATAGGCCGGTCCCGGCAAGGGCGCGGTGCAGGGTCGCGCCGAGGGCGAATATGTCAGTCGCACGTCCCGGCATCCCACCGCGGATGATCGCCGGATCGAGATACTCGACCGAGCCGGTGGAGCCGAGCCCGGTAATGGTGAGCCCGGGAGCCAGGAGCTGGCTGAGGCCCAGATCGCTCAGCTTCGCGTGGCTGTCGTGCAGCATGATGTTGCCCGGCTTGATGTCGTTGTGCACGATCCCCGCCTCATGCAGTGCGTGCGCGGCTCTCGACGCGTCCGCCACCGCGACCATAACCTGCCCGGACGGGATCGAGCCGATCGCGTCAGCAAGCGATCCGGCCGACAGATACTCCATGGAGTAGTACAGGTCATCGCCCTGCTGCCCGGCGTCGTACAGCGTCACCAGATAGGGCGACCTGACGGCCGCGAAGGCGGCAAGCTCGCGGGTAGCACGGCGGAAGGTGTCCTGGCTGTTGGAGCCCGTCAGCACCTTCACCGCGACGAACTCGGCATCGATATGCAGTCGCTCGGGACGGTGGGCGAGATAGAAGACGCCGTGGTTACCCGCGCCGAGATGCCGGACGAAGCGGTAGTCGGCGATGCCGGCCCGGTCGGCCGCCAGGCGTGCATCAGTACTATTCACGGATGTCTGCTTCCTGCTGGCTGCTATCGGCAATGAGGCTGTCGCGAATTTGCTCGCCGCCCTCACCATGGTGCGGCAAACCCAGAGTCTGCACCCACTGATCCATATCGTCGCTGGCTTCGCTCGTGCCCGCGACGACGGCAAGATTCACGTCGCTGACGCCGCCAGCTGCGGTCGGCGGCTCCTGGCCATCGGCCTGCTCAAGGCCGCTCCATGGGGCTACCACGATTCCGCCCGCCGACGCTGTTCCGGACCTGGCGGGCAGGCCGCGCTTCCTGAGATCCGCAGCCAACGACGTGGCAGGCCGGCCCGATGGCGTGACCACGAGGTCGAGCCCGCTCGCCACCGACAACTGCGCGGCTACCTGCACAGCGGCATCTCCGTCCGCGCCGCGCCTCCAGCTCACGACGGCAGCCGTCGGCGCGGCGGGCAGCGGGCGCAGCACGTAGACCAGCTGCGTCGCACCGTCGGCGCCCAGCGCCTCGGCCGACCCGCTGCCTGGCCGGAGCACAACCGTGTCTGGGTCGGCGGCCGCCAGGTAGCCCGGTAGCTCCGCGGCGACGTCTTCGCTGAACCTGGATTGAACCATCGTGTGCATTCCGCCGGCTTCCGCAGCCAGCTCCTGGAGCCTGGTCATCGTCTGGGTCATCTGCAGCAGCTCGCCGCCGAGGCCAGCCCCCACCTCCAGCCGGCCGGTCGGCTTGTGCGGGACAAGGTGCGAGAGCACGAGCTGACTGTGCGGCCTGCTGGCCGCGAGACGCGACCCGACATCGATCAGCGGCGACGCGGTCGCGAGGTCGTCGATGAGCACGACGATCCGGTGCGCGGCTGCCTTGCCCAAGGCAGCCCGGTCGGCCTCGGCGATGTCTCGCTCCATGATTCGGCTCGGGTAGATGACCTTCAGCAACGGCCCGGCCATTCCGGTCGTCACGACGGCCATCACGACCATGAGCGTGTAGAGGGCGGGGTTGAGGATGTGGAGCTGCAGACCGACCGTCAGGATCACGATTTCGGTGAGCCCCCTGGTGTTCATGAGCGCTGCGAGCGCGCCTGACTGGCGGCTCCTGACTCCGGTCACCCGGGCGCCGAAGTAGGCACCGCCGAACTTCCCGGCCACCGCCACGAGCATGATCAGCACCAGGTCGACCAGGCCCGACAGCCCGACGCCGCGAAGGTTGACCTTGAGCCCGGCGACAACGAAGAACACCGGGAGCAGAACGAGCACGCTGACCTGCTCAAGCCGCTCCAGGATCGCCTCGCGGAGCTCTGGCTCGTCCCTTGGCATAACAATGCCGAAGATGAAGGCGCCGAAGATGAACTTCACGCCCATCCAGTCGGTCGCAAAGCTGGACAGCAGCAGCATGGCAAGCACGGCGGCCAGCACGTTCGGGGTGAGCCGGCCTTGGCGCTGGTAGATCTCCGCGAGCCTGCGCAGCGCCGGGCGGACCAGCCAGATCATCGCGGCCGCGTAGACAGGAGCGAGGGCCAGCCGCAGCTGGTGCTGGCCGCCGCCCGCGCCCGCCACCGCGATGACTACGGCCAGGAGCGCCCAGGCGATCAGGTCGTCGACGGAGGCAGCAGCCAGGGCCAGGCCCCCGACTCTGGTCCGGTGCAGGCCGCGATCGGACAGGATTCGCGCCAGCACCGGAAACGCCGTAATCGACATGGCCGTGCCGAAGAACAGGATGAATGTCGTCGAGTCATGCGGATGGTAGCGGTGCACGAACCAGGCGCCCAGGCCGGTGCCCAGGGCAAGCGGCGCGACTATTGAGCCGATCGCAACGCTCGCAGCCACCCGCCCACGCCCTCTGACCAGGCCGAGGTCGACCTCGTAGCCGACTACGAACATGAAGAACACCAGGCCAAGGTTGGCCAGGGCGGTCAGCGGCGGGATCAGCGTGTCCGGGAACAGCGTGGCGGTGATCTTGGTGCCCCAGATCGTCGGGCCGAGCAGGATGCCGGCCACGATCTCACCGAGCACCGGCGGCTGCCCGATCCGCCTGGCGAGTGCGCCGAGCAGCCGCGCCAGCACGATGATCAGCGCGATATCGAATAGCAAGAGCTGGACGTCAGCGTCAGTCATGGCCCGATCCCGTCCCCGCCATCACCCAGCCCGCCCATTCCAGCCCCGCCTTTTCACCGGCCGCGATGCGACTCATACCGGAACCCGCGCCCGCCGAGATCGACCTGGCTGCCGGTCGCCAGCACGATTGGCACCTGAGGCGCGAGCGGTTGGTCGGCCTGCTGTCCTGGCAGCAGGACCCTGGTGCCGTTGGCCGAGCCGAGGTCGGTCACGAGCACCCGCCAGCCCTCAAGATGAACCCTGGCGTGAACTCGGGACACGATGCCGGTCTCGTCGGAGATGCGCAGCGGCCTGGCCTTGCCTTCGGCTACCGAGGCGTCAAGGCTTGGCTCGCGGCCGACCACATAGTCGCTGTCGAGCTGGAATACCGACCCGTCGTCGAGCAGCAGGACACCGAGCGGCGGCCGCTCACCCGGCCTTGGCACTAGCGTCTGCTGGTTCATCGAGATGCCGCAGATCGCGCAGAATAGCGCCTCAGGATCGTCGAAGTGACCGTTCTTGCAGTACACACCCTGTATGAGCGGCCCGACCGAGACGTAGCTGCTTGAGCCTGGCGGCATGTCCTTGACCTTCGGCAGCGGCTCGCGCACGGGAGCATCGACGCCGCCAGGGCCGGCGTTGACCAGAAGTACCGCCTCAAACGGCTGCGCCGGTGCCGCTGGCTCGTCGGCCTGCGGCTGATATGCCTCGGGCGGTGCGGTTGCTGCCTCGGCCGGGGCACTTGCCTCGCGCTCCACCGCAGGGTCGGACCAGATCTGGGTGGCCTGCCGTTCTTGCGCTTCAGACGGGCCAGGCATCGGGGTGCCCGCCAACGCCGCCGACGGCTCGAACGACGGGCCCGGCGTGGGCGGCGGGGGGGATTCCGCGACCGAGTCCTCGGCGGCTGCCCTGGCCTCGGCGCGGGGAATCTCCATCGCCGAGGTCTGGGCTGCGGACATGTCCGGCGGCATCTGAGTGTCTGGGACCACGGCGGCCTGCCCCGGCTCGCGCCCACGGCGCTTGCCGCCTCCGGCCGAGTCGCCGGCGGGAGGCGGCTGCCAGGATGACTGCCCGTCGGCGTAGTAACTCAGCCCGCCCGCCCGGACCGTGCCCGCGTCGAGTCGTGAGAACCTGTCGGTACTCGCGACGCCGTTGTCGGCCCGACTTAGGCCGCCGCGGACGCCGCTGACCGGGGAGCGCACCGCAGCGCGCAACAGCACGCTGGGATGGCCTGATTCGATCCGCGCGGTTCCGCCGGCAGTCGATAGGTCGGCCCAGGCAGCGCCGCTGACGGTGACGGCCAGCCCCGGTCCCGATGGCCCGAACGCGAGCACGGACGGCCCGGATGCGGCGAACGCGAGCGCGTCGGCGATCGCGTCGGTGAACTCCTGTCCGTCGCCGCCCGCAGCGGCGACCTGCTCATGCAGGTCGAGCAGGCCATCGGCTGCCTGGCTGTCCTCAAGGCTGCACAACAGGATCAGGTCGCCGCGCCTGGCCAGCACCCCGTCGCCGGGAACAGGGAACAGCCCGGGCGCGTGCCCGTGGCTGCCAGCCTGGTCGCTCCCGCCCTGCTCGCTCACACAAGTCTCCCGCCGTGAAAGCGCCACCGGATGAACGGAACGCGCATCGGGCCATTGGCCACGAGCCACACTGCCAGCCAGACAACCGCGAAATCAATGACGAAAGCATCGGTCGGCACCGTGCCTTTGATGCCCGGTATCGCGCCAGCCCGGAGCAGCAGCCAGACGAGCACTCCCTCAGGGATGGCGGTCACCAGGCCGAAGAGCGTCGGCCAGTCCTTTTCCCAGCGCCACTGCATCAGGAAGTGATACAGGAACTCCCAGCCGGTGCCAAGCACCGCGACCGCGGCCAGTATCACGAAGGTGTCCTGATAGACGACGGACAGCGGCGCTGAGATCGGCAGCAGAGGGCCAATGATGAGCGTGACGATCCCGCCGACCACGGCGAGCAGGAAAAGCCGGGTCTGAATCCGGCCACCCAGGGTGGGTAGCACCTTTGGTCTCCTATCTTTCTAGGGCTGCTTATTCCGTGCCCATCGAAGCCATTGCCGAATCGACCGGAAAGTACCGATCCTGCGGCAGAACCCGCGTCGGGCTAGGTCGTCAGCGATCTCCTGGGCGGCAACCTGCAGCCCGAGGAACGTGTCCACGCCAGGGAAGTAGCCGCCGAGAGTCGTCGCGCCGGATGCGTACACCACGCCGGGACCACTGCCTGCCCCCCGCAGCTCGAACGTGCGCTCAACGTCAAGCCGTCCGAGCGGATTACGGCCGACGCCCGAGTGTTCAAGCAGGTCGGCAAGGACCCTGTGTTCGGCGATATCGGCTTCGAGCCCGGTGCAGTCGATCACGAAATCGGCGGGCACCTCAACCAGGCCGGCCGACGTCTTCACGCAGCTCACGATCATGCCCTGGTCCAGGCGCATCTCCTCCACCGTGCCGGCCATCGTCCGGTACCAGCCTGCCTCGCGGCCCTGCTTCATCTGCGACTGCCACCGCCTGCGGAACGGCGTGTTGGTCCCGCCCATCAGCTTGTACTTCGCCGCCCGTTGATCGCCCTCCAGCCTGCGCATTTCCGACTTCAGCTGGCCGCCCCAGACCGACTTCGGGTAGTTGAAACCCTGATAGGCAAAGCCGTGTGCGCCCTTGCGCCGGTTCCACGCGTTCGGCCCGTGCGAGGTGGTGATGTAGGTACGGAACAGGTGCACGATATCGGTGGACAGGCCGTGCTTGGCCCGGTCGTCCATCAGACGCTGCAGGACGCGCGAGGCGACGATGCCGCCGCCGCGGAGCATCACCACCAAGTGCTTGGTCCGCGCCGCCTCGTAGACGTGCTCGTGCTCCTCGTATGCGCTCACCACGTGGTGGAAGTCCTGATGAGCGGTGCGGAACTCCTGCAGCTCGGGCAGGTATCTCAGGCCCGGGTAGCCGACAGCGAGGTGGATGAATTCGGCGCGGTAGGCCAGGCGCTTGGTGGGGGTCGAGCCGACCATCGGCGTCAGGATGACAAAGTAGCCGCCGCCCTGGCGCTTGCGGATCATCCTGACCTGACCCTTGACGAGCATCTTCGAGTACTCGATCCGCTTTGCCTCGCGTTCGAGCCCAGCGAACACCCGACCCGCCTTCGGCGTGTAGTAATCGGCGAAAATTGGCTCGATCAGGACCTGCCAGAGCGGTGCGAGCGTCCGGTCGCCGATGGCCTCGGCGAGCGCATAGGACGGGAACCCCCAGATATTGTCTGGCCGGGAGGCTGAATCTGACCTGATCCGCTCCGGCCTCGGGATCTGGGAGACCCGGGTCAGGTATTGGTAGGTCTGCCAGGGGAAGTCGAGGTTGGACAGGATCGCGATCCGGTCGGTCCTCACGCCAGCGATCCTGAGGTAGTCGACCGTGACGAACGAGCCGATCCCGCCGCCGACGCTAACCAATGGCACGTCGGTCACGGGGATGCCGGCCGTGCGCAGCATCTCGTCTGTCCACTGGTCGGATCTGAGCAATTCATCGGTTAGGTCGCCTGAGCCCGGTGCGGCGCCCGGCTCCGCCGTGACGACGACGGCCTCGTTCGCCGCTGGCCGCACGCGCTGAACCGTCTCCTGCTGCCCCTGCGATCCCGCGTCCCCGGCACCGGCGGTCGGCTGATCGATCACTTGCTGCTCCGATTCGTGGCTGTCCGCAGGACTGGATACGGGCTAGTCGCCACATGTGCCTGCGAACATGACCCGGTGGTTGAGTCCTTACCGGCCCAAACACCTGAGAGTGTGGCATGTGAGGCAGTGGCCGACAAGACACCCCGCCATTGCGAGATCACGACGCATGCTCGCCACCGTGTGAGCGAACGGCGGCGTCCGGCCTGGGCAGGTCTTTGGGCCTGACAGAGCCGCGATTATCGAGGTGCCCGACTGCGGCTGCGAATGCTACGCTGCCGCCATGTTCGGCCGCACTGGCCTCCTTACCACTGAGCCGCGCTGACCTTATTCGCGACGCGGCTCCCCCTCCTGCGCGAGGGGTTTCTTATTTTCTAAAGCAAGTTCCGGAGGCCAGAGAATGGACAGCAGTGACAATCCTTTCCGTTATAACGCGGTGCTGGCCGGCGAGATCGAGGCCCGCTGGCAGCGCCGCTGGGCAGCGGACGGCACATTCGCATCGCCCAATCCGGGCGGCCAGCTCGCTGCGGGCTTCGACCAGGTAGCTGGCCGTACCCCCTGCTACGTGCTCGACATGTTCGCCTACCCGAGCGGCATCGGGCTGCACGTAGGCCATCCGCTTGGCTACATCGCGACCGACGTATTCGCCAGGTATCAACGAATGTGCGGACGGCATGTGCTGCATGCCTACGGCTACGACGCATTCGGTCTGCCGGCGGAGCAGTACGCGATCGACACCGGCCAGCACCCGAGGGTGACCACCGAGGCGAATATCGGCACGATGCGCGCCCAGCTGCGCCGCCTTGGCCTGGGCCACGACACCCGGCGCGAGTTCGCCACGACCGACCCGCAGTACTATCGCTGGACCCAGTGGATCTTCGGCCGGATCTTCGACAGCTGGTTCGACGAGCGGACCGGGCGGGCCAGGCCGGTCGCTGAGCTGATCGCCGAATTCGAGTCCGGCCAGCGCGTTGCGCCCGGCGGCAAGGGCTGGCCGGAGCTATCCGCCGCGCAGCAACGGCGCATCGTGGACAGCCGACGGCTTGCTTACCTGTCCGACGAGCCGGTGAACTGGTGCCCGGCGTTGGGGACTGTGCTGGCTCATGAGGAGGTCACCGCGGACGGCCGGAGCGCTGTGGGCAACCACCCGGTCTACCGCAGGCAGATGCAGCAGTGGATGCTGCGAATCACGGCTTACGCTGACAGGCTTTCTGACGACCTCGACCTGGTCGACTGGCCCGATTCGGTCAAGCGGATGCAGCGGCACTGGATCGGCGCGGGCGATGGCGACGACGGGGGCCGGTCGCCGCGGATGAGGGACTGGTTGTTCTCGCGACAGCGGTACTGGGGCGAGCCGTTTCCCATCGTCTACGATTCGGCCGGGCTTCCGATCCTGCTGCCTGACGAGATGCTGCCGGTCGAACTGCCGGAGACCACCGACTTCCGGCCGGTGCCCGCGGCAAACGACGCAAGCGAGCCCGTGCCCCCACTGGGCCGGGTTCCGGGCTGGGCCAGCGTTGAGCTCGACCTCGGCCACGGCAGCCAGGTCTACCGCCGCGAACTGAACACGATGCCTCAGTGGGCCGGTTCCTGCTGGTACTACCTGCGCTATCTGGACCCGACCGACAACCAGGCTTTCGTTGATCCGGTCAATGAGAAGTACTGGATGACCAGGGCAGGGCGGGCGGCAGCTGAGGAGGGCGGCGTCGGCCTGTACGTGGGCGGTGCAGAGCACGCCGTCCTGCATCTGCTCTACGCCAGGTTCTGGCACAAGGTGCTCTACGACCTCGGCTATGTCTCGACCTGCGAGCCGTTCGCGCGGCTCGTTAACCAGGGCTACGTGCTGGCTGACGCATTTACCGACGAGCGCGGCCAGTACGTGCCCGCAACCGACGTCGTGACCTCCGCCGACGGATCGGCGAGCTATCAAGGCAGGCCGGTCGTCAGGCGACCGGGCAAGATGGGCAAGTCGCTGAAGAACGGGGTCAGCCCGGACGAGATCTACCGGCAGTACGGCGCGGACACCCTGCGGCTGTACGAGATGGCGGTGGGTCCGATCGATGCCGACCGGCCGTGGCGACCCCAGGACATCGCCGGCGCGCACCGGTTCCTGCAGCGGCTCTGGCGGGCCATTGTCAGCGAGCGGACAGGGCTGGCGGTCATCACCGAGCGTTCGCCCGACGCGGCAACGCTACGACCTTTGCACCGCACGATCGCTGCGGTCCGCGAGGATTTCGACCGGCTCGCCTTCAACACCGCAATAGCCAGGCTGACCGAGCTGACCACCGCGTCGGCGAGGGCGGCAGCCAGGGACGGAGCCCTGCCGCGGGGGATCGCCGAGCCGCTCGTGCTCATGGTCGCGCCGCTTGTCCCGCACATCGCCGAGGAGTTGTGGCAGCTACTCGGACACGCCGGCACGCTAGCGTACGAGGGCTTTCCGGTAGCCGATCCCGAGCTTGCCAGGGAGCCGATCGCAAGAATTCCGGTGCAGGTCAACGGCAAAACCAGGTTCGTCGTTGAGGTTCGGTCAGGAGCTGACAGCGAGGAGACCAAGCGGACGGTATTCGCCGACCCTCAGTTCGCCCGGTTGATGCCGGAGCTGGAGATCGAGCGGACGATAGTCGTCGCCGGGCGGATCGTTAACGTCCTGACCCGGTAGTCGCGTCGTCCGTGGGTACCTCAGGTTGGCGCGCGGTCCACTTATCCATACATTGTCTGGGTGCGGAAACTAGGAAGCCTGCGTCGGCGCGCAATCGTCGTCAGCTGCGTCGCCGCCGGAGTCATCGCGGCCGTCGGGATCTTCAGGCCGTCGGTCGGGGCACACGACAGGCCACGGGATTCCGCTTCCGCGCGGGGTGCGAACGGCGAGGGTTCGAGCTACGCCGCCCGCGCGACCAGGTCAGCCCGCATGCTCGAGACAGTGTTCTATAACGGCCAAGGCCTGTGGCGCATGTGCGATCCGGCGATCTGCAACACCAAGAACCGGGACTGGGGAGCAGACTCCCTGACCAACCTGCTCTGGTTCCGCTGGCACGTCGCCCACGACCGGACCGTGCTGCCGATCTTGCGCACGCTCGCCGGCACGGCGCCCACCTGGACCGCCGGCGAGCGGGGAAGCAGCGACAGCGTGATGTGGGACGCGGTCGCCGACGCGCGCATGTACCAGGCGACAGGCAGCAAGACCGCGCTTGCGAAAGCCGAGGCGGCGGTGCAATGGCTTGGCACCATCCAGGGCCTGGGCACTGGCGCCTGCCCGAGCGTCGACTTCCAGTGGCCGTTCGGGCACAAGGGCAGACTCAAGACGATCGAGACGGCTTCCAACTACATCAAAGCAGTGCTGCTGCTGTACCAGGCCACCAGAAAGCACGCTTACCTGTCCGCTGCCGAGTCGCAGTACGACGTGGTCCGGCGCTACTTCCTCAGCCCTTCCGGGCTCTACACCGCGTACATGCTTGACAGCGGATCTGCTTGCCCGGTGCTTCCAGGTCGTTACTTCGCCTCGGTCAACGGCAACATGATCTGGAACGGCCAGCAGCTGGCCGCGGCTACCGGTGAGCGCCGGTACCTCCGCGAGGCGGTGGCCACAGCCAGGGCGGTGCAGGCGCACCTGAGCGATAGCGCGGGGATCTTCGCCGATCTCCAGGCGGACAACGACATCGTCGGACCTCTCATCGAGGCGATGTACTCTCTCGCCACCGCCGGCCACCAGTCGTTCGCCGCCCGCTGGCTGCTGGCGAACGCGTCGGCCGCAGGCGCAGCCGGCAACATGCTCGGCCAGTACGGCCGGTTTTTCGACGGGCCGCCGCCTGCCGTGCTGACTACCGCCTGGCAAACGGGCGGCGGCATCGCGGTCACGCAGGCCGCTGCCGGGCTCGACCCGGGCGGCCACCCAGCTGATCCGGGTTTCTGGGCATCGGCGACGTTCGTGCCTGACGGCCGCCAGTTGACCGGCTCGCAGGTGCGCATCTCTTTTACCGGGAAGGCGATCGCACTCATCGGAACCGTCGGCGCCCTGTGCTGCCGCGAGGGCCACGCCACGGTTCTGGTGGACGGTATCGAGACGTTCAACCAGACCGGAATCTGGCAGAACATGAGCAGCCCGGCTCGCCAGCAGCCCGAACAGGCGCTGTTCGCCTGGCGCTGGCACTCCCCTGGGCATCACGTCATCACGATCCTGCCCGGCCGGTACGACCGCGAGGAGGGCGGGTCGTTCTTCCAGATGAGTGGTTACATGCTGGTCTCTTGACCGCTTTTGAGCACATTCGGCACTCAGTCCGCTACTCGGCGTATATCCTGCGCGAATGCGTATCGCGCGATTCATGCCGAAGGTCGGATATCGCCTACGTAGCGTCGTCTCGCTGCTTCTAGCCATCAGT